>CAJDWH010000047.1_pt1 | contig 14012 bp, 13 predicted proteins | sample 7391531 | NCBI WGS metagenome assembly CAJDWH01 (sample SAMEA7055715, study PRJEB34461) | soil metagenome | biome: terrestrial ecosystem; feature: Peninsula; material: soil | place: Antarctica | collected 2016
AGTCGACGCGACTCAGCCCACTCGGCCGGAGAGCTTGGCGCCGATTTCTCCGCGTGGTAGGAACGCGCCAACGCATGTTAGCTTTCCCAGGTGCGCGACGACGTGGCGTGCGCGAGGAGAAACGGCTTGGTCTACGACACAGATATTCTGGTGGTCGGCGGTGGTATCAACGGTGCGGGTATCGCGCGGGACGCGGCTGGGCGTGGTCTTTCGGTAACACTGTGCGAGCAGGACGACTTGGCTGCGCATACCTCCAGCGCCAGCACCAAACTGATCCACGGTGGCTTGCGTTACCTTGAGCAGTACGAGTTTCGACTGGTAGCCAAGGCACTCGCCGAGCGCGAGGTGATCCTGCGTCTTGCGCCACATATCACCTGGCCGATTCATTTCGTCCTCCCGCACGAATCGCATTTACGACCGGTGTGGCTCATCCGGTTGGGCCTGCTGTTGTACGACAGCCTGGGCGCGGGCCATCGAACCTTGGCAGATTCGCGCGCCGTGGACCTGCGGCAGCATGTCAGCGGCGATCCGATGAAGGACCAGTACTCGCGCGGCTTCGTGTATTCCGATGGCTGGGTGCAGGACGCGCGTCTGGTTGTACTCAATGCCATGGATGCCGCGCGGCGTGGTGCTGATATTCGCGTGCAGACGCGCTGTGTCGAAGCCCATGTCGAAGCCGGACTGTGGCTGGCGCAAGTGCAAGACTCCGACGGCCGGCGCCATACGGTGCGCGCACGCGCGCTGGTCAACGCGTGTGGTCCATGGGCCGGGTCCTTCCTTGGCGTCGTACTGGGTCGAGCCCAGCATCGCAAGGTACGGTTGGTCAAAGGCAGTCACATCGTGCTGCCCCGGTTGTTTGACCATGAGTATGCTTATCTCTTCCAACAACCGGATCGCCGCATCGTCTTCGCGATTCCGTACGAGTCCGATTACACCCTCATTGGCACCACGGATGTGGACTACCACGCCGATCCAGCCAGCGTGCATATCGAGACCGATGAAAGACGATATTTGTGCGATGCCGTGAATCGTTACTTCCGTGATCCGGTGCGGGTCGAAGATGTGGTCTGGAGCTACAGTGGCGTGCGCCCGTTGCTTGACGAGGGCGGTGATGCGAAATCGGTCAGCCGCGACTACCATATCGAACTCGACACGGCTGAGGGCGCGCCGTTGCTCAATGTTTTCGGCGGCAAGATCACGACCTATCGGCGGCTGGGGGAAGAGGCGGTCGACCTGTTGGCGGACGCCCTCGACGTGAATCAAAAAGCCTGGACCGAGCACGGTGATCCGTTGCCCGGAGGCGATTTTGCCGATGCAGAGCGTTTGGTTGCCGCATGGTCACAACGCTGGCCATGGTTGCCGGTGGCACTGGCACATCGCTGGCTGCGTCATTACGGCACGTGCACGGCTATCCTGCTTGGCGATGTAGCTGGCATGGATGATCTCGGGCAACACTTTGGCGCCCAGCTCTACCAGCGCGAAGTCGACTATCTCGTCCGCCACGAATGGGCTCGCACTAGTGAAGATATTCTCTGGCGCCGAACCAAGCTGGGACTACGCATGAGCGAGGACGAGAGCCGACGTCTGCAAGACTATCTGGATACGGCAGTGCCGCGGCTGAGACGTGGATCAGCGGACGAAGCCGCGAGGGCGCCAGTATGAGCGCAGGACCCGGTCTCATTGTCGCCATCGACCAAGGCACGACCAGCTCGCGCGTGCTGATATTCGATGCGCAGGGACACGTCGTGTCATCGGCGCAGCGCGAGTTCGAGCAGATCTTCCCGCGATCGGGTTGGGTGGAACACCGCCCGCGCGACATCCTGACCAGCGTCCAGGTTACCCTGGCCGAAGCGATGCATCATGCCAATCTCGATGCGTCGGCGGTGGCCGGCATCGGCATCACCAACCAGCGTGAGACCACGGTGGTATGGGATCGAAAGACCGGCGAGCCGGTTTACAACGCGCTGGTCTGGCAGTCGCGGCATTCGGCCGAGTTGTGCCGGGACATGCGCAGCGAAGCGGTCGACGCGCTGGTGCGCGAGCGCACCGGCCTGTTGCTGGACGCCTACTTTTCCGCCACCAAACTGGCTTGGCTGTTCCGACATGTCGACGGCGTGCGCGAGCGCGCGCAACGTGGTGAGTTGCTGTTCGGCACCATCGACAGCTGGTTGGTGTGGAACCTCACCGGCGGCAAGGTCCATGTCACCGACGTCAGCAATGCCTCGCGCACTTTGCTCTACAACATCCACAAGCAATGCTGGGATGAGGATCTGCTCGCGCTGTTCGGCGTCCCCGCCTCGATGCTGCCCGAAGTGCGTGGTTGCAGCGAAATCTACGGCCGCATCGAACCGAAGTATTTCTTCGGTCGCGACGTCCCCATTTGCGGCATCGCCGGCGATCAACAGGCAGCGCTGTTCGGGCAGGCCTGTTTCGAACCGGGCATGGCCAAGAACACCTATGGCACGGGCTGTTTCATGCTGATGAACACGGGCACCGTTGCCGTCCCGTCGCAACGAGGCCTGCTGAGCACGGTAGCCTGGAAGGTGGACGGGCAGATGGAATATGCGCTCGAAGGCAGCGTCTTCGTGGCGGGTGCGGTGGTGCAATGGCTGCGCGACGGCCTGCGCATGCTGGACAATGCTGCCGAATCGCAAGCTTGTGCCGAGAGCGTATGGCGCGATGTTTGGATTGTCGCGCGGCACTCGCAAGGAGCATCTGGTGCGCGCGGCACTGGAGGCGATGGCGTACCAGACCCGCGACGTACTGGCGGCGATGGAAGCCGATGCCGACATAACGCTCAAAGAGTTGCGCGCCGATGGTGGCGCCATCGCCAACGATTTTTTGGCCCAGTTCCAGAGCGACATCCTAAATGTGCCTCTAGTGCGCCCAAAGATCGCCGAAACGACCGCGCTGGGTGCAGCCTATCTGGCGGGCCTGGCGGTAGGCGTATGGGACAACCGTGAGCAGATCGCGAAGTTGTGGCAGGTGGACCGACGCTTCGAGCCGGCCATGGAAGAGTCCGTTCGCGAACGTCTGTATGGCGGATGGCAAGCGGCGGTGCAGGCCACAATGGGTTTCCGCGTCGACTGAGCACGGCGAGACGTAATCGTGGTGCGGATCAGTCCAGCGCGTAACCGAACTGGTCGAGGAATGCCGCAGCGAATTCGTCGTAGCTGAAACGCTGGTTCTGGGTACCCGGGTGCTCGACCTTCAGCGCGCCCATCAGTGAGGCGATGCGCCCGGTGGTTGGCCAGTCCTTGCCATGCATGATGCCGAAGATCAGGCCCGCCCGGTACGCATCACCACACCCGGTCGGATCGATGACGGCGCGTTCCCGTGCCGGTGGAATGTGATGATCTTCACCGCCGGCGTGGATGATGGAGCCACGCGGGCCCTGGGTCACGATATAGGCGGTGACACGACTGGCGATCTCCTCGGCGCTCCAGCCGGTGCGCTTCTGCAGAAGCTGGGATTCGTAATCGTTGACGATCACATAGGTGGACTTGCCGATCATCGATCGGAATTCGTCGCCGTTGAAAAGCGGCATCGCCTGGCCGGGATCGAAGATAAACGGTACGCCCCGCGCGGCGAATTCGTCGACATGCTGCAACATCGCCTCGCGGCCGTCCGGTGCCACGATCGCGAAGTCGATCTGCGCGATGTCGCGCACATGGTTTTCCTGCGCGCTGGACATCGCGCCGGGATGAAAGGCGGTGATCTGGTTGTTGTCCAGGTCGGTGGTGATGAAGCATTGCGGGGTGAACTGGTCGTCGAATACGCGTACGCCATCCAGCCGGATGCCGCATTCCTCCATGTGTCGCCGATAGGGAGCAAAATCCTGGCCCACTGCAGCCACCGGCAACGGATCACCGCCCAGCAGTTTGAGGTTGTAGGCAATATTGCCGGCGCAACCGCCGAACTCACGACGCATCCTGGGGACCAGGAACGACACGTTCAAGATATGCATCTGGTCGGGAAGAATGTGGTTCTTGAACTGATCCTGGAACACCATGATGGTGTCGTAGGCCAGAGATCCGCAGATAACGGCAGGCATGATGCGAGGAAATCCTGATGCTGTGTGGAGGGCTGCGAATGGCATGGTCCGCAGATGCCGGGCCGAATGTCGGCAGTCAAAGGCCGTCATCGTAGCCCCATCTGCTCGCGCTGGCGACTCTCGGTCGCGTGGCGCACTTCATTCCGAGGTACAGGAGATCCGCTTAGGGCCGTGTTGTGCAAGGATTTCTTAACGTCATTGTCCTTGCGCGGACTGGTTGGGCTGACTAGACTGGTGAGCTTGATTTTAAGCCTGGCTCAACCACGGCGGACCCATGTTCAAGAAGTTCCGCGGCATCTTTTCCAACGACATCTCCATCGATCTCGGCACCGCCAATACGCTGATCTACGTACGTGGGCAGGGCATCGTCCTGAACGAGCCCTCGGTCGTGGCCATCCGGCAGGATCGCGGCCCTGGCGGCCCGCGCACGATCGCGGCGGTGGGCGGCGATGCCAAGCGTATGCTCGGGCGCACGCCGGGCAACATTGCGACCGTCCGGCCGATGAAGGACGGCGTGATCGCCGACTTCACCATGACCGAGGCGATGCTCCAGCATTTCATCAAGCAGGTGCACAAATCGCGTTTCCTGCGCCCCAGCCCGCGTGTGCTGGTTTGCGTACCGTGCGGTTCGACCCAGGTCGAGCGGCGCGCGATCAAGGAATCGGCCGAAGGCGCCGGTGCGCGCGACGTGTTCCTGATCGAGGAGCCGATGGCGGCAGCGATCGGTGCCGGTATCCCGGTCCATGAAGCACGTGGCGCGATGGTGCTGGACATCGGCGGCGGTACCTCCGAAGTGGCGGTGATCTCGCTCAACGGCATCGTTTATTCGCAGTCGGTACGTGTCGGCGGAGACCGCTTCGACGAGGCGATCATCAATTACGTGCGTCGCAACCACGGCACCCTGATCGGGGAATCCACCGCCGAGCGGATCAAGCTGCAGATCGGTTGCGCGTTCCCGCAGGATGACGTCAAGGAGATAGAGATCTCCGGTCGCAACCTGGCCGAGGGCGTGCCGCGCATGTTCACGATCAACTCCAACGAAATCCTCGAGGCGCTGCACGAGCCGCTTGCCGGTATCGTGGCGGCGGTGAAATCGGCGCTGGAGCAGACCCCGCCAGAGCTGTGCTCGGACGTGGCCGAGCGCGGTATCGTGCTGACCGGTGGTGGTGCGTTGTTGCGCGATCTCGATCGGCTGATCTCCGAAGAAACCGGCCTGCACGTGCAAGTGGCGGATGATCCGCTGACCTGCGTGGCCCGCGGTGGCGGCAAGGCGCTGGAGCTGATCGATCAGCATGGCAGCGACTTCTTCTCGCCCGAATAACGCGCGGTAACCGGGGCCGCGATGGCGCGCGCACGTGACGGATCTTCCCCACTGTTTGCCGGCAATGCGGCGGGTACGCTGCGGCTGATCGGTTACCTCGCGCTGGCGGTCGTACTGATGGTGCTTGACCAGCGTAACGGTTGGCTGTGGCGGTTGCGTTCGGCTGCTTCGGCGGTGGTGGAGCCGGTCTATCGGCTGGCCGGCTTGCCGGCTGCAGGAGTTCAAACCCTCAGCGTCGCCTTTTCCGATCGTCAACACTTGACCTCGCAGAATCAACGCCTGCGCGAGGACCTGTTGCTGGCCAATGCGAAATTGAACCGCATGGCGGCGGTCGCGGAACAGAATGAGCGTTTGAAAGAGTTGCTCGATACCCAGCATAGTCTGGGGCTCAACGTGCAACTGGCACGGGTCATCGGCGTGGATCTGGGTGCCTACCGCTACCAGCTGACCTTGAACATGGGCTCGCGTGACGATGTCAAGCCGGGGCAGCCGGTGATCGATGCGCATGGCGTGATGGGTCAGGTGAAAGAGGTGCTGCCGCACACCGCCGTGGTCATGCTGATCACCGATCCGTCGCACGCGATTCCGGTCACCATCGCGCGCACCGGCTTGCGCACGGTCGCCTATGGCACGCGCGATGGCAACCAGTTGAGCTTGCCGAACTTGCCTCTGGCCGCGGACGTTCGCGCGGGCGACAAGCTTCTCACCTCCGGCATTGGCGGCCGTTTTCCGCCGGGTTTCCCGGTTGGCAGGATAGATCAGGTCTCGACGGCAGCCACCGGCATGTTCCAGGTCGCGCTGGCACAACCGTCGGCAGATATCGATCGCAGCACCGACGTGTTGTTGCTGCATGATCAGGCCGAGCCGGACGGACCGCCGGCCTTGCTCGATCCGGTGGGCCCGCCCGAACCGGCCTCGCCGCCGCCAGTCGCCAAGTTGCCCTCTCGCAGCGGGATGTCGCGATGAGCCGGCAGCGATTGAGCCAGTGGTGGTTCATCGGCACGCTGGCCGCGGCGTTGCTGTTGATGCTGGTACCTCTGCCAGGCGCACTGCGGCCGTTCAAGCCGTATTGGCCGGCATTGGTCCTGCTGTACTGGACGCTGGAGTCGGAAGATCGGGTGAACCTTGGCTTGGCATTCGGTGTGGGCCTGTGTGCCGACTTGCTCGATGGCGTGCTGCTGGGCGAGCAAGCCCTGCGCCTGTGTGCGTTGACCTTCATAGCGCTGCGCTTCCGTTCGCGGCTGCGTTTTTTCCCGATGTGGCAGCAGGCGTTGGCGGTTCTTGCGCTGCTGCTGAACGATCGCGTCCTGTTGCTGATCGTTCGCATGCTCGCCGGCGCTTCGTTGCCACCCGCCAGCTGGTGGGTCGCACCCTTCGTCGGTGCGGCACTGTGGCCGTTCCTGTTCCTGTTGCTAGACGATCTGCGCGCGCGACTGCGTATCCAGTGAGATGAGAAACCGGCGAACCCTCAAGGATGCCCGCGGCGAAAGCGCCCTGTTCCGGCGTCGTGCCCTGGCCGGCTTTGTGCTGATCTTGCTGGGCCTGGGCGGGTTGGTCGGTCGTTATGTGGTGTTGCAGGTGTCGCGGCACGCCGAGTTCGCCACCCGCGCCACCAACAACCAGGTCAAGCCGCGCGCGATACCGCCGGCACGCGGGCTGATCTACGATCGCCATGGGGTCGTATTGGCCGACAACGTACCGGCGTTCCGGCTCGAAGTAGTACCCGAGCAGATTACGGACATGCCGGCCGTGCTGGCGCGCCTGGGCAAGGTGGTGCCGCTGGACCAGGACGATATCAACGCGTTCAACAAGCAGCTCAAGCAAAGCCGACGTTTCGACAGCGTGCCGCTGAAAATGCACTTGACCGAAGACGAGATCGATCGTTTCGCGGTCAATCGCTGGCGTTTCCCCAACGTCGACGTGGTCCCTTACCTGACCCGGCATTATCCGTTTGGTGATCTGTTCGCGCACCTGGTCGGCTATGTCGGGCGCATGGACGCGGACGATCTTCAGCGGCTCGATCCGGATCGCTACCAAGGCACCAGCCACGTCGGTCGCAGCGGTCTGGAGCGCTCTTATGAAGACGTGCTGCATGGCAAGCCCGGTTACGAGCTGCTGGAGGTGAATGCGGATGGCCGCACTCAACACGTGCTCGAAACCCATTCGCCGACGCCGGGCAAGAACCTGTATTTAAGTATCGACGTGCGGATCCAGCGGGCCGCCGAAACTGCGTTCGACGGACGCCCCGGCGCGGCGGTGGCGATCGATCCGCGCAACGGCCAGGTGCTGGCGATGGTCAGCGTGCCCACGTTCGACCCGAACCTGTTCGTCAACGGCATCAGCCGGGCAGACTACGCTGCGCTGACCGGTAATCCGGACACGCCGTTGTACAACCGTGCCTTGCGCGGGGTGTATCCGCCCGGTTCTACGGTCAAGCCACTGGTCGGTCTGGCCGGACTGGAAACCGGCCTGCGCACGCCGCAGGACACCGTCGTGTCCACCGGCATCTTTTACATTCCCGGGCAGACTCGCGGCTATCGCGACGACCAGCGTGGCGGCGTGGGTCGGGTCGACCTGGCCGGCGCGATCGAGCAATCGGTAAACACCTATTTCTACAAGCTGGCCCTGGACATGGGCATCGACCGGTTCAGCAAATACATGGCCAAATTCGGCTTCGGCCGACCCACAGGGATCGACCTGATCGGTGAATCGTCCGGCGTGCTGCCCTCGCGCGAATGGAAGGCGGCGAACATGAAGGAGCCGTGGTATCCCGGTGAGACCGTGATCGCCGGCATCGGCCAGGGATTCTGGGCGGTGACGCCGTTGCAGCTCGCCCATGCCATCGCTACCTTCGCCGGCCACGGCATTCCTTACGCGCCGCGCTTGGTGATGGCGACGCAGAACGGCGCCAATGCCGAACACCAGCTGCTGGTCAACCCCGCTAGCGGACCGTCCGTGATTGACAGGCCAGCCGATTGGGACGCCGTCAGCCTGGGCATGCAGCGCGTGATGAATGGCCAGCGCGGTACCGGACGAGCGTTGGCGGCAGGCTTTCCGTACCGGCTGGCGGGCAAGAGCGGCACGGCCGAGCGTTACTCGCGCACTTCCAGTGCCTTTGACGATCGCAGCAATCTCGCGTATCTGGCCAGTCGCAACCGCGCCTGGTTCGAGGTCTATGCGCCCGCAGATGATCCACAAATCGCGGTGGTGGTGTTGCTGGAGGCAGGGGCATGGGGATCGTCCTCGGCTGGTCCCATCGCGCGCAAGATTCTCGACGCCTGGCTGGCCACCCATGACGGCGTGATTCCGGGCAGTGCGCGGCTGCCGACTACCGCGCCGGTGAGTGCGCCGTCGGCCGCGGTCGCGGCCCCACCGAGTGCGGCCAGGCCCGATGCCGCAAATACACCCGTGGCTGCCTCCGACGGAGCGCGTCCATGATCCAGGTGATGTATACGCGCATGCGCCGCCTCGCGCGCCGTACCCTGACCCGGCCGCGTATCGACCTGCCGCTGGCGGCCGGCCTGTTCCTGCTCGCGCTGATCGGACTGGCCACGCTCTACAGTGCTGGCGATCAGAGTCTTGCGCTGGTCGGCGGCCAGTCCGCTCGCTTTGTGCTGGGCGGCGCTTTGTTGCTGCTGGTTTCGCGCATCCCGCCGTCGGTACTGCGCGGCTGGACGCCCTGGTTATACGCCGTCAGCACGGCCTTGCTGGTGGTGGTAGCGATGCTTGGCGAGGGTCGCGGCTCGATGCGCTGGCTGGATCTGGGTGTGATGCGTTTCCAGCCGTCCGAACTGCTCAAGTTGACCACGCCGATGATGGTTGCCTGGTATCTGCATCCACGCCAGTTGCCGCCGGGCTGGCGAGACATTGTGATGGTCGGATTGCTGATCGCGATTCCGGTCGGGCTGATCGCCGAGCAACCGGACTTGGGCACGGCGGTGCTGGTAGCCGCGGCCGGCGCGTTCGCGCTGTTCCTGTCCGGCATGGCGTGGTGGCGCATCGGCCTGATCGTTGGCGCGGTCGTCGGGATGATTCCCGTGGGTTGGCATTTCCTGCATCAATACCAGCGCGATCGCGTGCTGACCTTGCTCAATCCGGAGTCCGATCCACTGGGCAACGGCTGGCACATCATCCAGTCGCAAATCGCGGTCGGTTCTGGCGGTGTCTTCGGCAAGGGCTGGCTGCACAGCTCGCAATCGCGGTTGGATTTTCTGCCCGAGCACACCACCGATTTTATCTTCGCGGTATTTTCCGAAGAGTTCGGTCTGATCGGCGTGTGCGTGCTGATCGCGTTGTATGCCTTCGTCATCGGCCGCAGCCTGTGGATCGCGATGGAGGCGCGCGATACCTATTCGCGCCTGCTCGCCGGTGCGATCGGCATGAGCTTCTTCGTCTATGTGTTCGTCAACGGCGGCATGGTTGCCGGCATGCTGCCGGTGGTCGGCGTGCCGATGCCGATGATCAGTTACGGCGGCACTTCGGCGGTGTCGCTGTTGACCGGTTTTGGCGTGCTGATGTCGATCCATGCGAACCGCAAGACGCATATCTGAATCCGGCCATCATCGCGTCAGCGGATCGCCCGAAGTTGCTCGGGCCTGCATGGTAGGCTCTCGATGCCCCTGTATTTTCGCCAGCGAAGGCCCTGCATGACCAAGTATTGCGTGTTCCGTCCACTCCGATACGGAGCCATGTTTTTGCTGTTGTGGATCGGCGGGACCAGCGTGGCGCTGGCCGTGACCCATCCGGGGCAGGCGGAGCTGGTACAAGAGGTGGCCCGCGATACGGGCAAGGACCCGCAGGCGCTGAACGCACTGCTGGATCGCGCGAAGATGCAGCAAAGCATCCTCGACGCGATCAGCCGCCCGGCCGAGAGCAAGCCATGGAAGGACTACCGACCGATTTTCATGACCCCCGCGCGCATCGACGGCGGCGTGGCGTTCTACCAGACGCATCGTGCGCTGCTCGACCGGGTCGCCGGTGAATACGGCGTGCCACCGCAATATATCGCGGCGATTATCGGGGTGGAGACGAATTACGGCCGCATCGTCGGCAGCTACAAAGTGCTTGATGCGCTGGTGACGTTGGCCTTTCACTACCCGCCACGCGCGAAGTTCTTTCGCGAGGAGCTGAAAACCCTGCTCGAATTGCCCGACAGCAAGCTGGCCGGACCGCTGGATACGCTGGTCGGTTCCTACGCGGGCGCGCAGGGTTGGGGCCAGTTCATGCCTTCGAGCATTCGCGATTATGCAGTCGACGAGGATCACGACGGTCGCATCGACCTGCATGACTCGGCCGACGACATCGTGGCCAGCGTCGCGAACTATCTTCACGCGCATGGGTGGGAAAGTGGTGCGCCGGTGGTAGCGCGCGCGCAACCGGACGCGAAGGCCCAAGTGATCAGCGTCAAAGACTTCACGCCAACGTGGCCATTGGAGCAGTTCGTGGCCTGGGGCTATGCACCGTTTCAAAAGCTGGATCCGGGCATGCTGGCCAGTTTGCAGAAGTTCGATGGTGCGAGCGGGCCGGAATATTGGTTCACCTTCCAGAACTTCTATGTGATCACCCGCTACAACCGCAGCCCGCTGTACGCGATGGCGGTCGACCAGCTGGCACAGGCAATTGCCGCTGGCGTGGACCGGGCGGACACCGCGCAATGAGGGCGGCCGGCGTCGCCGGTTTGTTGCTGGCGAGTATCTTGTTGGCGGCATGCAGCGGCAACCGCAGCCGACCTGCGCATGGCACGACCAGTCATCGTGGCCATCATCGTGGCCCGGTGACGGCCACCACGCCTGCCGCCACTGACCATGGCATTCAGGACGATCTCCACCGGCCTCAATCCAGTCGTTATCGCGACGGCGCCGACAGCGTGCCGCCACCGATTGACGTCAGCAAGCTGGCTGAGCCGGTGCCGAAGGTCGAGCCGCGCTCGCGCTACGGCAACAAGTCGCCCTATGCCGTGCGCGGGAAGGATTACCGCGTGCTGCCGACGGCGCGTGGCTACGACAAACGCGGAATCGCCTCGTTCTACGGCAACAAGTTCCACGGCTACAAGACCTCCAGTCTCGAAACCTACGACATGTACGCCTTCACCGCGGCCAGCACCACGCTGCCGCTACCCAGCTATGCGCGGGTGACCAACCTGGACAACGGCAAGAGCGTGATCGTGCGGGTTAACGATCGTGGCCCGTTCCACGACAACCGCCTGATCGACTTGTCCTATGCGGCGGCCGTGAAGATCGGCATCTGGCCCAAGGGCACCGGCCTGGTCGAGGTGCGCGGCATCGATCCGGGGCATCCCGGGAAGGAACTGCCAGCGCCGGGCGAGGTCACAAGCGGACATCCTGGGATCTATCTGCAAGTGGGCGCGTTTGCCGACACGGACAACGCGAACCGGTTGGCGCAACGCCTGCGCAACGCCAAGCTCGGCACGGTGCAGGTTATCGACAGCACGGTCGACGGACGTCGCCTGCGCCGCGTGCGGATCGGCCCACTGGCCAGCGTCAAGCGCGCCGACGAGGTCAGCCGCCGGATTGAACAGATGGGTCTGCCGCAACCCCAGGTCGCGGTAGACTGAACAGAATTTGCGCATGCTTCTCCGTCACCCCGGCGCCCGCAACGCCGATCTCCAGAAACCGGAATTGAAAATACGATGAATTTCTTTCGACGTTCCCTGATGCCGTTTGTCGCCGCCGCGGTTGTGCTTGCGGGTGTCGCGGTGGCCCAGACTCCTCCGCCTCATCCCTCGCCAGTACCGCGCCCGGCGATGCCGGCGACGCCAATACCGCCGCCGCCGGTTGTCGATGGCGCGAGCTGGGTGCTGATGGATTACGCCACCGGCCAGATCCTGGCCTCGAAAGAGCCGGATGCGCGCCGCGCGCCGGCATCGCTGACCAAGGTCATGACCGACTACGTGGTGTCCGCCGAGATCGCCAACGGACGCGTCCACCCCGACGATGCGGTGAATATCAGCGAGCACGCGTGGCGCGGTGGCGGCGCCGGCACCGATGGCTCCACCAGCTTCCTCAAGCTCGGCAGCAAGGTCTCGCTGATGGACCTGCTCAAGGGCATGATCGTGCAGTCCGGCAATGACGCGGCGATCGCTCTGGCTGAGCACACCGCAGGCACGGAGGACGCCTTCGCCAACCTGATGAATGCCTATGCCAAGCAGCTTGGCATGGTCAACACCCACTTCTCCAACGCCTCTGGTTATCCGGTGGACAACCACTACAGCTCGGCGCGTGATGTGGCGATCCTGTCGCGCGCATTGATCCGCAATTTTCCCGAGGACTACGCGATCTCGGCGATCAAGGAATACGAGTGGAACGGGATCAAGCAGCAGAACCGCAATGAGTTGCTGTGGCGCGACCCGTCGGTGGACGGCATCAAGACCGGCCATACCGCCGATGCCGGCTACTGCCTGGATGCCTCGGCCAAGCGCGGCGACCAGCGCATGATCGCGGTGGTGATGGGCGCCAGTTCCAACAAGGCGCGCGCTGATTCGGCGATCGCCTTGCTCAATTACGGCTTCCGCGTCTACGAGACCCACAAACTGTATGACGCCAGCAAGCCGCTGGCCACGCCGCGACTGTGGAAAGGCGACGCGAACAAGCTGCCGCTGGGCGTGGCAAACGAAGTCTTGGTCACAGTCAAGACCGGCGAGTACGACAAGCTCAAGGCCACCATGGACATCCCCGCGACACTGATTGCGCCGTTCAAGAAGGGCCAGCAGGTCGGCACGCTGCGGGTCACCCTGGACGGCAAGCCGGTGCAATCGGTGCCGCTGATTGCGCTGGATGACGCGCCGCAAGGCGGCTTCTTCTCGCGCCTGTGGGACAGCATCCTGTTGTGGTTCCATCACGACAAGGGCAATACCGAACAGGCCACGGACGCCAAGTGATGCAGCCGATTGATTTCAGCAAGGCGAAGCAGGAAGGCAAGGGCTTCCAGTTCCCCGGTGAGTTCGAGATCACCGCCGTGGGCAACGCCAGCGCCAACCTGCCGACCCATGTGCCACAGTTGCTCGAGGCCGCCGGCCTGCATGTGCTGCATGAAACGGTGCGACATCGGCATTCCGGCGCCGGCAATTTCGTCTCGGTCACGGTGGGCTTTCGCTGTGAGAGCCGCGAGCAGTACGAGGCGGCGCATCAGGCGCTGCGCGAAAGCCCGGATATTCGCTATACGCTTTGAGCGGAATCAGGAATAGGAAGTCGGGAATCGAAAGCGTTCCCCTCACCTGTGACGAATATCCCGGTCACCCTTCAAGTTTTCCTGTCGACACGATGATGCCGTGAATACCGATTCCCGATCCCCCATTTCCGACTCCCGGCCACTCAAAATCCGCCGCCTCGGTCGCCAGCCCTACGCGACGACCTGGAAGGCGATGAGTGCGTTCACCGACAACCGTACTGCCGATACGTGCGACGAACTGTGGTTGTTGGAGCACGACCCGGTGTTCACCCTGGGCCAGGCCGGCAAGATGGAGCATGTGCTGGCGCCGGGCGACATTCCGGTGTTGCCGGTCGATCGCGGCGGCCAGGTGACCTACCACGGCCCGGGCCAGATCGTTGGCTACCCGCTGATCGACCTGCGTCGGGTCGGCGTAGGCGTGCGTGAACTGGTGCGCCGCATCGAGCAGTC
>CAJDWH010000039.1_pt1 | contig 13881 bp, 9 predicted proteins | sample 7391531 | NCBI WGS metagenome assembly CAJDWH01 (sample SAMEA7055715, study PRJEB34461) | soil metagenome | biome: terrestrial ecosystem; feature: Peninsula; material: soil | place: Antarctica | collected 2016
ATCAGCCACACCGAGCCCAGTGCAGAGAGCAGGCCGTAGCCGAGCAGCAGCGCCCATTGGCCGGATTGCGGCCAGCGGAAGTCGGCCAGCATCAGCACGCCGGATACCAGCATCGAGCCGACGATGCCGGCGCCGAACAGGCTGACCCGTTTCTCATGCGGGCCGGCCAGGCGCAGCGCGATCATCGAGACCGCGCCGGAGAGGCCGCAGATGATGGCGGCCAGGTGACCGATGCCAAGCGCCCGGAAGCCCGGCCGCAGCACTACCAGCACGCCGACGAAACCAGCAACCACGGCCGACCAGCGGCGCCAGCCGACCTGCTCATGCAGCACCAGCACCGACAGGATCGTAACGAAGACCGGCAGCAGGAAGATCAGCGCGAACGCCTCGGCCATCGGCAGGGCGGTGAAGGCGATCACCGCAGCGATGCTGCCGATTGCGCTGGCCACCGCGCGTATCAGATACAGGCCCTGGCGTTGCGCCAGCAGTACGTCGCGCCAGCGATCGCCGGGGCTCTTGATGAACGGCAGCGCGGTCAGGCCCAGTGTGGCGCCAAAGAACACCGCCTCATAAGCCGGCAACGAGCCGCGCAGTGATTTCACGAAGGCATCGCTGAGCGCGTAGGCGGCAAACGCCATGAATCCGAGCAGGACGCCTTTGAACATGGGATTCCGGAGAGTGGGCGGAACGGGATTGGACAACGGCCCACGAACCGGTCTGCGGCCCGATCCCGCGCTACAATACCCGCTTTATCGTGCTGCTTTCTGGAGATTTCATGGCTGTCAGTCTGAATCCGCTCGATCTGTACGACATCCGCTCGCTGCTCAGCGACGAGGAGCGCATGGTGCAGGACAGCGTCGGCCGCTTCGTCGACGAGAAGGTACTGCCGATCATTGGCGATTGTTTTGATCAGGCACGGTTCCCGAAGGAGCTGATTCCGGAGATCGCGAGCCTGGGCCTGCTGGGTGCCACGATTCCCGAGGAGTACGGCGGCGCCGGCATGAACGCGGTCAGCTACGGCCTTATTTGCCAGGAGCTGGAGCGCGGCGATTCGGGCCTGCGCAGCTTCGCCTCGGTGCAGAGTTCGCTGTGCATGTACCCGATCTTCGCCTATGGCAGCGAAGATCAGAAGCAGCAATACCTGCCGCGGATGTCCGCCGGCGAGGTGATCGGTTGCTTTGGACTGACCGAACCGCATGGCGGCTCCGACCCGGCCAACATGAAGACCAACGCCAAGAAAGATGGCGGTGATTGGGTCATCAACGGCGCCAAGATGTGGATCACCAACGGCAACTTGGCGCATATCGCGATCGTGTGCGCTGGCTTCAACGCGCAGGAAATCCACAAGAAGATGAGCCTGCGCGCCTCAGTCACGAGTGCGTTGTTCTTCGACAATGTGCGTGTACCAGACAGCGCGCGGCTGCCGAACGTGAAAGGCCTGAAAGGACCGCTGGGCTGCCTGACCCAGGCGCGCTACGGCATCACCTGGGGGCCGATCGGTGCCGCTCAGGCCTGCTTGAAAGAAGTGCTCGACTACACCGCCGAGCGTATCCTCTTCGGCCGTCCATTGGCGTCGAACCAGGCGGTGCAACTGAAGCTGGCCGACATGGCCCGGCGCATCACCACCGCGCAATTGCTGTCGCTGCAGCTCGGACGACTGAAAGACGCTGGCAAGATGCAGCCGACTCAGGTGTCGGTGGCAAAGTGGAACAACTGCCGCATGGCGATCGATATCGCGCGCCAATGCCGCGACATCCTCGGCGGCGCTGGCATCACCACCGAACACAGCGCGATTCGTCATGCGCTGAACCTGGAGTCGGTGATCACCTATGAAGGCACCGAGACGGTGCACGAGCTGGTGGTCGGGCGCGAGTTGACCGGCATCAACGCATTCTGATTTTTTAGCAAGATCGAGGCAGTTAACCGTGAATACATACGTTCGTGCTTCAGGAGTGGTTGCCGTAGCGTTGTTGCTCGGCGCGTGTGGCATGGTCCCGACGTTAAGCGCCTCCAGATGTGCGAAGGGGGCCACCATTCAGCCCGGCATGACAGAGCGGCAGGTGGTTTCATTGATGGGTAACCCCTACGCGATCCGCTTGGATCCCAGTGGGACTCGTTACACATGGATGAACAAGGAAGAAGATCAAAAGGTAAGCGTGTCGTTCGCACCCGTTATGGACGGAAAGCTGAAAAACAGCAAAGTGATTTCCGTTTCAGGCTCTTGCGATGGCAAGAATTTTTGAGCGCCTAATTTTTCTGTTTTTGCGCTTTTTCCGTGTGAAGTGGCGTGGTGGTCTACAACATCAACTTGCAGATTGAGACAATCGCCGGATACTGCGCCCGACCCGGGCGGAGACTTTCGAAGATTGGGCCGCGCTGATGGTTGAAGAGGGCAACTCGCGCCATATTGGTGGCTTGCAATCACGTACGATAGGCTGGCGCGCGCTCCTCTGCATGGCCGGCGCTTGGATGGGTGAGGCCTTCGGCATGTTTTCGGTGATTGAGAAAATCAGCGGCCGCTCGCGCGGACTCACCGGACCGTGGCAGTTTGAAGGTTGGCCCGGTACCGAGATCACCCGTGGTCTGGTCCGCGCCGCCCGGGAGCGCCGACGCGCATGAGCCATCTTTCGCCCGCGCTTTACGCCACCCTTGCCGAGATCGTGCCAGACCTGCACGTGCACTGTGTCGAACCTTGGTGTCTGATCGGCAGTACCGCCGCACTGTTGCTGGGCGCCGAGGTCAGCGTGGCGGACGTCGACGTACTCACGTCGCGCGCTGATGCCGATACCCTGATGGACCACTGGGCTGAGCGGCGCGAGCCGGTGTCCCCGCTCGCCGATGATCACTTGTTCCGGTCGCATTTCGCTCGTTTCCGCTTTCCCGGTACTCCCGTCGAAGTGATGGGCGCGCTGGAGCTTCATGTCAATGGTCACTGGGAAACGGTGCAGCCGGGGCGGCTTGTGCTGGCAGGCGTCCATGGCCTGGCCGTGCCGATACCGTCCATCGATGACCAGATTCGCATCTTCGAGATTTTCGGTCGCGAAAAGGACCTGCGCCGAGCCGCCACATTGCGCGCGCTGGCCGCGCGGACCTTCGCCTTGCCTGTCTTGGCGTCCCCTTGATGACTGCGCCGCGGTCACCAATTCCCACAATACGAACTCCGCCATGACTGCCATTCCATTTGCCATCAGCGCTCGCCACAAGGGTTTCAATCGTGCTGAGATAGTCGACCAGAACTTCATCGAGTTCGTGCAGTTGTGGAACGGTGAGGTGCGTGCCGCTCCCGGCGATGGCGAGGCGGTGCTGCCGGCCAGCGCGCTCGACGCGCACGGTTTTCGCGAATTGCTCCAGTCGCAACTGATCTCGCGCCATCTCGATCTCATGGCCCGCGTGTTGCGCCTGCAAAACAAGGTGTTCTACACGATCGGTTCGTCGGGCCACGAAGGAAACGCGATGGTGGCGCGACTGACCCGGCATACCGATCCGGCGTTCCTGCATTACCGCTCCGGCGGCTTCATGGCCGAGCGCTTTCGCAAGATCCCGGGTATGGATCCAGTGATGGATTCGGCGCTGTCGTTCGCGGCCAGCAAGGACGATCCAGCTTCCGGCGGTCGTCACAAGGTATGGGGCAGCAAACCACTGTGGGTGTTGCCGCAGACGTCGACGATCGCTTCGCATCTGCCCAAGGCGCTGGGCACGGCAGTGGCGATCGAGCAGGCGCGGCGCATCGGCCATACGTTGCCGATTCCCCAAGACAGCATCGTTATCTGTTCGTTCGGTGACGCCTCCAGCAACCACGCCAGCGCGCAGACCGCGTTCAACACCGCGGCATGGACGGCCTACCAGAAGTTGCCTGCACCCGTGTTGTTCGTGTGCGAAGACAACGGCATCGGCATCTCGGTGAAAACACCGACGGGCTGGGTCGCAAACAATTACCAACATCGCGCCAATCTCGACTACTTCTTTGCGGACGGCCTCGATCTGGCGGAAGGCTACGCCCAGGTGCAACGCGCGGTGGAGCATTGCCGCAGGATGCGCCGCCCGACTTTCCTGCACCTGAAGACCACCCGTGTGATGGGACATGCCGGCTCCGATTTCGAGATCGAGTGGCGCAGCATCGAGGAGCTTTTCACGGTGGAGTCGACCGATCCGTTGCTGCGCTCGGCAAGCATTGCGCTGGAGTCGGGCCTGTATTCGAAAGACGACCTGCTGAACCTGTACGAGGCCACTCGCCGGCGCTGTTTCGCGGCAGCCGAAGATGCGGACTCACGCCACCGGCTGGCTTCGCTGGAAGATGTGATGGCGCCACTGGCGCCGTACACGCCGGCGGCGGTCAAAGCCGAAGCCACGCGTGCCGATTACACCGACAAGCGCCTGACCGTGTTCGGCGGCGAGGCCAAGCTGCCGGAGAACCTCCCGCCGCGGCACATGGCGATCCAGATCGGCCAGGCCCTGCACGACATGCTGGCGAAGTACCCGCAAGCACTGGTGTTCGGTGAGGACGTGGCGCAGAAAGGCGGCGTGTATACGGTCACCAAAGGGCTGAACAAGATCTTCAAGGGCAGTCGGGTGTTCAATACCCTCCTGGATGAGACGATGATCCTCGGTCTGGCCCAGGGTTACGCCAACATGGGCATGCTGCCGATCCCGGAGATCCAGTACCTGGCGTATTTCCACAATGCCTGCGATCAGATCCGCGGTGAAGCTGCCTCGCTGCAATTTTTCTCCAACGGCCAGTACCGCAATCCGATAGTGATGCGGGTCGCCTCGCTCGGTTATCAGAAAGGTTTCGGCGGGCACTTCCACAACGACAATTCGATCACCGCGCTGCGCGACATTCCCGGCCTGGTGGTGGGCTGTCCGAGCCGTGGCGACGATGCGGCCATGATGCTGCGCACGCTGATGGCATTGGCAAAGGTCGATGGTCGCGTTTGCGCCCTGCTCGAACCGATCGCGCTGTACATGACCAAAGATCTGTACGAAGCGGGTGACGGCCAGTGGCAGTTTGCGTATCCGGCGCCCGACCAGGCGCTGACGCTGGGCGAAGGACGCATCTACAACGACATGGCGAACGAGCTGGTCGTATTCACCTTCGGCAATGGCGTGCCGATGGCATTGCGCGCCGCGCGCACGATCGAGCAGGAACTCGGTTGGCAGGTGCGCGTGGTTGACCTACGCTGGCTGGCGCCGCTCAACGACGCCTTCATCGCGAGTCAGGCGAAGATGGCCAAACGTATCTTGGTGCTGGATGAAGGTCGCAAGAGCGCAGGAGTGGGCGAAGGTGTGATCACGGCGATCGTCGAAAGCGGTTTCGGCAGCACGCCGTTGCGGCGGGTGGTGGGGGCCGATACGTTCACCCCGCTGGCCGACGCAGCGTTGCTGGTGCTGCCGGGCGAGGCGGATGTGGTCGCCGCAGCACACACATTGGCGTAATCAAGCCGGGCGCGTGATCGCTGGTCCCACGGCACTTTCGGATCAGAGGTCGTCGCGCCGCGATTCCACGATATGCAGGCGTTTGCTGGTGGCAACGCGCAGAGGCTTGTCGGAGTACTCGTCCAGGTAGACCTGATTGCGGCCAAGCAGCTTGGCCCGATACATCGCTCGGTCGGCGCGTCCAAGCAACGACTCCAAATCGTCGTCAATCTGACGTATGGCCACGCCGATGCTGACGCTGAGCAATTGTTCTTCGTCGCGTACCGGAATTTCCAGCCGATGTACCCGTCGACACAGCCTGGTGGCTACCTGCATGGCTTCCTGCGCATCGATGCCGTCCAGCATGGCCACGAACTCTTCTCCGCCATAACGACCGAACAGGTCGCCGGGACGCAGTTCCGCTGCGAGCGTCGTGGATACGGCGACCAGTGCGCGATCGCCGCTGTTGTGACCGTGGCGGTCATTCAGCTGCTTGAAATGATCCAGGTCCAGAAACAGCAGTGCGATCGGCCGGCTTGGTTCCCTCGTCAGCATAGCGTTGGCGCGGGTGTCCCAGGCGCGTCGATTGAGTGTCTGGGTGAGCGCGTCGTGATCGGCCAACACCTGCACCACGTCGCGGTCCTGACGCAGCCGCAGCGCACGATCGGCCAAGCCCAGCGACAGCACCAGCGCTTCGAAAGCTCCGCCGGCGAGACTGACGTCATTGAGCCAGTCAAGCCGGGGCAAGGCGCCGTTGACCTGGGCGCTGGTCATTGCGGTAAGCAACAACAACGGGGTCCAGCCAGCGAGAAAAAACCAGGCTTGGCGTGAGCCGCGTGCGGCGGCAACGATGGCGGCCAGCAGCAAGACCAGCGCCCCAATCATCAACAATGGATTGAGCAGGGTCTGTGCTACTTCGATGAGCAGCGGGATGCCGCTGGAACGCATCAATACCAGCTGGATCATACCCACGGCTACAGCCATCACTGGCACGCGCAGCAGTGGTGCGTGCCGTTGCAGGTCGCAAAAACGCATCATGAACAGCGAGGCGAATGCCACCGACAAGGCCACGGCCGCCGCGCCAACCATCCAACTTATGCCGACCAACCATTGCCATTCCAGGGGATGGAAGACGAAACCTGTCTGGATACCCTGGATCAGCGCGTAGCAGACGATGTAGCCGCCATACCAGGCGTAAGTGATGTCGCGCAGCATCGACGAGAAAAACAGCGCCATCAGCACCATCGCCAGCATGACGGCGAAGCTTGCGCTGGCGAACACCAGCCATTGTGAGTCCCTGCGCTGGAAGTCATGCCAGGGCAGGATCCGGAACCGTATCGGTGCGCTCAGTGTTTCCGACGGTTCCAGTCGGAGCAGGATCGGTGCGGACGCGGACCAGGCTGTGGGAACGCGCCAGGCGAGCCGGCCATGTCCGTGGACGTCCGAACTGAAGTCGTCGATCGCCAGCGAATGGGTCTGGCCACCATCGATCACGCTGATCGCGCTCATCGGGGGCGGATAGATGGTCATCACGCGTTCTTCATTGTCCCAGGGTGGTTGCGCCGCAATGACCACCCAGGTGCCGAGATCGCTGCGTGGAAACTGCTGCAATATCGTGGGGTCGAAGCTTCGCAGCCGACCGGCCCGATAAGCTTCCAGCACGCTTTGTGGCGTATCGCCAGCGCTGACCTCCTGCCATGCGCCGTTTAAAGGCATGCCGGCGGCGTGAGCTGCGCCAAGCCACAGCATCAGCAAGCCAAGTACTACCGTGCACTGGCGACGCAAGCGCTGGTGCAAGGGTGGCGTTGTGACCTGCTTCTCCACTCGGGACTTCCTGTGCTCGCAGACTCGCTCGGCCAACCATGGCTTGTGCCACGCATGCGGCTTTGCACCACGCATTCAGAAAGCATGCCGGAGCCGCTGTGAAAGAGATGCAGACGCGCCGCCCCAGTGATGCGAAAGCGCGAACAAGCAACGCTGCACGATCTGCCATGGAAATGTCAAGCACGGGTCACGCCAAAGATGCATGCGGTGTGGCTAAGGCTTGGACCGACTGTACGCTCGGCGTGGTGTTCCCGCGAGCTCGCCCAATAAAGTGCCGCCCGCCGACACGGCAGCGGGCAGCACCAACTGAAAATATGCGTGAATAGAAACGAGCGGCGCCAACGGAGGACTGCGCGTGTGGCTGGAGCGGCTCAACGGTCGGTAGGTAATCCTTCGGACATCGAAGAGCGGGAGTAATCCCCTGATCGGTGCATCTGCACGGCCGAACGGCTACTCCTGCGTTGTGTCGCACAAGACGCAAATTTTCCATTCCGGGCGTCGATCCTGCGCGCCATGGCTTCTCTCCGATGGCGGGCCGAAGAGTCGTGCTGCCACGTCAGCCGGGACGGCGCGCGCCGAGTAGAACCAGCACTTCCTGGGCACTGCGAATCCGTTCGCTGGCACCGGGCAGATCGAGGATCACCTTCAGCTTGTCCTGGCCGTCGAGCTTGTAGATGCGCGGCTGACTCTGGATCAATTTGATGATTGCCATCGGGTCCACGTCGGGCTTTTCGCGGAAAGTAATGCGGCCACCGTTGGCGCCCATATCGAGCTTGCGAATGCCCAAGGGCGTCGCCATCAATTTCAAGCTGGCCACGGCAAACAGTTGTCGAGTGGGTGCGGGAAGCAGACCGAAGCGGTCGATCATTTCCACCTGGAGCTCGCGCAACTCGTCCTCGTTGCGCGCGCTGGCGATCCGCTTGTAGAGCGTCAGCCGGGTATGCACGTCGCCGAGGTAGTCGTCGGGAATCAGCGCGGGCAGGTGTAATTCGACTTCAGTCTCGTGCTCGGAGCTGAGATCGAAATCAGGTATCTTGCCCGACTTCAGCGCCCGCACTGCGCGGTCCAGCAGTTCGGTGTACAGACCAAAACCGATCTCCTGGATCTGGCCAGACTGCTCGTCTCCGAGCAGTTCACCGGCGCCACGGATCTCAAGATCGTGAGTGGCCAAGGTGAAGCCGGCGCCGAGCTCTTCCAACGAGGCCAGCGCTTCGAGCCGCTTCTGTGCGTCCGCCGTGATCGATTTGCGATCGGGCACCAACAGATACGCATACGCGCGGTGGTGCGAGCGACCCACGCGACCGCGCAACTGATGCAACTGGGCGAGGCCGAAACGGTCGGCGCGGTCGATGATGATGGTGTTGGCGGTGGGGATATCGATGCCAGTTTCGATGATGGTGGTGCACACCAATACGTTGAAGCGCTGGCGATGGAAATCCGCCATGACGCCTTCCAGTTCACGCTCGGGCATCTGGCCATGGGCAATGCGGATGCGTGCCTCGGGCACTAGTTCTTCCAGTTCCTGCACGATGCGCTCGATGGTCCGCACTTCGTTGTGCAGGAAGTACACCTGGCCACCGCGCGCCAGCTCGCGCTGCAATGCCTCGCGGATCGTCGCCGCGTCCCACGCCGAGATGAAGGTGCGCACGGCGGAGCGGTGCGCCGGCGGGGTCGCGATCAGGGAGAGATCGCGCAGGCCCGCCATCGCCATGTTCAGCGTGCGCGGAATCGGCGTGGCGGTCATTGTCAGCATATCGACTTCGGCGCGCAGCTTCTTCAGCTGCTCTTTCTGGCGCACGCCAAAGCGCTGCTCCTCGTCGACGATGACCAGGCCCAGGTTCTTGAACTTGATGTCCGATTGCAGCAGCTTGTGGGTGCCCACGATCACATCGACCTGGCCCTCAGCCAGCCGCTTCAGCACGCCACTTACTTCCTTGGCGGAACGGAAGCGCGACAGCACATCCACGCGCACCGGCCAGTCGGCAAGCCGGTCGGCGAAGTTGAGATAGTGTTGCTGGGCAAGCAGGGTGGTCGGCACCAGCACGGCAACCTGCTTGCCCGCCGTGGCGGTGGCGAACGCGGCACGCAGCGCCACTTCGGTTTTGCCGAAACCCACGTCGCCACAGATCACCCGATCCATCGAACGCGGCGCGGCGAGATCATCCAGCACGGCCTCGATCGCGGTTTCCTGATCGGGAGTTTCCTCGAACGGAAACGTGCTGCCGAATTCGTCCACCAGTTGTCGATCGATCGCCAGCGCTTCGCCGCCACGCGCCTTCCGCTGCGCGTAGATTGCCAGCAGTTCTGCGGCAACATCGCGCACCTTTTCGGCAGCTTTCCTGCGTGCGCGCTCCCAGGCATCGCCACCCAGCGAATGCAGCGGCGCCAGTTCCGGCGCGGTGCCGGAATAGCGGCTGACCAGACCGAGCTGCGACACCGGCACGTACAGCTTATCGCCCTTGGCGTACTCGATGGTCAGGAACTCGCCGGCCATACCGCCCACGTCCATCGAGACCAGGCCCCGGTAGCGGCCCACGCCGTGATCGACGTGCACGATCGGTGCGCCGGGCGTGAGCTCGGTGAGGTCGCGGATGATCGTTTCGGGATCGCGCGCGGTGCCGCGTCGGCGCTTGCGGTCGCGTTCGCTGCGCACCCGCTCGCCGTACAACTCGCGTTCGGTCAGCACGGTGATGGCGGGTTTGGTCAGCGCGAAGCCCTGCTCCAGTCCAGCGATGGTGATGGCGAATCTGATCTGCTCGTCGTCCCGGCCTTCGCCGCGATGACGGTTGAGAAAGTCGCGCCAGTTCTCGACGTTTTCCGGCTTCAGCCCCGCGCTGGCCAACGTTTCGATCAATGCCTCGCGCCGGCCCGCCGAGTCGGCGGCGATCAGCACGCGGCCGGGATAGCTGGACAGGAAATGCTTCAGCGATGTCGCCGGTTCTTCGCCCTTGCGATTGAGCGGAAGCTCCGGGGCCGGCTGGGTGCCGCTCTCGATGGCGTGCTCGTGGCCGGCGTCGACCATTTCCACGCGCAGGCGTTTGTTGAGTTGTTCGCGCAGTTTTTCCGGTGGCAGGTAGAGCTCCTCTGGCGGCAGCACCGGACGTTCGATGTCGTGCGCGCGCTGGTCATACCGTTCGACGGTCTGCGCCCAGAATTGTTCGGCTGCGTCGCCAGCACCTTCGCCGAGCACGAACAGGGCGTCGTCACCGAGGTAATCGAAGAGCGTGGCCGTTTGATCGAAGAACAGCGGTAGGTAGTACTCGATCCCGCCGGGCGTGACGCCCTCCTTCATGTCCTGGTACAGCGGGCAACGGCGTACGTCGATCGGGAAGCGCTCGCGCAGGTTGCTGCGGAAGGTCTTGGCGGCTTCATCAGTGAGCGGGAATTCGCGCGCGGGCAGCAACTCGACGCTGTCCACCTGCTGCTGCGAGCGCTGGGTTTCCGGGTCGAAACTGCGGATCGAATCCACCTCGTCGTCGAGCAGCTCGATGCGATACGGTTCGGCCGTACCCATCGGATAAATATCCAGCAACGCGCCGCGCACGGCGAAATCCCCCGGCTCGGCCACCTGCGGCACGTGACGGTAGCCCGCCGCCTCCAGCCGCCGCTGCTCGCTGGCCAGGTCGAGCTTCTGGCCTTTCGCCAGCATCAGACCGGAGCCGGTGATATGTGAGCGCGGAGCGATGCGCTGCATCAGAGTGGCGATCGGCACCACCAGCACGCCACGCTTCACGCCCGGCAACTGGTACAGCGTGGCGATACGTTGCGAGACGATTTGCGGGTGCGGACTGAATGCGTCGTAGGGCAGCGTCTCCCAGTCCGGAAATTGAAGCACCGGCAACTCGTCGGCGAAGATCGCGAGTGCGGACTCCAGCACCTGCGCGCGCTGCGTGTCGCGGGCTACCACGACCAGAAGGCCCTGGTAAGTACGCGCGGCCTCGGCAAGCAACAGTGCCCGCGCGGAACCATGTGGAGAGGTCCAGTAGCGTCGTTGTCTGGGTGTGGTCGGTAGCTGGGGGTGGGTAATTAAGCTGGGCATAGGAACGCACGTGCGGGGCGCCGCCGTCGAGCCGCGCCAGGGAAAGCGGGCAAGTGTAACGCGATGCGCCGATGCACCCGCTCTCTGCGCGGGACGAGCGAGGCGGGATTCAGAGCTTCAGCGTGATGAGCGCAGTGCCCGGCTCATCGGGCAACATGCGTCGGGAGAAACCCAGTTCGTGGCACAGTTGCAGCATCGGTCGGTTTTCCAGCAGGACATAGCCCCACAATTCGTAGAGTCCACGGCGGCGGCAGTCATCGACCAGGAGCTGCATCAGCAGGACGCCCAGGCCAATGCGGCTCCAGGCGTGTTCCACCAGCACCGAGAACTCCGCGGTATCGGTCGCCTCGTCCAGGTAGATGCGGCCGACTCCGCGCATTTCCGCAGATCGAGTCGATTCATCCATCAGCGCGTAGGCGGTCTCGCGCGCCGGATCGATCTGGCACAACTTCTGCGCCATCGGCATCGGCAGTTCAGACATCGCGTGTAGAAAGCGACGACGGACCTCCTCCGGAGACAGCCGGGTGAAGCAGCGCCGCATCGCGGCCACGTCGCCCGGCTCGATCGGCCGCAGCGACAGCTCGCGGCCGTCATCGGTAAGCACCTGCTCGCCGCGCGGCGGCGGTACGGCTTGCGACCCGAAGCGTTCACGGATACGCGGTGGCAGCGCGGCATGGTGAGTCGGGATGGAAAAATCGACGACAGGGATCATGGGAACTCCATACTTTGGCGTATTGTGTGCGCCGCAGCATGATCTTGCAACGTGATGTTCGTCGTTATTTAGGGCGATTACCGTAGAAATAGCACGGGAATACGTTATGTGTGCTGCGACACAACATGTCGTGTGAAGGGGCCGGCAGCGACGCAGGCGCTGACGAAGTTGCCGGCGATACCGCAAGCGGCGTCGCCGGCAATCGTCGATCAGCCCAGCATCTTCAGCAGCGCCTGCGCTGCGGGTTCGGACGATGCCGGGTTCTGCCCGGTGATCAGCAGACCGTCGGTGACCACATAGGGCTGCCAATCGCCGGCCTTGCTGTAGCTGGCACCGTTATGTTTCAGCACGTCCTCGACCAGGAACGGCACCACCTGGGTCAGGCCAACTGCTTCTTCTTCAGTATTGGTGAAGCCGGTGACCGACTTGCCTTGCACCACAAAATGGCCATCTGCAGACTTCGCATGGCGCAGCACGCCCGGCGCGTGACACACGGCGACAACCGGCTTGCCGGCCGCCAGCGTGGTTTCAATCAGCGCGATCGAGTGTGGATCCTCGGCCAAATCCCACAGCGGGCCGTGGCCACCGGGGTAGAACACCGCATCGAAATCGCTTGCTGCGATGTCCTGCAGCTTTAGCGTGCTAGCCAACGCCGCTTGCGCCGCCTCGTCACTCTTGAAGCGGTGGGTCGCGTCGGTCTGTGCCGAAGGGTCATCACTCTTTGGATCGAGCGGCGGCTGGCCGCCAAGGGGCGTGGCCAGTGTAACCTCCGCGCCAGCGTCCTTGAACGCGTAGTAGGGCGCAGCGAATTCTTCCAGCCAGAAACCGGTTTTTTGACCGGTTTGTCCAAGCTGGTCATGCGAGGTGAGCACCATGAGGATCTTCATGCGGGTTCCTGATTGATTGATATGGGCGGCAGCGGATGCGTGCGCCTTCCCGGCCAGAGATGGGGACAGCTCCCGCAATGACCAAGTGACAGGCGCGCCTCGCGGCGACTTGTGCGATTGGCCCGGAGTCGATTCGCGCTGCTCGACAGCCGTTGCGGGAGAGCGTGCAACGTTATTTCTGCGCGCGTCGTCGGGGACTGAAGCGCTATGGCCAAGCCGTCCTCGTCGTGTCAACTCGACAAACCTTACGCGAAATCCCCTTGTTGGTCTGGAGCGTGCGGCTCGATGGGGGATCGGAGACAGTCGGAAATACGGTGTGCGGCGAAGATCCTGCAGCGGCCGGCAACTATCGAGGTGACTGCGCGCGGAGCGCGTGCACGCGCACCGGACATGTCACGGTGCGCGGCAAGTCGTCGGTAGGAAGTTCGGCTTCAGGGTTGTGCGATCTTGCCCGACCACCGACATCCCGGAAGGGGCCGGTGCGTTCCCGCATGACCAGGCGATCGGGCTGCGGGGGCTTCCCTGAACCACCAGCGGACGCAGGGACAGCGTCTGGCCCTGCAGGGCCGCGTTGATGTTCTTGTCGCGAAACGCGATGTTAACTACGCCGTCGTCGACGCTCACCGAGCCGACGTAATGACCGATGATTGATCCTGCCGAAGGCAGGCCAGCTGAACGGTTATCCGTCGGAAAGCGCCCGAACTGGCGATAATAATCGATGACTTTGGGTTGGGCGTAGGAGGCGAGCGAAAAGGCCTCCGAAGTTTGCGCGCGGATGACGTAGTCCTGATAGGCCGGAATGGCGATCGCCGCCAAGATGCCAATGATGGCGACGACGATCATCAGTTCGATAAGCGTAAATCCACGGTTACGTGACATCGTCAATGCACTCCGAGCATGTTGGCTACCGAAAAAATCGGTATATACAGCACCGTGACCATGATGCCGATGAGGACGTAGAAAAGAACCCGCGAGAACAGAATCAGCCGGTCTCGTGACAGTTCCAG
>CAJDWH010000049.1_pt1 | contig 13255 bp, 15 predicted proteins | sample 7391531 | NCBI WGS metagenome assembly CAJDWH01 (sample SAMEA7055715, study PRJEB34461) | soil metagenome | biome: terrestrial ecosystem; feature: Peninsula; material: soil | place: Antarctica | collected 2016
CGTTACGCCGACATGCGGCGATTCAGCAGGAGTTTCAATCCATGGCCGTGGTCAGTGTGAAGCAGGCTTTATCCGGTGCCATCGAGGCCGGTAGTGCAGTCACCGTGCGCGGTTGGGTGCGCACCCGGCGTGATTCCAAGGCCGGCCTTTCCTTCGTCAACGTCACCGACGGTTCCTGCTTCGACCCCATCCAGGCCGTGGTCCCGGCCACCCTGACCAACTACGACGCTGAAGTGAAGCACCTCACCGCTGGCGCAGGCGTGATCGTCAGCGGCACCCTGGTGGCGTCGCAAGGCAAGGGCCAGGCGTTCGAGCTCCAGGCCACCGAAGTGGTTGTCACCGGTCTGGTCGACGACCCGGAGACCTACCCGATCCAGCCCAAGCAACACTCGATGGAGTTCCTGCGCGAGGTCGCTCACCTGCGCCCGCGCACCAACCTGTTCGGCGCGGTGACGCGGGTGCGCCACACCATGATGACGGCGATCCACCGCCACCTCACTGAGCAGGGCTTCTTCTGGATCAACACGCCGATCATCACCACCTCCGATGCCGAGGGTGCCGGTGAAATGTTCCGACTGTCCACGCTGGACTTGACGAATCTGCCACGTCTGCCCGATGGCAAGATTGACTTCCGCAAGGATTTCTTCGGCCGCGAAGCTTTCCTCACCGTGTCCGGCCAGCTCAACGTCGAGGCGTATTGCCTGGCGATGAGCAAGGTCTACACCTTCGGCCCCGCCTTTCGTGCCGAGAACTCCAACACGACCCGCCACCTGGCCGAGTTCTGGATGGTCGAACCGGAAATTGCCTTCGCCGACCTTGCCGCCGATGCCGACTGCGCCGAGCGCTTCCTCAAGGCGATCTTCAAGGCGGTGCTGGATGAGCGGTCCGACGACATGGCGTTCTTCGCCCAACGCGTGCAGAGCGATGCGATCACGCGCATGGAGGCTTTCATTGCCAAGCCTTTCGAGCGCATCGAATACACCGACGCGATCGAGATCCTGAAAAAATCAGGCGAGAAGTTCGAATTCCCGGTCGCTTGGGGTATCGACCTGCAGACCGAACACGAGCGCTACCTTGCCGAAAAACATATCGGCCGTCCCGTCGTCGTAATGAACTATCCCGAGGCGATCAAGGCGTTTTACATGCGCTTGAACGACGATGAGAGAACCGTTGCGGCGATGGACGTACTGGCGCCGGGCATTGGCGAGATCATCGGCGGCGCCCAGCGTGAGGAGCGCCTGGATTATCTGGATCGTCGCATGGTCCAGTTTGGTCTCGATCCGGTGAATTACGGCTGGTATCGCGACCTGCGCCGCTATGGCACAGTGCCGCATGCCGGCTTCGGGCTCGGTTTCGAACGCTTGCTGGTCTACATCTGTGGCTTGTCCAACATCCGCGACGCCATTCCTTATCCTCGTGCCGTCGGCACCGCCGAGTTCTGAGTGCCCAACAAGCTAATGTCGTATCGCTCTGTCGCCATCATCGCCACTTTCGCCGCGGCCATCGGATTGTCCGGCTGCCACGCTGCCAAGGCGCTGCTGCCACCCAACCTGCGTCCACCTTCGGAGGACGCAGGCGATTCGTTGAAGCTGGCCGAGTTGCATCTCCAGCAGGCGACCCCTTGCTGCAGCAGCTTCGCCGACTTTTCCTATCGCAGCCTGCTGCCGTGGCAACCGCAGAAATTCACCCTGGGCAGCGGCTCCATGGTGGCCAACCTCAATGGCACCAAAAGTTACTTTCTTGCGTTTCACCTGCCCACCGAAGTGAAGCTGCCGTACCGGGTCGCCTTGAAATCGGAATTGAACGGCCGTTGGCTGCACACCAGCTATCTGTTCGCACCGACCGTCGTACTGCTGGACGACGGCTTCCAGCGCATCCGGTCCGAGGACCTCCAGCTGTGCGAGCACATGGGCTGGAGCGACGAGACCACCGGTGCGTTCGGTAGCTTCAAGGTCGAAACAAAGGNNNAACAAAGGAGGCTCGTTACCTGCTGGTCTACAGCTCGGGCGAGCAGCAGTCGGGCAAGACTTACTGGGAACAATCGCCCGCGTCGTTCTCGACCACCACGGCGGCGACGCTGAAGATGAGTTCCATTGGCAGCTTCAGCATCCCGCACGGGCCCGACGGTTCGCTGTGGATCGGCATGATGAACTCCGCCTACAAGAAGGCCGTCGACAGCGGGGTTTGCGGCAAGGCCTCCAGCGGAGACGGCTTGCTGAACGAGTTGCCGCTGCCCTGGAGCGGCAAGAATGGCGATTCGCCGTGATCGTGTTCTACCTGGCCTTGCTGATCGTTGGCGTGGGCCTGTTCACACTCTCGTTCGTAGCGCAGTTTCGGTTGACCACCCTTCTGCGGAAGCGCTATCCGCAGCATTGGCAAGTCATTGTGGAGTCGGATCGGGGCAAACCATCGGCCTGGCGACAGTGGCTCCGCATGCAAAACGTGCTGCGCTCGCCGGCCTTGCCGGCGCTGCGCGATTCGTCCATCAATCGCTGGCGCAACCTGTGGCGTTACGGCCCGTGGCTGGGCTGGCTATGCTGGGTGGGCGCACTGACGATACGTGTGCTGTATTGACATCCACTGGAGCTAGCACATGCAACTGGATCTGAGTGGACGTCACGCGCTCGTCTGCGGCGCCTCCCAAGGCATCGGCCGTGCTTGCGCGATCGAACTGGCCTTGCTCGGCGCCAGCGTCACCGCCTTGGCACGGCGCGGCGAAGTGCTGGCCAGCGTGGTCGACAGCCTGCCGCGCATCCACGATACGCAGCGGCACGATTTCCTCGTCGCCGATGCTGGCGACACCGACGCATTACGGACCCAGGCGAACGCGTTGGTCACGGCAGCGCCGGTGCACATCCTCGTCAACAACAGCGGCGGCCCTCCCCCGGGCAGCATTGTTGACGCGAGCACGCAGGAGTTCCTCGACGCTTTGCGCAAACACCTTCTGGCCAACCACGTGCTGGTGCAGGCGGTACTGCCAGGCATGCGCGACGCTGGTTGGGGTCGCATCATCAACATCATTTCGACCTCGGTAAAGGAGCCGATCCCCGGCATCGGCGTATCCAACACCACCCGCGGTGCCGTGGCCAGTTGGGCCAAAACCCTGGCCAGCGAACTGGCACCGCTCGGCATCACCGTCAACAACGTGTTGCCTGGTTCCACCCACACGCCGCGCATCGAGCAGATCGTGGCGGCGCGAGCACAAAAATCCGGCAGCAGCGAGCAGGAAGCGCAGCAGGAGATGACCGCGGAAATTCCAATGGGCCGCTTCGCCGAGCCGTCCGAAACCGCAGCCGCGGTGGCCTTTCTCGCCTCTCCTGCAGCCGGCTACATCACCGGCGTCAGCCTGCCGGTCGACGGGGGCCGCACGCGCTCATTGTGAGCGGCCGCATACGCCAGCGTTCGGTGCAATTGCCCGCCGCTGGATTTAAGATGGGGCAGATGTCTACCCTGCGCCTTGCCAATCTGATCGACGGCCGTCTGCAGGCGCCCGTCCACGATAGCTGGCTCGATGTGTATGAGCCCGCGACTGCCGGCGTGCTTGCGCAATGTCCCGATTCCGACGCAGTTGACGTGAATGCCGCCGTCGCGGCAGCCAGCCGCGCCGCACCGGGCTGGGCAGCCACGTCCCTTGAGCAGCGCGCGCGATTGCTGCACCGACTCGCCGATCTGATCGAGACCAGGCTGGAAGAATTCGCTGCACTGGAATCGCGCGACAGCGGCAAGCCGCTGAGTCTCGCGCGCCGACTCGACATACCGCGCGCGGTCAGCAATCTGCGCTATTTCGCCGCCGCAATCATTGGCTGGGGCAGCGAATCGCATGCGATGGAAAGCGGCACGCCCGACAGTGGCGCGATCAACTACACCCTGCGCCAGCCGCTGGGCGTGGTCGGCTGCATCAGCCCGTGGAACCTGCCGCTCTATCTCTTCAGCTGGAAGATCGCGCCGGCGCTCGCCGCCGGCAACACGGTGGTCGCCAAGCCCTCGGAAATCACCCCTTGCACCGCAGCCTTGCTCGGTGAGCTCAGCATCGAGGCTGGCTTTCCTGCTGGCGTGCTGAACATCGTGCACGGTCGCGGTCCAGCCGTCGGTCAGGCCATCGTGGAGCACGCGGGGATCAAGGCTATCTCTTTCACCGGCAGCACCGCTACCGGCGCAACCATTGCCAGCATCGCCGCCGCGCAGTTCAAGAAGATCTCTCTGGAAATGGGTGGCAAGAATCCGGCGATCGTGTTCGCCGACGCCGACTTGTCCGATGCCAACCTCGATACCATTGTGCGCTCGGGTTTTGCCAACCAGGGCGAGATTTGCCTGTGCGGTTCGCGATTGCTGGTGCAGCGCTCCATTTACGATGTCTTCCGCACACGCTATCTGGAGCGCGTGCGTGCCTTGCGCGTGGGCGACCCAAACGACGCCGAAAACGACCTCGGAGCCATGGTCTCGCTGGCGCACTATGAGAAGGTACTGGGTTGCATCGAACGGGCGCGCGCGGAAGGCGGCAAGATGCTCTGCGGCGGCGAGGCGCTCCAGGTTCCCGGTCGCTGCAGCGAAGGTTGGTTCATCGCGCCGACGGTGATCGAGGGCCTGGCATCGGGCGCCGCCACCAATCAGCAAGAAATCTTTGGGCCGGTCGTCACTCTGATTCCGTTCGAGGACGAGGCCGAGGCGTTGGCGATTGCCAACGATAGCCAATATGGCCTGGCTGCCTCGTTATGGACGCAGGACTTGTCGCGCGCGCACCGCCTCGGGGCGCAACTCGAGTTTGGGATCGTCTGGATCAACTGCTGGCTGAAGCGCGACCTGCGCACGCCATTCGGTGGCACCAAACAATCTGGCGTCGGCCGCGAAGGCGGTAACGAAGCTCTGCACTTTTTCACCGAACCGAAGAACATCTGCATCGCGTACGGTCCGGCATCGCTCGAGCCGTAGCGCGCGTTGCCACACACTAATATTTAGGATCAAAAAATCTCGATGAATTCACTGAAAGATCTGCTTGCCAACAACCGACGCTGGGCCGATCAGGTCACCGCGCAGGACCCGGCTTTTTTTGAGCAGCTGTCGCAACAGCAAGCCCCCCGCTACCTATGGATCGGTTGCTCGGATTCACGCGTGCCAGCCACCCAGATCGTCGACTTGCCACCGGGTGAGATCTTCGTACACCGCAATGTGGCCAACGTGGTCGTGCATACCGACCTCAACGCACTCAGCACCATCCAGTTCGCCGTCGACGTGCTCAAGGTGAAACACATCCTGGTAGTCGGTCACTACGGTTGTGGCGGCGTCGGTGCAGTGCTCAAGGAGAGCCGCCTGGGCCTGATCGACAACTGGCTGCGACACATCACCGACATTGCCCTCAAGCATGCCGACAAGCTTGATCCGGCGCAGTCGTTCGCGATGCGCCACGCCCACCTGTGTGAACTGAATGCGCTGGAGCAGGCGCTCAATGTGTGCCACACCACGGTGGTTCGTGAAGCCTGGGAGCGTGGCCAACAGTTGGCCGTTCACGCATGGATCTACGGGCTCGACAACGGCCGTATTCACGATCTCGGGCTGGATGTGCGTGGGCGCGAGCAACTGCCCGAGGCCTACCAACAGGCGTTGACGCAATTGACCGATCGCTGGGCAGGCGCCGCATGAGCCATCAAGGGATTCGCACCGACAGCGCACCGGCACCGATTGGCGCCTATCCGCACGCGCGCCGCGTCGGCGACCTCTTGTTCCTGTCCGGTGTGGGACCGCGCCAACCCGGCAGCAACGCCATCCCCGGCAACGTCCACGACGCCGACGGACGCCTACTCGACTACGACATCGAAGCGCAATGCCGCCAGGTTTTCGCCAACGTCCGCGCCGTGCTGGAAGCCAGTGGCGCCCACTGGGCCGACCTGGTGGATGTCACCGTGTTCCTGACTGACATGTCGCGCGATTTCGCGACGTACAACCGCCTTTATGCGGAGTATTTTGCCGACGTCGACGCCTGCCGCACCACGCTTGGTATCAGCAGCTTGCCGACACCGATCGCCATCGAACTGAAATGCATTGCGTCCGCGCCGTCAAAAGAAACCGCGCCAGCCTGAGCCGACGGATCGTGCGCCAGGCGTGACGCGATCAGGACCGCAACTCCTTCGCTCAATCCAGGCAAATCCGCAGCAACCGGTCGATCAGCGCCTGCACCTGGGGTGCCTTGGCGTCGTCGTATTCGAAGCTTGCTTCATCCATGTAATTGAACTGCGCCAGCTCCAGCTGCACTGCCTGCACACCGTCGTCTGGGCGTCCGTAGTGGCGGGTGATGTAACCGCCCTTGAAGCGGCCATTGACGGCCACGGTAAAGCGCGACTGCGCTTCCAGGCACGACTGTAATCGCGCTTGAAGTGCACTACCGCAACTGGCGCCGGTTGCCGTACCCAGGTTGAAATCCGGCAGCGCCCCGTCAAACAACATCGGCACGTGGCTGCGGATCGAGTGACCCTCCCACAACACCACGCGACCATGCTCGGCAAGCAAGCGCGCAAGCTCTTGTGTCAGCGCAGCGTGATAAGGCTGCCAATAATCGTTTATCCGCCGTTGAACCTCGGCGGCACCAGGCGCCTCGCCATCGAGGTACAACGGCTCGCCATCGAAGCCCACCGTAGATACCAGCCCCGTCTCTCGCTGCCCCGGATACAAGGCATGGCCATCGGCCGGCCGGTTGAGATCGACCACGTAGCGCGACGCCCGCGGCTTCAACACGCTGGCGCCCAACTCCCGAGCCAGCGACTCGTACAGCCGCCCCACATGCCAGTCGGTATCCGGCGAACGACGCGCCGCCGGATGCATCCGTACGGTAATGTTCTCGGGAATGAAGCTACCGTCGTGCGGCAGGCTGATCAACAGCGGCACGCGGCCGCGATGCAAGGTAAAGGGGCTCATGCGGACATTGTATGTTGTACCGGAATCGGGAATCGGGAAGAGCAAAGAGCCGGTCGGTTCACACAGCACATAAAACGCTACAAACCGAATCGCGCCGGCGCATACGACGCGGCATCGATGGGTGGTGACGTGCCAGCCAACATCGAAGCCACCAGCTCGCCGGTCGCTGCCAACATCCTTACGCCCAACGTGCCGTGCGCCGTCGCCAGCCAGACGCTGGACGAACGTGCACTGAAACCGAAGATAGGTACCTCATCCACACTCATCAGCTGGCAACGCCACCACCCCTCGCGCAACTCAGGACCTCCGGGTTCGCGCGGATTGGCCGCCGCGCCGCGTGCGCCTGGCGCTCCTGTATTACCGACTGTGGCGACAGAGTCGTCCCCTACCAAGCCCGATGCTTCGAGTGCTGGCTTTCAAACAGCCGAATATGGATGGACGCCGCTACGTTTGCACCCCGCCCGCCCTGCGCTGCCGTGGCTCCATCCGCTGGCCTGAGTGGTCTCGCCGCGACTGCGGCTGGATCAGGGCCTGGCTTGCGACGAGCGCGTGTTGCGCCGATCGCCTCGCGACGAATCGACCTATGCACATGCTTTGCTGCACAGCACCGGCATGGAAGCCATGGCGATGTCCATCCCGTGGATGGCTCAGCCACAATTAAAGGAGCGACTGAACATGATCCAGCGTCCTCATGCTGGCCCCCTTCGTCGTCGTCTCGGTTTCCCCTTGCTGGCCTGTCTTGATTGCCAGCACTGTCTTCGTAGCGCAAACCGCGGTGAAACACGATGCTGGCGGCGTCCAGTCTTCTTCCCAGGTGATGGGTATCGTGTCGCAAACCCTGCCGCCTTACCCGGAAAGCGCGGTCAAGAACAAAGAAGAAGGGACGGTCGCGCTAACGGTGTTGATCGGCACCGACGGCCGGCCGCTCAAGATCGTCTCGATCAGTGCACATGACGCAGCGCCTGATTTGATCCAGGCTGCCAGCAATTCAGTCATGCAGCATTGGCGCTTCGAGCCGAAACTGAAGAACGGCAAACCGATTGAGGGCCATGCCCGCGTGCCGGTAGAATTCGAATTGAACACGCCAACGCCCAAATCCTCCAGTGCCACGTCGCACGCAGCATCAGCTTCGTCCAAAACCTGAGGACTTCCAGCCAAGTTATTGATTTGATAACCTCGGTGTGACTCACACCGAGGTTTGATCATGCGCCTGAAAAACGGCCTCCCATTCACATGCACGCCACCACTGATTTCCATCGCACGATGGTTGTCGCTGGGCACCGCACTATTTCTGATCGCCGCCTGCGCCAGCAGCCCGCATCGACGTGAAACTTCCGTCAGACCCTCGCATTCTGCGCTCGCCGATCTGCCACCTCGCGCGCCCTCGGCCGCCAGCGCCGGCGAGGCCAACGATATCCTGTTCCGTGCCATCGGCCTGGTTGGCACTCCGTATCAATGGGGTGGCAATACGCCGACCGGCGGCTTCGATTGCAGCGGCCTGGTCGACTACATCTACCGCACTGCTGCCAGTATCAAATTGCCGCGCACCTCGCATGAAATGGCTTCCATGGATGCGCGCAAGGTACGCCAGATGACCCAGCTGGCCAGCGGCGACCTGGTGTTCTTCGATATCGGCGGCAGTATCAGCCACGTCGGCGTGTATGTCGGAAAGGGGCGCTTTGTGCATGCCCCGAACAGCGGAGGCACGGTGCGCCTCGACGATATTGACGGGCCGTACTGGGGGCAGCATTTCGCGTATGCGCGGCGCGTATTGCAATGAAAGAGCGCGTCGTTCCCGGAGCCTGAGCCAGAGGGGCGTCAGACGGGTTGAGCGTATGCCAACCTGTTCGATCGAAAGCACTCCTGCACGTTGGCTACCTGCACAGGTAATTATCCTCCGGCAAAACCGGAGGCTTCAACGATTGCTGGCCCCTCAAAGGGGCTTTCTCGTAATCGAAAATCAAGAACTCGTCATTCAAGCCTCGACACATCGACTTCACCATTCCAAACCAGAGCGCGCCGTCGGCTCACCGACTATGCTCGAACTACTTCAACGCCGACGGCCACTTCTGTAAACGTCAAACGTCTACTGCCACCACGGCATAGCCGGGGGAACTCTCGGCTTGATTAGATTGCAAAGTGCAGCCCAACACTGCAGCCTATTTTCGTGGGACTGGTGACTTCTTGATGCGTTCGGTCCTGGCGAATCAAAGACCTGTCTTGAATGTCGCAACCTAATCTCGCGACCTAATCTTGCGCCGACCATACATTTCACTGCCGCGAGGGGCGAGGATCGGTTGTGACGTGCTAGTCGGGCGCAACCGCAGCGTCGGGCGCATCCCTTCTTCGGACCGGAAACAGTCTCGGTCTATCGCAGTAACCTTACCTGCGTTGTCCGCCGCGCCATCAAGTTTCGGCCAGAGTTTACATTCGCACAAACGAGAAGCTGCCAGCGGGAAGAACGTGTCGGGCACGATGTCCCAGCCACGCTGCTGCCTGAACTCTACGGCCAAGCCGAGGCGACTACGTTCGGAAGCAGCAACCGACCATCCGGCTCGACAAGAAGGTCACAGCTGCGTCGCACATCATCGGCAGAATCGATCCAAGTGAGCCAGCCGGTCTGATGTAGCGCCTCGGTGTCATCGCGTCGTGCGTCCGTTATCCGCGGATACGATTGCAAACACGCATCGTGCAGCCGACGCGCACGGCGTCATGGGTGACTGCTACCGCCAACCAGGACGACGCGGCAACCCCAAGCATCGCCCCATTGATCTTGTCTCTCGACTGCTGTCGAAGGCCATCCCATCGCAGCGTATCGATGTAGGCGGATTCCTAAATAAGCACAGGCGTGAACCTTCATTCGCGTAAGTAGAAGACCCCGTGTTTCGTCGCCTGATCACGGCAATGCCGTCACTCGCACCGCGACACGACGGTCTCTTATCGTCTCTCGAAATCTAAACAAAACCACTTGAAACAAGCTATATAAAAGCCTCTAAGCACGGGCTCTCCGAGTGGATAACGCAATCTCTCCTGCATCGCAGATGCCACGAAAGAACCGTCCGGATAACCGTGAACCAGATCACATGATGCAAGACATTTTCCTATGCGGACGTGGTTGACGAACGCACAATTCGCGCCCGATTATGACAACCGTTCGATCAGAGGGGTCGAGTCGCATGTCAGGTTCGCGAATGCTTCATTTCATCGCAACTGGCACTTGGTACCGAGCAAGTACGACCGTTGCATTGCCTGATGCTATTTCGGCCGCGCAATGGATTCACGACATTGGATTGTTGGTGTACTCGAATGGTTTGCATGGAAAACGGGAAACCACCCGTTCTGATTTCTAGAAAATTGCTTGTCTGAGCCGGTGACGGCCGGCGGTCTGCGCGTGCTCATCTGTCAGTGCGTCATTGGCGACCGTCTCGCCACCGTGGTGAACATCTATGATTTCGGGGTTGATGTGAAAGAGATGACTTTCGGTTTGGCTGCATCCGGCACGCTCATGCTCGCCACGATGATTCTCGCTGCCTGCGGTACGCCGCCGGCGAAGGACTTCGGAGGCGCCTGGCACCCCGTCAACCGGTATCGGTCAGCGCCAACCGAGATACCGCTGCACAGGCGGTACACATTCTTTGCTGCACCCATCGACGAAACGCTGAAGTCGATGCTCACTCGATGGGCAAACGACACCGATAGCACGCTGAACTATCAACTGAGTTACGACGTAACGCTGTACAGCCCGGTTGCCACGATACGGACGACACATATTGAAGTCGCAGCCTCCGAGCTCAACAGCATCTACGCGGCACAGGGTGTGCGGGTCACCGCAAAGCCAGGTGAGATCGTGGTGCAGTCAACCAACCGTCTGGCGCCTCCGTCGGCAATCACACCGGGTAACGCTTCGAACTCGGAGGCAGCCACGCCATGATGTCGAGGAATCCTATTCTCACTACGCAAGCAGTGGCCTGCTGATGGCACGGAAGGAAAGGCCCGGCGCCGCGATTGATCGCAGCATTGCGCAGTCGACTCAGTTCGAATTGTCCATTGCAGACATCGCTCGCCGCAGCGAACGGCGCGCCTGGTGGGTTGCTTGCTGTGCCATTGCGATGGCACTGATTCTTTCTGGCGGCTATTACTACATGCTGCCGCTGAAGCAGAAAGTGCCCTACCTGGTGATGGCTGACGCTTACACCGGAACCGCCACTGTGGCACGGCTGGATGGTGACTTCGCGATGCGCGGCATCACCACGCGCGAGGCCGTCAACCGCAGCAATGTGGCGCACTTCGTGCTCGCCCGGGAGTCCTATGACCTGGAGCTGGTCAACCTGCACGACTGGAAGACCGTACAGACCATGGCTGATCCCGGCGTCAAGGCACCGTATGTCCAGTTGTTCTCAAACAACAACCCGGACAGTCTGGTAAAGCAGTATGGCAAGGACCAGGCGATACGCGTCAAATTACTGAGTATCCAGTTGGTCGGCGGCAGCCCCGGCAAGACGCCGCGCGGCGCCACGGTACGTTTCCAGCGCAGCCTCTACAACAAGCAGACCGGCGCGACACGGCCGATGGACAACAAGATCGCCACCATGGCGTTCACTTACAAGCAGAACCTGGAGATGGACGACCAGAGTCGCATCGAGAATCCGTTGGGATTCTGGGTTACCAGTTACCGGGTAGACGACGATTACGCCACCGCCCCGCCGCCTGAGGTATCTGCCCCACCGCTGGCGCCTAAACCCGTCGCGTCCGCCGCACTGGCTCGCACCAGTAGCCTCGTCGCGCCGGTGACGGTCACGCCGGTTGCCGTTACGACTTCAGATTCCACCCATGGAGCAGGTTCCCTATGAACCGACCAAGCGTCTGGTGGCTTGTAGCCACCCTGTGCCTCACTGTCGCCACGGCACCGTCCTTCGGCGCGGAGCAGGTGCTGACGACGTACCAATACGCGCCCGACACGATCTATTCGGTGCGCACCGGCCTGGGCATCACCACCCAGGTCGAGCTGAGTCCCGACGAAAAAATCCTCGACTACAGCACCGGCTTTAGCAGCGGCTGGGACATGACCCGACGCGGGAACGTCTTCTATCTGAAGCCGAAGAACGTGGACGTGGACACCAACATGATGGTGCGAACAGCCACACACTCGTACATCTTCGAGCTGAAAGTAGTAGCGACGGACTGGAAAACACTGGCCCAGGCCCGGCGTGACGGCGTGCAGTACAAAATCACGTTCGCCTATCCGACCGCCACCACCTTCGCGCACGAGAAAAAGAAGCAGCTGCAGACACCCTCACAGGACAGCAAGCTGCTGCCGACCCGCAGCTACAACTTCAACTACGACTACGCCACCAAGAGCAAGGCTGCGCCGTGGCTGGTGCCGGTCAATGTTTACGACGACGGCCACTTCACCTATCTCAAGATGAGCGACCTCAAGCAGTTTCCCACCGGCGACTTCCCCGCCGTGTACATGCGCGAACAGGCGCATAGCGACGACTCGCTAGTGAACACCACGGTGGAAGGCAACACCATCATCGTCCACGGCACCTACAACTATCTGGTCATTCGCCACAGTAAAGACGTCGTGGGTCTGCGCAGGAACACGCAAAAGTGAATACTCCCCAGCACCCCGAAGACGATCGGATCGAAGACGAGCGGGCACCGAACACGCCACGCGACGGGCGTGAGTCACTCGCCGGTAATCCGTACGCCAGCCAAAATCAGCGCGCTGCCGAACCCGACCTGGATGCCAACGCGCCGCAGTTGCGCGCCAGCGAGCTACGCCGGATGAATCGGCGGGCGCTGCTCCTGCTCGGCGCGGTAGTGCTGCTGCTGCTCTTCGTCGCCTACTGGATGGTCACCGGCGCGGGCACGCGCAAGGAGTCACCAAAGCCACGCGATCAAAAAGTCACCGTCGCCGACGCACCCAACACCCTGCGAATACCACAACTGCCGCCTCAACCCGCACCCGCGCCCGTCCAGCCGATCCCTGTGTTGCCCCAGATGCCACCGTCCCCGCTTCCTACCGCTATGGCGCCAGCGCCCGTCGCGAAGGGTCGCACCCTGTTGCAGCGTCGCATCGCGGCCAGCAACGGCGAAGGTGGAAGCGGAGCCACTCCCAATCAACCGACGGCCGGGCTCGCGGCTGGATCAACGCTTCCCAACGGCGAACAGTCTGGTCCCACCAGTGCCCAGCCGTTGCCCCACGCCGACACCCTGATGCAGCGAGGCACCTACATACGCTGTGTATTGGAAACACGCATTGTCTCTGACGTGCCTGGCTTCACCACCTGCCTGGTGACCGAGCCCGTCTACTCCTTCAACGGCCGCACGCTACTGTTGCCCAAGG
>CAJDWH010000066.1_pt1 | contig 13180 bp, 13 predicted proteins | sample 7391531 | NCBI WGS metagenome assembly CAJDWH01 (sample SAMEA7055715, study PRJEB34461) | soil metagenome | biome: terrestrial ecosystem; feature: Peninsula; material: soil | place: Antarctica | collected 2016
ATCCGTGGCGTCGCTGATGAAATAGGCCAGATGGCCTTCAGGCAACCAGTCCTGTGGCGACGCCGGCAAAAGCAGGGCCTGGTCCGGATGGTACGGTCGGTAGCTCGTGGTCATACGTCATTTTACCGTACGGCGTTTCTACGGCCCAGGCTCCTAGCCGCGTCAGTCACGTGTCATTAACATACCGTAAAGTACATTAATCCCGTGTCGTGAGACACCGTTCCCACCGTGTGGCGAGGCTTCCCCTCCTCCTCACACAGATAGATGGAACCCCGAACCCGCAGACCCCTCTGCGGGTTTTTTCTTGAGCGGGCTGAACCACGCCCGAGGCACGAGCTCACTCACGACGCCACGGCACCCGATGTGTTGCGCGAACCCCACGGCGAGCAAGAGGTCGATTAGCGGGATGAATCGGTCAACCCGGCTCTAAGCCCTGCCGACCGGTCGCGGCGCCAACTCGCCTCACCGCCGCATCACCGTCCGCTGGAAGCCTCGGCCAGATGCGCCAGAAGGAAATCGATCGCCGCGCACACCGCAGCCGCCTGGGCTGCATTGCATTGCTCCGGCGTGGCGTGGGGGCTGTCGGGATAGACCTCGGTGGTCGTCCTGTAGCGGGCCTTGGTGATGCCGGCGCAGAGGCCAAGTTCTTCGAGCGCATAGCGGATCACCCCGGGTGAAACCACCGCGGAACCGATAATTTGGCCATGCTCGTCGGCCGGTGCGATGTGGGTGACCTTGGCTACCGCGTCGATGATCGCCTGTTGGAACCCCGGCTGTGGGTGCACGCTGTCATCGACCAGGTAGAAGCCGTCGGGAATCTCGCCAGGCTCGTACGCCTCGCCATTCCGCGCAGCCAGTGCCGGACGGAATTCCGACTCGTCGCTGTCGGTGGTTTCATGCAGGTCGATGTGCAGCAGCGCGCGCTCGCGGATCGGCGCCACCAGCGCCATCAGCGCCGCCGATTCCTGCGCCGGGCTGTTGTCGTGGAACGAACGGTTCGGATCCAGCGCATCGGCATTCCAGCGGTGAACCCGCTCATAACCCCACGGACTCACGCAAGGAACCATGAGCAGGTTGACCCGACCGCCATAGCCGGCCGCGTGCAACTCGGCGAATTGCAACGCGCCGTGCACGCCGCTGGTTTCGTAACCGTGCACGCCACCCGTCACCAATGCGACAGGAAGGTCATCACGCCAGTCCCGGCTGCGGACCGCGAACAATGGGTAGTTGCCGGAGGCATATTCCAGTTGGCCGTATTGCGCCACGTCGAAGCGCGAGCGCAAGCTTTCGACCCGGCGCAACACGTCCTCCTGGTAACTGCGCTGGACATGCTGCTGTGTCCGCCAGGCGACCACTTCCGCCTCGCCCCAGGGCTGTCCCGGCGTGCCAATCGGATATGCGGAAGTAGTCATCATGCGTTCTGCAACCATGCGTTGAGGACCCGGATCATCTCATCGCGGGTCCGTAGCGGAAACTCCTGTTACTTCGCGCCGTTGCCCGTCGTGCCGTTCGCCGGCAGCGGCTCCAGGTTGAAGCTCATGGTCGTGATCTGGCGATCCAGCCCCGCCACCACATCGGTGGTCAGGTCGTTGGTCGTATTTCCACCCAACACTGAATCGCGATTCAGCAGCAGCCCGCATTTGTGGCTCTTGTAGCTCGTGGCGATAAGCGGCCGTGCGTGCTCGCCGATCTGTTGCATGACCTTGGTGCGGGTGAGCTGGATGCGTTCGTTCTGCCCGCTGGCCTGCGACTGGAAGGTCTGCATGCGCTGCTGCAGGGTCGATCCCTGTTGCGTGCGGTCGGCCTCACTGAGGGTCGATGACTTCTGCTGGAAATTCTTGATATCCGCGTCAAGCGGCGCGCGCTGGGTCTCCAACTGGCTGCGTGCCTGCTCGGCCAACTGGCCCAGCCGCGTGCTCGCGGCTATGCCGACCTTGGACTGGGCAAACACGGCCTCACGCGAAAGCATGCATACGCCAGGCACGGGGCTGCCGCCGAGTTCGTTCGCGGCGTCCGCCGCGTGCGCGGGAAGAACGGGAACGACGGTAAGACCAGCGGCCGCAATGACGGCGGCGAGGAGCGAGGAACGAAGCAGATTCATGATTGACTGTCCCGGGTTATGGAGTACACGAGTCCATCGACCACACGACGGCCACGTGGTTCCCCAGCATAACCGATCACCATATCTCAGCGCGTCGGCGGCGGCTCCGCCTTACCAGCATGCGGCTGTGTTATACGCAGATTCGCCGCGCGCACTGCCTCGACAAACCTGCCAAACGGGATATCCGTGATCCCGACCAGACCGACGTGGCTGTTCTCGCCATCAAGCAGCCGCCCGGTCACCGGCTGGTCGGAGTATTGAAACCAGTGCGTCCCGACGATCTGCGGGTCGTCCACCGCGGCGGTGACGAAGCGGGCGTAGGCCGGGCCGCGCTGCTCCTCGCTGTCGACGCCGACCACGCCGTGGCCGAACGGACCGCGATCGCCCGAACCGAAGTGGAATTCACTGATCAGCACCGGCTTGTCGAGCTTGCGCATGGCAACTTCCTCGTAGCCGTGCTGGGGCAGGTCGGCGTAGATGTTGAAACTGACCACGTCGCAATATTGCGCGCACGCATCCACTGCTTCCGGGGTATTCACCGAAAAGCGGCCGCCCAGGAAAAGATGATCCGGATCGTGACGATGAATCGCCGCTGACACCACGCGAAAGTAAGTGTCCGCATAGCGGCGCAGCCAGGCGCTGTAGTCGCGCGCGATTGCCGGATGCGCCTCGCCCGGCGATGGCGCGCGAAAGCCGGTGACATCAACCTCATCCCACGAAGTCAGCGCGATGCCCCACGCGGAAGCGAGTGTTTCCGGCGACACGTATTCCTTCTTCAGCGCCGCCACGAACGCCTGCTTGGCCGGACTCTTCGCGTCGCCGGCAAGCGTTCCCAGCGCCAGTCCCCAGCGGCCCTGCGGGCCCACGCCGGCCCAGGCCAGTTCGTTGTCGGCGAAATAGCCGAGCAGGTAGGGATCGTCACGCACGCTGGCGCTCGCTTTCGTCACGGCTCGCTCGGTGGCCTGCACGAAACGTGGATCGAACGGATCGGGCATACGCCCCCAATAGTCGAAGCCGCTGGCGACGTTGGCGTAGTCGCCGATGATGTTGATCGAGCGCGTATACGGCAACCGATGCGCTTGGCCCAGCGCAGGATCGCTCCAGTTGCCAATGGTGTTGAAGCCCCATGCCTGCAGTCGATCCAGCGCGCGCGTTCGCCATCCGGCCAGCCAGTCGTCACCATCGATGCGATGCAGGTTCGCCGCGTAGAAATCAAACCATCGGCCATGATTGTCGCCGATGCCCGCGCTGGCGCCCTGCTCCGCACGGCGGCTGTCGCTGTTGCCGTAGAACGCCGCCCACATTCCCCCGTCCGTTGGCAAATCACGGAACATGAATTCGCGGCCCTGTACATAGCTGCGCCCGCCATCGGAGGCAACCGCATTTACGCCCAGCGAGAAGAACGCATGACCATCCGGCGTGACCAGTTGCCAACGACCACCCAGTTTCTGCGTGTGGAACCAGCCGGTCTTCCGCAGTCCCTGGACGTCCAGACGTCCTCCGTAGACGTCCATCTTCGGGGTCATCCGGCTGGGTAATGCGACCTCATTGGCGGCCCGCAGCGTCGCGTCGCTGGTGATTTTCTCCGGCCAGCTGGTGCGGGTGAACTGGCCATAACGGTCGACGATGCCGGCATAGGCATCATGCAGTGTGGTCGTATCCGCGGTGGTTTCCACCGGCCCGAACAACACGGTCTGAGCGACCTGGGGTGCGGGGACCTCCAGCCGGATCGCACTGACCCGGTGCCGATCCAGCACGCCCTCGACGGTGGTTGCCAGCAAGACAAGCCGGTCGTGATCGTCGAACGGCATCGGTGGCCCCGTCTGCATGCCTTGGTTACGTGGCGACGTCGGTTGCAATGGAATGACCAGGGTTTGCGGCGGCCCCGCCGGCAAACCGACGGTGGCCTGAAGGCGCTGGTCCGCGGCGGCGCCATCGATCTCCACCTGCAACGTAACCGCCCACGGCATCGTGTTCTGCACGCGAATATGCAACTCATCCTGTTGCGACCAGTCCCACGCGCCGCGCGCCGGCTTCAATACGATCTGTGGATGCGCGGCCGGCTGAAACGTGTAGCGCTGTTGGGCTATCCCATCGTCGGCATGCTCGATGGCGCCGACCCGTAGCACCTGATCGAGACTGATCTGACTGGTTTGCGATTCACTGGCCAGATCGGGGAGCGCGGACACCTCGGCGACCTGGCAACCACCCAGCAAGGCCAGCCACAACCAGATCGACACAAGAGGTTTCATCGACAGTGGACTCTGCCCAAAGAACCACTATACGAGCGACGGGTGAATGGCGGTTACGCTGCGTGCCGGCGCGTCCAGCGTTGCCATCCGTAATACACCGGTACGCCGAGCGCGATGATCACCAGGCTCATGCCGGCATCACCTGGGGCGTTGATCGCGCTGGCCACGATCACGCCGAACACGGTAATCACGAAGACCAACGGCAGCAGCGGATAGAACGGCACTCGATACGGCGAGGGCTCGTCGATGAAATGTTTGCGATACCAGAACAACGTGCCGATGCCGAACACGTGGCCGAGCCACTCGCCCACCGTGGTGTAGTTGAGCAACTGGCCGAAGGTGCCGGAGAGCGTCAACACCACGGCCCACGCGCCAAGCAGCGCAAGAGCTACCTGCGGTGCCCGCGTGCGCGCATCGACGCGTCCGGCCGCGCGGAAAAATACCCCATCCGCGCCCATGGTCTGCAGCACACGGGCGCCGCCGGCAATCGCGATGCTGCAATAACCGAAGGTGGAACAGGCGATGCCAACCGCGATCACGGTGGCTCCGCGCTCACCGAACAACAGCCGCATCAGGTCGGCCGCCGGCGCCCCACTATTGGCCAGACCGGCATGGCCCAGACCGGCGAGATAGGCGTAGTTCGCCAGCAGATAACAGATCACCACGCCAGCCATGCCCATGCCCAGCGCCCGTGGCAGGGTGCGCTGCGGGTTGCGCACCTCGCCGGCCAGGTCATTGAGGTAGTGGAAGCCGCCGTAGGAAAACAGTACCGGCAACAGCGCACCGGCGAACGCCCAGGTCGATGCCGGCTTGGCTGCCTCACCAATCAGCGCCACACCCAGATGATCGTGCGCCAGCACCAGGCCGGTGATCACCAGCAGCGCGACCGCCAGCAGTTTCAGCACGGTGAACACGTTCTGCAGCCAGGCACCCGCTCGGATGCCGAACAGATTGATGCCCACGATGAACACGATCGCACCCACCGCTACCGGCTTCACGTACGCCGGTCCCGAAATTCCAAGCGCCGTACACAGGTATTGGGCAAACATCGTCGCCACCGCAGCCACGCTACCGGGGTAGTTGATGAGCGCCATGGTCCAGCCGAACAGGAACGCCGGCATCAAGCCGAACGCCTCGCGCAGGTAAACGTAAATGCCACCCGCCTGCGGCCGGCGCGCACCGAGCTCGGCGTAACAAAGCACGCCAGCCAAGGTCAGCCCGCCTCCGATTGCCCACAGGATCAGCAGCTCCAGCGACGACGAGGTGTGTTGCGCCACCGTGGACGGCGTGAGGAAAATGCCAGCACCGATCACGCCGCCGATGACGATCATCACCGCATCCCAGGTGTTCAGGCGACGGGCATAGGCATTGGCAGGTTCGGTCAGCACGGCGGCTACCTTGCCATTGCGGACAGGTCTTCCACCAGTCCCACCGGTCAGGGTGACGGGAAATGAAAGAAATCCGCGCTGGCGTGTATATATCCTTGAAGGTGGCCCCCCGGTCGCCGGGAGTGCATCTCATGACACACATACTTCAAGTGATCGCCGGCGCAACTTTGTTGCTTGGTCTTTCAGCGTGCCGCGCTCCGGCCGACAACCATGCGAGTCAGGCCTCGACACGGATGGAGCTGAAAATCTACGCGGTGACACCGGAGCAGGCCGACCCCGTGGCCCAATCGCTGCGGGGCGCACTGGGACCCATGGATACAATCACGGTTCCTGCACCGGGAAAACTGCTGGTTTACGCCCCACGTGATGCGCAGTCTTCGATCGGCGAGGCGATCAGCAGCCTCGGCAAATCAGTCGTCGCACAGCCAGCTGACGTACAAGTCGGCCTGCACATCTGGATCGTCGACGCCCTGGCCGGGCCCGGCAGCGACGATCCCTCCTTGAAGCCGTTGGCGAGCTCGCTGGAAAGCGTGCGAAAGAGCATGGGGCCGCTGCACTTCCAGCTGGATCAGGCGGTGGCGGCGATAACCTCGGTGGGACCCGAGGGATCGATGAAAACGGCCACAGACGGCGGCTACGAGCGCAGCTTCGGTTTCCAGGTCAAGGCCACCCACGGCAACACGATCCAATTGGCGCTGAGCTACGGGGATAACGGTCAGAGCGGCCTGGCCCAGCTCGACACCCAGATCGGCATTACCTCCGGTCAATATGTGGTGCTGGCCCAGGCACCCGGGGCTTGTGCACCCGCGTTGCCCGGGAAGACTGCGCCACCGTGTCCGCAGAAACCCGCACTGCGTCTGTTGATTGTTCGCGCGGATCGTCTGCCAGCGCAGGCCTGAGTCGAGCGCATGACACTGCGCCAGGAAACGCTGTACGCCAGCTATCGACGACTGGAACGGCCGCTCTACAACGTGCTGTATCGCCAGCTGTGGGTAGCTGAGGATTGCCAGGACGTGATCCATGATGCGTTCGTACGGGTGTGGGAACGCCGTGACAAGGTGGACGAAACCACGCTGGACGCGCTGGTCTGGACCACCGCGCTCAACCTGGCCAAGAACCGGCTACGCTGGCGCCTGCTGCGACGACATGACGACGTGGACGATGGGTCGCTGCAGCTGTCCGGTGACGCGCATGCACAGGACTTTCTCGCCACGCGCGAACTGCACAAGGCCTTGCGGCAACTGCCGCACGCATGGCAGCAGGTGTTGCTGATGTCCGAATTCAGCGGCCTGCGCGGTGACGAGATCGCGAAGATACTTGGCATTCCGGCCGGTACCGTGGCCTCGCGCAAGCACCAGGCCATGGCACGACTGAAGATCTTGCTGGGAGCAACCCTCGATGCATGACTCCAACCGATTGTTCACTGACTTGCAGCCACCCGCTGGCGGTTTGCAGCGCCTGCAGCAAAGCCTCGCGCGCAGCCACGCCGCCGTCAGCAACCGCCGCCTGCGTCTCGTGCTCGGGGGCTCGCTTGCGGCATCGCTGCTGGTGCTGGCGTCGCTGTTGCCCGACACCATCGCGCGGCAGCAGCGAACCGATGCATTGCGCTCGGCCATGCACGCCGCCCTCGCGCCTCCGACCAACGGCATTCAGATCACCAACGGCGCTGCCATCGAACTCGTCGACGGAAACCCTGGCGTGCGCCTTTACCTGGTCCAGACAGCATCTGTGGCCACGCACTCTGACGGGGATCGCAAGGAGCCATGATTCGAGTCGCCCAGCTTGCCGCCGGCAAACTGCCAATCCCCCTACACTACCGACCGCGGCGCGACGCGGACACCGAAAGGTACGATGGCGGTCGCTTCGTCACTGCCGCAGGGTGCTCCGACGGAGCAAGAGCCGATCTCCGGCACGTGCATCCATTCCGCCATCTTGAGGTCCCAAATGTCTGCCCCACCCGCTAGCCGTCGAATCGCCTTCGCCACATCCGCGGATTATCCGTCGATCCATTCAGACGACGCCCATCTGGCTGTCACGCTGGCACGACTTGGCATCGAGCCGATGTCGTGCATCTGGAACGACCCGGCGGTGGACTGGTCGGGATTCGAGGCGGTACTGGTCCGCACGATTTGGGATTATTTCAAATTCCCGCGCGACTTCATGGCCTGGCTCGATCGACTCGACCATCTCGGCGTGCCCACCATCAACGACAGCCGCGTGCTGCGCTGGAACAGCGACAAGCGCTATCTGCTCGAACTCGCCCAGCGCGATGTCGCGGTCATTCCGACCCAATTGACGAGCGCGGCAGGATTGCCCGGTCTGCTGGCGTCGATGCCGACGCAACAGGTAGTGATCAAGCCCACGATCAGCGGCAACGCGTGGCAGACTTTGCGCGGCCGCGTGGGCGACCCGAGCTTCATGCAGGCGATCAAAACATTGCCGACCGAACTCGATTACCTGGTGCAGCCCTTCGTGCCAGAGATCGTCAGCGCAGGCGAATGGTCGCTGATGTATTTCGCCGGCGAATTCAGCCACGCGGTGATCAAATATCCGGCTGTCGGCGACTACCGGGTGCAAAGTGAACACGGCGGCAGCACCGTGACGTCCCGGCCTGATCCGGCGACTCTTGCCGCGGCGGCGCACGTACTCGCCGCGGTCACCACGATCGGTTACGAAACACCGGCCTATGCGCGGGTGGACGGCGTGATCTGCGAAGGTCGGTTCCTGCTCATGGAGCTGGAGTTGATCGAACCGTTCCTGTTTCTCGCGGGGCAACCCGCCGCCGCTGAGCATCTCGCCGGGGAAGTGGCTCGGCGGATGGCGGTGCAAGAAGAAAGCAAAGTGCATTAAAAGTGCCTCTGGGCGTCGGTACGCCGACGTGCTCGGTAGAATGAGCGGGTCTCCGCTGGTTCGGCCACACGCTTGTCTTCCGTCTCACGCAAGATCGTGCACATCGACATGGATGCGTTCTACGCATCGGTGGAGCAGCGCGACGATCCCTCGCTGCGCGGCAAACCGGTGGCGGTGGCGTGGCGTGGATCGCGTTCGGTGGTTTGTGCGGCCAGCTACGAGGCACGCGTGTTCGGCGTGCGCTCGGCAATGCCGGCGATCAGTGCGGAGCGACTATGTCCTCAGCTGGTGTTCGTGCCGCCAGATTTTGTGCGCTACAAGGCGGTGTCGCGGCAGATCCGCGAGATCTTCGCCAGGCACACCGACCTGATCGAGCCGCTGTCGCTGGATGAGGCGTATCTCGATGTCACCGCGAGCAAGACTTGCCTGCCCTCGGCCACGGCCACCGCCGAGGCAATCCGCGCCGCGATTCGCGAAGAAACCGCGCTGACCGCCTCGGCGGGCGTGGCACCCAACAAATTCCTGGCCAAGATCGCCTCGGACTGGAACAAGCCCGATGGTGTGTGCGTGATCCGTCCGCACCAGATCGAGGCCTTCCTGACGCCATTGCCGGTGGGCCGCCTGCCCGGCGTGGGCAAGGTGATGGAGTCAAAACTTGCGGCGCTCGGCATCGCCACCGTGGGCGAACTGCGAGCGTTCGCCGCGGCGATACTAGAGCAGCGATTCGGCCGCTGGGGCCGACGTTTGCACGAATTGGCCAACGGCATCGACGAGCATCCAGTGCAACCAGAACGGCCAACCCTGCAGATCTCGGCCGAAGACACCTTCGAGCACGATTTGAAACTGGACGAACTCGAACCGCACATACGCCGCATGGCCGAAAAAGCCTGGGCCAGTTACGAGCGTGAGCGCGAGCGGGTCGCACGTACTGTGGTGCTTAAGCTTAAGACGGCCGACTTTCATACGCTGACGCGTAGCCTCACCCCGCCGCAGCAGCCACGCTCGGCGCATGAACTGGGCATGCTCGCGTGCGCGTTGCGCGAGCGCGTCGAGCTACCGCAGGAAAGCCGTTATCGCTTGGTCGGCGTGGCCCTGACTGGCTTCGTCGATCGTGACAGTTATCAAGCGCAGGCGGATCTGTTCGATACAGCAATGCGCTGAAACCTAGGAGCCTGTCGGGCTTTGGTGGTCGAGTCGAGAATTCGGCTGGGTGCGGACAGGTTTTCGCCGGTTCGCAGGTCCATAGTGGTTCTATGGACCAAGGACATCCCAGCCGTACAGTTCGCACAGACGGCGCACGATCGCCAGGCCGAGGCCGGCGCCGCTGCCGCCAGCGCCTTCGCCGCGCACGCCACGCTGAAACAGTCGCTCGGCATCCTCCGGCTTGATCCCGGGGCCGGTATCGATCACCTCGATGCCACCGCTTCCCACCACGACCTGCACGCTGCCCTCGAGGGTGTACTTGATCGCATTGCCGATCAGATTGGTCAGCGCGACCGACAATACTGACGCGGGTGCGTTGACGCTGACCAGCTCGCGCACGTCCAGATCGATCGTCAACGGTTTGCCGCGCATTTGTGGGCGTTGGCTCTCGATCACGTCCGCGGCGACCTTGCCCACCTCGGTGGTCTCGCCGCGAGTGGGCCCACGTCGTTCGGCGCGCGACAACAGCAGCAGCGCCTCGATCAGCTCGGTGGCCTGGCGCGAGGCGCGCTCGATCCGCTTCAACCGCTCGCTCAGTTTCTCAGTAAGGTCGGGCGAACCCTGCAGCAATTCGGTGGTACTGGCGATCACTGCCAGCGGCGTGCGCAATTCGTGGCTGACATCGGAGTTGAACTCGCGGTCGCGCTCGACCATCGCGGTGAGCCGCGCCGAATACTCGTCCAACGCGTGCGCCAGTTCGCCGACTTCGTCGTCGGCGAAATGCGGGGCCAGCGGCTCGGCTTTTCCGGCCCGGCGAAAATCACGTAGCCGCGCAGCCAACTCGCTGACCGGCTTGAGTACCTTGCGCGAGAGCCACATGCCGATTGCCAGCGACAGGAGGCCGAACAGGAACACCGCGGCGATTACACTGATCAGGAGTTGCTGCTTGCCCAGATCATCGCGACTTACGTCGTATTTGACGAACGCAATCAGGCCGTACTCGCGGCTCACCGCAAGCTTGTAGTGCTGCACTTGCCCGTCTTCACCCGTTTCGTAAATGTCGTGCACGCCGCCGGTCAGCGACTGCCACGCCAAGGGAGCCTTGTAGAGCGTGCGCTCGCTCCAGCCCCAGCCGGTCATCAGCTTGGAATAGAAAGGTTGCCCCGGTGACTCGTGCATTTGCTTGACATAGCTGTCCGCGTCCTGCTGCAGCGCCGACACCACCAGCTGGTCCTCGACCTTCGCGCGCACGTAGAGCGCGGCCACGGCAAACAACGCGCTGAGGCCGAAGCCGAACAGCGCGAAGGAGACGATCAGGCGGAACCGAAGCTTACGCCTGGATCGCATCCGGCTCGACCATCCGATAGCCAATGCCGTGTCTGGTGTGAATCAACGGCTTCTCGAACGGCTTGTCGATTGCTGCGCGCAGGCCGTGGATATGCACGCGCAGGCTGTCGCTGTCGGGCAGCTCCTCGCCCCACACGCGCTGCTCCAGGTCCTGCCGCGTCACCACCGACGGGCTGGCCTCCATCAACGCCTGCAGCAACTTCAGGCCGATCGGATTGAGCTGGATCGACTTGCCCTCGCGGTTCACCGTGAGCGTGTCCAGGTTGAAGGTGAGGTCGGCCACCTTCAGCACTCGGCTTTGCGGACCCTTGCCGCGGCGCGCCAGCACTTCCAGGCGCGCGGCCAGTTCCTGCAAGGCGAACGGCTTGGTCATGTAATCGTCGGCGCCGGACTCGAAACCGGTCAACTTCTGCTCCAGCGCATCGCGCGCGGTCAGCATCAGGATCGGTGTCTGCTTGTGCGCCTCGTGGCGCAGTTTGCGCGCCACTTCCAGGCCGTCCATGCCCGGCAGCGTGAGATCCAGCACGATCACGTCGAAATCGTGCACCACCGCCAGATGCAGGCCGGTCACGCCGTCACCGGCGAAATCCACGACATTGCCACGGTCTTCCAGATAATCGCCGATGTTGGTCGCGATATCGCTGTTGTCTTCGATCACCAGTACGCGCATGTATCACTCCTGCACAGTCGGCGCACGGGCCGACTGGAGGTGCCAGCTTAACAAGCTTGGGTGAAGCCCGCGCATCGGCAAGAAAAAGGCCCAGATGCACGACTCGCCGTCGCTCACCTGGGCCCAAACGATTGCCCCGCTACCATCACCTGCCGCCCGCCTCATGGAATACTCGCCGACGGACAGCTTGAGTTTTATAGCGGTTTGCTGGTTAGGCGATGGTTAGGTGATGGTTAACATCCGGTAGCACCGCGGTTCGACTGCTCAGTTCCGCCTGGCTTTTCGATGCTCCAGCAGCGCCACGATCGCGCCGGCCACGTCCACCCCGGTGGCGGTCTCTATACCCTCAAGCCCTGGCGAGGCATTCACTTCCAGCAACAATGGCCCACGCTTGGAGCGCAACAGGTCGACGCCGGCGATGCCCAGGCCCAGCGCAGCGGCCGCCTGCACGGCGATGCGCTTTTCCTCGGCACTCAACGTCGCCGCCGCCGCAACGCCACCGCGATGCAGGTTGGCGCGGAAATCTCCGGGGCTGGCCTGGCGCTGCATGGCCGCCACCACTTTCCTGCCGACCACAAAACAGCGGATATCACTACCGTTGGCTTCGGCGATGAACTCCTGCACCAGAAAGTTCGCATACAGGCCGCGGAACGCCTCGATCACGCTTTGCGATCCGCTGCGTTTCTCGGCCAGCACCACGCCGGTGCCTTGGCTGCCTTCGTTGAGCTTGATCACATGCGGCGGATCGCCGAGCAGGGCCAACACATCGGCGCTGTCGTCCGGGTTGTCGCCGAACACCGTCACCGGCATGGGGATGCCCTGCGCGGCGAGGATCTGCAGGCAACGCAGCTTGTCGCGCGCGCGCAGCACGGCGTCGGACGGGTTCGGCGTGTACACACCCATCATTTCCAACTGACGCAGCACCGCGGTGCCATAGAACGTGGTCGAGGTGCCGATGCGCGGGATCACCGCGTCGATGTCGCGCACCGGCTTGCCGTTGTAACGGATCGCGACGGCACCTGGCGCGATACGCACATAACAGCGCAGGGGATCGAACACGCGCACCACGTGGCCGCGTTCGCGCGCGGCCTCGACCAGGCGCTTGGTCGAATACAGCCGCGTGTTGCGCGACAGGATGGCAATCTTCATGGAGGGCTCGTGGCGTCCGCGTTCGGCGACAGCGGACGTGATTGGGTGTAGGAGAACGAAGGATCGACGATGAAGCGCCCGGTCAGGGCGCTGCGGCCGAGCAGCATCGGAAACAGCATATGCCGGCGATCCGTGAGATTGATGTCGACATTGAACCGCGCCCCGCCCAATCGCACTTCGCTGCGGATGAACCACCGCTCGGTACGCCGTCCACTGGTGTCGGTCACCATGCGCTGATCCAGCGCCGGCGCCTCGCAATGCACGGTCAGCGGCTGGCGCC
>CAJDWH010000127.1_pt1 | contig 13106 bp, 9 predicted proteins | sample 7391531 | NCBI WGS metagenome assembly CAJDWH01 (sample SAMEA7055715, study PRJEB34461) | soil metagenome | biome: terrestrial ecosystem; feature: Peninsula; material: soil | place: Antarctica | collected 2016
GCAACACGTGAGGTTGCACTTGCTGCAGTACTTCCTGGACCCATCGCGCATCGTCGTCCATGAACAAGGCCACCACGGTGACGAAGGGTGGCAGTGCGTTCACGATGGCGCGCGCTTGTGGAAGTGTCACCTGTCGACGGCTGCGCGCGGTGAACACCAGACCGATCGCATCCACGCCCAGTCGCGCCGCAAGCACGGCATCCTCGACGCGGGTCATGCCGCAGCATTTGATGCGCGTCATATCGAGGCTCCCGGCTGGCTGACTTCTTCCGGCAAGCCCCAGTGCCGCTCATAACGCGGCCCGATGAAGGTCAGCCCGGAAGCCAATGCGGTAGGACCGGCCACCTGCCGATTGCGGCCAGCAAGCAACTCTGCCATCCATTCGACTGGCTGCTCACCGCGACCGATCACCAGCAACGAGCCGACGATGTTGCGCACCATGTGATGCAGGAAAGCATTGGCTTCGATCTCGACCAGGACGTGCTCACCCTCGCGCCGCACGCTCGCCGCAAGAACGGTGCGACGCGGATGCGCGGCCTGGCAGGACAACGCCCGAAACGCGCTGAAGTCGTGCATACCCAGCAGGGCCTGCACCGCGGCATGCATGCGGTCGGCATCCAGCGGCAGGCGCTCCCAGGTGACATAACGCGCGTCCAGTGCCGCACGCACTGGCCGATTGAGGATGTGGTAACGGTAGCGTCGGCTTCGCGCGGCGAAGCGTGCATGAAAGCTGCCCAGCACCGGCTGTGCCCACAGCACCGCCACGCTGGCCGGCAGGTTGGAGCAGGTTCCCAGCACCCAACCACGCATCTCGCGCAGCGCCTCGCTGTCGAAATGCACTACTTGGCAACGCCCATGCACACCGGTATCGGTGCGCCCGGCGCAGGTGATCAGCACCGGGTGCGCGGCCACTTTCGACAACGCGCGCTCGACCGTCGCCTGCACGCTCGGCCCTTCGGTCAGGCGTTGCCAGCCGAAGAAATCGGTGCCGTCATATTCGATGCCGAGGGCGATACGCATGAGCTGGATGAAATCGATGAAACAACGTTTAAGGTTAGCAGGGCCGCAACGAGGTCGGGCCGGCAAAGCCGGCCCGACAGGTCATGCACGAGCTACCGGTGGAGTATCAGCTCACGCCATCGAGCAACTTGCGGGCCGTATCACGTTGCGTCTGACTGCCTTCCTTGATCACTTCGCCCAGCATGGCGCGAGCGCCGTCGGCATCACCCATATCCAGATAGGCGCGAGCAAGGTCGAGTTTGGTGTCAACCGGGTCGTCACTGAACTCGACGGGATCGTGCGCCGTACCGGGCAACTCGTCATCGTCCACGTCAGTCCATGTGGCAGGTTCGGCATGCGGCTCAACCACGCTGACATCGTCCGCGTCGACCGGCGGCAAGTCTGGCCCGGTCACCCCAGGATGGGTCAGGTCGAAATCAAAATTGTATTCGCTGACTTTCTTGGACGCAGGCGGCAACGATGGCGGCAGCGGCGCCACGACGGTCGGTGCATCGCGGTTGTTCTCGTAGTCGTCGATGTCGAAACCCTGCCCGCCCATTGTTTCGGACACCGACTCCGGGTGGTGGTCGAACAACGGATGTTCCGGCGCCAAATCCTCGCCCATGTGCAGCACGTCCTGCCACTCATCCTGTTCGGGATCGGTGACGTGCGCGTGCATGGCTTCGGCAGCAGCCTCGAAGCGCTCGACGTCACGTCGCGAGTAATACAGCGTAACCAGCTCCAGATGCAGGTAGATGTCGTCCGGATGCTCGGCCAGCTGGTCGAGCAACTGTTCCTGGTCGGCATCGTCATCCGCATCGCTGAGCAAATTGTCATCGGATGCTGGTGCCGCGCCGAAACGATCCGCGAGGGATGTGGCCGACTTCGCCGCCGGCTTGCGGCGACGGCCCAGCATGGCCAGGATGATCAACAGCACCACGACTGCCGCACCCGCGGCCCACGCCCAGGTCTGCATGTACCAGGGCTGCGCGACCATCGGAACAGGCGCTGGAGCGACCTTGTCCTCCGGTTCGACTGCGACAGGCGCGGTCGCGACAGTGGAGGCTTCTGCCATTGCAGGAGCGGCGGGCACCAGCGCACTGCTGGCAACCGTCGGCTCGGAGCTGCCAGGAGCCAGCAGAGCACTCGAGGCCGCGACCGGCGCCGACTGGGCCTGCATGGATGTCGCCGCACCGACCGGCGCTTCGTCCGCACCGACAGTGCTGCCGACGGCGGGTGCCATTGCTTCTTCCGGCGAGACCTCAGCCACGGCACTAGCCGCTGCCGGCACACTTGGGCCTGCGCCTGCTGTCGCGCGTGCTGCGGCAAGCTTGGCCTGCAACTCGGCGATCTCACTGTCCTTCAACGACAACAAATGTTCGTTCTTGCTGTTGATGTCGCTCAGATCCTTCAAGCGGGTCTTGAGGTCACCGCTCTGCTGCTGCAGGCTGGCCACGCTTTCCTGGGTGCGCAAAAGCTCATCGCGCAGGCTGGCGGCAGCCTTGTCACCCTGACTGGCGCCGCGGCCGGTCGTGTCGCCACCGGTTGTGGCAGGAACCAAGGCAAGTCGGTCTTCCCTACTGGTGGCCGACGCATCCTCTGAACCCGAGGTGGACGGACGGGTTGCCGCATCGGCCACCACAGCGGGCTTGCCCGGCACGCCTGCACGCCAGTCACTGTTCTGCCGGCGCACTTCGGCGACCGCCGCTGCCAGCGTCGTTGCCTGCGCCTCGTCCGAAGTTGGCACACGCAGCACCGCGCCACTCTTCAGCGCATTGATGTTCTCGCGATAAAACGCATCGGGGTTGGCCTGCTGCAACGCCAGCATCATCTGCTGCACGTCGACTCCCGCCGGCGCCAGATTGCGGGCGATGCCGGACAAGGTCTGGCCGCTTTGCACGGGTCCGTAGCTACCGTCGCTCACTCGGGACGGGGCCGGCGCGGGAGCGGGAGCGGTGGTGACGCGCTGGGGCGCCGGAGCGGCAGCCGCTGACTTGGCTGGCTTGGCCCGACTCGGTGCCACTGGCGTGGTGGCCACCGCCACTGGCGCCTGCGCGCCGGGCGGATCCAGCAAGATTGCGTATTCACGCACGCTCGGACCGGCCTCGCCGTCTACTTCGATGAGCAGATCGAGATAAGGGTCGTCCACCGGCACGCTGCTGGTGATGCGGATCACCGGATGCTCGCCCGTGGCGTTGGCGACGCTGAAGTGGAGTGGAATCTGGGGGCGCCCGCCGACGATGCCGGCACGGGCAAACTGCTCATTGGAGGCCAGTTTTACCGTAAGGCCCGTCAACTCGGCCGGATTGGCCGGGTGCAGCGGAATCTCCGCCAGCAGCGGCTGCCCAAGCGCCGATTTGACCTGAACCTGGCCAAGATCCAGCGCGAGGAGCTGACTGCTGCCCAGCGCCAGCGCCACCAGCATCGATAATTTCAACGAACGATTCATGCATGCTCCCCCGAACGATCCTTGACGCAACTTCTTCTGGAAAGGTGCCGCCACCATGGCGGCGGCTGCGTCACCGTGCCGCCACTTTAGTTATATGAAGGCCAATCAACAATAGCTGCGACGAATACTTGCGACACATTGCTGCTACGCGTTCTCGCCGGCGGCGTGGTGTTCACGGCTGCCCGGCGGTCGGGTCTCTCTGCAGTTGAGACAATTTCAAGCGCAATTCGGCTATCTGCTGGTCTTGCTGCTGCAGACGCTCGCTGGCCCGCTGACTGTCCGACTCCTGCTTGGCAACCTCATGCTGCAGGCGCGTCACCTCAGCCTTATTGTGCTTGATCTCCTGCCCGGTTTTCGGCAGCGCAGGCTTGGTCGTAGAGACGCCGCTTGTCGCTGCGGAAGGCGTCGACGACTGGGTTGCGCATGCTGGCGCGATCAGAAAAAAACCAAAGACAGCAAGGACTTGCAATCGATACATGACTAGAGAAAATCCTCAATCAGCAATTCGGCAATCTGTACGGCATTCAGCGCCGCACCCTTGCGGATATTGTCCGAAACGATCCACAGATCAAGTCCGCGATCGTGTGAAATATCCTCGCGGACACGCCCGACGTAGACCCCATCGGTACCGGCCGCCTCGGACACCGGGGTGGGATAACCGCCTGGCTTGCGCTCGTCCACCAGCACTACTCCCGGCGCTTGGCGGAGCAGTTCCCGGGCCTCGTCGGCGGTGATCTTTTCGCTGGTCTCGATGTGCACTGCCTCGGAATGGCCATAGAACACCGGCACGCGCACCGCGGTCGGGTTCACCTGGATCGACTCGTCCTCAAGGATCTTGCGGGTCTCCCACACCAGTTTCATCTCTTCCTTGGTGTAGCCATTGGGTTGGAAGTCGTCGATCTGCGGAATCACATTGAACGCGATCTGAGCCGGAAATTTCTTGCCCGGTTCCACGCTTTGGAAGTTCAGCAGGGCCGCGGTCTGCCGGCCCAGCTCCTCCATCCCGCTGCGGCCTGCGCCAGAGACGGCCTGATAAGTGGCCACGTTGATGCGCTCGATCTGCACCGCACGGTGGATCGGCGCCAGCGCCACCAGCATCTGCATGGTGGAGCAGTTTGGGTTTGCGATGATGCCGCGGTTGGTGTAATGCGCGATCGCATGCGGGTTGACTTCGCTGATCACCAGCGGGACGTCGTCCTCGTAGCGGAACTCGGAGGTGTTGTCGATCACCACCGCGCCGGCCGCAACAGCCCGCGGAGCGTGTTCGCGACTGACCGAGCCACCGGCCGAAAAGAATGCAATGTCGACGCCGGCGAAGTCATAGGTATCCAGCAGTTCCACGGTAATTTCCTTGCCGGCGAACTTCACCTTGCCCCCCGCGGACCGCTCGCTAGCCAAAGGCACCAGCTCACTGACCGGGAAATTGCGCTCGGCGAGGATCGCCAGCACGGTCTCACCGACCGCGCCGGTGGCGCCGACCATGGCAACCTTGTAACTGCTCTTCTGACTCATGGAATGATTTGCTCTGCAGGTAGAAAGAGCGTGCCGTTACAGCACGTTCGAGTTGAGGATATCGGGTGGACGCTCGGCTTGCAGGCCGTGGACAAACATCGCCAGTACATCGAGCTGGTTCAGGTTGCAGCAGTTGAACGTCAGGCGATGCGTGGCGTAACCGGGCCTACATCGCCGCACTGCGCCCGATGGCGCAACGCGTGGTCCATCAGCACCAGCGCCATCATCGCCTCGGCGATCGGGGTAGCCCGAATGCCGACGCAGGGATCGTGTCGCCCCTTGGTGACCACGTCCACGGGCTCCCCCGCCAGGTTCACGCTGTGGCCGGGAATCAGGATGCTGGACGTGGGCTTCAGCACCATCGACGCCGTCACTGGCTGACCGCTACTGATGCCGCCGAGAATACCGCCCGCGTGATTGGACGTAAAGCCGTCCAAATGCATTTCGTCGCGATGCTCGCTTCCATGCTGGGTGACCGCAGCGAAGCCATCGCCGATTTCCACACCCTTGACGGCGTTGATCGACATCAACGCGCCGGCCAGGTCGCCATCGAGCTTGCCGTAGATCGGCTCGCCCCACCCCGGCGGCACGCCGTCGGCAACCACGTTCACGCGCGCACCGACCGAATCGCCGGACTTGCGCAGGGTTTTGATGTAATCCTCCAGCGCCGGCACCTGGGCCGCATCAGGCCAAAAGAACGGGTTCTGCTCCACCGCCGCCCAATCGAACGTGTCTGGCGTGATGTCACCAAGCTGCGCCAGGTAGCCACGTACCTGCACGCCGTGATGCTCCGCCAGCCACTTCTTGGCGAGCACAGCCGCAGCCACTCGCATGGTGGTTTCGCGCGCGGACGAACGACCGCCGTACTTCTGCCAATAGGTGTAGTCGGCGTGACCCGGGCGGAACGTCTCCACGATCCCGCCATAGTCCTTGCTGCGCTGGTCGGTGTTGCGGATCAGCAGCGCGATCGGCGTGCCGGTGGTCTTGCCTTCGTACACGCCGGAGAGAATCTCCACCTCGTCCGCTTCGTGCCGTTGCGAGGTATAGCGGCTGCGGCCAGTGGAACGGCGCTCCAGGTCATGGCGGAACTCGTCGGGCGTGATCGCAAGCCCGGGTGGACAGCCGTCGATCACGCAGCCGATCGCCGGCCCGTGGCTTTCGCCGAAGGTGGTCACGGTAAGAAGCTTGCCGAAGGAATTGCTGGACACGATGTTGGACGTCTCTCAGGAGAATCCTTACAGCTTAACCGCATTGACCGGGCAATCCGGCCACGACCTTGCCTCGAGAAACGCATCCGTTGCCGGGTGATTCAATCCCCACATCATCATCTGCGCCGACGCGACCGGCCGATCAGTCGGCTCGATTCCGCCTTGCGATGATTCGCTGCTGCTCAGACCCGCGATTGCGGATCGACTTCAGCCCAGGTCTGGATAGCCGGTGATCTTCTGGATCTCCTGGTAGAGCGGTTGCAGACGGCTGTACATCTTTTGATACACGCGGATGTACAGCTCGTTGTAGATCGCCTGAGCCTGCGGCTGCGGCTCGAACTCGCGCCCCTTGCGCGTCATCGCTTTGACCGCTGAGGGGAAATCCGGGTACAACCGCAAACCCACCGCCGCGTCGATGGCGGCGCCCAGACCCGAGGTTTCGTAAACATGCGGACGAATCGTCGGCAGGCCGAAAATATCGGCAGTCAACTGCATCGCCGCGTCGCTCTGCGAGCCGCCGCCGGATACGCGCAAGGATGTCACCGGCACGCCGCTGCGCTTTTCGATGCGCTCCTTGCCCTCGCGCAGCGCATAGGCTAGCCCCTCCAGGATCGCGCGATACAGATGCGCACGGGTGTGGACATCGCCAAAGCCGATCACCGCGCCTTTGGCCTCCGGTCCCGGCGCCTTGATGCCTGGCGTCCAATACGGTTGCAGCATCAGACCCATCGAACCGGGTGGGACCGCATTCACCAAGTCGTCGAACAACGCCTCGGCGGCAACGCCTTGCTGCGCAGCTTGCCGCTTTTCCTGCTGACCAAACTGTTCCTTGAACCAGTTGACCATCCAGTAGCCGCGAAAAATCTGTACCTCGGTACTGTAGGAACCGGGGATGGCTGACGGGTACGGGGGAATGAACGGCGTGACTTCGACGTATTTGCGGCTGGTGGTGTTGATGGTGGCGGTGGTGCCGTAGCTGATGCAGCCGATGTGTGGCTCCAGGCAACCGGCACCGATCACTTCGCAGGCCTTGTCGGCCGCGGCGGCGATCAGCGGCAGGCCACAGGGAATGCCGCTGGCGGCAGCGGCGGCAGCGCTGATTTGCCCCATCTCGGTTCCGGGCGGTACCAGCTCCGGCAACATGTCGCGCTCGATTGCCAGTGCTTGCCATTTCCAGTCACGTGGACCCGCCCACTTCAGATGCTTGTAGTCAAACGGCAGGTAGCCCACTTGCGAACCGATCGAGTCGACGAAGCGTCCGCACAGACGGTAGTTCAGATAGCCCGACAACAGCAGGAACTTCGCGGTCCGACTCCAGATGTCGGGCTGGTTAGCCTTGATCCAGTTGGCTTCCGCTTCGCCGCGGAAAAAATTGATGGTGTCGTCGACTCGCGCCAACTTGAAGGCGGCGCGCCATAGCGGGCTGATCGGCGGTACTTGCTTGGTGCGGCGCTGATCCAGCCACAGAATGGCTGGGCGCAGCGGTTGGCCGGCAGCGTCCAGGTTGACGACGGTACCGCGCTGAGTGGTAAGCGCGACGGCCTTGATCGCCTCCTTATCAATGGCGTTTTCCGCCCACAACCGTTGGCACGCGGTGCACAGCGCCTGCCAGTAGCCTTCAGGATCGTGTTCGGCCCAGCCTGGATGGGTCGAATAATACGCATCCAACTGCACCTGCGACTTGGCGACAATCCTGCCCTCCAGATCGAACAGCAATGCCCGCACGCTTTGCGTGCCGTTGTCGATGGCCAGGATGTATGTGTCGGACATGGTCTTCCTTTGGCATGAGCTGTCGACGGCTCAAGATGCGGTTACGGTCGGTAGCGGCAGACCATGTTGTTTTTGCCACAAGGCCAGATAAGTGGTTTGTTCGAACTCCCACCGGGCATCATCCCAGCCGAGCTCAGATTGGCAGATCGAGCGGACGCGGGGCAAGACGGCGGCGGCACCGTGGCGCAACAGCAGACCGATCCGCGTGCGCCGCAGCAGCAGGTCATCCAGGTGCAGTACTGCCTCGTTGCGTGCCGCCCAGCGCAGTTCGACCCACAGCGTTTCGGTGCCCGGGATCGTTTCCAGTTCACCGTCGTGGGCACACGCCTGAACCGCCGCCGCGTGGCAACCGTAGCGCCCCTCCAGTCGCAGCCGTTGCCAGGCGCTCAAGGCCGTGGTCGCCACCAGCTCCGGCGTGCTTGCGAAAACAGGCTCAACGCGTAACTTCGCGTGCCAGCCCGGGAGCATCGGTGCGGCGTGCTTCAGCGCATCCAGCGCAATCAGGCGGAAAGTAGTCAACTTGCCGCCAGTAACCGTCAGTAAGCCCTCCTCCAGCCAGACCGCATGCTCGCGTGCTTCCCGCGAGGGATCGGCCTTGCCACTGTCGATCACTGGACGCACCCCGGCATAGGTGGCAATGATGTCGTTTTCAGTCAAACCCAGTGGCGCAAACTGGAACTGCACTGCCGCCATCAGATAAGCCACCTCGGCCGGGTCAATCGACGCGGCCTCAGCCATATTTTGGTGATCGACATCGGTGGTACCGACCAGGGTGACGCCTTCCCACGGGAACGCGAATACCGGCCGGCCATCCTGCGGGTGCATCAGACTGACCGCCTGGGCCACCGGCAATCGCCATGCCGGGAAGATCAGATGGCTGCCGCGCAAGGGACGCAACTTCGCCTTGGCATGTTTGGCAGGACGCAATGCATCGCCCCAGGCACCGGTGGCGTTGATGACGACCCGCGCGTTGACCTCGTGAGTAGCGCCGCTGGTAGCGTCCCGCAGTTGCGCCCCACGGACCTTGCCCGACGTACGCAGCAACTGCGTGACCGCCATGTAGTTGAGCGCCGTGCCGCCCGCGGCGATGGCTTCTTGCAGGACACGCAACACCAGCCGGGCATCGTCGGTCTTGGCATCGGCGTAGCAAAATCCACCCCGCAAGCCGCTGGTCCCGATGTGTGGCGTCCGCAGCAGGAATTCGTCTGGCGGGTAGTAGTGGTGCGTGCGCTGTCCGGCCATCAGGTCATACAGCGCCAGCCCGACGGAGAACAGAGCACGCCCAGGCGGGCGCCCCTGGTACGCGGGAAACGCGAAACTCTGCGGCGTCACCAAGCCGGCGGCGACCTGCAACAGGTGCTCTCGCTCATGCACCGAATCGCGCGTCAATCGCAGTTCGCCCTGTTTGAGGTAGCGCAACCCTCCATGCACCAACTTCGATGAATGGCTGGACGCGCCCGAGGCAAAATCATGTTGCTCGACCAACAGGGCATGCAGGCCGTGGCGCGCCGCCTCCAGCAGGATGCCGGCACCGGTGATGCCGCCGCCGATGATCAGCAAATCCCAAGGGCGGCTGGCCACCAATGCCGGGATCTGGTCACGCCCTCCGGTTTGCCACGCTGGCGTCATGTCAGTCTGTCCGCTCAGCTGGTGGCAGCAATTTGCCGGGGTTCATCATGCCGTCCGGATCGAAACAACGGCATAGTGCACGTATCGCGTCGATCCCGAGCTCGCCCTTTTCCGCGGCCAGATACGGCGCGTGATCGGTGCCCACCCCGTGTTGGTGGCTGATGGTGCCGCCATGGGCAACGATTGCGTGTGACGCGGCCGTCTTGAGCGAGCGCCAACGCGCCAGATCGGTGTCGAAATCGCCTGAAAGACGGTACACGAAGGTGGTGTAGACACTGGCGCCTTGTGCATACAAATGCGACAAATGGGTGTAAGCATGCAGGCGTTCTCCCTGCGCCGCCAACGCCGCGGTCACGGCACTTTCCACGGCTTGCATCATGCCCGGCACCCGTGGCCAGTCGACTGCAGTCTCCACCGTGTCGACGGCGTAACCATGCTGCCACAGCGTATTGCGCAGATAGACACCACGAAAGCGATTGTGCTTCCACTTCTCGCCCATCATGGCGCCCACGTGCACGCCGCCAAATTGCCGCGCCAGACGCAATGCCTGCCGTAGCGTCGGCTTTGCCATGGCGCTTGCGCCGCTGACCCCGATCATCAGCATGCATTTTTCAGTCTTGCAGTGGCGCCAGCGCAGGTAGGTTTCCAGCAGACCGATCAGCTTGCGGTGTCCGGCCAGGGTCAGGCTAGTGAGGGTTTCCGTGGCGTTGGACAGGCGCAGCATCGACAACGACAGCTTGCCTTGCACCATCGCGCGCGCCGCGCTCTCCGCGCTGGCCCAGTCCGGGAAGAACACCGCGTGGAATTGCTCAAACTTGGGCAGTGGCGTGATGCGCACCCAGGCATCGGTGACGATGCCCAGCCGCCCTTCCGAACCCAGCACCATCTCGCGCACGTCGGTCCCCGCCGCGGACGCCGGGAAGGTAGGGATATCCAGACTGCCGCTTGGCGTCTCGAGATGACCGCCGGCGAACAGCTGTTCAATCCGGCCATAGCGCAGCGACTGCTGGCCCGATGAGCGCGTGACGATCCAGCCACCCAGCGTGGAGTATTCGAACGACTGCGGAAAATGCCCCAACATGTAACCTTGCGCACGCAATTGCGCCTCAATATCCGGACCGAACGTGCCGGCGCCGAAGCGTGCCAGTTGCGCCACCTTGTCCAGGTCCAGCAGCCCGGCCAGACGCGTCAGATTGATCGCCAGCACCGGCTTGTCCTGTTGCAGGACACTCAGATGCCCGACCACGCTGGTACAACTGCCACTCGGGATCACGCTGATATCGTGCTGTTGCGCATAGGCCAGCAACTCACGCACGTCGGCACGGCTCTCGGGAAACGCCACGCCATCGGGCAGCAGTCCCGGCCGGCCGTAACGCAACTTGAGCCAGTCCGGCAGACTCTGTCCCAGGCCATGACGCAAGCGGGTTTCAGTGTCGGTGTTCAGCAAGCGGTGCGCTGGCAGGCGACTCTCGCCAATCCCCGCGCACGCTTGCTCCAGCGTCGCATCGGCCGGCTCGATCCCTGCGCCGAGACGCTCGCGCAGAAAATCCAGTGCGGCACCATCAAGCGTGGCCTCGATCGCCTCGTCACCCCATCCATTCCAACGCCTCACGGTCTACTCCCTGGCGGACACCGGTCCGTCTCGTGCAATTCTAGGCGACTGGATCCGCGATGGCGTAGTCCAGCAGCGTTTGTCCCACAAATCGAGCCCATCGATGCGGCAGAAGGCGTCATGGCCACGCGCTTCCAGCTCACGACGGCGCGCGGCTCCATCGCAATGCTGATCCGCAAGAAATCGGCAAATGCCAAGGCGGCACACATTGACAGCCCGGGACGAGTTGCACCAGCATCGAATTTTCCACGGACGGAGATCAATCAATGCGCAAGCTGGTTTTTGCGTCTTCATTGCTGATGGTGGCCGCGATGGGAGGTTGGTTTCTCTCCAACGTTCTGGTGCTGCTTTTTCTCGGCCTGGACCACGCGCCGCTGGCATGGAATACGTGGTGGCAGTATGTCCACGCGACGAGCTTGCCGCAGTTCGCGCCCTTCGCTGCCAGGATCAAGCTCAGTGGCGTCATCGGTTTCGGCCTGCCGCTGCTGGCCTGGGCGGGGTTGTTGATTCCGTTGTTCAAAAGCAAACGTGAATCGCTGCATGGCGACGCCCGCTTCGCCACCCTTTCCGATTTGAAAAATGCCGGGCTGCTCAAGCAGACTCCGCAGAGCATAGCAGACTCCGCAGAGCATCCTCATCGGCACGTACAAGGGACGCTATCTGTGGCTGGGTGGTGCGCAGCACGTCATCACCATCAGTCCGACCCGTTCGGGCAAGACCACCAGCATCGCCATCCCGGCACTGCTTTCTTATCAGGAATCGGTGGTCGTGCTCGACCTCAAGGGCGAGCTGTACAAGGCCACCAGTGGCTGGCGAGAGGCGCAGGGTCATGCGATTCGTGTTTGGGCGCCCTTCGATGAGGCAGGCCAAACCCATCGCTTCAATCCCATGACCTCTCTAGCAACGATGGATCCGGGCAAGCGCATCGGCGAAATCCAGACCATCGCCGCCATCTTGTATCCGGACGAGGCAGGCAAGGATCCGTTCTGGACTTCGCAAAGTCGCGCCGCATTTACCGCCTTCGCCTCCTTCATGTTCGAGGGATGGGACCACGGCTGCCGCAGCGGCTTTGCCGACATGGACCCGAACACGAACGAGACCTTCCCCAGCTTCGAGCGCATTCTGCGCCTGTCCAGCGGCACGGACGGTCAGGGCACCAAGGAGATGCTGCAAAATTTCCTCAAGGATCCGAGCTACGCCTTCGTCAGTCCGCAGACGCGCACTGTCTTCGGCAACCTCGCTGGGCTGGCCGAGCAGACCTTCTCCTCCGTCATCGCCACCATGCACGCGCCGCTACAGCAATTCCTGAGCCCGATCCTGGCGGCGGCGACCAACGCCACAGATTTTGACGTCGCGCGTCTGCGCAAGCGACCGACCACACTCTACGTGATCATCCCCACCAACAAGCTTGACGAGAGCAGCAAGCTGTTGAACATCTTCTTCAGCACCGTGATCGGCACCAACCTCACCAAGCAGCTGGGCGAGGAGCCGGAACTCAAGCACCAGATGCTGATGCTGATGGACGAGTTCACCGCGATGGGCCGCATGGACGTGTGGGCCAAGCGTATCTCGATCTCGGCCAGCTACGGCGTACGCGACCTGTGCATCGTGCAGAGCCGCGCCCAGCTGCGTTCAGCCTACGGCGACGACGACGCCCAGAACTTCATCACCAACCACGGCGCGCAGATCGTATTTGCGCCGCGCGAGCAGAGCGACGCCAATGAATACAGCGAAATGCTCGGCTACAAGACCATCCGCAAAGAGCATCGCAGCATCAGCCGCGGGCGCGGCACTCACCAGATCTCGATCAACCATACCGAGGAGAAACGCGCCCTGTTCCTGCCGCAGGAGATCAAGGAGCTGCCCGCTGACGAAGAGCTGATCTTCTATGAAGGGTGCAAACCGATACGGGCGAAGAAGAACTGGT
>CAJDWH010000096.1_pt1 | contig 13099 bp, 13 predicted proteins | sample 7391531 | NCBI WGS metagenome assembly CAJDWH01 (sample SAMEA7055715, study PRJEB34461) | soil metagenome | biome: terrestrial ecosystem; feature: Peninsula; material: soil | place: Antarctica | collected 2016
TCGGGCGCCGCAGCGAGCTGGAGGCGGCACTGGCCGAGCGCAGCGCCGCCGTCGATGCGATCGAAGCCGTGGCTCTGGTGCGCGTGGACGCGCACGATCTGTGGCATCACCACAGCGACGACCCCGAGATGGAGAAGCATGCAGACGGGCACGTGCAACTGCCCGATCTTTGAGCGAGGGCGACGCCAGGGATCGTTGCGGGCTCGTCGGGTGATGGTTGCCGCAACGTTGCCGCTTCCTGACGAATCCCATGGCCGAACAGCCGACGATGGCCTCGATGGAATGAGCCCAACATAGTCTTCGCGGAATGGGCAGGCACGCTGACAAAGACGATGAGACTGATGCCAAGCCGATCGCCGAGATGGCTTTCTACCAACAACAGACCACTTTCATCAAGGCGGCGTCAGGTGGGCCGCAGCACCGCCGAAAAGGCAGAGGCCGTGCAACCACGAGCGTTCCTGAAAGCGGATCGGCATGAATGGCCGCAAGCAAGCGACCGACCTGTGCACGTCGAAACTGGCTCGGTCGCGGTCGGAACGGCAAGGGCAGTCCCCGGCTAGAAACTATCATTCACGGCTGTCCGCCTTGGAAGATTCAGCGCCAATACCTGAGAAATACTTCGCTGTAAAACCGCACCACCCACTCGCGATATGCTGCTCCTCCAGGCGATGCCCTACCATTTGTTCGCACCTCGCTCGCCGATCATGAACATGATCACAATCTGGTAGCGCACTGCGTCAGCTGGCGCCGCACCCGCCAGGAGCTGACCGGTCATCATCCCGGGCAGACTGACCACGCCCATCACCATCATGGCGTTGATGGTCGGAATCATGCCGGTCCGCAGGCTGGTACGGATCAGCGGGTGAGCTGCTTCCCAGCGCGTGGCGCCGAGCGCGAGATCATTCTCGATGATGTCGGTCTCCCGGGCGATGCCTTCCATGAAACGGTCCAGCGCCAGCGATACGCCACTCAGAATATTCCCCAATACCATGCCCAGCAGTGGGATGGTGTACTGCGGCGCATACCAGGGTGAAACATCGACGATGCCAAGTACGCCGGCACCCGTAACCACAAACGCCGAGGCCAGGATGGTGATCATGCTGTCTCGATAGACACCGGCAAAGCGCCGCCCAGTGCGGCGCACGGCAGCGATGCCGGCCAATGCCGACATGACCAGACCGATACCGACCACCGGCAGCGGAGTCTTCAGCTCAAACACCGATTGCAGGATGAATCCGACCAGGATCAGCTGAACCACCATGCGTGCGCTGGCCACCAGCAGGGTTTTCGCCAGTCCCAGGCGAAGCCAAACCGAGATCCCCACGTTGACCAGTATCAGTGTGGCAGCCATCGCCAACTGTGCGTTGCTGAGGCTCAGGTAATCGGTATTCACGACGCGGGCTCGAGCGCAAACAGGCGGTCGGCAACCCGTTCCAGTTGTGGACGATCGTGGCTTGTCCAGATGTACGCACGATCGGCTGACGCGCTTACCCAGTGCATGATGAGATCCTCGATTGCGCGGACGGTCGCGCTGTCGAGCGACGCGGTGGGTTCATCAAGCAGCAGCACGCTGGGCGCCACCAGCAGCGCGCGCACCACCGCGACGATTTGAGCCTCGCCTCCGGACAATCGTTCAGTGCGCTGGTGGAGAAAGCTCTCGTCACGCCCTGCCCCACGCAACAGCTCACGCATCTGCCCATCCGGAAATTTCTGTCTGCGCCGCGCGTGAAAATCGAACGGTGCGCGTAGCGCCGCTTCCACGGTGCCTTCGCGCCAAGCCGGGCGCTGTGGCACATACGCGACGCGTGTGCGATAGGCCGGCATGGACCAATCAGATAGCGCACGGCCATCGAACATGAGCTCACCGGACTGCAGCGGTTCGAGCCCCGCCAATGTGCGCAGAAGCAGCGTCTTGCCACTGCCCGATGGTCCGGTTATGCCGAGGCGCTCACCGGCACGCAGTGTCATTTCGAATCCCTGCCAGAGGATGCGCGCTTCAACACGGAAGCTCAGACCGCTTGCCTTGAGCAATATTTTCGGAACGACAGGTGGGTGCCCACCTCCGGGCAGGTCGTGAGAATCGCTAAAAACGGCAGAAAAGCTGGGCATGGGCATGTAGGTAGGTGGTGACTCCGATAGTGAGTCAAGTCAACCCGATGAGGCCAGACCTCGTCGCTTGCCCAAGACATCACAATGGCCCGTTTGCGGGACAAATTCGAGCGACCCATGTATCTGGTGAGGGGTATCGACCCCATGAATACGCCGCACTCGTGTCCGGGGACGTCCATTACCCGGATCTACCTGTTTGGCGCGCGGCTCGCTTCGAAATCCGGCCCAAAGAAAAGCCTCTAAGTTAATCAATAACTTAGAGGCCAGTAGTGGTGGAGGTGGCGGGAGTCGAACCCGCGTCCGAGGACGTTCAATGCCCAGATCTACATGCTTAGCTCACCGTTCGATCTCGTTCCACGACAAGTACGGTGGGCAAAACGCACCGCGGAACCAGCCTGATTGATTTAACCTAGAACCGCCAGGCGACAGCGTTCGGCGATCTCATGATAATGACCCTACACCGACGAGCATGAGCACAAGTGGGTTCGGGGCTTACGCCTTAAGCGGCGAGAGCGTAGTTGTCGTCGTTGGCAACTATGTGTTTGCTGCTGGATTTACGAGGAAAGCTGCCCCCTCGGCATGCACCAAGTCACCTCACTACCCCCGTCGAAGCCAGGACACCCCCGGGGAAAACGATTTGACTCAGACAGTATATGGGGACGCTGAGCACCACGGCAATCGCGAAGCCGGATCGGCAGAAGCTGCCGTTCATCTACCGCGCTGCAGCTTGGCGGCTGACACATCAGCAGCGCCATTTGCTGCCCGAACATTGATCACGTGGCGTCCGAGTGTTGTTCAGGCGTGAAGCCAACGTCTATACTTGCCGGGTTGCATTACCTAAGTCGCAGCGTACTAGCGGAAATGATCTCGATGACTCGATTGCACATGTTTGGCCTGGTCGTGGCCACGGCTCTTTTCGCTACTGCCAGTGCCAGTGCGCACGCTGAGGGCGACAAGGCTGCGGGAAAAATGTTGGTCTACACCTGCGCCGGCTGCCATGGCGTACCCGGGTACACCAATGCGTACCCGCAGTATCCGGTGCCGAAGATCGTCGGCCAGAACGAGCAATACATCGTTAATGCACTGCATGGCTACAAGAATGGCGATCGCAAGCACCCGACGATGGATGCGCAGGCGGAAAGTTTGTCCGACGCGGACATCCAGAACATCGCCGCCTATCTTTCCAGCCTCGCCAAGTAGTTGCCAAGGAATTTCCGCATGAAAAGTGCGCTTACCCTCATTTCATTCGGCGCCATGTTGGCGTTTGCGTCCACGCCGTTGCTGGCCGATGGCAACGCTGCCGCCGGCAAGACCAAAGCCGCAACCTGCTTCGCCTGTCACGGCGTCGACGGCAACTCGATCGATCCGCAGTACCCGCGCCTGGCCGGTCAGTACAATCTGTATATGCAGCAAGTGCTGCATGAATACAAAGACGGTCAACGCAACAACCCGATCATGATGGGTATGGCTGCGAACTTGTCTGCCCAGGACGTTGAGGATATTGCGGCCTATTTCTCCAGCCTGCCGAGCAAGATGGACACCCTGAAGGGGCATCTCCAGGGCGACTAGCAAGCCCGCTGATGCGTTAGAAAAGGCCCGCGATGCGGGCCTTTTCCGTTGCTGGCGATCAAAGAATGACGCTCAGGCCAGGGCCGATTTGCCCTCAGCTTTCTGGTAAAAGGGCTTCTCGCCACCGGCATGATCGGTGGCGTCGCGCACCGCCGTGATTTCGGGCACGAACTCGCGCAAGGTCTTTTCGACGCCTTGCTTCAGAGTAACGTCGACCATGCCGCAACCGTGGCAGCCGCCACCGAACTGCAGCACCACGGCATGATCGGCATCAACCTCCAGCAGGGTTACCCGGCCACCGTGCGAGGCCAGCTTGGGGTTGATTTCGGATTCGATCACAAAGCGCACACGCTCGATCACACCGGCATCCGCACCGGGAATATGGCCCTTTATCTTCGGCGCGCGGATGTTGAGCTGGCCACCGGTGGCGTTCGACTCGAAGTCGATGGTGGCCTGGTCAAGCCAACTGGCGCTGTCGCCGTCGATATGGAACTCGAAACCGGCACACTCGATCGTCCACTCACCGCCGGCCAGATCGACCGGCTCGCAGAACTCCAGCTCGCAATTGGCTGCCGGCGTGCCCGGCGAGGTCACCCGCAGGCGGATGCCAAGGCCATCGATGCCTTGCTGCTCAAGCAGGCGCAGGAAGTGTTGCTGCGCGCGTTCGGAAATGTCGATCATGCCTGCTCCGCTGTCTTTCACCGGGAGCCGGTGGGTCACACCGGCGAATCAGCACCATTTTAGTCCTGTTTCAACGGGAATGCTCGAAATCACAGCGCTTTGACTTTTCCCCGCGCAACTTGGACCCTTCGTGTCCCGCCATTCAATCCACACGGAGTACTACATGAGCGTCAACGATCTTTCGACAAAACATTGTCAGCCATGCAAGGGCAAGGAACACGCACTCAACACTACGGAAGTGGCCGAACTACTGAAGCAAGTACCCGGTTGGGAGCTGCGCGATGACGACAAGGCCATCGCCAAGGACTTCAAGTTCAAGGATTTCCACCACACGCTGGGCTTCATCAATGCGGTGGGTTTCATGGCCAACCACGAAGATCACCACCCTGACCTGGAGGCCGGTTATGGGCATTGCCAGGTGCTGTGGTCGACCCACGACGTGGGCGGCCTTTCGATGAACGACTTCATTTGCGCAGCACGAGTAGAAGCCCTGCTGGCCGGCTGATCAGAAGTCGGTGCGCGACTTCTCGCGGGTATAGATCAACCGCTTGCCCTTGACGGCGAGGGTGTCGAGAAAAGCCTTCAAGTCATCCGGCAACGGCGCGGAGAAACTGTAGGAGCGTTCGTCCAGATCAAAACTCATGTGCGCGGCGTGCAGAAACATCCGGTTCAAACCCATCTCGCGATAGCGCTTGTTCATTTCGCGATCACCGTATTTCGGGTCGCCGGCCAGCGGATGGCCGATATGCGCCGCGTGTACGCGGATCTGATGGGTGCGGCCGGTGCCCAGGGTAGCCTGCATCAGGCGCGCGCTGGGGTATTGCTCCATCTCGCGGAAGAAGGTCAGCGAAGGCTTGCCGCTTTCGGCGACCCGCACCATCCGCTCGCCGCCTTGCATCACTGATTTCAGCAACGGCGCATTGACGTCGAACTTGGCTTTGGATGGGTGGCCCAGCATCAAGCACAAATATTGTTTGGTGACTTCGCTGGCGCGGATTGCCGCCTGCAAGCCGATCAGTCCTGAGCGGGTGCGTGCAAATACCAATACGCCGCTAGTGTCTCGGTCCAGCCGGTGTACCAGTTCCAGGTGCTCCTGCGGTCGCGCAGCACGCAGCAGCTCGATCGCGCCATGGCTGATCCCGCTGCCGCCGTGGCTGGCCACGCCGGAGGGCTTGTCGATCACCAGGAAGTGCTTGTCCTCGAAAATGATCGCGTCGGCCACCTCTGCCACTTGGCCTGCGGGCGCGCACCTGCCTTCGGGCCTTTCAGCCACGCGGACCGGCGGGATGCGCAGCGTATCACCGTCAGCGAGACGCGTATCCGGCTTCGCACGCTTGCCGTTCACACGCACCTGGCCGGTGCGCAACAATCGATAAATCATGCTCTTGGGAACACCCTTGAGCAGGGTCACCAGAGCGTTGTCGATTCGCTGCCCATCGCGCTCGGGGCCAATCGCGACTTGACGTACACCATTAGGTGCGTCGGGGGAAGTTGCCGTCTGCATTGAAAAAAACCTGCTTAGATAGGATACTCGCCAAGCGCTGGTTTCCACCCGTCTGCTGTCTGGACCGGGTGGAGTGCCCGCCCGTAACGTCGGCGAGGATTGCGCCGGTTGCCTCTGGTGGACCGGTCGCGGCTCCCTTTCATCGTAACGGTTTGGGCTGGTGTTTGTCCGATGCCATCCGGTATTGCGGCAGCAGGCGCAGCTGACCGAATCATCCCCGACACCGGCAACGGTGCCGTTTTTTTGCCGCTTAACCGCAGCGGCGCGATCCCCGGCAGGCCGCCATTGTGGCGCCACCGAGGCTCGCGACGCGCGGCCAAGCCGAGGATTACCACCATGAAACGTATGTTGATCAACGCAACTCAGCGTGAAGAGTTGCGCGTGGCTATTGTCGACGGCCAGAACCTGTACGACCTGGACATCGAAATCCCTTCGCGGGAACAGAAAAAGTCCAATATTTACAAGGGCCGAATCACCCGGGTTGAGGCATCACTCGAAGCGTGTTTCATCGAGTACGGCGCCGAACGCCACGGCTTCCTGCCGCTGAAGGAAATCTCCCGCGAATACTTCACCCCGGGGCTCGACCATCACAAGTCGAGCATCCGCGAACTGGTCAAGGAAGGCCAGGAAGTCGTCGTGCAAGTGGAAAAGGAAGAGCGCGGCAACAAGGGCGCTGCGCTGACCACCTTCATCAGCCTGGCTGGTCGCTACATGGTGTTGATGCCGAACAACCCGAAAGCCGGCGGCGTATCGCGCCGGATCGAAGGCGAGGATCGGCAGGCACTGAAGGAAGCGCTCGACCATGTCACCGTGCCTGACGATGTCGGCCTGATCGTACGCACCGCCGGCCTCGGCCGCGATGCTGAAGAACTGCAATGGGACCTGGACTACCTGCTGACCCTGTGGAAGTCGATCTCCGAGGCGGCCGGCAAGCAGAAGGCGCCGTTCCTGATCTACCAGGAATCGAAGCTGTTCATCCGCGCCCTGCGCGATTACCTGCGCAGCGACATCGGCGAGATCCTGATCGACGACGAGCCGCTGTACAACGACGCACGCGAGTTCATGCAGCAGGTGATGCCGAACGCGCTGCGCAAGCTCAAGTTGTATCAGGACGACACCCCGCTGTTCACGCGCTACCAGATCGAGACGCAGATCGAGAGCGCGTTTGATCGCCAGGTGCGTCTGCCTTCGGGCGGTTCGATCGTGATCGACCAGACCGAAGCGCTGACCGCCATCGACGTCAATTCGTCGAAAGCGACCAAGGGCAGCGACATCGAGGAAACCGCGTTCAACACCAACTGCGAAGCCGCAGTGGAAGTCGCACGTCAGGCACGTATCCGCGATGCCGGCGGCCTGATCGTGATCGATTTCATCGACATGGATAGCCCGCGCCACCAGCGCGAAGTCGAAGAACGCCTGAAGGACGCACTAAAGCTCGACCGCGCCCGCGTGCAGGTCGGCCGCATTTCACGCTTCGGCTTGATGGAGATGTCGCGCCAGCGGTTACGCCCGAGTCTGGGCGAGGCTTCCCAGATCACCTGCCCGCGTTGCGAAGGCCACGGCCAGATCCGCGGCGTGGAATCGCTGTCGCTGTCGACGCTGCGCCTGATCGAAGAACACGCGATGAAGGACAACACCGGACAGGTACTGGTGCAGGCGCCAACCAGCGTCGTCAACTTCCTGCTCAACGAGAAGCGCGCCAGCGTGGTGGAGATCGAACTGCGCCACAAGGTGCACGTGATGATCGTCGCCGACGACAAGCTGCAGACCCCGCACATCGAGATCCAGCGCATCCGCGAAGCGGACATGGGCGAGCACAGCAAGCCCAGCTACGAGATGCTCACGACGGTGGAGACCGCCGAACTGCCGAAAATGGGCCAGGCCCTGGGCAGCGGCGAGCATCCCGCCGTAAGCGGTATCGTGCCGGGCGCCCCTGCTCCGCTGCGCGAGGAAGTGGCCGAACCCGTCGCTACAACGCCTGCCCCGCGTCAGCGCCAGGCTCCTGCGCCTCGCTCCACCACCGCGGCCCCGAAAGGCGGCCTGCTTGGCCGGCTGTTCGGCTGGTTCCGTAGCGCCGAAGAGGCTGCGCCGGCACCCGCCAAGACGTCCACCAGTAGCCGGGACAGTACCGATCGTTCGCGTCGAGCCGAGCGCGGCACGCGCAACGGTAGCAGCCGCGCCGCGAACGAGTCGCAAGGTTCTTCATCGCGCCAGCCACGGCGTGAGGCGAGCGCACCACAGGGGCAAAAGTCCAGCGCCCAGCAGCAAGCGCGAAGCAACCGTCAGCGTAGTAATGAAGCCTCGACGCGTCAGGCTGGGCAGCCACAGACACAGACGGCGCGTGCCGAACGCCAGCCCAAGTCCGCGCAAGGCGGAGAGAACGCCACGCCGCGTCCCGAGCGCAAGCCACAGCAAGCCAGGGCAGAACGTGCGCCGCGCGTAGAGCATGCCGAGGGGTAGACCACGCCGAGAACCCTGCCGAACAGCCTGGCGATGGCGATGCCGATGGCGGCTCTTCGCGCCGGCGTCGCGGGCGCCGCGGTGGTCGCCGTCGGCGTCGTCACGACGAGACCACGACCGAGGGTACAGATACGTCGGATAGCGCATCCGCGCCAGCACTTGACGACGACGAGGATCGCGACACCGTGGCGAAGGCACCGGCTAGCACCAAGCGGACGGCCACGGGCAACGGTGCGCATCAGGAAGCATCGGCGCTAATGAGCGACGAAAAGGTCGTAACCACGACATCGCAGGAAGCAACACAGAAGCCGAGCGAGAAAACGGCCGATAAGTCTGCGCCGGCTGCCTCGCCAAACGGTGTCGACAACGTCGCCAGCAAGCCGACTGACACGGTCGCCACGGGCGCGAGCGCGACAGCGTTCAGCCTGCCGACCCTGCCGCCCATCCCGGATCAGGCTCCGTCATCGGCCGCCGAGACTCGTGCCGAGCCGGTTACCGCCAGAGTCGCCGCCGCACCGGTAGCGGCTGTCATGGCGACCGAGATCAAGGTTGAGTCTTCTCACCCGGAGAGCGCCAAGCCGACTGCTCCGCCGGAGGCAGTTCGTACCGACGCTCCGGCTACACACATCGCACCGGCGCCGACGCCGGCACCGTCCCCAAGCCCAACGATGGACGCACTTGCTCGGGATGCCGTCGCGGCAGCGCCAGCCACGGCGCAACCTGCCAGCCCGGTCACGGCAACGCCACCGACTCCATCGGTTCGGCCGGAGAACCCGGTAGCTGCTAACGCAACGGCATCCACCAACCAGCGTTCGCCCCGGAGATCGACAGAGCAGGACAGCCCGGCCGAGACACAAAAGCCGCAGAGTTCGGTGTCAGCGCCAGCTGCCGCACCTGTAGCAGCCGCTACACCACCCTCTGATGCTGCGTCGGTCAAACCGACTATGCCAAAGCAAGGCGATCTGCTGACCCAACCGGCTCTTGCGACCGCACCGGCGCCAGCCAGTGCCAGTGAGCCTGCGCGCAAGCCGACGGTGCAAGCCTCCCATGAGGAAGGCCACCAGGAAGACAAGCCGAGCGACCAATCGCACAGCTGAAATTGATATCTGATGAAAAACGAAAACCGGACGCAAGTCCGGTTTTCGTTTTTCAGGGACCGGTGCGGAAGAACCGTACGACCAGCACCGAACACTCCATCACCAGTCAATTGCCAACGTGATGGCTCGGTGCGTCGATCAACCCGTGCACTGTCATCAGATGCGCCAGGCTGAGTACGTGATCCACCTGCAGTTTTTCCATTAGCCGCTGCTTGTAGGTGGAGACGGTTTTTGGACTCAAGTTGAGCTGCTCGCCGATCATGGTGAGTGGCTTGCCGCGCACCAGCATCATTGCCACCTCCAACTCACGGCTGGAAAGCACGTCGAAAGGTGATCCGCTGCCATCGAGGGTGGCAAGTGCAAGCTGCTGCGCCACTGCCGGCGCCAGATAGCGCCGACCGCCGGCGACCTGACGCACGGCCGACACCAGTTCGTCCGCGCTGCACCCTTTGGTCAGATAACCCAATGCGCCGGCATCGAGCAGACGTTTGGGAAAGCGCGCGTCGTCAACCACGGTAACGATCACGATATGCGTGGACAGCTTCGAGCGACAGACGCGTTCGGTGAGCTCAATGCCACTCATGCCGGGCATGTGCACGTCGACCAGGGCAATGTCCGGCGACATGCTTCGGATCAGGCGTAGCCCTTCCTCCGCGGTACCGGCCTCGCCGTTGATGTTGATGTCAGGCTGTTGCTGCAAGATCATTCGGAAGCCAGTACGCACCAGCTCATGATCGTCCACCAGGACCACATTGATCACGTGACGCCCTCCTTGGTTTGTCTGCTAGAAACTAGGCCGCATGCGGTTCCATTGCAAGCTACGAGATCCGCATTTTCACATCGAACTGGATTCCATAAGGTGCACCGGTCACAACCGGCATTGAGCGGCCGCGCGATCCACGTTCCTCGGAACCGAAAACCGGGCTGCCAGCGTAGAGACGGCGCAATCGTTGTCCAATCCCGCGTAATAGGCCAGCGCGATCGGGTGGTAGCCACCCGGCATATCCTCGCGGATCGTCTGCTCCAGTCGCCGGTATTCGTCGCGTGCCACGACCCTCGCCAACTGAATCGCCTGCTCAAGCGCCGGATGGCCGAACACCGCAGTACCACTTCGACAGACGTTCCAGGCACCGTGCTCAAATCGCTTGAGCGAAACAGTCAACATGAGATTCATCCCCGTTGCGCGTTCATGGCTGCGACGCCGCGCAAGAATCGCAGCCGTCGCCTTCACCCCAACCGAAAGCAGCGTGTCACGCCTTACGCCGTCGATATGTCGGCCCAGCCCTACTGTTGATGTACGGGAATCTACCAGGCGCCCCGGCTCGTCGTGACCAGAATCCGAATCTTGATCACATCGCCGATTCGGACGTCTGCCGTAGTTTCCGGAACCACGTCAGGCGAGCACAAACGAAAAAGCCGCCAACCGGCGGCCTTCTCGTTCTTGTGGATCCGACTTTTCTCGACCGAAACCATACATTGGTGCCCAAGAGGGGACTCGAACCCCTACGACTTACGTCGCTACCACCTCAAGGTAGTGCGTCTACCAGTTCCGCCACCTGGGCAGGTGTGTTGCTTTAGAGCTTCTTCGGAGGTGTCGGTGCCGGCACGTCGCCCTGGCTTTGGGCCGGGGCGTTATTGCCGGTTGCCGGCGGTGTTGCTGCCGGAACGGCTTTGCCGGCATTGGCCGGCGTGGCCGAAGGCACTTCCGAGCCAGCGGCTGCAGTAGGAGCCGCTTTCGCGGGCACCGCCTGTTCGGTCGCCCCGGCCATCACGCCAAGGCCCTCACCGCTGGCTTGCGGCGCGCCGTTACCGTGCAGGTAGATACCCATACCGAGACTGAGCAGGAAGAACAGCCCTCCCAGTACGCCGGTCGCGCGCGTCATGAAGGTCGACGAGCCTCGCGCACCGAATACCGTGGCCGAAGCCCCGCCACCGAAACCGGAACCGGCGTCGGCGCCCGCTCCGTTCTGGAGCAGGATAAGCACAATCATCGCCGCAGCGATCAGGATGTAAAACACGCTGAAAATGACGAACATAAATTTCTTGTCGAGCCTATTAGCTAGCTGGCTTGATGCGCCTGGTGTGCCGCGGTACAGATGGCAAGGAAGTCAGGTGCCGTCAATGAGGCGCCGCCGATCAACCCACCGTCTACGTCCGCCTGCGCGAACAACTCGGCGGCATTGGCCGCCTTGACGCTACCGCCGTAAAGCAGTCGGGTCAGACGAGAAAGTGTAGCATCTTCCCTTTCCAGTTGGCTACGAATGAAAGCATGTACCTGCTGGACCTGCTCCGGCGTGGCAGTGCGGCCGGTGCCGATGGCCCAGACCGGCTCATAGGCAATGACCGCGGTATCGAAACTAGCCACTCCCGACGAACTCAGCACCGCATGCAACTGACGTGCAATGACCGTTTCGGTCTCTTCACTTTCGCGCTGCTGCAGTGTTTCGCCAACGCACAGGATCGGAGTGAGCCCGGCGGCGCAAGCTGCCGCGAATTTGCGCGCGACCAGCTCGTCGTCCTCGTGGTGATACTGCCGGCGCTCGCAATGGCCAACCAGTACCCAGTTCGCGCCAATATCGGCCAGCATTGCGCCGGAGACTTCACCTGTATATGCGCCCTGCCCTTCGTGCCCGCTGACATCTTGGGCGCCGATACCGAGTCCGCTGTCACGATGCTGTCGGGCCAGCTCGACCAGCTCGGCCAAGTAGGGGAACGGGGGAAACACGGCGACATCGATCGAGGCCGGTTTGGCAGCAGCAATCTCGTCGACCAGCGCGCTGGCCATCGAGCGGCTGCCATGCATCTTCCAGTTGCCGGCGACAAGTTTCTTGCGCATGGTGTGCTTCCACGACAATCAAACTCCAAGCTTAGCGAGCGTTCGTGACGGCGGCAAACGCCAAAATGTCGCGACTCGGTGGCGTGAACGGCTGGGGTAGTCAAGAATGCGGTACGACCCAAGGGATCTCTCAATGACGCCTGTCCGCCCACTCAGCCTGATTACAGGCGCCTCATCCGGCATCGGCGCCGAATTCGCGAGGCAACTTGCCGCATTGGGGCATGACCTGGTGATTACCGCGCGGCGCACCGCGCGGCTGGAGGAGCTGGCGGCAGAGCTGCAGGCTCAGCACGGTGTAAGCGTCACCGTACTTGCGCACGACCTGGCTGAACCCAACGCAGTGGCATGGTTGTGCGATGCCCTGGACCAGCACGACCTGCATGTGGACTGGTTGATCAACAATGCCGGATACGGCGTGCCCGGCACATTCGACACCAACGATTGGGCCACGCATGCCGCGTTCCTGCGGGTACTGCTGACCGCGCCGACCGAACTGGCATGGCGGCTGCTGCCGGGGATGCGCCAGCGCGGCCATGGTCGCATCGTCAATGTTTCGTCGCTGGCCGGCCATGTTCCGGCTCCCGCCGGGCACACCTTATACGCGGCAAGCAAGGCGTATCTGATCAAATTTTCCCAGGCGCTGGCGCTGGAAAACCAGCCGCACGGGATCCACGTCTCCGCATTGTGCCCAGGCTTCACCTGGTCGGAATTCCACGATGTCAACCGCACGCGCGAGAAGCTGGACAAGCTACCCGGCTTCATGTGGCTGAGTGCTGCGGACGTGGTCAGCCAGGGCATTGCGGCGGTCGAGCGTGGCGACGCCGTCTACATTCCGGGCCGGGT
>CAJDWH010000180.1_pt2 | contig 12224 bp, 12 predicted proteins | sample 7391531 | NCBI WGS metagenome assembly CAJDWH01 (sample SAMEA7055715, study PRJEB34461) | soil metagenome | biome: terrestrial ecosystem; feature: Peninsula; material: soil | place: Antarctica | collected 2016
GCCTGGCTCGTCTGGCGCACGGTCAAACCGGGCCAACCACTGGCCGCGTTACTACCGCAGATCGTCGAAGAGGCACTGAAGGCGCTGCCGATCCCGCGCCCGATGCGCTGGGCCGATCACGACTACACTTTTGTGCGGCCGGTGCACTGGCTGGTCATGCTGCATGGCGCCCAAATTGTCGATGGCGAAGTGCTGGGCCTGGCCAGCGGGCGCAAGTCACGCGGCCATCGCTTCATGCATCCAAAGCCGGTTCACTTGGCCGATGCGGATGGCTGGCTCGACTCCATGCGCGCCTCCAAGGTGTTGGCTGATCCGCTCGAACGGCGCCAGCGCATTCGCGATCAGATCGATCTGATCGCTGCTGATATCGGTGGCACCCCCGGGCTGGACGATGCACTGCTGGATGAATTGGCCAACCTGACCGAATGGCCGGTGGCGATCGCGTGCACCTTCGAGCGTACCTTCCTCGACGTACCGACCGAAGCGCTGGTGACGACCATGGTGGTCAACCAGAAATTCGTGCCGGTGTTCGACGCCCAGGGCAAACTCACCGAGCACTTCATCGGCATCGCCAACATTCAGAGCACGAACCCGGCCGAGATCCGACGTGGCTACGAGCGGGTGATTCGACCCCGCTTCGCCGACGCGAAGTTCTTCTGGGACGAAGACCTGAAAACGCCGCTGGCCAGTTATCAGGAACAACTGAAGAACGTTACCTACCAGCAGGCGCTCGGCAGCCAGTGGGACAAGAGTGTGCGCGTGGCCGAACTGGCCCGCGTGGTCGCCAACCGGGTCGGCGCCGACGCGGCGCAGGCGACTCGCGCGGCCAGTCTGTCCAAGTGTGACCTGCTGACCCGCATGGTCGGAGAATTTCCCGAGTTGCAGGGTGTGATGGGGCGCCACTACGCCAGTCACGACGGTGAATCGCCGACCGTGGCCGAGGCGCTGGACAGTCACTACCAGCCGCGTTTCGGACGCGACCGCATTGCTGCCGACAGGCTCGGCCAGGTGTTGGCCGTGGCCGAACGCCTGGATACGCTGGCCGGCATCTTTGCCATCGGCATGAAACCGGGGGGCAACAAGGATCCGTTTGCGCTGCGCCGCGCAGCGCTTGGTCTGGCGCGCACCCTGATCGAGGGTGGCCTGGAGCTGGATCTGCGCGGTAGTTTCATCGAGGCCCTGGAGCTGTTGCCGGATGCGGCATTGGCTGCAGGTCTCAAGCCCGGCAAGGATGGCAAGCGACCCAGCCTGAATGCTGGTGAGCGGCGCGCGATCCTGGTCGACGAGCTGTGTGAGTTTGTGTTCGAGCGTCTGCGCGGCTACTACGCCGAACAGGGCTTCGACCACGCACAATTCGAGTCGGTGTTGGCAGTACAACCGGCCAGTCTGGCCGATTTCGACCGGCGCCTGCGCGCCGTGGTCGAGTTCGGGCGCTGTCCCGAGGCGGCCAGCCTGGCCGCCGCCAACAAACGCGTCGCCAACATCCTGCGCAAGCAAGCTGAAGAAGCCGATGCGCCACCGATCGGTCGTGCCGTTGATCCGGCGCATTTCGAAGCGGACGCAGAACGTGAACTTGCCGATGCACTGGCCTCGGCCCAGCACGATAACGTCGCCGCTCTGGTCGCCGGCGACTATGCCGCGGTGCTGGCACGCCTGGCCCAACTACAGGTGCCGGTGGATGCGTTCTTCGACAGCGTGCTGGTGAATGCGGACGATCCCGCGGTGCGCGCCAATCGGCTGGCCCTGCTGAACCAGCTGAAGACCCAATTCAGCAGCGTTGCCGATATCGCTCTGCTCTGAACGCCGCTCGCTCAAACAAAAAACGGCAGCCATGCGGCTGCCGTTTTTGTTTGAGCATCCGTGCCGGTTTAGACGGTACGGCGATCCGTGCGAATGCGTTGGGCCAACCGGCGGTTGAAGGTCATCATCGCGCTGGTATCCACGTTGATGCCGCCGGGCCAGACACCGGCAACTGGGTGACCGAGCTCAAATGGGAGTGCGGTCGCTGCGATCGCGCGATCTCGCCGCTGTGTTGCTCGTCCTGCTGGTTCATGAGCGCATCGCTCTGAACTACGCCTTCGCCGGCAACCAACCACACCAGTGAAATGCCGAGTGTGCGCGCCAGCGTGACGCAGCGCGCGCGTGAGGGGTCGGTGTTGCCATCGCGCCAACTGCGCACCACACCCTCGGAGAAGCCGCACTTGCGGGCGATTTCCGTCGCGCTGCCGAAGTGCTGGATCAGCAAACGGATGCGGTCGGAGAAGGTCCCGCCGGTACTTTGGGGAGGGATCTGTTGCGTCTTCATGAAAATGGCCAGGTAAAAGTTGGTGGAAAATTGCGTCGCAGGCGAAAAATAGCGCGAAAACCTGTGACTGGAGCGGTGTCTCAGCCGGTACACGCAATACTCTGCGCCTGTCGCCGGACTTGCGCCAATGCCATTAGTCCAGTTTCCGTAGCCACGCCGGGTCTTTTTCTGGCGACTTTCTGCTGCTACCTTCATGCCGGCGTCGCCGGTGTCACACCGGAAACGGGGAACCACCACCACAGGACACCGCATGAGCCAATTCAGGTTGCTCGGCAAACGCCGTTTCGCACCGTTTTTCTGGACCCAGGCGCTGGGAGCGTTCAACGACAACGCCTTTCGCAATGCACTGGTGATGCTGGTGGCGTTCCAGATGGGGTTGGACGACCACACCGTGTCGCTCTACACCAACCTCGCCCCGGCGCTGTTCATCATCCCGTTCTTCCTATTCTCTGCCACCGCCGGCCAGCTGGCGGAGAAGTTCGAAAAGAGCCGCATCATCCGCTACGTGAAACTTTTCGAGATCGCCGCGATGGCGCTGGCCGCGTACGGCTTTTACACCCATCACACCTCGCTGCTGCTGATCGTGCTGTTCATGATGGGCATGCACTCGACCATGTTTGGGCCGATCAAATACGCGATCCTGCCGCAGGCGCTGAAACCGCAGGAACTGGTCGGCGGCAACGGACTGGTGGAGATGGGCACCCAGATGGCGATGCTGGTCGGCATGATCGCCGGCAACTCGTTGATGCTGGTGGCTGGCGTCGGACCGCTGCTGGCGTCGGGGGCAACCATTGCGGTGGCGGTTGCCGGCTACCTCGCGAGTCGGCGCATTCCGTCCGCGCCGGCCACCGCGCCGGAGCTGAAGTTCAACTGGAACCCGGTCAGCGAAACCGCTCGGGTGCTCGGCATCACCCGCGCCGACCGCGCGGTGTTCAACGCGGTGCTGGGGATCTCCTGGTTCTGGTTTTTCGGCACTGTGCTGATCGCGCAGTTGCCGATCTACACGCGCGAGTCACTCTGTGAAAAACTGTCCGGCAAGCGGGTGGAGATCGGCCTGGTGCCGATGGGCGCGTTCGGCCTGACTGCATTCGGCATCGATCTGTACTTCGCCCGGCACGGCATCGCGCCGATGCGCGGGCTGGATTGGTGGGCCTTCCTGCACAGCGCCGGCAGTTGGCGCGTCGTGCTCGACCTCACCGGGATCGGCGTGTTTGCCGGTTTCTACGTCGTACCGCTGTTTGCCTTCGTGCAGTGGCGCACGCCGCGCGAGCGGCTGTCGCGGGTTATCGCCGGCAACAACATCATCAACGCCCTGCTGATCGTGCTGGCTGCATGCTTTGGGCTGGGATTGGGCGCGCTGGGGCTGGATGCGGCGCAGATCTTCCTGGCGGCCGCACTGCTCAACGTACTGGTGGCCGCCTACATCTTTACCCTGGTACCCGAATTCCTGATGCGTTTCATCACCTGGGTGCTGGTGAACACGCTGTACCGGGTACGCGTCGATGGCGCGCAGAACCTGCCCGAAGAAGGTGCCGCGCTGCTGGTGTGCAACCACGTCAGCTTCATGGATGCGCTGCTGCTGATGGCCCACCTGCGCCGGCCGGTGCGCTTCGTGATGTATTACAAGATATTCAAGGCGCCGTTGCTGAGTTTCGTGTTCCGCACCGCCAAGGCGATCCCCATTGCCGGACACAAGGAAAATCCGGTCGTCTTGCAGCAGGCCTGGGACACGATCGACACCGCGCTGGCGGATGGCGAGCTGGTGTGTATCTTCCCGGAAGGCGGCTTGACCCTCGATGGCGAGGTCGCGACGTTCCGCCCTGGCGTGGAGCAGGTCCTGGCGCGAAGCCCGGTGCCGGTGGTGCCGATGGCGCTGCGCGGCTTGTGGGGCAGCGTATGGAGCCGTCGCGATTCGCGGCTGGGCCGCATGCGCCTGCCGCGGCGCTTTCGGGCCAGGGTGGAATTGGTGATCGATGCGCCGGTGCCACCGCAGCAGGTCACCGCCGCGACGCTGGAAGCGCGCGTACGCGAGTTGCGTGGTGACCGCCCCTGAATTTCGCTGGATTCCACGGACAGGGTTTGTGACGGCAGCCGCTCAGCCTGCCCAGCCGCCGATCACCAACAGGGCCACCACGCTCAGCCACGCCAGCAAGGCGCGAAGCAAGGCGCTGCGCAGGCGGCGCAATTCGTCCAGCGGATTGCTGTGTTCCTCGGCATAGCCGTCGCCGGCCTCGATATCGATCAGTACATCGGCCTGTGCCGCCGAACCGAGGAAGCCGGGGCCGCGCTCGTACCAACTCGTGGGCGTGGCCTGGATATGCCAGCGCCGCCATGCGTTGATCACCGCGTCCCAGTGGCCGACCACCGCCAGGGTGAAGGTGAGCAATTGGGCCGGCAGCCAGTCCAGCGCGTTGGCCAGGTAACCGGCGGCCCGCTGGCTGTCGGCGTCGAGCGAGAGCGAGTCCTCGCGGCTCAACGTTTGCGCCAGCCGGTAAAGCAGTGCACCGACCGGACCGAGCAGGAAGAACCACAGCAGCACCGCGAAGCGGCGGCGCAAGGCAGCGTAGGCGATCGCCTCGCCCAGTGCCGGCGCAGTCCAGGCGACCGTGCTGCCATCGTCGGCCAGCGCCTGTGCGGCGGCTTCGCGACTGACGTCGTCGGAAGCGTCAAGGATCACCCCAAGATCGCGCTCAAACTCGCGCGGGCCAAAACAGTACAGCAGCACCACCAACCCGAACAGCAACGGTGGCAGCGCTCCCAGCATGGTATTGCCGAACAACCACACCAACAGCGCACAGATCACCAGCGGGGGTAGCAGCGCCAACACCACGCGCCCGACACCGCTGGTATCGGACAACTGGGCAACCCAGCGTCGGAACAGCCGGTCCTTGCGCCAAGCGGCCAACTGCGGGGCAATATGCAGCAGACCCAGGGCAATCAAGACGGCAAGCAGACGGATGGCCATGGCAGCAGACTCTCGGGTAATGGCTGCATTGTAGCGAGCACATGCATCGCCCGCAGTGCGCTGATCGGTGACCAATCAGCCGGGGCCGCAGTGATGTTCCTCGGCGGTGCGCTCCACCTGGGCCGGGTTGATATGGCGGGCCAGTTGTTCCCGCGTGGTCATGCCACGCCAGGCTTCGACGTCCAGGCAGTGCGGATTCCGATAGCCGAATATGCTTTGCAGCGCGCGCGCCACTCCAGCGGCACCTTGCATACGCGGGTCAGTCATGTGCATCCCCTGGACAATCGGCGTTCCCGATCCAGGCAGCCGCACAACGGGCGGAAAATTCGGACCTTTTTCATGCAGCAGCTTGCCGCCGGGGATGTAATCAGCAAGCGGCACAATCGGCGGCGTTTCCACGAAGTCGGCTGCTGGCGCGACGAGTGACTGTGCCACGCGCGTCGCGGACTTGGCACTGGACATGCGTGAGGCTGACTGCCTGGCGGGCGCCAACTGGATCGGCGGCGGCGCCCGCGCAGGCGGCTGCGCAAGCGCGGGAATGAAGCGGATGTTGAGGCTCTCGCGCCGATGATCGTCTCGGGTCTGCGGCGATGACCACGGCTGCACGACGTCGCCAAAAAACAGCATCCAGGCACCGAGGTGGATGCCGATGACCATGACATGAGTGGCGAGGCGGCGAACCGATCCCTGCCAGGCATTCGGGGTGCGGCGGTTCTTGCGCATACATGGTCAGTCCCTGTCCTCGGTTCTTTGCACCGACCGCCCGGTACCGGCGAAGTTCACCGCCCGCGTAGTTCAGGCCATCGATTCAGCTCGCAGAACGCGTCCCGGTCAGCACGTCCAGATCCAGTCCCGCGCGCAGCTGCAGCCAGGTTGCCAGCAACCGGTAAGACACCGACAGTGCCATCGACGGTATAAAGCTGCCGTCGGCGCCTCAACGTACATCCAGTAGCTCACGAGTTAGTGCCTCGACGGCTTCGCTGGCCGCGGTACGCTCCGCGTGGGGCCCGCATCCGTCTGCTTCGAGCATGCGATCCATAAGCTGGGCGGTGATGAACTGGTTCTTCTTGTTCTGCATGTCGAACCGCATGGCGCTGCAGCGTGTCGACACGGCCAACTGGCGCATCAGATCGCGCGCACTTGGCGCAGCCCGCAAACGAAGACCGCCAACCGGTGGTGTAGCGCTGCCGGGCAGGGGTACCGCTCGAGTGCCTTGCGCTTGGCGCAGGCGAGCGCGGAAATCGCCTGGCTGATACTCGGCAGCGACCGGATCGGTTGCGAGCTGCGGCGGCAAGCTGGTGATCGTCATTGGCGCAGCGTTGGTCGGTGTGTGCGATGGAACTGCCGAGCGTTGGGATGGTGGCGAGCGTGTCGGTAGCGCTCGCGGCGGTGGCGGCGTGGATGCTCTTGCGACCGGCGCCGCTGTGACGGGTGTTATGAACACCAGTTGCAAGGCATCGTGTGCGCGGTTGGTAGGAACCTGCTGCTGTGATTCACGGTACGGGGTCTGGCGCAACAGTATTGCCATCAGCGCCAGATGACACGCAGCGACCACCCCGAGGACGGCGCCACGGTACACGGCATCGGTCCATGCTGATGCGGGGCGCGGCGTGGGTGCCTGCGTCATCGACAATCCTTGGTTGGCGGAACAAGGACCGCCGGATGCCGATGAAAGTTCGCGCCGACACGTGGTTCAGCGCACAAGCACGTCCAGATCCAGTCCCGCGCGCAGCTGCAGCCAGGTTGCCAGCAACCGGTAAGACACCGACAGTGCCATCGACGGTATAAAGCTGCCGTCGGCGGCGATACCGTTCACGATGTCCTCGGGCGTGAACCAGCGTGCATCCTCCAGTTCCAGATCACGCTTGTGAATCTGCCGCGACACCGCGGTGGCGATGAAGCCGACCATCAGCGAGGCCGGCAGCGGCCACGGCTGCGAGGAGTGGTAACGCACTTCGTCGACGATCACCCCGGATTCCTCGGCCACTTCGCGACGCACCGCGTCTTCCAGTGCCTCGCCCGGCTCGACGAAGCCGGCGAGCGTGGAGTAACGATGTGGTGGCCAGCTGTGCTGGCGGCCAAGCAGGCAGGCGCCCTCATGTTCGACCAGCATGATCACCGCCGCGTCGGTGCGCGGGAAGTGCACGCGCGCGCAATCGGGGTTGGTGCATTGCGCGCGATGACCGGCGGAAACCAGTTGCAGCGGCGAACCGCAGTACGCACAAAAACGCGTCTCGCGCTGCCAGTGCGACAGCCCCTTGGCGTACGCGAACAGGCCCGCCTCATCGGCGCCGAGCAGCAGGCCGGCGTGACGCAGGCTCACACGACGCGCGTCGAGCGCGGTTTCCAGTGCGCCGATCTGCGTCGGGTCTGCCGTTATCAGCAGGAAATGTGGACGGTCGTGCGCGATGCCGAGCAGGATGACCGGTGCATCCTCAAACCATTGCTGGCGTTCGCGCGCATCGAGCCAACGCAGAGCGTCACCATCGCGGCGCATAAAGGCTTCGCCGGAGGCATCCAGCAGCAGGTAGCGTGCGTTATCTGCGTGTGCCTGCGCCGCGACCCACGTCGCTTCGTCACGGTGCTCGGAGTTGCGGTCAAGTACCAGGCTCAGTCCGGCGAAGATGTTGGGGCGCGGTAGCACTGCCTGATCCATGGCGCCGTACTCAGGCGGTGAACGACGAGCCGCAGCCGCAGGTGGTCTTCGCGTTCGGGTTGCTGATCACGAACTGCGAACCGCTGAGATTCTCGGCGTAGTCGATCTGCGCGCCGGCGAGGTATTGCAGCGACAACGGATCGCACAGCAAGGTGACGCCCTCGCGTTCGATCGCCAAGTCGTCCTCGGCCTGCGCCTCGTCGAAAGTGAAACCGTACTGGAAACCGGAGCAGCCACCGCCGCTGATGTACACGCGCAACTTCCTGCGACGGTGAAGTCGAGCGGGGCGCCGCTGCTGCGGTAGTCGGGGATGGCGACGATCGTTTCCATGGCTATCTAGATGGGGGCGTGGCAGATGAGTGCAAGCATACCGTGTCAGGCGGGTACGGCCCGATCATCCACCTCGGTGGAGGAACCATCCGGCGCGGCCAGCGCGCGCTGCGTTTCCGCGGCCTGTCGCGCGATACGTCCGTTGACCTGGGCGCCCGCGGCCATTTCCAGCATGTGGTAACGCAGGTCGCCATCGATCCGCGCCAGTGGCGCCAGCTCCAGCCGTACGCTTACGTGGACGTCGCCGGTGATGTGACCGTTGATCACCGCATGCGGCACGTGCACTTCGCCCTGCACCTCGCCGTGCTCGCTCAGGGTGAACATTGCATCGTCACCCTCGGCCAGTACGGTGCCTTCGATGCGCCCGTCCAGATGCAGCGCACCGCTGAAGCGCAAGTCGCCGCGGATTACGGTGCCGCGGGCGATCAGGCTGGTTTCGCAACTGTTGTTCTTGCGATCGTTGCGTCTACGGTTGAGCATCTCGGTCACCCTCGGCGATTGTGATATTGCCGCTCAGCGCGGCGCTCCAGGCAACGGCGCGATTAACCGCTTGGCCGTTTGCCGGTTTAACGTGGATACGCAGTCGCGTGGGGCGGAAATCCGCCGGCAGCACGATGGTGCTCTGCAACTGCTCGAAATAAGTGAAACGGAACGGCATGCCGTCCTTTTGTGCGCCATCACCCAGCGCCGGCCAGTCCAGGGTGACGACTTTATCTTTGCGCAAACCTTCCACGCTGATGATGACGTTGCCACTGATCTCGCTGCCGCGCTTGGCGTTCTGGGTCAAGCTGAGAATCAGTGTCCAGCCTGGTGAGCCACTGATCGGCTGTAGCTTCACTTCCTGCAGTTTCAGCCCTTGGCGCTGGCCGTCGCCACCGACCAGGCGCGAATAGAAGCCCAGGTCCGAGCGCAAGGCGCTGAGCTCCTTCTCCCGTTGCGCCAGCGTGCCGCGCAAGGCGCGGGTAGCAACCTCGTTGACCTGGTCGGCCCGCTGCAGGTTAGCCACCTGCTGCTTGAGATCGTTCACCTCCGCTTGCAGCGTGCGCTGCTGCTTGTGATCGACCGCTACGGGCGTGCTGCGCTCACTCAGGAAAAACACCAGCAAGCCGACCGCCAGCACGCTGCCCAGCCAGCCCAGACCCCACCACAGGCGACGCCAACGGTGGCCGACGTCGTCGTGCCGTCGCACGACAAAGCGCGGTGGTGGTCGTGAACCCATGAAGAATCGTTCCGGCAAAGGGCAAGGTATAGCCCGCGCGTGACGAAAGCGTCAAGGAACCGGCGCACGCCCGCGCGGGCTCGGCGCGGCGGCGTGCAAGGATCATGACGTGCTATCAGCTCTGCATCTTGCTTTGCAGGTAACGCTCGGTGCCGATGTCCTTGATCAGGCTGAACTGGGTTTCCAGCCAGTCGATGTGCTCTTCCTCGTCGTGCAGGATCTGCTTGAACAAATCGCGGCTGACGTAATCAGCGATGCCTTCGCAGTGGGCGATTCCCTCGCGCAAGTCGGTCGTGGCGGTCATTTCCAGATCCAGATCGCCCTGCAATGCCTCAACCGGGTTCTCGCCGATGCGCAACTTGCCCAACCGCTGCAGGTTCGGTAACCCGTCCAGGAACAGGATCCGCTCGATCAGACGATCAGCGTGCCTCATCTCCTCGATCGATTCCTTATATTCGTGTTCGGCCAACTCGGTGTAGCCCCAGTTCTTGTGCATGCGGGCGTGCAGAAAATACTGGTTGATCGCGGTCAACTCGTTGTAAAGCACCTTGTTGAGGAACTCGATGACCTTGGCATCACCCTTCATGGACCTTCTCCCTGGGAACAGATACCGGCCACTATACAAGTCGGCGCGCCACGATCGACGCAATAAGAATGGTGAAGGTTTGCTGGCGCGAGCCGCCAGATGCTCGTCGGTGTCGCAACCCATCGGCGCGGGCGATACCCTCTCGACGCCGTGATCCTCGGGCAAGCGGGAAGCTCTCCACCACAGCGGCGCTGGTCGTCCATTGCCATCTTCACCTCGCCACGAACGTCAGACGCCGATAGATGACCAACATTTGCCGTTGAAAGGCCTTTTCCAGCTTGCGCAGGAATGACAGGGAAGATAAGGCGTCACGAAGTGCACATGGCGCGGACAACACACGCGCAGATCAAACGGAGGAATCAGCTCAAACCGCGAAGAGCGGCATTTTGCAAACCACCTGCGCCTTCGCCTGGTCAAACGTGGCACGCGCCTCGTCCTGGCAGCAACCGCAGCAATCGCCGCAGCCGGTGCGCGTCTGCAACTCGGCAAACGACTGCACGCCATCGGCCGCTTCGCGGCGGATGTCATGGTCGGTGACGGCATTGCACATGCAGATGTACATGCCGCGTATGAGAACGCGAATGCGAATGATTGTCAACAATCAGTTTTGGCTAGTTGTGGTCCGTTCAGGCAGCGGCCCGCCCGTCGCTCGGCCCGGAAGGCCGCGGGTCCGCCTCGTCGCGCGGCGGCGTGGTACCAATTTCCACCCCGAACAACTCCTCCACCAGCGGGGCGAACTGGCGTAAGGCCCGCGCGTACACGTCCCGTTTGAAGTTGACCACGTGCGCCGCCGGGTACCAGAAATCCACCCAACGCCAGATGTCGAACTCCGGCTTCTCGTTGGCGTCCAGCTTCAGCGCATCTTCCCCGCCAACCAGCTTCAGCAGAAACCACACCTGCTTCTGCCCGATGCAGGTCGGCCGCTGGTGCCTGCGCACATAGCGCTCGGGCAAGCGATAACGCAGCCAGCCATAAGTAGCGGTGATCACCTCCACATGGTGCGCGGCCAGCCCGGTTTCCTCCTCCAGCTCGCGGTACATCGCCTCCAGCGGGGTCTCGTCCGTGCGCATGCCGCCCTGCGGAAACTGCCAGCCATCACGATTGACCCGGCGCGCCCAGAACAGCTGGCCGTCTGCATTCAGCAGCACGATACCCACGTTCGGACGGTAGCCATCTACATCAATCATGTCGCCTCCTGGGGCCGGGCCCCGCGACCTCGCGACCAAACCGCTGCAAAGTCCTGTGCCCGATTCAACCACAGCCCACGAAGCAGCGGCAAGCCGTCGACTTGATCGAACGCCCCCAGCCCACTACACTTCCGCGCCCCGCCCGTGATCCTCCGAATCGCCCTGCGGCGGCTTCCCAATGGCTATGTAGCTCAGCTGGTTAGAGCACAGCACTCATAATGCTGGGGTCGGTGGTTCGAGTCCACCCATAGCCACCAAACTCAAGAAGGCCGGCATACCCAACAACATCAAGGGTTCCGGCCTTTATCATGTCCCATAGGTTCCTATGAGGCGCATTGCAATCTATCGTCACGGAACGGTAGTTTTGCCGGTAATTACCTACCGTCAAAAAAGTTACCGTTGAGAGGCTGCCGCCATGTCACTTACCGACACCGCGGTTAGGAACAGGCGACAAACCGCAAAAGCTGACAGACGGTAACGGCCTGTATCTGCTCCTGAACCCAAACGGCGCGCGGTGGTGGCGCTTTGACTATCGGTTTGACGGGAAGCGCAAGACCTTGAGCATGGGTATCTATCCCGATACTGGCCTGAAGGACGCCCGTGGCAAGCGCGACGCGGCGCGCAAGCTGGTGGCCGCGGGCTCAGATCCTGGGGCACAACGCAGGGCGGCCAAGGCTGCTGGCCAGGATCGTGCCGCAAACAGCTTTGAAGTGGTGGCGCGCGAATGGCTGGCGCTCAAGCAGGGCGAGTGGACCACGGGCCAATACGCCAAGGAGCGCGACCGTTTGGAGAACCATGCGTTCCCGTGGGTGGGCCACCTCTCCGTGGCTGACATGGGCGTGGCGGAGATCGGCCCTTTGCTGGGGCCCATTGTGAAGCGCGGGCATATCGAACAGGCTCACCGCCTACGACATCAGTTGAGCCGGGTATTCCGCTTTGCCGTCGCGACCGAGCGCGCCAGCAGAGATCCAACGGC
>CAJDWH010000117.1_pt1 | contig 12127 bp, 8 predicted proteins | sample 7391531 | NCBI WGS metagenome assembly CAJDWH01 (sample SAMEA7055715, study PRJEB34461) | soil metagenome | biome: terrestrial ecosystem; feature: Peninsula; material: soil | place: Antarctica | collected 2016
CCGCGGGTTTGCTGAAGACGTGCGGCAGTATCAGCAAGGTGCGAACGCAGCAAGGTGGGATCGAGCATGAGTGGGTCCAAGTAAAGGCTTCAGCCGCCGATTATCGCTGGCGTGCGGCCATGGCCGCAATGAATCACCGGCGATGAGAAGTCGCAACCGGGCACACTCGCCGGTTCAACCGGCCGGCTTGCGCTCGCCGCGAACCAGCCACCAAGCCATCACGGCACCGGCAAGCAGCCAGCCGATCAGTTGCTCGGCGAGTGCGGCCAAAGTGAAATCCAGCGGGAATCGATACCAATTCCAGTACGGCAGCATGCTGCTCAACCAGGCGAATAATGCTGCGGCCGCCGCGACGGCAAGCCGTTGCCGAAAGCTCAGCACCGCCAGCCCCATCACGAACGCCAGCGCCAACGCAGCCAGGGTGCCGGACGCCCATTGCCGTCCGATCTGCGGGCCCATCTGCGTCAAGTCGGTGCCTTGCGGTTGGTAGACCACCCACGCATATGGCGAGCGCACGGCCTTGATCGAATAGGCGCGGATCGCGGCCGGATCCTTCATCTGTTTGGGGTCCAGCGAGGGCAGCATGTATACGCCTGCCTGCCCGCCAAGCCCTTCCTGCAGGCCACTCAGTGCCACGTTTTCATTTGCCGGCAGCTTCAGGCCGATCTCGCCGAGGCCGAGAACGGTGTGCGCCGCCATGCTCCAGAGGAAGATCACGATGCCACCGATCAAGCCCGCTACAAGTATGCGCATGAGGCACCCCGTCTTGTGTTGATGGATCGAATTTATGCCGTGGGTCGGAAATCGTGCAAGGGGCGGCGCAACAGGATGGGGTTAGCGCTGGCGGCGGGGAGCAGAGCATCGCCCGCGAGCGGGCTCCTACGGGTTGCGGGCTTTTTTGCGGGCGGCGCGTAGGGCTAGCAATTTTTCGCGTAGCTGCAGTTCCAAGCCACGCTCCACCGGCTCGTAGAACACGGTGCCTTCAAGACCTTCGCCTTCAAGACCTTCGGGCAGGCATTGCTGGTCCAGCGCGATGCCACCTTCGGCATCGTGGTCGTATTGGTAACCCTTGCCGTAACCAAGACCTTTCATCAACTTGGTCGGCGCGTTGCGCAGGTGCATCGGCACTTCCAATGTGCCGCCTTCGCGGATCGCGGCGCGAGCCTTGTTGTAGGCCATGTAAGCCGCGTTGCTCTTGGGCGAGATTGCCAGCCAGATAGCCAGCTGAGCCAGGCCCAGCTCGCCTTCGGGACTGCCCAGCCGCTCATAGGTATCCCAGGCGTCAAGCGCCATGCGCCAGGCCCGCGGTTCGGCCAGACCAACGTCCTCCACCGCCATGCGGGTCATGCGTCGGGCCAGGTACTTCGGATCGGCGCCACCATCGAGCATGCGGCAAAGCCAATACACGGCGGCATCCGGGTCCGATGAACGCACCGATTTGTGCAGTGCTGAGATCTGGTCGTAGAACTGCTCGCCCTGCTTGTCGAAACGACGGGTGCGATCGGCCAATACCTGGCTCAGCATACTTTCATCAAGCTGCCCATCGTCGGCCAGCTCGGCGGCAATTTCCAGCAGGGTCAGCGCACGGCGCACGTCGCCATCGGCAGCTTGAGCAATGGAACCCAACGCTTCATCACCCACCTGCAGCTGCAGTTCGCCGAGGCCGCGTTCGCTGTCGGCCAGCGCGCGCCTCAACGCCGCGATGATGTCCTCCGTCGAAACGGGCTCCAGCACATGGACACGGCAACGCGACAGCAGCGCCGAGTTCAGTTCGAACGAAGGGTTCTCCGTGGTGGCGCCAATGAAGATGATCACGCCGCGTTCGATATGCGGCAGGAAGGCATCCTGCTGGGTCTTGTTGAAGCGGTGCACTTCATCGACGAAGAGCACGGTGCGCCGGCCCTGGGCAAAGCTCACCTCGGCTTCCGCGAGTGCCTTGCGCACCTCCGGCAAGCCGGAGAGCACGGCCGAAATAGCCCGAAATTCCGCCTCGGCATAGCGCGCTACCAGCAAGGCCAGGGTGGTCTTGCCACAACCGGGCGGCCCCCACAGCACCATCGAGTGGATTTTGCCCGCCTCCAGAGCCCGACGCAGCGCCTTGTCGGCACCGACCAGACGCTGCTGGCCGACGATCTCATCGAGGCTGCGCGGGCGCATCCGCTCGGCCAGGGGCTTGAGTGCTTCGGATTCACCGAAAAGACCGGGCTGACCCGGCAACACGGAATGGGGCATCCGGCCATCATAAGCCATGCGCTGCCGCGCAGCAGAACCTTCTTGCACGGCAGCTTTATCGCTATGATGAAGCGAGCCAGGATCGCGAATCCGGTCCGCAGGGCACGCCGGGGGGCGCGTCAGTGATGATCAAGCATAGATCTGTCCATCCCGTACGCGGCGACCTCACCGCGGCAACCGCCCAAGTGTTTCAGGACGGCAGATTGCGCGCGACATGATGAAGCGGCTTCGCCGCCGCCTGGACATGGGCCTGATGGGCCTCTTTTTGCTGCTCGTTTTCCAGGCCGGCGCCAGCGCCGCGGCCACCCACGATCCGTGGGCTCCGTTCGACACGCCATGGTTCGACAAGGTCACCAGCGCCGACGGCCTGCCCCCAGCGATCATCACCGCGCTGGCACAGGATCGTGATGGACTGCTCTGGATCGGCACCATGGTCGGCCTGGGTCGATACGACGGCTATCGCACGCAGATGTTCGATATCCGTGGCGGTGATGGCCAAGGGCTGACCGATGCGTATGCGCGATGCCTGCTGGCATTGCCCGACGGCGGTGTTCTGATTGGCACCAACGCCGGAGGTCTGCTCCGTTTCGACCCGACCAACAACACGTTCCACGCCTACCCGATTGGTACCAATGGAACCTCGGACGCCAAGATTTTCGCCCTGGCCGATGATCATGCCGGCGGCGCCTGGATCGCTACCGAACAGGGTCTGGATCACCTCGATCTGCACTCCAACGCGATTCGGCACGTAGCCACCGGCAGCGGGACCGCGCCGCGCGATTTCACGGTGATGCAGGATCGCGCGGGAAACCTGTGGCTAGGTAACAACAACGGCTTGTTCGTGCGCCATGCGGGCAGCGACCGATTCGTGCGTCCGTCATACCCGTCCGGTACGGTGACCACCGTACTGGAAAATCAGATTTGGGCCATCCGCGAAGACAACGCCGGTCGCTTGTGGGCCGGCAGCGGTCAGGCCGGAGCGGTATACCGCGACACCGATGGTCAGTGGCATCCCATACCCGAATTCAGCGGCTATCTGCATGGTGCCCAACACGCCACGGTGCGTGATTTTCAGGAATACGTACCCGGAACGATGTGGATCGCCACGGACGGCGGAGGCGTGCTGGCCTATAGCCCCGGCGATGCACAAATTCGCCAGATCGATCACGACCCGGCGCGAGATTCGTCGCTGCCTGGCAACTCCGTGCGCGCTCTGTTGCGCGATCGCACGGGTAACCTCTGGGTGGCTACCGATCTTGGTCTGGCACGCACCTATCCAGGATCCCGCAGCGCGTTTGCCGTGCTGCCTTCGCCGCTGGAGCAAAACGCGTTGAGCGACACCAGCGTGCGCGCCATCTTTGTCGACAGCCGCGGGCTCATCTGGCTTGGACTAAGCGCCGGTCGCATCGACATGATCGATCTCAAGAACGAACGGATGCACCACTTGCACCTGGACGGCGTGCAGGCTCGTCGCAATGTCCAGGCGTTTGCCGAGGCAGCGGACGGCTCGATCTGGGTAGGCACCCAGGGGTTGGCAAGGATCGATCCCGGCACTCTGGAAATCCAATCCGCAATCCTGCCGGCATTGGCAAACGAGCCGGTGCTGAGCCTGCAACGCGACGGAGACCGCCTGACCATTGGTACCTACGACGGCGTGTACCGCTACAACACCAGCACGCTTGCGCTCGATCACATCAGTCACAATCCGAACGATCCCAACAGCCTGGCCAGCGATACGGTCAGGCAGATCGCCCGCATCGGCAACCAATGGTGGTACAGCACCGCCCGTGGCATCAGCATCGCCGACAACAGCGATCAGAGTCACGGGTTTCGTAACCTCGCCCATCGTCCCGGCGACCCGAGCAGCCTGCCGGCGGACTCGGTCAGCGCAGTCACTCAGGATACGCGAGGGCACATATGGGTTGGCACTTCGGGCGGATTGGCTGAAGCCGACAACACATCATCGCTGAACTTCTCCTCTATCGGGGTAGACAAGGGGCTCACCAGCGACAAGATCAATAGCGCGCTGAGCGACGACCAGGACCACGTCTGGGTCAGTACCTCCAGCGGCATCGCGGTGATCGACGTGCGTACCCACGACGTGCGCAACCTGGGGTTGCGCGACGGCCTGCACATCCGCAGCTATCACTACGCCGATGCCGCCGCGCGTGCGCCAGATGGCGAGTTGATGTTCGGCGGCATGGGCGGCCTGACCGTGATTCGCCCCCATTGGAAACCAACCGCGGCCTCCGATGCACCGCTGGCAATTACCCACGCGGTGGTCGGCAATACCACGCTGGCATTCGACAACTTGCCGCGCGACGGAGCCGTCGTCCAGGTCGGATCGCGCAACCGCAACCTGCGGATTGACTTTTCACTGCTCGATTACCGCGCACCGGACGAGACGTCCTACAGCTACCGGATGGAGGGTCTGGATGAAAGTTGGATCGATATCTCCAAGGGCGCAATGCCAAGCGCGAATTACACCAATCTGCCACATGGTCACTACGTCCTGCAGTTGCGCGCCACCACGCATGGCATGCGCCCGAAGACCATCCAGACCCAACTGGTCATGGAGGTCGCTCCGCGCTGGTACGAAACCTGGTTCAGCAAACTAGGTGCGATCGCGCTGCTGACAGCCCTGGTGGCGCTGCTGGTGCATCTGCGCACGATGTATCTGCGCCGGCAGGCGGCGCAGTTGCAACGACAAATCAACGAGCAGACGCGCGACTTGCGCGCCGCCAACCAGCGTCTTGACGAACTGGCCAGCATCGACGACCTTACCGGCGCTTACAATCGCCGCCGCTTTCTCGAATTGGTGCGGGCGGAGCGCGACCAGACACAGGGCCGATCAGTCTGCATCGCGCTGTTCGACCTGGACCGCTTCAAGCGGGTCAACGATACCTACGGTCACCTTGCCGGCGATGCCGTGATCCGCCGGGCCATCGACGTCATCAGGCAGCACTGCCGCCTTGGCGATTTGCTCGGACGTTACGGCGGCGAGGAATTCGTGCTGTGCCTGCCTAATACCAGCGTGGTACAGGCCGGCGAGATTGCCGGGCGCATGTGCATCGCGATGGCCGACACCGTGGTCACCCACAACGACCAACCGATCCAGGTGACCGTCAGCATCGGCATTGCTGCGCTACGCGCGGGCGAAACTATGGAGCAATGGCTGTCACGCGCCGACAAGGCGCTGTATGAAGCCAAGCGCGGCGGCCGCAACCGCTGTGCGGTCGACGGCTAAGATCCCCTCGATCAGCCGCTCGCGCCTGAATTCAATCCCGCACCGGCTGGATGCTGATTTGCGGTACGTCGCCGATCACGTCGACGCCCTTCGGTGGCACGAAAGTGAACGTTCCGGGCGGTAGCGATGGGTTGCGTTGCCAGTCCGAGAAACGGATCTCAGTAGTCGAGCCGAGCTGGTCGCGAAAAGCCATGCGGGCGAGACCCTTGGCGTCGAAACCCAGATCGACCCAGGCGAACTGCGGATCCTCGCTGGTCGAGGTCAGTCGCAGCCATGCCAGGCCGTCATGCTCGCCGCGTTCACTGGCTTTGAATTCCTTGTCGAGCTGCTTGAGGTCGGTCAGCACCGTCAACGGGCTGTGCGCCTCCTCGGTACTTTGCTTGCGCACGGTGACCTGCTCGAGTTCGGGGTCGTACAGCCACACCCGGCCTCCGTCAGCCACGATGGTTTGCTCGTACGGCTCCAGCGTGTCCCAGCGGAACTCCCTGGGCGCTTCCAGTGCGAGGGTGCCGGAACTGGTCTTACTCGCCTGCCCGTTGACGTTGGTCAGCGTCTGGCTGAAATGCGCAGTCAGCGAATGCAGTCCGGTGGCGAACGCATCCAGTCGTGCACGTGCCGGCCCGACCTCGGCACGCGCGGACACATCCAGCGAAAGCAGCAGGAAAAAAATGGACAGCACGGTAACGAAGCGCTTCATCGGGTTCCCCGAAATGGTGATCGTGGTGAATTATGGGAAATGCCGGCTTAACCAAGCAGGACGAAGCGATCTGAATTGCACGAACGGATTCAACCGTCATCCTGCTAACTGATTGCTACGTCGGGACAAACAACGCGGCAACGAGTTCTTTTCGAAGACAACGTCCGCAATGTACCGAGTGACGCCAAGTCTACTCACGCCCCACTTTCGAGGCTTGCTCGATCGCCAGCTCAGGCTCGGACAGCATGGCGATCGCCTGAGCAAAATCATCGGCATAACGCAACGTGATGCCGTCGGCGACAATCCCCATGTCTCGAAGAATCTCCGCCGGCTGTGGCTGCAGGCCGGTAAAAATCAGCGCAATCCCCTGACGGCGACATCGTGCAATCAGGTTGCCGATGGCGGTGACTCCGGACGCATCAATCAGCGGCACCTGGCGCAGGCGCAGGATAAACACGCGTGGCGGCCGCCCGAACGCGCGCAATACGTCGTCGATCCGATTGGCAACTGCGAAAAACAATGGACCGGATACGCGGTACGCCTCCACGCCGTCCGGCAAGGCGGCGTGCTTGTTCGACGGACGCGGACGGTCAAAATCATCCTGGTCGTGCTCGAGCAGTCCGACATGGGATTTCAGTTCTACGATCTCGCTCATCCGGTACATGAACAGGAACGCAGCCAACACCACGCCAACCTCCACCGCCACGGTGAGGTCGACCGTGACCGTCAACACGAAGGTCACCAGCAACACCAGGCGGTCGCCGATCGGAGAGCGCATCAACTGGCGGATACGTTCGATCTCGCTCATGTTCCACGCCACGATCAGCAGCAGCGCGGCCATCGCCGGCAGCGGCACCCGATTGGCCAGCGGCGCGGCTGCAACCATGAAAATCAGGATGAACACCGCATGGGCCATGCCGGCTATCGGTGAGCGGGCGCCAGCGCGCACATTGGTGGCGGTGCGCACGATCGCGCCGGTAGCCGGCAAACCACCGATCAGCGCCGACGCCCCATTAGCTATGCCCTGGGCAACCAGTTCGCAATTGGATCGATGACGCCCCTCGATCATGCCGTCGGAGACCACGGCAGAGAGCAGCGATTCCACCGCGCCCAGAAACGCGATCGTGAACGCGCTTGGCAGCAACTCACGCATCCGCGCAAGATCGAACGAAGGCAGGTGAGGCGCAGCGCAATCAACAACGCGAGAGTCGCCAGCGCCAATGCGGCTGCCGCTGGATTGATGCTGCCGGCGTGGGTCATGTAACTGTGCCAGCGCGCGAAGAACTCGGCCGGCAAGGTCGTGATATCCAGGCCAAACAGATCCTTGATCTGGCTGCTGAAGATGCTCACGGCAATGCCGGCGGTGAAGCCGGTGATGACCGGTTGCGGCATGTATTTGACCAGTGTCCCAAGCCGCATCAAACCAGCCAGGATCAGCATCACCGCCGCCATCAGCGTGGCCATGACCAGTCCGTCATAACCGTATTTTGCGATGACCCCGAACACGACCGGGATGAAGGCGGCGGTAGGCCCACCGACCTGAACCCGCGATCCGCCCAGCATCGAGATCAGGAAGCCGGCGATGATGGCCGTGTGCAAACCCACCGCGGGTGACGCCCCGGACGCAATCGCCAGCGCCATCGACAATGGCAAGGCCACGATCGAGACAGTCAGTCCCGCCATCAGGTCGCGACGCAGATCACCCAGCCCGTATCCCGAGCGCAGGACCGTGACTAATTTGGGTACATACAGGCGCCAGGTGGCAGCACGATCAGTCATGGTGGTCGATCCGGATCGTATTCACGTCAACACAAGATCAAACAAAGGAATCAATTCTTCGGTGGAGGCGGCGCCAGCACTTCGCGGTTGCCGTTGTGCTGCGGAGCACTTACCACGCCGTCGGCCTCCATCTGCTCGACCAGCCGCGCGGCTCGGTTGTAGCCGATGCGCAGATGGCGCTGCACGCCGGATATCGAAGCGCGCCGCGTCTGCGTGACCACGGCGACGGCCTTGTCGTAGAGTTGAGCCTCGGCATCGCCGCCCTCCCCGCCTTCCTGCGGCAAGCCGGCGTCGTTGATGAACTTGCCGTCACTGGTGGCCTGCACTTCTTCCAGCACGCCTTCCACGTAATTTGGCTCGCCCTGAGATTTCAGCCATTTGACGACGCCATGCACCTCGTGGTCGTCGACGAACGCACCATGCACGCGCTCGGGGGTGGCCGTACCCGGCGGCAGATACAGCATATCGCCATGACCGAGCAGTGCCTCGGCCCCGGACTGGTCGAGAATGGTGCGCGAGTCGATCTTGCTCGACACCTGGAAGGCGATACGGGTGGGGATATTCGCCTTGATCAGACCGGTGATCACGTCCACCGACGGCCGTTGGGTGGCCAGGATCAGGTGAACGCCGGCGGCGCGTGCCTTCTGCGCCAGACGGGCGATAAGTTCTTCCACCTTCTTGCCGACGATCATCATCATGTCGGCGAATTCGTCGATGATGACCACGATGTTCGGCAACGGTTCCAGCGGGTCCGCCGCGAGGTTTGGCATCTCCGGATTGGGCCGGAACAGCGGATCGAGCAACGGCTGTCCGGCGTTCTCGGCGTCCCTCACTTTTTTGTTGAAGCCCGCCAGGTTGCGCACGCCGACAGCAGCCATTAGTTTGTAGCGGCGCTCCATCTCGGCCACGCACCAGCGCAGCGCGTTCGCCGCTTCTTTCATGTCGGTGACCACCGGCGCCAGCAAGTGCGGGATGCCCTCGTAGACCGAGAGCTCCAGCATCTTCGGGTCGATCATGATCATCCGCACGTCTTTCGCGCTGGCCTTGTACAGCAGGCTGAGCACCATCGCGTTGACCGCCACCGATTTACCGGAACCGGTAGTGCCGGCGACCAGCAGATGCGGCATCTTGCCCAGATCCACCACCACCGGCCTGCCGCCGATGTCCTTGCCCAACGCCAGCGCCAACGGCGATTTCATCTGGTCGTATTTATCCGAGCGCAGGATTTCGGACAGGTACACGATCTGCTTGCGGGTATTGGGAATCTCCAGGCCGATCACGTTTTTGCCAGGGATCACGTCGACCACGCGCACGCTTACCACCGACAGTCCGCGCGCGATGTCCTTGTCCAGACTGGACACTTGCGAGCCGCGAATGCCGGGCGCCGGCTCCATTTCGAAGCGGGTGATCACCGGGCCCGGATAGGCGCCGACCACCTTTACATCGATCTTGAAATCCTTCAGCTTGAACTCGACCTGGCGCGACAGGACTTCCAGGGTCTCCTCGGTATAGCCCGGCCCCTGTTCCGGCGCTTCGTCCAGCAGCGACAGCGGCGGCAACTGGCCTGGCACCGCGGCACCGGTGAACAACGGAATCTGCGTTTCCAGCCTGGCGCGCTCGCTCTTGGTCACCGGAGCCGGTGCCGCCTCGATACGCACCGGCTCGCGCCGGGCCTGTTTCACCGCATCGGCTTTCTTGATCACCTCGCGCTGGCTGCGCGCGCGGCGGGCCGCCAGTTGTTGCGGCGCCTGGCGCAGTTTGTCCTTCAGCCAACTCGCCAGCTGCAATACGCCGTGGCCAGTCCAGTCCATCAGCCGGAACCATGACAAGCCGGTAGCCAGGGTCACGGCGATCAAGAACAGCGCCAACAGCAACAGCGGCGCACCAGTGGATCCGAACGCCGACAGCACCGCATGACCGACCCACACACCGATGATGCCGCCGACACCTTGCGGCTGCACTGGCTCCTGCGCGAAATTGAGATAGAGCAGTGCCGGCCCGGTAATAAAGAAGAATACGAAGCCGATCAGGCGCAGCGCCGGCTCCCACGGATGCACGGCCCGCTGTCCACGCTGGCGCAATACCTGCACACCCAGCAACAGCAGCAACAGCGGGAAGCAGTACGCCACCAGACCGAAAATCCAGCGCAGCAGGTCAGCGATGTATGCCCCCACCGTGCCGCCGAAATTGCGCGCATGCTCCAGCTGGCCGGCATTGGTCCAGCTGGGGTCATGCGGGTTGTAGCTGAACAGGCACACCAGCAGATACAACGCCAGCGGCAGCAACAACAGCGCGCCGGCCTCGCGCAGCCGGCGCTTCACCTCATCACTGAGACCTTCCTTCGGCCGTTGTCTGACGTTCGCGCTTTGCGCCACCTTGGAGGGCTTCCTTCGGGTACGGACCTGGCTCAGAGCATACCCTGCAACGCGGGATGCACCAGTTTTCCACCGTCCACGTTGATGCCGGCCTTCAGCGGCATGAACTCGCGCCATTCCTTGCCGCCGGCCAGACGCAGCACATACGGCAGGATCGCCGCGGAGATCGCCAGCGAGGAGGTCTGCGGCACCGCGCCGGGCATGTTGGTGACGCAAAAGTGAGTCACGCCATGCACCTCGTAAGTGGGCTCCTGCCAGCTGGTCGGCTTCGAGGTCTCGAAGCAGCCGCCCTGGTCGATAGCGATATCCACCAGCACGCTGCCCCGCTCCATCGTCTTCACCATTGCTTCGGTGACCACATGCGGCGCCCTGGCGCTGGGAATCAGGACGGCACCGACCACCAGGTCCGCATCACGCACTTCCTCGGCCACCGACGACTCGTAGGCGTAAAGGGCGGTGACGTTCGGGCCCAGCGCCATCATTTCGGCCATGCGGTCCTGGCGCTTGTCGAACACCACCACGTTGGCACCGGCGGATGCGGCCAGCGCGGCGGCATTGCCGCCGGCAGCGCCGGCACCGAGCACGACCACCTTGCCACGCGAGGTCGAGGCCATGCCACCGAGCAATTTGCCCTTGCCGCCCTGCGGCCGATGCAGCAGGGTGGTGCCGATCTGCGTGGCAATGCGCCCGGCGATCACCGACATCGGCTGCAGCAGGGGCAACCCGCCGTTGAACTCCACCGACTCGAACGCCACACCGGTCAGCCCTATATCAAGCAGCGAGCGGGTCAGCTCCGGTTCCGCGGCCAGATGCAGGTAGCAGAACAGCAGGTGCCGCTTCTCAAGCAGCTTAAGATCGCCGGCGATCGGCTCCTTGACCTTGACGATCATGTCGCCGGCTTTGTACAGCGCCGCCGCGTCAGGTACCACCTGAATACCGAGATCGGTATAGGCCTGGTCGCTGAAGCCGCTTTTCAGACCAGCACCGGACTGAATGAACACCTCATGGCCACGCTTGACCAGGTCGGCTGCGGCAGCAGGAATCAGGGCAACGCGGCCCTCCAGGGTCTTGGTTTCGGAAGGAATGCCGATGCGCATGACAGACTCAAGCCTCTTGCTGATGTGATGGAAGAACAAAAGCGCCGCCGTACCGCCGGCCGCTGCACACTTGAATCATTGCGGCAAGTTCCCCATTGTGGAGACTCGCGCGTCCGTCAGGCATGCGTCGGGTACATTGTCGGTACGCGGGACAGAAAACTGCTCCAAACGGAGCTGACCAAACACTGATTTCAAGCCCAAGGATTATACATGAGCACCCCCAAACACAGTCGCCTGCTGATTCTCGGTTCCGGCCCGGCCGGCTATTCCGCGGCAGTGTACGCCGCGCGCGCCAATCTCAAGCCCAGCATGATCACCGGCATGGAACAGGGTGGCCAATTGATGACCACCACCGACGTGGACAACTGGCCCGGTGACGACAAGGGTGTGCAGGGACCGGAACTGATGCAGCGCATGGCACAGCATGCCGAGCGCTTCAAGACGGAAATGATCTTCGACCACATCCACACCGCCGACCTGAGCCAGCGCCCTTTCCGGCTCAAGGGCGACAGCGGGGAATACAGCTGCGATGCACTGATCATCTCGACTGGCGCCACCGCAAAATACCTGGGCATCCCTTCCGAAGAACACTTCAAGGGCAAGGGCGTGTCGGCCTGTGCCACCTGCGACGGCTTTTTCTATCGCGAACAGGATGTAGCCGTGATCGGGGGTGGCAACACGGCCGTGGAAGAAACCCTGT
>CAJDWH010000046.1_pt1 | contig 12047 bp, 9 predicted proteins | sample 7391531 | NCBI WGS metagenome assembly CAJDWH01 (sample SAMEA7055715, study PRJEB34461) | soil metagenome | biome: terrestrial ecosystem; feature: Peninsula; material: soil | place: Antarctica | collected 2016
CGATCCGGCCCCTACTCCGACCGGCGCTGGTGCGTGAACAAGTACGACGCAGCCGCCCGCAAGTACCTGGGCAAGCCAGCCAGCGAAATTTCCTGGGGTCGCAAGATCGAGAAAGCCGGCGTGATGGACCTGATAGGAGTGGATGACGTCATTGAGCGCTACGAAGCCGTCGCGCGCGACATGCAACTACCTTGTTGATGTGATGGCGAGGCGTGGTATTCGCTTTCCCCGCGAGGAGGCAAACCTCGGCAGGCATACCGATGGTTGCAACGGGTGCTACTCGAAGGGCGAGCCACATGGATGTGGCGAGTACAAGCTGACTGGAGCGCTGATGGGGGGCATTTTTTCCTTCCCTGACAAAAATCCAGAGCGCCCCCTTCCGCCTTCGGCACCTTCCCCCGCTTTGCGGGGGAAGGAAGTGAGCAGCGTGCCAAAAGTCGAGTCCATGGCCGCGTGGTAAGAAGCGCGGGACCGCGCGACGATTCAGGCGTTCTTGGTGCGCACCCGCAGGCCCGGAAGCTGCTGCGCCAGCTTGCGCAACAGCTCGGCGAACATCTGCAGATCGTCGTGCCAGGGCGAGGCATCCCGCCAATACAAGGCGATTTCGCGCCCACTCGTCTGTCCTTTGAGCTTCGCCAGCACGATGCCGGGCATCGACGCCAGCCGCGCGTGCGCCAGTGCAGGTACCAACGCATAGCCGCCACGCAGGCTGACCAGGGCTGCCAAGCTCTCCAGACTCACATCCTGCACATGACCATGTTCGTCGCCGTCCAGTCCGTCGGCGTGACTTTCCGCCATCAGGGTGGCTTCGGCTGGATCGAGTTGATCCAGCCCGATGCTGCGCCGGCCAGCCAGCGGGTGATCCGCGCGCAGCATCAGCTCCCATGGCTCGAAAAACAGTGGATGCGAAGCAACCCCGCTGATCGCGACTGCTGGCGGCGCCAGTACCGCGTCCAGGTCGCCTTCGTGCAACCGACGCAGCAGACCGCGCGGTTTGCCCTCGGAGATACTTAGCCGCGCGCCGGGAAAGTGCTGCGGGAACGGCGCGATCAAGTGTGGCAGCAGATACGGGCCGAGCGAGGCCGGCACACCCAGCCGTAACGCACCGCCGAACGCAACTTCGCCGGCACGGGCAAACTGCTGCAGAGACTCGGCAGCGGTCAATACTGCATCGATTTGTTGCAGCAGGCGCTGGCCGCCGGCCGTGGCCACCACGCGGCGACCACCCCGTTCGAACAGAGGCGCGCCCAATGCCTGCTCGACCTTCTGCACCTGGTGCGACAGGCCGGACGGGCTTATATGCATGGCACGAGCGGCGCTGTTGAACGTGCCATGACGATGGACGGCCTGCACCAGCGCGAGGTCGCGCAGCGAGACGGCGGCGAGGTGGGTCGAAATCATCGAACGCTGCATGTTATCAAAGGCGTTTGTCTGGAGTCCGGAACGCGAGCAACCTACCTGGTTAACGGCGATGTCTTGGGACAGGAAGCGAAGTCTAACCGGCGCAGCGACCTGACAGGCGTTCGGCCTCACGCCACGTTACGTCCACGCCGAGCACATCGTGTTTGAGCGATAATTGTATTTTCGGCCGGTTGGCGCCCCCTTCCCCAACACCTACGCCATCCATCCCAGCCGCAGGATTCAGCCAGGAGCAGCATCATGAAAGACACCTTTTCCGTCCGCGATACCCTCGAAGTCAATGGCAAGAGCTACACCTTTGCCAGCCTGGCCAAGCTGGGTCAGCGCTTCGACCTGAAGCGCCTGCCGTACTCGATGAAGATCCTGCTGGAGAACCTGCTGCGTCACGAGGACGGCATCGACGTGACTTCGAAGGAAATCGAAGCAGTCGCCAACTGGGACGCGAAGAAGGAACCGGACACCGAGATGTCGTTCATGCCGGCGCGCGTGCTGCTGCAGGATTTCACCGGGGTGCCCTGCGTGGTCGATCTGGCTGCGATGCGCGATGCAATGAAGTCGCTCGGCGGTGATCCGAAGCTGATCAACCCGCTGTCGCCGGCGGAACTGGTCATCGATCACTCGGTTCAGGTGGATGTGTTCGGTAGCGAAGACGCGCTCGAGAAAAACGTCGCCATCGAGTTCCAGCGCAACCAGGCCCGTTACAGCTTCCTGCGTTGGGGCCAGAAAGCGCTGACTGATTTCAAGGTGGTGCCGCCACGCACCGGCATCGTGCATCAGGTGAACCTGGAGCACCTTGCACGCGTGGTCATGGACAATGAAGTCGACGGGCAACTGTGGGCTTACCCGGATACCTTGTTCGGCACCGACTCGCATACCACCATGGTCAACGGCCTCGGCGTGCTCGGCTGGGGCGTCGGCGGCATTGAGGCGGAAGCCGCCATGCTCGGCCAGCCTTCGTCCATGCTGATTCCTCAGGTGGTCGGGCTGAAATTGCTGGGCAAGCTTCCGGAAGGCGCCACCGCCACCGATTTGGTGCTCACCGTCACCGAACTGCTGCGCCGCCAAGGCGTGGTCGGCAAGTTCGTCGAATTCTTCGGCCCGGGCCTGAAGCACCTGGCTTTGGCTGACCGCGCCACTCTGGGCAACATGTCGCCCGAATACGGCGCCACCTGCGCGATCAGTCCGATCGATGCCGAATCGCTGAAATACCTGCGCCTTTCCGGGCGCAGCGAGGAGCGCATTGCACTGGTGGAGGCCTACGCCAAGGCGCAGGGGCTGTGGCACGACGACAACACGCCGCCGGCCGAATACACCGTGACGCTCGAGCTGGACCTGGCCGGCGTGAAGCCGTCCATGGCCGGCCCCAAGCGTCCGCAGGACCACGTGCTGCTGTCAGACGTCAAGCAGAACTTCCACAAGAACCTCGATGCGACCACAGTAAACCGCAACAGTGCCGAGGCCCGTTTTGCGAATGAGGGTGGCGGTACCGCGGTCGGTCGCGATTCCAGCGCAAGTTCGCGTAGCCAGCACGTGCTGCGACCTGGCGAGGAGTTCGACGTAGATGACGGTTCAGTGGTGATCGCCGCGATCACTTCGTGCACCAACACGTCCAATCCGGCGGTCATGCTCGGCGCGGGTCTGGTCGCAAAGAAGGCCGCGGCACTCGGCCTGAAATCCAAGCCGTGGGTGAAGACGTCGCTGGCACCTGGCTCCAAGGTGGTCACCGATTACCTGGAAAATACCGGCTTGCTAAGCGAGCTGGAGAAGCTCGGCTTTTACCTGGTCGGTTACGGTTGCACCACCTGCATCGGCAACTCCGGCCCGCTGCCGGACGACATCAGCAAAGCGATTACCGATGGCGATCTCACCGCTGCTGCGGTGATTTCCGGAAACCGCAACTTCGAAGGCCGCGTGCATGCCGAGGTGAAGATGAACTACCTCGCGTCACCACCGCTGGTCGTGGCCTATGCGCTGGCCGGCACGCTGGACATCGACCTGACGACCCAGCCGCTGGGCCAGGGCACAGACGGCAAGGACGTCTATCTTAATGACATCTGGCCGTCCAACAAGGAAATCAGCGACCTGATGGCGGGTGCGGTAACCTCGGAAATGTTCAAAAAGAACTACGCCGACGTGTTCAAGGGCGACGAGCGCTGGAACGCCATCGCCTCGCCGGACGGTGCGCTGTACGAATGGGACAAGGATTCCACTTACATCAAGAATCCGCCCTACTTCGACGGCATGACGATGGAGCTGACGCCGATCGAAGATATCCACGGCGCGCGTTGCATCGGCCTGTTTGGTGACTCGATCACCACCGACCACATTTCGCCGGCCGGCTCGATCAAGAAGGATTCCCCAGCCGGGCGCTTCCTGATCTCTCGCGGTGTGAAGCCGATCGACTTCAACTCGTACGGGTCGCGTCGCGGCAACGACGACGTGATGGTGCGTGGCACGTTCGCCAACATCCGCATCAAGAACCAGTTGCTCGACGGCGTGGAAGGCGGTTTCACGCGCCACATTCCCAGCGGCGAGCAGATGTCGATCTACGACGCGGCGATGAAGTACAAGGAAACAGACACGCCATTGGTGGTGTTGGCCGGCAAGGAATACGGCACCGGCTCGTCGCGCGACTGGGCTGCCAAGGGCACTCTGCTGCTCGGCATCAAGGCAGTAATCGCCGAGAGCTTCGAGCGCATCCATCGCTCCAACCTGGTTGGCATGGGCGTGTTGCCGTTGCAGTTCAATGACGGCCAAAACGCCAAGTCGCTGGGCCTGACGGGTAGCGAGACGTTTGCCATCACTGGTTTCGACGACGGCAAGGCCAAACAAGCAAAGGTCACCGCCACCGCGGACGATGGCAGCAAGAAGGAGTTCATGGTCAAGGTGATGCTGCTGACACCAAAGGAGCGCGACTTCTATCGCCATGGCGGCATCTTGCAGTACGTCTTGCGCCAGCTTGCAGGCAAGAAAGCCGCCTGACGGTTCAATGTTTCGCTGTAGCTTCGAGCAGAGCCGCCCGGTCCCGGGCGGCTCTGTGTTCACTCAATTTTCTGGTGACGATCCCGCGCGTTTCCAACTCGCCGAGTAACAGCGCCAATGGCCATCCTCCTGGCGCCAGGCCGACTCCACCCGATAAACACCAAGCTGCCCAGGCAGGAGACCGCCGCTACCGCTGGTCAGCGCAACGGTGAATGTGGCAACGATTCGCGCCCCGCGATGCTCGAGCGTCACCGGGCCGGTGGTCACCCCGACGTGTTCGCCACGCAACGAGACAAGTCGGACCATATTGCCCAGCGAACGGCGATCCAGATCACCATTATTACCATCGAAGTCCTCGCTGAGCGGCGCGGTGACACCACTTGCGCTGGCCGTCTCGGCGGCCTTGGAAACGGCGGTAATCGCCTGGCGGACCTGTTCCTCATCCGGCGTGTGCCTGCAGGCAGACACAGCGGCGACCAGCGCGATCAGCGCGATCAACAGGCGGCTTATTCTTCGCGTTTGAATCATCAACGTGATACTCATTTGGCAACTTGCCGCTATCCGCGGGCGTATGCTCCAATGGTTTAACACATGACCGCCATGAAACCGTAACCATGGTATGGCCTTCAGAGATCACGATTCATCATAAGCAGGGGACTTGAATATGAGCAATGAGCGTCCGTGGCTGGCGAATTATCCAGCAGGCGTGGCCGAGCAGATCGACGTCGACAAATATGCGTCGGTGCCGGCCGTGCTGGAAGAAGCGTTCGGGCGTTTCCGCGACAATCCGGCGTTCGCCAATTTCGGCCGCAAGCTCAGCTATGGCCAGATCGATGAAATGAGTCGCCAGTTCGCTGGCTACCTTACCGGTGTGCTCAAACTCGGCAAGGGCGACCGCATCGCGATCATGATGCCGAACGTCTTGCAGTACCCGATTGCGCTGTTCGGCGCCTTGCGCGCCGGGCTGGTGGTGGTCAATACCAATCCGATGTACACCGCGCGTGAGCTCAAGCATCAGCTGGAGGATTCCGGTGCCAAGGCGATCGTGGTGCTCGACAATTTCGCCTCGATCCTGCAAAAAGTGGTGGCGGAGACATCGGTGCAGCACATCATCACCACCGGCCTCGGCGACCTGCTGGGTTTCCCCAAAGGCATGCTGGTCAACTTCGCGCTCAAGTACGTCAAAAAGATGGTGCCGGCGTTCAACCTGCCGCGGGCAGTGCGGTTCCGCGACGCGCTGGCGCGCGGCGCCAGCCATCCGCTGCCGTCGGTCACCTTGACCCACGACGATATTGCCTTCCTGCAATACACCGGCGGCACCACCGGCGTGGCCAAGGGCGCCATGCTGACCCACGGCAACATGGTGGCGAACATGCTGCAGGCGGATGCCTGGATCGGTGTCAGCACCAAGGTGGGCCAGGAAGTCATCATCACCGCGCTGCCGCTGTATCACATCTTCTCGCTGACCGCGAACGGCCTCGTGTTCACGCGTATGGGCGGCTTGAACTGGTTGATCACCAATCCACGTGACATGCCCGGCTTCGTCAAGGAACTGAAGGCGTCAGGCTTCACCGCGCTGACCGGCGTCAACACTCTGTTCAACGGTCTGCTCAACACGCCCGGCTTCAAGGACCTGGATTTCTCGCGTCTGAACATGAGCCTGGGCGGCGGTATGGCGGTGCAGCGCGCCGTCGCCGAGCGCTGGAAAAAGGTCACCGGGTGCACCCTGGCCGAAGCCTACGGGTTGACCGAGACCTCGCCGGCCGTGTGCATCAACCCACTCGACCTGAAGGAATACAGCGGCTCGATCGGGCTGCCGGTTCCGTCCACCGACGTTGCCATCTGGTCCGAAGAGGGGCAACCGCTGCCAGTGGGTGAGGTCGGCGAACTGATGGTACGCGGCCCACAAGTGATGAAGGGTTACTGGCAGCGACCGGAAGAGACTGCCAAGGTGCTGGGCAGCGACGGTTGGCTGCATACCGGTGACATTGCCCGGATGGACGAGAACGGCTACTTCTATATCGTCGACCGCAAGAAGGACATGATTCTGGTGTCCGGCTTCAACGTCTATCCGAACGAAGTCGAAGACGTGGTCATGGAGCACCCAGGCGTGCTCGAGGTAGCTGCCGTAGGCGTCCCGGATGAACACTCCGGCGAAGTGGTGAAATTGTTCGTCGTACGCAAGGACCCCAAGCTCACCGCGGAGGACCTCAAGCAGTTCTGTCACGATCGACTGACCGGCTACAAACGGCCGCGGCAGATCGAGTTCCGTGACGACTTGCCCAAGAGCAACGTGGGCAAGATATTGCGCCGAGAATTGCGCGACGAAGGAAAGGCCAAGGCCTGAGCCTTCGACCCGGAAACGAAAAAGCCTGCATTGACCATGCAGGCTTTTTCGTTAGAACTCCATGCTGCGTTACTCAGCTGTCCTTCCAGTATTCAAGGATATCGGCATACCCGCCCAGCAGGTTCCACAACGGCACCTGTTTTTCTTCGGGAATGCGGCTGTAGGAAAAGCCGATGTGATGGTCGGAAACTCGCGCGACCATCGCTTCCAGGTGGATATGCAGGTTGTGTCCGAAGATCATGTCGAGCACCCAGCTCTGTCCTGCTTCGCCGGACCAGCCAAGCGGCCGTCGCAACAGCGCACCCGTGGCGGAGATATCCACCAGTTCTGTCGCGTGCGACTCGCCATCACGGCTCATCAATACCGTCGTTTCGATCTGCATGCGTGCCGGCCGCAACCTCTCCGGCACGCCACCATCATGTCTCCGTTTGTCGATCGTCATCTGCTGTATCGCCTATTTGCGTAAGCGCCTGCTTGCAGCAAGGACGCGATATTCAATGTCTTCCCGGACCTGTTCGGCCGCATCTCCTGGCACCATCCGGAGCATTCACCTAATGTCACCGGGAAGCTTCCGGGCAGCGCAATCGACTCAACAATTAGGAATAAGCAATTGCCGTGCCACTGGATCGAATTGGCTGCAAGCCAGCCTGTTGCTCGCTGGATCGCGCGTGAAGCGGCCTCCCCCATCGAATGGGCCGGGTATCGCGATGACGGCCGCGGTGCACGCGGGATGACGTACGGTTCGCCGGCACCGCTTCTGTCCCAAAGCGTCACATTGGGTCACGCGTCGCCACAAACCCGGCGTCCCGATCCATTCCAACTCAAGGCTGGGTATTGTGCCTGTCGCGCTCGCCGACATGAACCCCGACGGTTGTCTGCGTGATCGAAGTTGATCCACGCGGCCCAAACCTTTTGGCTGGACTTGTCGTCGGCTTGCCACTACTCTTCAGACTACGCGTGGTTCCGTGGAACATAGTTGCTGCCGGCACACCCGGTATCCACGGTCGCCCACCGAAGTACTCAGACCGATCAGTAAAGAGCCAGCCGCGTGGATTTGCTCACCTACTGACTTGCATTGTTGCCGTGGCTGACAACCCCGCAGCAGATGCAGCATGATCGCTGGCGACCCGCTTGACCGAACCACAGTCCGTGGCTTCATCATGCCCGTCGCGACGATGGTGCCGATCGCGCCTCGGCTTTGAAAATGCGCAGGAACGCAACACCCGGGAACGCGGCCACAACACCTCGTTCGAGCGCGGATAATCCGGGCACCGACATGTACGCGGCGCCTGCTGATGCACAGCCTTTGATCCAAGTTGAACCTACTGCCAGCCGCTGAAGACGGCCCCATGACAGGCATTGATGAGCACTGAACCCGTCGTCGAGCAGTCCAGCCAGACCGCTGCAACGCCCGCCACGTTTGCATCGGTACCGCAACAGCAGGAAATGCCGCTGGCCATTGTGCGCGGCGAACCGATGTTGCAGATGCCGCAGGATTTGTATATCCCGCCGGACGCACTCGAGGTCATCCTGGAGTCATTCGAAGGCCCGCTGGACCTGTTGTTGTACCTGATCCGCCGGCAGAACCTGGACATCCTGGACATCCCGGTTGCCGAGATCACCCGGCAATACATGACCTATATCGAGCTGATGCATGACGTGATGCGGCTGGAACTGGCTGCCGAATACCTACTGATGGCCGCGATCCTGGCCGAGATCAAGTCGCGGCTGTTGCTGCCGCGACCGCCAGTCGAGGAAGGGTTGGAAGAAGACCCCCGCGCTGAGCTGGTGCGGCGGTTGCAGGAATATGAACGATTCAAGCGCGCGGCCGAGGACATCGAAGCTCTGCCCCGCATGGAGCGCGACAGCGTGGTGGTGCATGCCGAGGTTGGCGAGCGCAACGTGATCAAGTTGCCGCCGCCGCTGGAGCTAACCGAATTGCTGCTGGCATTGAAAGACGTGATGCACCGGGCCGAACTGTTCGGGCTTCACGCGATCAAGCGGGAGGCGCTCAGCGTGCGTCAGCGCATGGGCGAGCTGTTGAGCAAGCTGGAAGACGACACGTTCCATCGCTTCGAGGACCTGTTCGATCCCACCGAAGGGCGTCTGGGCATCGTGGTGACCTTCCTGGCGATGCTGGAGTTGGCCAAGGAAATGTTGATCGAGATCGTCCAGGAAGTGCCGCTGGCAGCGATCTACATCAAGGTCAAGACCAGCCACAGCGAAGAACTCGCCGAATTGCCGGCGGACGACGCACAAACGGGCGAATCGGCACTGGCCGAATCGCCCGGCAAATGAACCCCAACCGTTGACCGACCCACACTCAATCGGCATCCGACCCAAGGCTATGCAGATCGACCAACTCAAACCCATTATCGAGGCCGCTCTGCTTGCCTCCACCCAGCCGATGACCGTGCATTTCCTCGGCGACTTGTTCAACGAGGACGATGGAGTCAGCGCGCAGCAGATCGCGCAGGCACTGGAATCGCTGGCCGAGGACTGCGACGGCCGCGGTGTCGAGCTGAAGGAAGTAGCTTCCGGTTTCCGTTACCAGGTGCGCCAGGACGTGCATCCGTGGATCTCGCGAATGTGGACGGAACGGCCCAGTCGCTATTCGCGGGCATTGCTGGAAACCCTGGCTCTGATCGCCTATCGCCAGCCGATCACCCGTCCCGAGATCGAGCAGATCCGTGGTGTGGTGGTGTCCTCGAACATCATCAAGACGATGGAAGAGCGTGAATGGATTCGCGTGGTTGGCCACCGCGACGTCCCCGGCAAGCCGGCTTTGTTCGGCACGACCCGGGCATTTCTCGATTACTTCAACCTGAAATCGCTGGATCAGCTGCCGCCACTTTCGGCGATCCGCGACATGGAAGACCCGCAGATGCGCTTTGAGCCGGAACCCCTGCCCGCCCGCATCACGCGTGATCTTCCGATTGATCCGGACGCCGTCGATGTAGCCGACGAGCTTTCAGTCGACACCACCACCGAAGCATCCGCGGACGCCGCAGATGCCAGCGACAACACCATCGCAGCCGACGCTGAAGCGTCCGCTGCTTCATCCGGGCAAGACGAAGCCGACTCCGATCCGAGCAGGCCTTCCTCCACCCCGACGAGCACTGCCGACGAGGCAGCGAACCCCGCGGCAAGCGTCGAATCCGATGCCGCAAGCCCAGATACCGAGGAGTACCGCGCATGAATGCGCCGCAAAAATCCGTTTTGACCCTTAAGCGCGAACCCCGCCCCAACACCGACGGTCCGCCGCTGGAAGAGCGCCTGCACAAAGTGTTGGCCAACGCCGGCCTGGGCTCGCGCCGCATGCTTGAGCAACGCATCCAGTCGGGCGAGATCGAGCTCAATGGCGCGCCCGCCGAAATCGGCATGAGCGTGAAGGCGGGCGACCGCGTGGTGATGGACTCCAAGCAGTTCGTCGTCGCCACCGACAGCCGTGACGACGCCGAAGTGCTGATCTACCACAAGCCCGAAGGCGTGCTGACCACTCGCGACGACCCGGAAGGCCGCCCCACCGTATTCGAACAGCTGCCGCGACTGAAAGGCGCGCGCTGGGTCGCCGTGGGCCGACTCGACATCAACACGACGGGCCTGTTGCTGCTGACCACCGATGGCGAACTCGCCAATGGTCTGATGCACCCCAAGAGTGGCATGGAGCGTGAATACCTGTGCCGCGTGCATGGCGAAGTGCCTGACGAAATCATCGAGCGCCTGAAAGCCGGCGTGGAGCTGGACGATGGCCCTGCCCGCTTCGACGAGATTGCCGTGATCAGTCGTGGCGGCAGCCACAGCTGGTTCCGGGTGGTGATCCGCGAAGGTCGCAACCGCGAAGTGCGTCGTCTGTGGGACTCGCAAGGTTTCCTGGTCAGCCGACTCAAGCGCATCCGCTACGGCAAGATCGAGCTTCCGCGCAACCTGCGCCGCGGCGAGTGCGAGGCCCTGGATGCCGAGAGCGTCAAACAGCTGCGCCAGAGCTCCGGCCTGGGCGCGGCCCAACCGGTACTGACCCTCAGCCCGATCCTGCATCAGCGCCGCGCCAACCGCAGCGTCACCGAGTACCGCCCCGAGCAGGGCGCCGGCACCGCATGGACCGGCGGACAGGACGAGGCGCGTGAACTGCGCGCCTACGACCGCATCCGCGAAGAACCCACCCGCGGCCGCAAGCCGCCGCGTCGCGCGGGCCAAGAGGTCAACGGCAACGTGGCCAGACCCGAGCATGGCGCCGGCAACAAGAAACCACACGGCAAGACACGCCGCGTAGCGCCCGGTCAGGAATTGCCTTCGGTGCGCACCTGGTTTGCCGGAGAAAATCGTAATGGTGGCAATCGTCCCGGTGGCACCCGCGGACAGGCTGGTGCCACCACCGGCAATCGTCGCCCCGCCGGTGGCAAACCCCAGGGCGCACGCACCGGTGGCGAGCCTCACGCGGCCGGCAGCCCTTACGCCGGGTTTGGCGGTGAGTCGCGCGGTAACCGCGCGCCGACGACAGGCAGGCCTGCACCCGCCGGGCGGCCGCATGGCCAAGGCGGCAATCGGGCGCCGGGGAGCGGGCGTCCCAAGGGCCCGGCTGGCGGACGTCCGCCCAGTCGTGGCGGTGGTAACCGATCAGGCAACCGTTGAGGCCAATAACCGATGGTACGCATCTATCACAACAGCCACTGCTCCAAGTCACGCGCCACGCTGGCGCTGCTGGAGGAACGTGACCTCGAGATCGAGGTGATCAATTACCTCGACACGCCGCCGAACGCCACTGAGCTGGCGGACTTGCTCGGGAAGCTCGGCATGGGTGCACGCGACCTGCTGCGCACCGGACCTACCGCCATTCGACGCAAACCGGCATGGCTGGCCTCTGCGTTCTGCATTCGGCAAGAAGCAGCCCGGCAGGGAGACTCATGGAAATCCATGAGTCTCCCAAATCACCGTAGGGGGGCCGACATTTTGACTGGCTAGTGCGACCCGCTCCAGCCAGTCATTTCCAGATCATCAGACAACTCCTGACACGAGTCTCTGTTACCGGTTCAACGCGTCGATCGTGGCGCCATCGAGCTGGCCGCTGACCGGCAAACCTCGAATTCTCTGGAACTTCCTGATCGCCGCAAGCGTACCCGGTCCGGAGAGGCCGTCCACTTTGCTGGTGTACAAGCCCATATCGGCCAGTCGGCGCTGTGCATCGGCCAGCGAAAAATCGCTCTGCGGGCCGGACGAACCATCCACCGTCAACTTGCCGCCCGTGCCCAAGCCACCATCGACTTTTTGCGGAGCATAAGCGCGCACCGACTTCACCATC
>CAJDWH010000054.1_pt1 | contig 11983 bp, 9 predicted proteins | sample 7391531 | NCBI WGS metagenome assembly CAJDWH01 (sample SAMEA7055715, study PRJEB34461) | soil metagenome | biome: terrestrial ecosystem; feature: Peninsula; material: soil | place: Antarctica | collected 2016
CAGCCTCGCCAACGCTGCACGCGGCGACGATACCAACGGCTATCGCGCGGGCTTCGTGCAACTGGTCAAGCTGGCAGAAGGCCTGGCCACGCCGGGTCAGCCGCAGCGCGATACCACGGTGCGTTGAGACGTCCGGCCCCGTCATGTGGATCACAGTGATGACCGCAACGAGCCTCCTTGCTGCCGTCTTCCCGCCCTGTGCCCATCCGACGGGGCCGAAAATCGAGCATCCAGCGACAATAGAACCACGCGACTTACCCGATCAGCGCCGATTTGGCTTACCCTCACATTCCATGGATGCTGCGGTGGACCCCGATGCGACGCTGATGTTGGCCTACGCGCACGGCGACGTGGCCGCGTTCGAGACACTCTACGCCAGGCACCGCGGCATGCTGTATCGATTCCTGTTGCGCAGCGTGCGCGATCCGCATCGCACCGACGAGCTGTTCCAGGAAACCTGGAGCCGGGTGATCAGTGCGCGCTCGGGTTACCAGCCACGGGCGAAGTTCACCACATGGTTGCTGCAGATCGCACACAATCTGATGATCGACGGGCTGCGTCGGCAACGACCGATGGCCGGCAGCGACGAAGCCGAAGTGGTGCTGGCACAGCTCGCCAGCCCGGATCGCGAGCAGCCCGATCATGCGTTGTCGGAGTTCGAGCGCCGTCGCAACCTGCAGCGCGCGATCGAACAATTGCCGCACGAGCAGCGCACCGTGGTGCTGTTGCGGCTGGAGCAGGAGCTCAGTCTGGAGGAGATCGCCGCGGTAACCGGCGCTGGCCGCGAAACGGTGAAGTCGCGACTGCGCTACGCCATGACCCGACTACGTGAAGCGCTGTCCGAATGACCACGTCCTTGCCACCAACCGATCCACTCGCACCGGACGACAAGCTGCCCGGCGAAGCCGAGCTGGCCGCGCTGTACCGTCAGTTACCGCGAAACGAGCCTGGTCCCGCGCTGGACGCCGCCGTGCTGCGCGCCGCGGCACAGGCGCTGGAGGGCGAGTCCCCGCTTGAACGTCGCAAGGCGCCGCACGAGTCCGGCGACGAGGTACATCCGAAGCCTCTGTCCACCATCCCAGCGAGCCAGATGCCATCCACCGAAGCCAACACGCGTACGCGGCGCAGACCCGTGCCGCACTGGGTCGTCGGGCTAAGCAGTGCCGCAAGTCTGGTGCTGGTGGCCGGCCTGGCCTGGCACATGCGAGAGATGCCCAGGCGCGACTCGAAAGCCGCGCCCACGGCTGGCGCGACAGACGTGATCCAAGCTCCGGCGGCCGCCATCCCGCGCAACCAGCCAGACGCCGGGAACGCAGCCGGGAATGCAGAGCGTTCAAATTTGGCAAGTTCCATCCAGTCACAGGCTCCAGTGCCCATGAAACCGAAAAAACAGGCAAGCCATCTGCCACCGGCAGCACTGCCGGACCTGAAGCCCGTTGCGCCAGACGCGGCGGGGACCGAAGCCGTGCCGTACAAGCTGAGCAACAAACCGATCGAACATGACGATGCCGCAACCATGGAGGCCACGCGACGCGCGGTGCTGCAGAAGCGCGCCACCTCCGCACCCAAACAGCCCGCTTCCGCAGGCAAGGCAAGCGCAGTCCCCGCACCTCCCTTGGTCATGCAGACCGTACCACCCGCACCGCCTGCCAGCATGCTGCGCCAAGACCACTTCACCGCGGCTGAACCCGGCGACACCCCCGAACAGGAATTGGCGAAGATCGAGCTGCTGGTGCAGCAAGATCGCGAAATCGAAGCGAAGCAGCGACTGCAGATATTCCACCGCGCGTACCCACAGTGGAGTCTCCCGACAGACCTGCGCGGACTGCTGGACAAGCCATGAGTGATGGGCTCTCGACGCTGGTGGCGCGATGCCAGCATCGGGAAGAGATCAAGAAGAGTCGCTTCCTGGCCATGGCAGGCCCGGTCACCTCGGGCGAACAAGCGCTGGCGTTCCTGCGCGAAGTAGCCGATCCCACTGCCACCCACAATTGCTGGGCCTACCGCATCGGCCAGGACTACCGCTTCAACGACGATGGCGAGCCCGGTGGCACTGCGGGACGTCCGATTTTGCAAGCGATCGAGGGCCAAGGTATGGACGCCGTGATGGTGGTGGTGACGCGCTGGTATGGCGGCATCAAGCTGGGCGCTGGCGGTCTGGTGCGCGCTTACGGCGGCACTGCCGCTGAGTGTCTGCGCGTGGCAGAGCGTGTGTCGATCGTGGCGATGGCCCGGCTCGGCGTACACGTCGAATTCGCCGAACTGGCCTTGCTCAAGGCACGCCTGAAGGAGCTTGATGCCGAGGTCGAAAACGAACAATTCGGCGCCGCCGGCGTGGAACTATGCTTGCGTCTGCCAGATGTCCGCGTCGCCCAAGGCGAACAGCTGATCCGTGACCTCACGCGTGGACGCAGCGCGGCGAAACGTCTGGATTGACCCGCCGCCCCACACCCGTAGGAGCCCGCTTGCGGGCGATGCTTTTGATTTGATGTACGAGGTTGGATCAGAACAGAAGCATCGCCCGCAAGCGGGCTCCTACGACAGTAGGGAAGCACGATGGGACGGCGGCACACGGTCGAACCGATTGAATCCGCCCTGCCGCACCCCACTTCCAAGGCAGCGCGCGGTTACACATCTTTTCCGAATCAGATTGTGAGAGTTCATGAGCAACACCACCACCGACACACCCCGCCGCTCCGGCCGAATCGGCGCCCTGCGCGGCTTGTGGCCGTTCGTGAAACCGCACCGCACGCTGGCAATCGGCTGGTTGTTATTCCTGGGATTGTCCTCGGGTGCCTCGTTGACCTTGCCGCTGGCATTTCGTTACATCATCGACAAGGGCTTTGGCCACGCCAGCCAGGCGGTGATCAACCAGACTTTCATCGCCTTGTTCGGTGTGGCCCTGGTACTCGCCATCGCCACCGCGGCACGTTATTTCTGCATCACTCTGCTCGGCGAGCGCGCCCTGGCTTCGCTGCGACAGACACTTTACGCGCAGGTGATTCGCCTCGACGTGGCCTTCTTCGAGCGCAGCCGCGTGGGCGAACTGCTGTCGCGCCTCAGCGCCGACACCGAGGTGGTGCAGGCGCTGATCGGCTCGGGCGTGTCGGTGGCGTTGCGCAGCGCCGTGATGCTGATCGGTTCGGCCGCGGCCATGGTGTGGACCGCTCCCTCGCTGGCAGGCCTGACCGCGCTGGTGATCCCGGCGGTGATGCTGCCAATCCTCGTCTTCGGTCGGCGCGTGCAGAAGCTCTCGCGCGCCAGCCAGGATCGCCTTGCGGACGCCGCCGCGATCGCCAACGAAACCCTCAACGCCTCCACCGCGGTGAAGGCGTACGCACGCGAGGACGTCGAAAGCACGCGTTACAACAGCGCGATCATCCGCGCTTTGGCCACCGCGCGGCGACGTATCGGCATGCGCGCATTGCTGACCATGGCCGTGATCGTGCTGGTGTTCGGCGCGATCACCCTGGTGCTGTGGGCCGGCGCGCATCATGTGCTGGCCGGCACGCTGGATCCGGGCGTCCTGGGCCAGTTCGTGCTGTACGCCGTGTTCGCGGCCGGATCAGTCGCCGGTCTGGCCGAAGTGTGGGGCGATGTGCTGCGCGCGGCCGGCGCGATGGAGCGTCTGGGCGAACTGCTGGAAGAACGTGCCGAAATCGTCGATCCGGTCCAGCCGCGCACCCTGCCCCGCCCACTCAGTGGCGCCCTGCACTTCGACCAGGTCAGTTTCCACTATCCGACCCGCCCTGACACACCCGCCCTGCACGACTTCACGCTCGACGTGCGCCCCGGTGAAACCGTCGCATTGGTTGGTCCGTCCGGTGCAGGAAAAAGTACGGTGTTCGCGTTGTTGCTGCGCTTCTACGACCCGCAGCACGGCAGCATCAGCATCGACGGCATCGACTTGCGTGCGGTGACCCTGGCCAATCTGCGCGGCGCCATTGCGCTGGTACCGCAGGAAACCGTGATCTTCAGCGGCAGCGCGGCCGACAATATCCGCTTCGGTCGCGAGGACGCCAGCGACGAGGAAGTGCGCGACGCCGCGCATGCCGCCGAAGCACACGAGTTCATCAGTGCGCTCGGCGAGGGCTATGCCGCTGAAATGGGCGAACGCGGCGTGCGTCTGTCCGGTGGCCAGCGCCAGCGCATCGCGATCGCCCGCGCAATCCTGCGCGATGCGCCGCTGCTGCTGCTGGACGAAGCCACTTCGGCGCTCGACGCGCAGTCCGAGGCGGCGATCCAGCAGGCGCTGGAGCGTCTGGAACAAGGCCGCACCACCTTGGTCATCGCCCATCGTCTCGCCACCGTGCAGCGCGCCGACCGTATCGTGGTGCTGGACGGCGGCCGTATTGTGGCGCAGGGCACGCATGAAAGCCTGCTGGCCGAAGGCGGTCTATATGCAGAGCTGGCGCGATTGCAGTTCGTGGCTTGAGGATCGCGGCGGACCAGTAACGCTCCAACGCGTTAACCTGCCGCACAGATACGCAACCCGTAGAACGCCATGTCCATCGTCCTGACCCGCTTCGCCCGTACCCGCCTGTTTCCAAGCGATGGCCGACTGAGCGCCATCCGGGATTGCAGCGCCGAGGAGTTCGAGCAGCGACTCAACACCGAGGCGCCACTGGATGTTCTGGCCGGATACGCCCCGTTCTGCCGTCTCCACGTCCATCACAACTGGACCACCACCCGCTGCACGGCCGTACCCATCACCGACGCCAACCGCCAGCTGCTGCACTCCGCTTACGAGGCGCGCAGCACCGATGAACTGCCGGTACTGGTGCGCTGGTTCCAAGACGTCGATCCGCCTGTCGCCCGTTACCTGCTTCCGATCCTCTATAGCCGCGACCAGCTTGCCAGGGAAGGCTCGCCGATCGACGCCGACTGGGGCGTGGTCGGCTGCCTCTATACCACTGAACCGGCAGAGATCCCGATGGTACCGATCACCATGCTGCGCAACGCACTGGGTGTGGACGAAGGCGGCTCGGGCGTGCCACTGGATCGCGAAGCGTACCGTCGCAGCGTGGCATTTTGGGAAGAGCATGCGAATTGGCGCGGGTGAGCAAAGTTAATGGTCAGAGATGACTTTCCAAAAGTCATTTCCGACAACCTCGTCGCCGCCCTGATTGGCGCCAAAGCGAAACTGTGATCAACGCCGTGGTCAGTAACGGCGCGGCAACCAAGCCGGTGATGCATTCGCACATAAGCGATGCACCTGGCTGTTGATGGAGATGGAAAATTCACCAAAGGCCGCAATCGCCCACAAACGCTTTCGCTCGGGCTCCCTCGCAGCAGACATGCCAGGTAATTTCGGGGTGGCCTGGTCACTGCGCTGAGAACTGCGTCCGCCATGTGAAAGGCCCCAAACTGCACAGCCGGCGCGACCGGATTGAGCTGGAAAACAGGGGCCTTCAATGACGCGACTCGGACATGCATGAACCGCTCCTCGCAGCGACAAACCAACCGCGCGCATCAACGCGCCAGTTGCCAGCCTGACCGGAAGGCGGCACGATCGGTACTTCATCTGGCTGACCGAGCTCGGAGCAGGATCCCATGGTGAAGGCGTTGTTTCTGTCCGGTGGTGGCGAAATGGGCGCGTTGATGCGCGCGTATGCCTGGTCGCGACATCCGTTGGGCAACCCGAAGGACTGGTCGCAGGCCTTGCGTACGGCCATGCGATTGATGCTCAACTCACGCCACCCGATGTGTCTATTATGGGGCGAGGACGGCTTCTGGTTCTACAACGACGCCTACCGGCAGACCCTCACCGCCGAACGCCACCCTTCGTCGGTCGGTCAGCCAGCCCGACAGGTATGGCCGGAAGTATGGGATGACGTCGTTAGCACGCAGATCAAGCAGGTGATGTCCGGGGGCAGTGCCACCTGGCACGAAAACCAGCTTATGGTTCTGCGTCGCAACGGTCGCGACGAAGACACCTACTGGACCTACAGTTACGGGCCCATCGACGACGAGACTGCACCGAGCGGCGTGGGCGGCGCGCTGGTGGTGTGCAGTGAAACCACCGAGCAGATGCTGGTATCGAGGTGCGCGGCCGCGGAACGCCAGCGTCTGGCGGAATTGTTCGAACAGGCCCCGTCGTTCATGGCCATGTTGCGAGGGCCTGAGCACATCTTCGAGCTGGCCAACCCAAGCTACATGCGGCTGGTCGGCGAGCGCCCGGTGCTCGGATATTCGGTGGCCGATGCGCTTCGCGATGCGGCCGAACAAGGTTTCGTCGACCTGCTGGACAAGGTTTACGCGAGTGGCAAGCCCTACGTAGCGACCACCGCGCCGTTCGCGATGCAGCCAGCTCCCGGCGCACCGATCAGCCAGCGTTATCTCGATTTCGTCTACCAACCGATCAAGAATGCGTCGGGTGAAGTCACCGGCATCTTCGTTGAAGGCACGGATGTCACCGTGCGGGCACTGGCGGAACAATCGTTGCGAAACAGTGAAGCAAGGCTGCGTGAGCTCAATGCCGATCTGGAACAGCGAGTCGCCGAACGTATGCATGGCCGCGCACGTACCTGGCAACTGAGCACCGACATGATGGGCGTGCTCAATGCGCAGGGGATCTTCGAGTTTTCCAATCCCGCTTGGAAAACCACTCTGGGCTGGTCCGAGGAAACCATTGCCAGCAGGCCGTTCTTCGACTTTCTGCATCCCGACGACCTGGCGCGGAATCGCGTCGCGTTTGCGCGCGCGATCGAACTGGGCGAGCCGGCGCTGTGTTTCGAAAGCCGCTATCGGCACGCGAAGGGCGGTTATCGCTGGTTGTCGTGGGTGGCGATCCCCGAGGGCGACAAGATCTATTGTAGTGCGCGTGATATCACCAGCGAGAAAGACGCCGCCGACTCGCTTGTGCGCACCGAGGCCGCATTGCGTCAGGCACAGAAAATGGAGGCCGTCGGCCAGCTCACCGGCGGTCTCGCGCACGACTTCAACAACCTGCTCGGCGGGATCATGGGCGCGTTGGAAGTCGCGCAAATCAAGCTCGATCAAAGCAAAATCGAGGATGTTCCGCGTTATCTTTCGCTCGGTGAATCCGCAGTACGCCGGGCCGCCTCGCTCACCCAGCGCCTGCTGGCTTTTTCCCGACAACAGACGCTGGATCCACGCTCCACCGACATCAACCAGCTGGTCGCGAGCATGGAGGAGCTGATCCATCGCGCCATCACTCCGTCAGTACATTTGGAAGTGGTCGGCACCGACGGTCTTTGGCCAAGCCTGGTAGATCCACCGCAACTGGAAAACGCGCTACTCAATCTATGCATCAACGCCCGCGACGCGATGCCCAACGGCGGCCGCCTGACCATCGAAACCGCCAACCGCTCGCTGGACGATTACGCCGCAGCGGCCTGCGAACTCGAGCCCGGTCAGTACGTTTCGCTGAGCGTCACCGACACCGGCACGGGCATGACCCCGGAGGTGATCGCGCGAGCCTTCGATCCCTTCTTCACGACCAAACCGATCGGCCGGGGTACCGGTCTTGGCCTATCTATGATCTATGGCTTCGCGCGCCAGTCGGGTGGCCAGGTGCGCATCGATTCCAAGCTCGGAACCGGCTCCACGTTGTGCATTTATTTACCACGTCACCGCGAGACGCCTATCGACACACCAATGACGCACCCGACAAGCTCGCCCCGAGCAATGCCGCAATGCGAGACGATCCTGGTGGTAGAAGACGAACCTTCAATCCGCGAATTGGTTTGCGAGGTTCTGGCTGGCACCGGTTACACCGTACTGCAAGCCGGCGACGGCGAAGCTGGCCTGCGCGTCCTGCAATCCACTGCAACCATCGATCTGCTGATTTCTGACGTGGGCCTGCCCGGCACCATGAATGGTCGCCAGATGGCGGATGTCGCGCGCACCTCGCGCCCCCATCTCAAGATTCTGTTCATGACCGGGTACGCCGAGAACTCCGTGGTCGGCAACGGTCACATGGAACCGGGCATGCACGTGCTCACCAAACCGTTCGCGCTTGAGGCATTGGGGCGCAAGATCCGCGAAGTTCTGTCGAGCAAGACCGACGTCGACCTGAGCGCTGTGACGCAGGATTAACTCGCTTCGATCCGAAGCCGTCCGCGCGAGTTCCTCGAGCCCGCGGTTTCGTCCGACATTGCGCTACCCTGCTCCAATGCCTGCGTAACGCTGCGACGGCCCCCCACAGGAAAATCCAGTGAATACGAATCCCTCCGACCCCATGCGGCCGTTTCGGCATGCCTATGCCGACGATGCTTTCAACGCGGGCCTCGCTGCGCAGACGATGGCCGCGTGTCTGCAACGCGGTGACACGACCACACTGAGCGAATGGTTCAAGCAAGCTCTGGCGGTCGACATCGCCGATGCGCTGGACCGTTTGGAGCCAGCCCAACTGACTGCGGCATTGCTACTGATTCCCGCAGACGAACAGCCCCGCGTGTTCGGCTATCTTCCGCTAAGTCGGCAGACTCGACTGGTCGCCGGCATGTCGCGCGCCGCCGTGATCGAACTGCTGGGAAGGATGTCGTCGGACGAGCGCGCGGACCTGTTCAACACCTTGCCAGAAGGCCGCGAGGCGCTGCTGCCCGCGCTGGCGCAGGCGCAGCGCGACGATATCCGCAGACTGGCCAGCTACGAGCAAGGCAGTGTCGGCGCGATCATGAATTCACAATACGCCACGCTGTCGCCGGAACTGACCGCCGCCGAAGCGTTCGACGAATTGCGTCGCATCGCCCCGGACAGCGAGACGATCTACAACGCTTATGTGGTCGACGAAGAGCGTCGCCTGATCGGTGTGACCACGTTGCGGCGACTGATCCTTGCACCGCCGTCCACGCGGCTTGCAGACATGATGGAGTCCAGCCCGGTCATCGCCTTCGTCGATGACGACCAGCAAGTAGCTGCCGAGAAAATTGCCCGCTACGACTTCATCGCCCTGCCCGTCATCGACCGCGAGCAGCGCTTGGTTGGCATCGTGACGGCCGACGATGCGATGGACGTCATGGAAGCCGAAGCTACCGAGGACTTCCACAAATCGGGTGGTTCGCTGGGCCGTTGGCCGTTGCGCATGAAGGACGCCACCATCAGCCTGTTGTATCGCAAGCGCGTCTTTTGGCTGGTGTTGCTGGTGTTCGCTAATATCTTCTCCGGCGCCGGCATCGCCTATTTCGAGGATCTGATCACCGCCAATGTGGCGTTGGTGTTCTTCCTGCCGCTACTGATCGACAGCGGCGGCAATGCGGGATCGCAGTCGGCCACCCTCATGGTGCGCGCGCTGGCTACCGGCGATGTGCAATTGCGCGACTGGGCCAGCATGTTGGCCCGCGAACTGATGGTCGCCGCCCTGCTCGGCCTGACCATGGCGATCGCCGTCAGCATGCTTGGCGTGGTGCGCGGCGGTGTAGCGGTTGGACTGGCCGTGGCCTTGACGATGCAGGTCGTCGTCATGGTCGGAAGCGTGATCGGCATGTCATTGCCGTTCCTGCTCAGCCGCTTCAGAGCCGACCCTGCTTCGGCCAGTTCGCCATTGATCACCACCATCGCCGATGCCAGCGGCATCTTCATCTACTTCGCGATTGCCAGCTGGATTCTGCCGCAGTTCGCAGCGGGATAGCCGTCGCCGCCAAGGGCGAGGCAGTCGCTGCCTTCATCCACATCATTCCTCTTTCAGCAATATCCCGACATTGGCGTGGCACGACACGGGTGGGGAGTTGTCGCAGTTGCCATGTGCGGCGTGAAGAAATTCCCGATATTTTTTCGTGGAAGGAACTGCATTCGCGGATACAACGGCACAGCGCGAAGATTGTGCCCGCCAGGCAGTTTCGGTTCGAAACCATGGCAGCCAGCACCGCAGTCATTTGCCATCACGTTGCAAGCACACCACGAACGTTATTCCTCTTCAGATTCGATCTGTCGCGACGATCGAAAGGTCCGAATAGCTTGTCTGCAGCACAGAGCGCAGGCTCGATAAACATGACCCACTCGCCCTCGCAAGTCCTTGACGAAAGGAGATCACCCATGTCCGATTCCACGAAAAAATCCGACGGCGGCTCAACGACCAGCACCGGTACGCCGGCCATCAGTGATCGAAACTCACTGACCATCGGCCCCGACGGTCCGATCCTTCTGCACGACGTGCACTTTCTCGAGCAGATGGCGCACTTCAATCGCGAGAAAGTGCCCGAACGCCAACCGCACGCCAAGGGCGCCGGCGCATTCGGCGTCCTGGAAGTTACCCAGGATGTGTCGGCTTATACCAAGGCGGCGCTGTTCCAGAAGGGAACGTCCACCGACATGCTGGCGCGATTCTCCACCGTCGCCGGCGAGTCGGGTAGTCCGGACACTTGGCGCGACGTGCGCGGCTTCTCGCTGAAGTTCTACACCGAGGAAGGCAACTACGACTTGGTCGGCAACAACACGCCAGTCTTCTTCATCCGTGACCCCATGAAATTTCCGCATTTCATTCGCAGCCAGAAACGCCTGCCGGATTCGGGCCTGCGCGACAACCACATGCAATGGGATTTCTGGACCAGCAACCCGGAGACCGCACACCAGGTCACCTACCTCATGGGTGACCGCGGCTTGCCGCGCACCTGGCGCCACATGAACGGCTACGGCTCGCACACCTACATGTGGATCAACGCCGACGGCGAAAAATTCTGGGTCAAATACCACTTCCACACCCGCCAGGGCATGGCTTTCTTCGACAACGCCGAAGCTGCTGCAATGGCCGGCCATGACGCCGACTTCCACCGCCGTGATCTGTTCGAGGCGATCAAGCGCGGCGAAAATCCAGTGTGGGATCTTTCGATGCAGGTAATGCCCTACGCCGAGGCGAAGAACTACCGCTTCAACCCGTTCGACCTGACCAAGACCTGGTCACATAGGGACTACCCCTTGATCAAGGTCGGCACCATGACCTTGAACCGCAATCCGGAGAACTTCTTCGCGCAGATTGAGCAGGCCGCATTCTCGCCGGGCAACACCGTGCCCGGCATCGGCCTGTCGCCGGACAAGATGCTGCTCGGCCGCGCCTTCGCCTACGCTGATGCCCAGCGCAACCGCATCGGCACCAACTTCCATCAGCTGCCGGTCAACCAGCCCAAGGTACCGGTCAACACCTACATGTTCGACGGCCAGATGGCCTACCACCACAGCGGCAACGCAGCCGTGTACGTACCTAACAGCGGCGGTCACAGCTGGTCCGACGTAACCGGCCCGATAGCTGAGAGCTGGGAGACCGACGGCGAGATGGTGCGCAGCGCGTATACCCTGCACGCGGAAGACGATGACTTCGGCCAGGCCGGCACGCTGGTTCGCGAGGTCTGGAACGACGCTCAGCGCGCGCAGTTTGCAGACCAGGTGGCCGGTAGCCTGCTCGGTGGAGTGCGCACTCCGGTCCTTGAGCGTGTCTTCGAGTACTGGAAGAACGTCGACGTCAAGATTGGCCAGCAGATCGAACAAAAGGTTCGTGCCGGTACGGCGCCCACACCGGCTGAAGGCATGGGCGAAGGTTGAGTCAGTCGCAAGGATCATCGGAAAAAGTCGGGGGAACGCGTCTGCCGCCGATCCCCCGCGCTACTTCCGGACTCAGTCAGCGACCGAAATAGCGGCCGCAGGCGACGCGGGCGGATTCACATTGGGCTTGACCTGATCCATGCCGGAGAATCCCAAGATCAGCAACGGGACCACGACGAGGCCGCTAATCCACGCATCACGGATGCGCTTTTTTCTGTGTGCGACGGGACGTATCCGGACGTTGATATCGTTACAGAGAAGTGCGCTCTTGGACTCTTTCAGGATGTGACCGTTTTCAGGTTGCTTGACTGCAAACCCTAGGAGCCTGTCGGACTTTGGTTGGCCGGCCTACGAATTCACCTGAGTGGTCCGTATTTCCGCCGAGTCTTGGTCCATAGAACCACTATGGACCCGCGAAGCGGCGAAAATCTGTCCGCACTCAGCCGAATTCTCGACTCGACCACCAAAGCCCGACAGGCTCCTA
>CAJDWH010000069.1_pt1 | contig 11884 bp, 6 predicted proteins | sample 7391531 | NCBI WGS metagenome assembly CAJDWH01 (sample SAMEA7055715, study PRJEB34461) | soil metagenome | biome: terrestrial ecosystem; feature: Peninsula; material: soil | place: Antarctica | collected 2016
GTAGTCGCGTTGGGCGCGGTGGTCGGACTGTTTTTGTTCCGCGAGCGCTTGAGCCGGCTGAACCTGGCTGGCGTGCTGCTGGCCGCAGTGGCGATCGGGGTCATTGCCTGGCCATGAGGCGTCCCGTTCATTGCTGCGCAGAACCACGGACGCAACGCTGGCGTCAACGACTTCTGGCCGACGAGGGCCGCCAATCACGCGCGCATGCTGCGCGTGGCCCCCTCCCACTGAGAATGCCGCCGCATGGGCTTTGCGCGCAACGTGAGGTGGCGACGGTAGCCGCCCTACCTGTGACGGTGATGTGCGGAGGTTTGTCGTGCTCAGTGTCCGCTGTATCCCGAGCTTTACCGGCGCTGACGCATCATCCTGATCAGCAAGCCCAGCAGCAGCAGGCCAAGCACCACGCCGATGCCAGCGCCCCAGAGCGCGCCCAGCTCGCCCCCGATCAGATAGCCGATACCGGCACCCAACGGAAATAACAACAGTACGGGCAGACATCCCATCGCAACCGCCCTGTCAGCGTGTCAGGGCCGGGTAGGTAGGAACGCGCTGCCGAAAGCTCGCAGCACAGGGGTTGAATTCATTGAAGGAGGCTGGCGGCATAGACATCGGTGGCGACCCTTGCGGCGGTGCTGAGACACGCTTCGCATCATATCTGCCCGGGTCGCGCGGGTCCGTGATCGGTGGCTGCGCCGATGCAAGCGCGAGTCGGCCATGGCAGTATTCGTGTTCGACGGACAAACTAACGTGCGGAGACGCAGCATGACTGTGGTCGAACAGGAGCACGCGGTGCAGAACGGAGGATCGTTGTCGACTCACGAGGAGGTAGCTGGTGCTACCGCCTGGCTCGGCATGGCCGATGGCCAGCGTCTGCTGCTGCGCGACTGGCCGCAGTCTCATGCGCGCGGCGCGGTGCTGATCGTGCATGGCCTGGGTGAGCACAGTGGTCGCTACGCGCAGCTGGCATCCTGGTTCAATCAGCGTGGCTACGCGGTGCGCAGTTACGACCAACGCGGCCATGGCCAGTCACCGGGTCGGCGAGGCGCACTGCGCCATGGCGACGATCTGCTGGCCGACCTGGCCACCGTCTACAACGATTATGCGACGGCGTCCGCTTGGCCACCGTTGCTGCTCGGCCACAGCATGGGCGGCTTGGTGGCCGCGCGCGCCGTGCTCGACGGCAGCGTGGCACCACCTGCGCTGGTGTTGTCCTCGCCAGCATTGCGTAGCTGGGAGCCGCCGCGGATGATCCGTCTGGCCCGCGTGCTGAGTCACTTGTTGCCTAATCTGCCGCTGCGCAACGGACTGGATGCCAGCAAGCTCTCGCACGATGCACAGGTGGTGGCCGACTATCGCAGCGACCCGTTGCAGCATGGCTGGATCACGCCGCGGCTGGCGAACTTCATTTTTCAGGACGGCGCCGCCTGCATCGCAGACGCCGCTCGGCTGGAGGTATCGACACTGCTGCTGGTGGCTGACAGCGACGAACTGGTCGATCCATCCGGGAGCCGCGCCTTCGCCAAGGCGGCAGCGACGACCGGGCAGTTGACCACGCGCTTTTTTTCCACGCTGTACCACGAGCTGTTCAACGAAGCCGAGCCCGGCCGCAGCCAGGTATTGATGCAGCTTGGCGACTGGCTGGGGCGGCAGTTGCCTCACTGAACCACGCGCGCCCGATTTCTGCCTCATACGTGCCATGAATGTGGGTAATACTTTGCGTCAAACCTAGGGAGAGGTCTTCATGTTCGGACGATCGTTTGCTTGCACGTCACACCTGCTGTCTGCTTTGCTGCTGGCCCTGTTGCTGGCCGCCTGCGGGCGCAACCACGACGGCGACCATCCACCCGCGCTGCAGGGCACGCCCGCCACCGCCAGCACCGCCGCGCATCCGGAGGTGACCTCGGAGTTTGCGCTGCTCTCGGCCAGCTCCAAAACCAGCGATTCGCGCACGGCACTGACCTTGCGCTTCAGTGCGCCGCTGGCATCGGCGCAGACTTTCGACGATCTGATTGCCGTGACTGGTCCGGAAGGCGAAGTCGTCAGCGGCAGCTGGAGTCTGCAGCAAGATGGCAAAACGCTGAGCTTTCCGTTCGTGCAGGCCAACACGCATTACGCGGTCAACCTGAAAGCTGGCTTGCTGGCAGCGGACGGGCGCACGCTCGGTCATGCCGTCAAGCACGAAGTGTATTCAGGCAACCTGCCTGAGGCGGTGGGTTTTGCCTCGCACGGTAGCGTGCTGCCGGCGCGTGGTACGCGCGGCCTGCCGCTGGTTTCGATGAACGTGCACGACGCCGATGTCGAGTTCTTCCGCGTGCATGACGAGGCGTTATCCGACCTATTCTGCGCCTATCCGCGCAATGGTCATCGCGATAGCTACGAGCTCGACCACGAAGTCAGTTATTACAACGATTGCGGCCAGGGCGATGATCGGCGTAGCAAGCGGCCGATCACCCAGATCGCCGATTCGGTCTACGCCAACCACTACACGCTGGGCGGCGAGCCCAATGAGCGCACCGTGACCTACCTGCCGGTGCAGAACATCAAGGAGTTGTCGCAGCCGGGTGTGTACATGGCCGTGGTCAAGGCCGGCGGAACCTTCCAGGGTGGCTACGACACTGCCACCTTCTTTGTCAGCGATCTGGGCCTGCATTTGCGCGTCTATCGCGACAACGCGTTGCTGCACGTCGCCTCGCTGCGCGACGGCTCAGCGGTCAGCGGGGTGGACATCGAGATCCGCGACGAGGCCGGTCGCAGCACGCTCAAGGCGACCACTGGCGTGGACGGCAATGCGTTGATCGCCTACAAGATCAAGTCTTCCGACGTGTTGGTGGCGCGTCACGGCAAGGACGTTTCGGTGCTGCCGTTCAACAAACCGGCGCTGGACGTGTCCAACTTCGATATCAGCGGACGCAAGCAGGCGCCGTTCGAGGTTTATGCCTGGTCCGGCCGTGACCTGTACCGACCCGGCGAAACCTTGCACGCCTCGGCTTTGTTGCGCGACTACGACGGCAAGCCGATGAAGCCGCAGTCGCTGTTTGTGCGCGTGAAACAGCCCGATGGGCGCACCCTGGTCGAGAAGCAGCTTAAACCCGAGCAACTCAATTATTTCGAACTGAGCCAGGTGATTCCCGCGGACGCGCCAACCGGCCTGTGGCAGCTGGAATTCCGGCTTGATCCGGCCAGCAAGGATACCGTGCAGGCGTTTCCGTTCCACGTGGAAGAGTTCCTGCCCGAGCGGCTCAAGGTGGAGTTGTCCAGTCCGCAGGCGCGGCTGGCGCCGGGCGAGCCGCTCAAGCTGAAAGTGGCTTCCAGCTATTTGTATGGCGCGCCCGCCGAGGGCAACCGTTTCACCGCCAAGCTGCTGGTGGCGCCGGAAGTGCACCCGATCGCAGCGATGAAAGACACCTATTTCGGCAACCCGCTGGTCGACTTGCCCAGGAGTGCCGATGACGTACTCGACGCCAAACTTGATGCGCACGGCGTACTCGAACAAGAGATAGCGCTACCGGACGACGTCCAACCGATCGCGCCGCTGGCGGTGACCCTGTCCGGCAGCGTTTACGAGAGCGGTGGTCGCGCGGTAACCCGATTGCTCAAGCGTACGTACTGGCCGGCCGATGCGTTGGTCGGCGTGCGCCCCTTGTTTGATCCCAAGCAGGGTGCCGAGAGCGAAAGCCCGGTTGGTTTCGAGATCGTGCGCGCGAATGCGGACGGCAAGCTGGTCGCCGGGTCGCACCTGAAGGTGCGCCTGCAGCGCGAGTTGCGCGATTTCTACTGGCTGTACGAAGCGAGTGGCGGCTGGAAATCCGATGCCAACCAGCGCCTGCAACTGATCGAGGAAAAAGATGTGGACGTGGCCGCCGGCCAGACCGTGCACGTCGAGTTTCCAGTGGAGTGGGGCAGCTACCGGGTCGAGGTTTACGACCCGGCGACCGAGCTCACCACGATGTTCCCGTTTTTCGCGGGCTACAGCTGGGAGGACCAGAACCTGGGCAAGGAGGCACGCCCGGACAAGGTCAAGCTGCAGCTGGACAAGGCGCGCTACCGCGCCGGCGACACCATGAAGGTTACGGTCACTGCGCCGCATGACGGCCCCGGCGTGCTGCTGGTCGAGTCCGATCACTTGCTCTATACGAAAAACATCGACGCCAAGGCGGGAAGTACGTTCGAGATCCCGGTGACCAAGGACTGGGAACGCCATGATGTCTACGTCAGCGCGCTGGTGTTTCGCGGTGGCGAGGCGAGTGAACACACCACGCCGGCTCGCGCGATGGGCGTCGAATACGTGGCGATGGATCGTAACGACCGACGCATTCCACTCAAGCTCGACGCCCCGGCGATGATGCGCCCGGGCAACCCGCTCGACGTCAACGTGCAGGCGACCGGGCTGGCCGGCCAGAACGCCTACGTCACGCTGTCGGCGGTTGATCAGGGCGTGCTCAACATCACTGATTACCCGGTGCCCGATGCCTGGGCCTGGCTGTTCGCCAAGCGCGCGCTTGGCATCGACGCCTACGATCTATACAGCCGCATCATCGAAGCGATGGATGGCGCGCAAGCGAAGCTGCGTTATGGCGGCGACATGAGTGGCAAAGCGCTACCCAAGGCTGGCCGGCTCAATCCGAAGGTGGAGATCGTCGACTTGTTCACCGGCCCGGTGGCGTTCGATGCCCAGGGCAAGGCCACGTTGCACTTCGATGTGCCCGATTTCAACGGCAGCCTGCGCCTGGCCGCGCTGGCCTTTACCGACAGCCGCTACGGCAATGCCGAAGGCAACGTCACCGTGCGCGCGCCGCTGGTGGTGGAGCCGAGTACCCCACGCGTGATGGCTGCCGGCGACAAGGCGGTGATAAGCCTCGACCTGAAAAACCTCTCCGGCAAGGACGGCACCGCCAAAGTGACCGTCACCGGTGGCGGGCTGATCAAGGTCGACCAGCCGACGCAAAGCGTGCTGCTGAAAGACGGCGCCGGCACCACGCTGCAGATGCCGGTCACGGCCGAAGCGGGCGTCGCGGTGGCAACGGTCGACATTCACGCTCAGCTCAACGACTATCAGGTCGATCGCCACTTCGAGTTCGCGGTGCGACCGGCCTGGCCGGAAGTCGTGCGCACCACGCCGCTGGCGCTGGAGGCAGGCAAGGCCGAACAATTCGGCGCTGCGGCAATTGCCGGTCTGCTACCGGCCACGGTCCGCGCACGCCTTACGCTCAGCACCTTGCCGCCGCTTCCCTACGGTGCGGCCCTGCGCGGCATCCTCAATTACCCGTACGGATGTATTGAGCAGACCACCAGCAAGGGCTACGCCGCGCTGATTCTGGACGGCGCCACCGCCAAGGCTCTGGGCGGCCCGGTAATGAGCGACGCGGTGCGCAAGTCGGCCGTCGACAGTGCGCTGTCGCGGATCGCTTCGTTCCAGGCCAGCAACGGTCACTTCAGCTTCTGGGGCGGCTCCAGCCCGATCCAGACTTTCATGACGCCGTACGTGGTCGACTTCATGCTCGACGCGCGTGATGGGGGTTTTGCGGTACCGCAAGACGTGCTGCAGAAGGCCTTGCAGCGGCTCAATGACGACCTGCTCGCCGGCGGTCATCCGTACTACGGTTACGAACATCACGACCATATGCGCCTTGCCGATGAGGCCTATTCCGGCTTCGTGCTGGCGCGGGTCAATCGTGCTCCGCTGGGTACGCTGCGCGCGGTCTTCGACAACGAACGGCAGAAGCTGGTCGGCCCGTTGCCGCTGGTGCACTTCGCTATTGCGTTCAAATTGATGGGTGACAACGAGCGCGCGCAGAAGGCGATTGCCGAGGCGTTTGCGTGGGACAAGGAGCGGCCCTGGTATGTCGGCGACTACGGCTCCGAACTGCGTGACCTGGCGTTGATGGTCGCGCTCAGCCACGACTACGGCATGAGCAAGCCCGAGTACGACGCCAAGCTGGTCGACTGGGCGCGTAACGCCAGTGCCAACGTGCGCCAGCGTCAGCAGCAAGACAAGAACTACCGCTGGTCGTGGTCGTATCTGAGCACGCAGGAGCAGGCGGCGATCGCCCGCGTCGCGTCGGCGTTCGATGCAAAAAGTGACGCTCCGCTGGCGGCAACCATGACCGTGGCCGGCACGAGCGAAGTCGCACCGGACAGCCGGGTGTGGAGCCGCGAGCTCAGCGCGGCCGATTTCGTCGCCGGGGTCAGCGTGCAGCCGACCAGTCCGGCGGCGATCTTCGCCACGCTCGACGTGGCCGGCATTCCGACCAAGGCGCCAGCGCCGGACGACAGCCAGATCGACGTGCGCCGCAGCTACTTCACCACCGACGGCAAGCCGTGGAACGGCACCCAGCTGAAAGAAGGCGACACCCTGATCGTGGAGCTGAACATCGAAGCACGCATGGACATTCCCAACGGCTTGGTCACCGACCTGCTGCCCGGCGGACTGGAGGTGGAAAACCTCAACCTTGGCGGCGCCCAGCAATGGGCCGGCGTGGTGATCGACGGAATCGACCTGGACCAGCACGCCGCCGCCGCCGACGTGGTGCACGAGGAATATCGCGACGATCGCTACGCCGCCGCGCTCAACCTCAGTCGCGGCGACAACGCCCGGGTGTTCTATCTGGTGCGAGCGGTGACGCCAGGCACGTACACCGTGCCGCCGCCGCTGGTCGAGGATATGTACCGGCCGGCGATCCGTGGTATCGGCAAAGCTGATCCGGCGAAGATCACCGTGGTCGAGCCATAGGCCAGGCAAGTGCACGCAGGAGTCCCAGCGGGCTCCTGCGCCGCTGAGGGTGCATGAGAATTTTCTTTGCCAGTTCCACTTCGCCGCGACGCTCTCGTGCGCGGTGTTGGCTGCGCCGCATGGTCATCGCAAGCGCTGCGCTGTTGTTGCTCGCCGTCGTGCTGGACCGCCTGTTCCCGCTGCACCTGCCAGCGCCGGACAGCGGCAGTACGGTGGTGCTGGCGCGTGATGGCACGCCGCTGCGCGCGTTCGCCGATAGCGATGGCGTGTGGCGCTATCCGACCACCGTCAAGCAGGTATCACCGCTGTACCTGAGCGCCTTGCTCACCTACGAAGATCGCTGGTTTTATCAGCACCCGGGGATCAATCCGTATGCGTTACTGCGTGGTCTCGTCGGCGGCATCGTGCATGGACACATCGTCTCTGGCGGTTCCACGCTGACCATGCAGGTGGCGCGCATTATCGAACCCAGCTCGTCCTGGTTCCGACCGCATACGTTTCGTGGCAAGTTGCTGCAAATGTTTCGCGCGTTGCAGTTGGAGGCGCACCTGAGCAAGACGCAGATTCTCGATCTGTATCTCAACCACGCACCGTTCGGTGGCCCGATTGAAGGGGTCGAGGCCGCGTCATGGGCCTATCTGGGTAAACCAGCCAGCCGACTCTCGCGAGCCGAGGCGGCGTTGCTGGCGGTGTTGCCGCAATCGCCCAGCCGGCTGCGGCCGGATCGCCATCCGGCGGCCGCGCGTATCGCTCGCGACAAGGTCCTCGGGCGCATGCGCGACCTTGGTGTGTGGAGTGCGGCCCAGGTCAGTGATGCACAGATCGAGCCGGTGGTGGCGCGTTCGCTGCGCGCGCCGCTGTCGGCGGCACTGCTGGCCGAGCGGCTTCATCAGCAGTATCCGCGAGAGCGGCGCATTGCCAGCACCATCGACGCGAACCTGCAACGCGCCGCGGAGGATCGGGTCAGCAGCTATCTGTCGCGACTGCCGGCACACAGCACGGCGGCGTTGATGGTGGTCGACAATGCCACGCTGGAAACGCGGGTTTATCTGGGTACCAGTGATTTTGCCGATCCGCAGCGGCACGGCTACATCGACATGGTGCGTGCGGCGCGCTCGCCCGGTTCCACCTTGAAACCGTTCCTGTACGGGCTGGCGCTGGACGATGGCCTGATCACCTCGCAAAGCCTGCTGGTCGATGCACCGCAGGATTTTGGCGGCTACCAGCCGGGTAATTTCGACGAGGCATTCAGTGGTCCGGTCAGTGCGGCCGAGGCACTGCAGCGCTCGCTCAACGTGCCGGCGGTGGACGTGCTCGATCGGGTCGGCGCGACCCGCTTCGTGGCACGGCTGGCCAATGGCGGCATCGATCTGGGCCTGCCGGCCGGCGCGAAACCGAATCTCTCGATCATCCTGGGCGGCGCGGCAACGCGGCTGGAGGACCTGGTTGGCGCCTACACCGCGTTCGCCAATGGCGGCATCGCCGGCACGCCGCGCTACACGACGCAGCAGTCCGCGCACCCGCGCCGGCTGCTTTCTTCGGGCGCGGCCTGGATCATCCGCGACATCCTGGACAGCAACCCGGCCGATGTGGAAGGCGCACCGCTTGCCGGCGTGATCAACCGTCATGCCAACGTGGCCTGGAAAACTGGCACCAGCTACGGTTATCGCGATGCCTGGTCGATCGGCGTCACCGATCGTTGGACCATCGGCGTGTGGATCGGACGCCCGGATGGCACGCCCTCGCCCGGTCAGTACGGCGCGGTCACTGCGCTGCCGTTGTTGTTCCAGATCGCCGACATGCTGCCGCAACGCGGCGGGCGCACGCATGTGGCGCAGCCGGCCAGCGTGCGCGCGGTGGACATTTGCTGGCCGCTGGGCGGCGCGGCAGCGACCACGCCCGAGCCGCTGTGTCGCCAGCGCCGCACCGCGTGGACACTCGATGATGCGATCCCACCCACGTTCGCGGAACGCGATCTCGGCGCGTGGTCATCCGGCCTGCTCACGCTGCGCGTCAACCAGCACGGCGAGCGACTTAGCGGCGCCTGCCACGCGACGCACGAAGAGACGATCAGGCTCGCACGCTGGCCGGTGCTGACCACGCCGTGGCTCAGCGCCGAGGACCGCCGCGCCGCCGCGTTGCCGCCACTGGCCTCCGGCTGCGCGACAGATTCGCTCGATGTCGCCAGTCCCATCCGCATCGCCGGCCTCAATGCTGGGGTTACGTTGCGCCGTGCGCCGAACAGCGACCAACCGTTACGGGTGAGGTTGAACGCGTTAGGTGCCCAGGGGACGGTGCAATGGCTGCTTAACGGGCGCTTGCAAGGCAGCAGCGATGGCGCGGCCTTGATGACCATCACGCTGCCGCAAGGTGGTGATTACCGCATCACCGCGCTCGCCCGTGACGGCGCCTACGCCACGCTGCGCGTGCACGTGCTGGGCGCGGGCGACGCGAATCGTAGATGAATCACCCGGCGCGGCATGAGCATCAATTCGATTCCTCCGGGCGCACCAGCTCGGCCAGCGATTTTGCCTGACTGAACAGCCAGCCCTGCGCGAAGACGACACCGTGCTCACGCAGGAAGTCAGCTTGCGCACGGGTTTCCACGCCCTCGCTGATCAGGGTCAGGTTGAGTGATTTGGCCATATCAATGATGTGCAATATCACTTCACTGGTAACCGAGTCGGTACCGATTGCGTCGACGAACACCTTGTCGATTTTCAGGTAGTCGGCATTCAGCGTGGTCAGCTGCGAGAGGCTGGAGAAGCCGGTGCCGAAATCGTCGATCGCCACACGGATGCCAAGTGCGTGGATCTGATTGATGATCTGGTTGGCGCTGACCGGGTCGATGAAGGAGTGCTCGGTGATTTCGACCACGATGTTGTAAGGCGCAACACCTGGTGTCGTGACCAGCCGTCTCAACCATTCGACCACATCATCGGAGTGCATGTCCGCCGATGCCAGATTGACGCTGATGTAGGCGCCAGGATGGCGGCTGAAGAAGCGTGGTCCGTCGATCGACACCTGGGCCAGAACGTATCTCGACAATGGGTTGGTAATAAAGCACGAACTCGTTGCGCTTGAGCGCTGCCCGAAGCAAGGCTGGCAACGAGGCACGCTGGCGAGCGAGAAGCATGATCGCTCCGGCCATCGCCGCCCCGAGAGCCAGGCCGATCGGTAGCAGGATGATCATGAATACGCGCAGCCGCGATTCCAGCTTGACGCGCGGGATGGCTACGTATGTCGCCAAATCGAATTCGTTCGAAGCGCGAACCGCTACGAGGTAATTTCCATCGAAAACGACCGCCTGAGGTGCCCCGCGCAGCGCGGTCATCCATGCCGGATTAAAGGCGCCACGATGCGACCACAATCGCTGCGAGCTGAGGCTGTACACCCCCAGCGGAGATTCGGCGTTAGCTGCCGATACGTCGAGTAGGGCTTCGGGGTGGATCGCGGCAGCAAAGCCACCGTACTCCAGGACCAGCAGACGCCGGCTGTCGGCAATCGTCACGGATAGGTAAATCCGTACACCTCTCGGACTGACGTAGCTGGGTGGCCCCAAGTCGATGCCGTCGTCACGAGGTCCGATAGCTGAACACAAGATCCGGCTGTTGGAGACATAACCGACCGGTTGGAGGTAGCTGTAGTCCATGACAATCTCGCGTAACCGAGCGCGTTTCGCATCGGTACACGCATCGGCCAGTTCGGTCCGGCTTAGCCGCTGGTATGCGGCGAGGGCTTCTTCACTGACTGTTTCCGCGCGGCGCAGCACCTCGCCCGCCACTAGCATCGCCTGGGCAGAAGATTCTTCCCTACTTTGGTGATGGGCCAGGTACAGCGCAGCGATGATCGGGACGATGATCGCCAGCGTCGAGGTGACCAGCGCGATCGTGGTCGCGATTCGGTTTCGCATCAGGTTTTTCGCGCCTTCCTCGCGCGTCGCCGTGGTGCCGGTGGGGTAGATCATGCATGATTGTCATCTGCCGTGCATCAGGCAGGCTGCCGGCACGGCGGTTGGCGCGTCGCGGCCGATCTGGCGTGATCACTACCCAGTATAAGCGTGGCTTGGTGCGAACCGAGCGTGGCGGGTCAGAAGCGCAACTTCACGAATAGTGATGGACCCTTGAGCCGCATGTCCAGGCTGTTGTCGAAGTCATCCTGGCGCTTGTCCAGTTGGATCCGCGTGTAGCCGTATTCGGCACTGAATCCGAGGTTTTTCCACGGATACCACTCGAGACCGATGTCCACATTGTAGATATGGCCGTAAAGGTCACCGCCGTTCTTGTCTATGCCAGAGGCGTCGACATACATCCGCCACTTCTCGTCGAACGCGTAGCGCCAGCCCAACTGCACCACCGGCGCCCACGTGCGAGTGCCGGCGTCAGCGGAGGCTTCGTCGACCGGTATGCCGTTCACCGTGCCGCTCCCGTTGAACTGTACCTGCATCCGATACCAGGCGCCGCCGAGACCCACGCCGAAAACGTTATTGCCCTCTCCGAACCACCATCGGTAAGCGACGCTACCGGAATCGAAATCAAGTTTGCCGTGCACCTTGGCCGTGGCGTCGTAATTGTTGCCGTCATAGCTGAAATCCATTTCCAGCACCTGGCTATGCGAACGGTTGACACTGAAATAATCGAACGAGAACCCCTGGCTGTCGCCAATCAACAGGTTGAACCGTATGCGCGGCACCGTTTTGTCCGCATCGAATCCCAGATCGTCTTCCAGGTTCACGTGATCGCGAAACTCGCCGTTGCTCAGGCTGCCACCAATCGTGGTATCGATGATGCCGTAGTAACCACCCAGCGAAAGACTTACTCGATCAAGTGCTGGCGACTGCGCTGCGCACCCGGTGCCGATCGCTCCGGCCAGCAGGATGAAGACGACGCCACCATGAACACACCGGTGCTGACGTGTGCGTCGATGGGTCATCTGGGGTTTCTCCGGGAGCAATTGCGAAGGCATCGTCGAAGAGTGGATACAGCGATCCTTCGAAGTTTTCGCCGTCCATCTTAGAAAGTACCGTTGTGCAGGAAGCGTGCATGCGGCAACGCCAGATGAATCGGGGCAGGCGACTAAGAGCCTGTCGGACTTTGGTTGGCCGGCCTGCGAATTCGCCTGAGTGGTCCATATTTCCGCCGGTTCTTGGTCCAT
>CAJDWH010000111.1_pt1 | contig 11758 bp, 15 predicted proteins | sample 7391531 | NCBI WGS metagenome assembly CAJDWH01 (sample SAMEA7055715, study PRJEB34461) | soil metagenome | biome: terrestrial ecosystem; feature: Peninsula; material: soil | place: Antarctica | collected 2016
GCGCGCTGGTGCAGGCGATCGACGAGTTGTGCGCACGCTGGAATGTGACGCTGGACTGGGACGGCGATACGGCTGATGACGAGTTTCATGCCGAGCAGGATGTGCCATCGCTGATGGCTGTGGCGTACGACCGTCTGGCCGAGTTTGGCTACACGTTGTGGTCGTGGGAGACCGAAGACGACACGTGTGCGGGCTGGATCACGCTGACTTGCGACAACGAACCGCTGCGCGAGCTGGCCACTACGCTGCACATCAACCTTCGTCTAGGCCGCGACGTCGGCTGACACCTTGCGAGGGGGAAAGGAGCGGGCATGTTGCAACTGATCGGGTTCGACGGCGACGACACGCTGTGGCACAGCGAAGGCTACTACCGAGCGGCCAACGACGCCTTCGCGCGCATCGTGGGTGGCTATGTCGACCTTGGCGATCAGCGCGTACACGAGGTCATGCTGGCCACCGAGCAACGCAACCTCAAACTGTTCGGTTACGGCGCCAAGGGCATGGCGCTGTCGATGGTGGAAACCGCGATCGCGATCAGCGACAGCCGAATCAGCGCCGCCGACATCCACCGCCTGGTGGAACTGGGCAAGAGCGTGCTGCAGCACCCGGTGGAACTGCTGCCGGGTATCCGTGACGCCGTCGAGGCGGTGGCGGCGCAGTATGAAATCGTTTTGATCACCAAGGGCGATCTGTTCCACCAGGAAAAGAAAGTGGCCGAATGCGGGCTGGCGGATTTGTTCCGCCGGATCGAGATTGTGTCGGAGAAGAGTGCGGCCACCTATCGTCGCGTGTTGAGCGAATTCGACCTGGCGCCGGCGCAGTTCGCGATGGTCGGCAACTCACTGCGTTCGGATATCGAGCCGGTGCTTCGCCTGGGCGGCTGGGCGGTGCACATGCCTTACCACGTGACCTGGGAACACGAGTTGGAGAACGGGCTGGCTGATGACGAGCAACGCATGCTCACGGTGCAATCGTCGGCGGCGATCCCGGCGGCAGTGGCGCAATTGGATGCGTTATCGCGAGCTTGAGCTGCTGCCGCGACACAGACGGGCCAGGATCGCTCCGGCTTGACCCGGATCAGAGCCAAGCCGGCGTGGTAGCCGCATCATCGAAGGTTGGCGGAATCCACCGCCAGCCAGGCTCGTTGTTCCGCCACCTTGCTCCGGAGAATCACCCGATGTTGTTTCAAGTAAAGGATCTTGCCGAAGGCACTGCCACTCTTGCCGCCGCGCTGCGTGCCCATGATGCCAATGCCCGGGTCGATCTCGACACCATGGCCGGACAGATCAAGGTGACTGCCCAGATGACCTCCGACCAGATTGTCGTCGCCTTGCGCGACGCAGGCTACCAGGCGAACCGGGTATCGGAACCGCAACAAATCCACGTCAGCGGTGGCAGCACCTGCTGCGGCAGCTGTCAGTGAGGCCATGAACGCCAGGCACCTGGACCGCTCCGGTCACGGTGCCTGGCGAGTGTCGCCACTCAGGGCTTCACGGTTTCCGATTCAACCACCATGTCCAGCACGTAGGCGCTGGATGGGGCATCGGCTGGCGGGTTCTTGATCGCGTAGCGCTTCACCCGTAATACGTTGCGCACGCCTGGTTGGTGCGTATAACCCTCGATATCCTGGTTCAGCGGCTGCCACTCACCCGGCGTGCCGGCCGCGAGCCCTTGGGCGTCGTAATCGCGTTCACGCACCTTCAGGCACTGCTGCCCGAGCATCGACGGATGGTTGCAGGGCGCGGTCTGTGCCGCCACCTCGAAGAACACCGTTTCGCCCTTGCCCGCATAGCGTGTCTCCGCCGTGGGCTGGCCGTCGAACTGCAACGTATCGCCGCTGTCCGTGACCAGTGTGAGCCGCGGGGTATCGCCGTCGGACTGCACGGTGAGCGCCGGATCGTCGCGCAGACGTTGGTCGATGGCGTCATCAAGTGCCATCAGCGCCGGCTCAGGGCAGGTCATCATCGTATGCATCAGCGCATCGACGTGCAGCTTGCCGGCCTCGACACGGTAACTGCCACCGATCTGGTTGCAGGCGTTGCTGACGCTGATCCGATCGTCTGCGAAATCCAGCTGCAACGGTTTGTCCGGGCGCGCGAACAGCGCGTCGATGCGTTGGCCCGCCTTGTCGGTGGCCACGTTCAGTTGCCAATGGTATTGCCCTAGCGTGGCGACGTCCCTCGATGGGTTAGGCGTGGCCACGTCCGCGCTGGCGCTGGCCGGCGGTGGCGGCGCGACGGTGTCGGTGGAGGGGGAAGACGAGGGCGTCGGTGAACATGCGGCGAGTGCCAGCGGCAACAACGACAACAATAGGCGACGGTTCATACGGATTCTCCATGGCGGGCGGTGGCGGCATCCGCTGACGGATGACCGCGTCCAGGAAAACCAAGACTAACCCGCGACGTCGCTGCAGCGCGAGCCGTTGCCGCCTGCGATCAGCCCCCGCCGGACCAGGACTCTGGTGGGTTTTGGTGGCCGGTCTCCGAATCCACCTGCGCGGTCCACTACCCGCCGATTCTTGGTCCATAGAACCACTATGGACTGGCAAATCGTCAGGAATCTGTCCTCGCACAGCCGAATTCCCGGCTCGACTACAAAAGCCCGACAACCTTTTAGGCGGCCGCGAGCGCGCGGTCGAGGTCGGCGAGCAGGTCGTCTATGTGCTCGATGCCGATCGACAGCCGCAACATGTCCTCGCTGACGCCGGCCGCCGCCAATTCAGCGGCATCCAGCTGCCGGTGCGTGGTCGACGCGGGATGGGTGACCAGTGATTTGGTGTCGCCGATATTGACCAGCCGGGTGAACAGCGTGAGCGCATCCAGCACGCGCGCGCCGGCGGCTCGGGGATTGTCGCCGGGCTTGCTGCGCACGCCGAACGAGAGGATGCCCGACGCCTTGCCGTCCATGTATTTTTGTACCAGCGCGTGGTCTGGATGGTCAGGCAGACCGGCATACTTCACCCAAGCCACATTCGGGTGCTGTTGCAGGTGGCGTGCGATCGCCAGCGCGTTGTCGCAGGTCCGCTCCATACGCAGGCCCAGCGTGTTGATTCCCTGCAGGATCAGGAAGGCATTCATCGGCGAGATCGCCGCGCCGGTATTGCGTAACGGCACCACGCGCGCGCGACCGATATACGCGGCTGCACCGAGCGCCTCGGTATAGACCACACCGTGGTAAGACACGTCCGGCTCGTTCAGTCGACGGAAGCGTTGCTTGTGCTCGGCCCATGGAAACTTGCCGCTATCGACGATCGCGCCACCGATGCTGTTGCCGTGACCTCCCAGATACTTGGTCAGCGCATGTACCACGATGTCGGCGCCGTGTTCGATCGGCCGGCACAGGTACGGGCTGGGCACGGTGTTGTCCACGATCAGCGGGATGCCGTGGGCGTGGGCGATGGCGGCCAGTGCGCCAATGTCGGTGACATTGCCCAGCGGGTTGCCGATCGACTCGCAGAAGATCGCCTTGGTGCGTGCGTCGATCAGCGGCGCGAACGTTTCCGAGCGACGCGCGTCTGCAAAGCGCACCTCCAGGCCCTGCTGCGGAAAGGTATGGGCGAACAGGTTGTAGGTGCCGCCATAGACAGTGGCGGTCGAGACGATGTTGTCGCCGGCCTCGGCGATGGTCTGGATTGCGTAGGTCACCGCGGCCATGCCCGAGGCCAATGCCAGTGCACCGATGCCGCCTTCCAGCGCAGCTACGCGCTGTTCCAACACGTCCTGGGTCGGATTCATGATCCGCGTGTAGATATTGCCCGGCACCTTCAGATCGAACAGGTCGGCGCCATGCTGTGCGCTGTCGAAGGAGTAAGCCACGGTCTGGTAAATCGGCACCGCGGAGGAGCGCGTGGTGGGCTCCGGCGTGTAACCGGCGTGGACAGCGAGTGTGTCGAATTTCATGGGTGATCCTGCGGTGAGGTACGCAAACCGGGCCATGGCCCGCCTGCGGGCGCCTGGCATTCGATGCCCGGCATGCCGGGTTCGATGCACCGTAACGCAAGTCAAAGCAGGCGTAAAGACGTAAAGACGTAAAGACGTCCAAATGAAATTATGTTATGACCATATGCCGCGGCAGACATGTGTTGTGGCTTGACCTTCCGCCACGCCGAAAGACAGCGATCAAGCCGGACTGACGGGCTCGTCGTCGAAACCGGTATAGCCGTCGGGGAAGATCGGGGTGCCGTCGGGCTCCAGGCCCGACATGTCGGCCAGCGGATGGCGAAATACAAGGGGAAACCGTGACCACGCGGCGTGATCGCGAGGTAGGCGGTGTAGCGCGAGCCCTCGAGCGTGGTGCCGGAGCGGGCCCGGTAGTCGTTGAATTCGCGTTCGGCCATGGGTGTCACGTCGGTGCGGGGACCGCTGCAGTGTATCTTGCGCCGTGCTTGCCGCATCATGCGCTGGTGAACAACACCTCCCCGACCGTGCCCCGCATCGTGCTGGACACCAATGTGTGCCTGGACCTGCTGCTGTTCCGCGATCCTGCCTGCGCGCCGTTGCTGGCCGCGCTGGAACGTGGCGAGGTGCGGGCAGTGACTCGGGACGATTGTCGTGACGAATGGCGTCGCGTGCTGCACTACCCGCAATTGCCGATCGATGATGCGCGCCGACCCACGCTTGAGACCGCATTCGATGACCTGGCCTTGCGGGTGCCGACGATCGCTGGGCCGGATCAGGCGCGGTTACCGCGCTGCGCCGACCCGGACGACCAGAAATTCCTCGAACTGGCGCTGGCGACGGGCGCACGTTGGCTCCTCAGCAAGGACAATGAGTTGCTGAAGCTGGATCGGCGGGTGCATTCAGCCGGATTGTTTCGCATCTTGCTGCCGCAGGATTGGCCCGGTTGTGCCACTTGACGCCGGTTCAACGCGGCGCGTGATGCAGTGACCACGACGCCCACCACGACGCCCACCAGGAGGCCAAGCCATGCTTACCGCACAAACGATCGACTGTCCTTATTGCGGCGAGGCCATCGAGATACTGATCGATGCGTCGGTCCCCGAGCAGCAATACATTGAAGACTGCCAGGTGTGCTGCCGCCCGATCACGCTGAACGTGAGCGTTGATGAGAACGGATCGGCGCATGCGCGCGCCTCAGGCGAGAACGATGCCTGAGGCCGACAAGGCGGCGCGGGTGGCCGCATCGCTGGTCGGCGTGACCGGGCGGGTGAGATCCCACAGGATGCTGGCGCGAAAGCCCAGCGCGCGTGCATCCTGCGCGGTCCATAGCACGCACACGTCCCGCGCCAACCCGCACACCACCACCTCGTCCACCCCGCGATCGCGCAGCCAGCCGGCCAGTCCCGTGCTGGGACGGCTGCCGCCCGGGCCGTGGTTCTCGCGGAAGCCGCTATAGGAATCGACGCCCGGATCGCTGCCCTTGCGGATCACGGCATCGAGCGATGACCAGTCGATCGCCGGATGCAGCTCGGCGCCGCCGGTCCCCTGCACGCAGTGTTCCGGCCAAAGCGTTTGGGCTTCGCCGTAAAGCTCGATCTGATCGAATGGTGCGCGCCCGCGGTGTGAATTGGCGAACGAGACGTGTCCAGCCGGGTGCCAGTCCTGGGTGGCGATGACATGGCGGAACCGGTGCTGACGCAGCAATGCATCGATGCCGGGGATGATGGCGTCGCCTTCGTGGCAGGCCAGCGTGCCACCAGGCATGAAATCGGGCTGGACATCGACCAGTACGAGCGCGGAGGTGGCGGAAGCATCTCGACTCATGCAGACTGAACCAGAGGGGCGGGACCGCATAGTTTAACGGGCGCTCGCCGCAGGCGGGCGACTCTCCACCAGATCTCGGGGGCCGAAGTGCATTACGACCAGTCCTGGATGGGTAGCGGTATCGTCGGCGGTGTCGAGGCCGGCCTTATCTCGGCGGTGGCCGGCTTGCTGTTGTTTTTGCTGTTCCACTGGTTCGGCCGACGCCGTTGCTGGAGCGATGCGCAGACGATCGGTTGGTCATTTCTGCTGGCCAGCGTACTCACCGTCAGCGGCGACCTGTGGGATATGTTTTATTTCAATTATGCCAACCTGCAATCGCCGGCTCTGCTCAAGGCCGAGCTGGCCCTGGTGCACGACCCGCAGCACCTCGGCATGCGCGTGTTGTGCGAATTGCTTGGGGTTTCTTTGGGGATCTATCTTGGCTGGGTGCTGGGCGGCGGCTACCGCTTGAACCAGGGCACGGACAGGCACAAGCACTCATAGCGAGCTCGTTCCTTCGAACCGCTTCAGGCCTTGTTACAGCAGCGCATCGAATGGTGGCGCCACGTGCATTCTCAACCCGCGCCTGCGCGTGAGTCCCAGTAAATACTGCTGCGAATACGCCGAACAAATGCAGCAGAACGCTGCCGCTGGTGAGTGGCGTGGTACTCATCACGGCGGGATCGTCGCTGGTGAGCTGGCCAACATCGCTGCGGGCAGCGTGTCGCGGGGGAATCAGATGCTCAGTCTTCCGGCTGCCGCGTTCTGCTGTGGCCGCGTGCTCCAGGTTCCTGGGGCGTTGGCTTGCTCGTAGGCAAGATAACGGGTCAGTTCGCCGCCGTAGACATGTAAGGTGAGTGCAGTTTCATGTTGCGACAGATTGCGGCAACGATGCACGTGGTTCGGCTCGCCCTCAAACCATATGCTGTCACCGGGCCCGAGCCAGTTGCGACCCAGCGCGTGCAGGTCGCCGGAGTCGGGGTCGCGGCGCCAGGACTGCACTTCCAGCGCACCGACCAGGGCTAACTCCAGTCCCCACAGGCCGGCATGGTCATGCACCGGCGTGCATTGGTTCGCGGGCCATGCCATCACCATCACGCTGACGGCTGGTTGGTTACGCTGCGCGAGCGTCCAGCGTCCGAGTCCCTGCTTACGGTGGCGCAAGCGGGATAGCCGCTCGGCGATCGCCAAAGTGTCGCGATGCACGATCTGCCCGAGCTCGCGCGCCATCGAAGCAAGGTCGGGATGGGCTGCGCTGGCATGCTCAAGCGCGATCGCGCGCAAGGTCCTCAAGGTTTGCCGTGGTTTGTTCATGGAACGTTCCGGCCGAGCGAAGGGGCGCCAGTGGATCATGTCGATGGTTAAAGCCGCGTAAGCGCTCCCGCGTTGCTACTTGCTGTCGCATTGGCCGCAAAAGCCCACCCGACAGGCGCGCCGGACGGGCTTTTGCAGGCGTCGAGCTCAGCCGCGCAACGCGAAAGTCACCGGCACGCTGGCCCAGGCGCGCACCGCGTGTCCGTTCACGATGGCGGGCTGAAAACGCCACGATGTCAGCACTTGCTCGCGCGCGCTGCTGTCGAGCAGCGAATGGCCGCTGCCTTGGGCCACTCTGACCTCCAGCGGTTTGCCGGTCTCATCCACCAGAACACGAAGTACCACCGTGCCCTGCAAATGCTGGCGCAGAGCGGCGGCCGGATATGCGACCGGATGCGCTCGGTAGGCCAGGCTGGCCTCGACGGGTGCCGTAGCCATCGGCGCTTCTGCCGTGCCAGCCGGCAGTACCACGGAGTCCGTGATCGGTGGCGTGGCGATGGTGCCCAACGGGTTGGAGATGATCACCGGCGTACTGATTGGCGTCGGACGTGGCAATACTTGTGGCGCGGTCAGCGGCTGCGGCAGGGGCTTGAGTTCGATTGGCGGCGGCGGGACCGGCACGGGCGGTGGCGTGATCAAACGCACCAGCGCCACCGGCGCGAGTGAATGAGTCACGGGAGAAAAATACAACGACGTGATCGGCCGCGTGGCGACCAGGATAACGGCAAGGTTGAGGGCGATCGCGGCACTGAGCGCGGCGATTCGGGCCGGCTCGGGACGAGCGTGAAGGTTGACGGCCAGGCTTGCGTACGACATGGGCGACCTCCTGACAACAGTGGGTTGTGGCGGCAGTCACGCAGCTTGCACTGGGGATCGTGCTGCCGCAGTTGCAGCGTATGCCTGTTTGGCAACGTTGCACAAGTGGATGGCTGGACGGCCATATGCCGATGCCTGCGCGCGATCCACGGAAGAAGATGCGTCACGCGATCGCAGTGGAAACATGCGATGCGACTGTGCATTCGTGTGGTCTGCTGCGACAATCGCCTCGCGGCGAAGGGCCGACAACATGGGAGCGACGCGATGCGGATGACCGGATGGTGTGGAGTGATGGTACTGGCGATAGCCGGGTTGCTGCCGGCCTCTGCAGCGCGAGCGAGCGATATTTCCTGCAAGATGACGTTCCAGATGTCCGGCTGGTCGGTGTTCTACAAAACTGCCAAGGGCAGCGGAACCGTCAGCTGCAGCAACGGCCAGAGCCTGCATGTGAAGCTGCGCGCGAAGGGCGGCGGTCTCACTTTCGGCAAGACCAAAATCAACCACGGCGTCGGCAAGTTCACGGGGATCAGCAACGTGCGCGACGTGCTGGGTCATTACGCCAATGCCGAGGCGCACGCCGGCGCCCAGCGCTCGGCGGAGGCGCAGGTACTGACCAAGGGCAACGTGTCGCTGGCGCTGAGCGGCAAGGGTGAAGGCTGGAATCTCGGTGTGGCGTTCGGAGCGTTCATCATCGAGTAGTGGTGCTTCGTCTGTTTCATTGCGGCGCCTCGCTCTGCTGCGGTAGGCAAGTGCTCGTGCGACCGCTAAGGTAGAGCGAGGCGCCAGTTGGCGCAGGCCCTGCAAGGATCTGATCTATGCCCCTCTCATCCGGTGCATTGATGCCGCTCTACAGCTTCGGCGACGAGCTGGCCAGCAGCGTGATTCACGGTATCGGCATCGTGCTCAGCATTGCCGCGCTGGCGACGCTGGTGGCATTCGCCGCGCTGCACGGCGATGCGCTCGCGGTGGTCGCCTCGGCGGTATTCGGCGCCTCGCTGGTGTTTTTGTACACCGCCTCCACGCTGTACCACTCGATCCCCGCCGCGGCAGCCAAACCGACGCTGCGCGCACTCGACCACATCGCGATCTATGTGCTGATCGCAGGCACCTATACCCCGTTCACCCTGCTTGCCTTGCCCGGTGTTTGGGGCTGGAGCCTGTTTGCTGCGGTATGGACGCTGGCGTTGATCGGCAGCGCGCTGGAGCTGGGCTTGCTCAAGCGCTATCACAAGGTCGCCGTATTGCTCTACGTGGGCATGGGCTGGATCGGGATCGTGGTGTTCGAGCCGCTCAGCAAGCAACTACAGGCCGGCGGTACCGCGCTACTGCTGGCCGGTGGTTTGGCTTATACGCTGGGCGTGCCGTTCTATTTGTGGCGCAAGCTGCCGTACCACCACGCGCTGTGGCATCTGTTCGTGCTGACTGGCAGCGTGCTGCATTTTCTCGCGGTGTTGTTGTATGTGCTTCCCGGGTCGGGACGCTGAAGCGCACGCGTCGTTCAGCCAAACAGCATGGCGATGCCGAACAGGCTGACCATCAGGAATGACAGCACCAGCTTGAGCAGGGTGCCGAACAACAGGCCGAGCCAGGTGCCGATCCCAACGTGCGTGGACCGCAACACGCTGTTGCCGGACGCCAGCTCGCCCAGGATGGCGCCGATAAACGGCCCGAACAACAGGCCAGGAATGCCGAAAAACATTCCGACGATGGTGCCGATGGCTGCACCCCACAGTGCCCGCGAACTGGCACCGACGCGCTTGGCACCCAGCGTGCTGGCGACGAAATCAACGATGACACCGATGACGCCGATCGCGCCGATGATCAACAGCCACCACAAGCCGAGGTGACGGTAACCGTCTACCGCGGCCGCCAGCCAGATCCCGCCGAACACCATCGGAATGCCCGACAGCACTGGCAGCACCGAGCCGGCCAGGCCGCCGATCATCAGCAAGGCGGCGAGGACATATAGTGCGATATCGAGCATGGGCATTCCGGTAGACAAGACGTAGGAGACCGTTCGCGGGCGATGCTTTTGTTCAGATCCTCATTGTGCATCCAGAACCAGAACATCGTCCGCGAACGGGCTCCTACCTTTCTGCGAAAGCGCGTTCGACCACGTAGTCCCCTGGCTCACGGGTCCGCGGAGAGGCCTGGAAGCCGCGGCCGTCGAGCAGCGCGCACAGGTCTTCCAGCATCGCCGGGCTACCGCACAACATCACGCGATCGGTTTCCGGATTGAGTGGGGGTAGCCCGGTGGCCGCACTTAGTGTGCCGTCCGCGATGGCGTCGGTGATGCGACCGCGGTGGCGATGCGGCTCGCGTGTGACAGTGGGGTAGTAGATCAGTTTCTCGCGCACCAGCTCACCCAGAAATTCGTGTTGCAGCAGTTCGCGCTCCAGGTAATCGGCGTAAGCCAGGTCGCTGACCTCGCGTACGCCATGGGCCAGCACGATCCTGTCGAATCGCTGGTAGGTTTCCGGGTCGCGGATGATGCTCATGAACGGAGCCAGTCCGGTGCCGGTGCCGAGCAGGTACAGGTGGCGACCCTGGCGCCCAGGCTTCAGGTCGTTCAGCACCAGAGTGCCGGTGGGTTTGCGCGTGACAATCAACGGGTCGCCGGGCTGGAGGTGCTGCAGACGCGAAGTGAGCGGGCCGTTGGCGACCTTGATCGAGAAGAACTCCAGGTGTTCTTCCCAGCTCGCACTGGCGATCGAGTAGGCGCGCATCAGCGGGCGCGCCTCGGTTTCCAGCCCGATCATCACGAATTGGCCGCTGTCGAAGCGGAAGCCGGGGTCGCGCGTGGTGCGGAAACTGAACAGTGAATCATTCCAGTGCTGCACGTCGATCACGTGCTCGGTTGCCATTGCCACCATGGGGTTGCTGTCTCGTGTTGCGAACGGATGAGGAGATCGAGGTCAAATGCGCGCTCGTCTGACACGCGTTCGACGCCGTGCGGCCCTTTCAGCCATTTTACGCGATGCGTGTACTCGTTGCTGGCGCGAAATACGGCTGGGCTGGCATGGTTCGTTGTTTCCGCAGAGCCGATCGAGGCGGATATTTCGCCAGTGGCTTGCCAATCCGCGACAATAGCGCTCACATGACTGCCCACTGCGCCCCTTTTTCCCCGACCGACACGCCATGGCGCCTGTCCGTCGCGCCGATGATGGACTGGACCGATCGGCATTGCCGCTACTTCCATCGGCTGCTGTCGCCGCACGCGCGTCTGTATACCGAGATGGTGACCAGCGCCGCGTTGAGGCGGCCAGTTGCGCTTGCTCGAACACAGTCAGCAAGAGCATCCGGTGGCGTTGCAACTGGGCGGCAGCGATCCGCAGGAACTGGCACAGGCGGCGCGGTTCGGTGCCGACGCGGGCTATGACGAGATCAACCTCAACGTGGGTTGCCCTTCGGACCGGGTGCAGTCGGGTCGCTTCGGCGCCTGCTTGATGCGCGAACCGGCGCTGGTCGGCGACTGCGTCAAGGCGATGCGCGATGCAGTGGGTGTGCCGGTGACGGTAAAGTGCCGGATCGGCGTGGACGATCAGGACGACTACGCCGGCCTGCAGCACTTCACCGAAACCATGCTGGAGGCCGGCGTCGAGGTGCTGACCGTGCACGCGCGCAAAGCCTGGCTGAAGGGCCTATCGCCGAAAGAGAACCGTGATGTGCCGCCGCTGGACTACGCGCGGGTCTACCGCCTGAAGCGCGAGTTTCCTGAGCTGGTGGTGGTGATCAACGGTGGCATCACCACGGTCGCGCAGGTACAGACGCATCTGGCCCATCTCGACGGGGTGATGCTTGGGCGCGCGGCGTATCACGATCCTTTCCTGCTGGCGCAGCTGGAACACACGCTGCATGGCGAGCCGCTACCGACGCGCGACGATGTACTTCGGCGCATGCAGCCCTACGTGGAGGCCGAGCTGGCG
>CAJDWH010000144.1_pt1 | contig 11509 bp, 10 predicted proteins | sample 7391531 | NCBI WGS metagenome assembly CAJDWH01 (sample SAMEA7055715, study PRJEB34461) | soil metagenome | biome: terrestrial ecosystem; feature: Peninsula; material: soil | place: Antarctica | collected 2016
ACCTCGACCCGGCCGTGATCCAGATGCAGGGTGCGGCCACCGAGCGCGGCGATGGCGCGGTCGTCGTGGGTGGCGATCAGCAGCGTGGTGCCGACCTGGGTGGCGATGCGGCCGGCGATGACCGACATCGGGTGCAGCAACGGCAAGCCGCCATGATCTTCCACCGACTCAAACGCCACGCCGGTCAGGCCGATATCGAGCAAACTCTTGGTCAGCGCCGGCTCGGCGGCCAGATGCAGATAGCAGAACAGCAGATGATGCTTCCTGAGCAGGGCCAAGTCGCCGGCAATGGGTTCCTTCACCTTGACGATCAGCTCGCCCACGTCATACAGCGCAGCAGCATCGGGCACCACCTTGATGCCGGCCTTTACATAGGCCTCGTCGGCAAACCCGCTGTTCAGACCGGCCCCGGACTGGATGAACACTTCGTGTCCATGGCGCACCAGATCGGCGGCAGCGGCGGGAACGAGTGCGACACGACCTTCGAGGGTCTTGGTTTCGGAGGGAATACCGATACGCATGGCAAGAGAATCCTGTGGAAACACGTTGTAAATCCATCGCGCAGTTGTCGCGGTGGTGTCGTTTGTCTGCCGCTGACTTGAATCGGCCGGGCGAATTCCCCATTCTCCCGGGGTCGCACACGTTGTTGCCACCTGTCGACGCGGTTTCAGTGAAACCCCAATCGCGGTGGCCCCGAACAGCCACTCAAGTCACCAGCAAACCCAAGGATTATACCCGCCATGCCCACCCCCAAGCACAGTCGCCTGCTGATTCTCGGCTCCGGTCCCGCCGGTTACACCGCCGCGGTGTATGCGGCCCGTGCCAACCTCAAGCCGACCATGATCACCGGCATGGAGCAAGGTGGCCAGCTGATGACCACCACCGATGTCGACAACTGGCCCGGTGATGTCGAGGGACTGCAGGGTCCGGCACTGATGCAGCGCATGGCCGAGCACGCCGAACGTTTCCACACCGAGATGATTTTCGATCACATCCACACGGCCAACCTGAAGCAGCGCCCGTTCCGGCTCACCGGCGACTCCGGCGAATACACCTGCGACGCGCTGATCATCAGCACCGGCGCCACCGCCAAGTATCTCGGCATCGAGAGCGAAGAGAAGTTCAAGGGCAAGGGCGTGTCGGCCTGCGCCACCTGCGACGGCTTTTTCTTCCGTGACCAGGACGTGGTGGTGATCGGCGGCGGCAACACCGCGGTCGAGGAAGCGCTGTACCTGTCCAACATCGCGCGCAAGGTCTACCTGGTGCATCGCCGCGACAAACTGCGCGCCGAGAAGATCATGCAAGACAAGCTGTTCGAGAAAGAGGCCGCGGGCAAAATCGAACTTATCTGGAACCACTCGGTCGACGAGGTGCTGGGCGATGCCACTGGAGTCACCGGCGTGCGCGTGAAGGACGTCAACTCCGGCGCCACCCGCGAGATCGCCATCACTGGCTTTTTCGTGGCGATCGGGCATACCCCGAACACCGGCATCTTCGCGAGCCAGCTCGATATGCGCGATGGCTACATCAACATCAAGAGCGGCCTGGACGGCATGGCGACGATGACGTCGGTGCCCGGCGTGTTTGCCGCCGGCGACGTGGCCGACCATGTCTACCGCCAGGCAGTCACCTCGGCCGGCTTCGGTTGCATGGCCGCGCTGGACGCCGAACGCTGGCTGGACCAGCAGACGCCGGTTGCCTGACGAAGACGAAATAAATGGCGAGGGGTGATAAACGAGTGGTGACGCGCTGCATGAAACTGCATGCGTCACCAACATCCGGGGCGCCACGCGGCCTCGTCAAAGACGGAGCCTGGTGATGACGGCGAAATGGCGAATCGTGCTGCTACGGATCACCCGACAGCTGTGGTTTCGCTCGGCACTTTATGGCGCGTTCGGCGTAGTCAGTGCGTTGATCGGGGCCGTGGCCAAACCGTTGATTCCAGAAAGCGTCGCGGCGCAGATCGGCGTCTCGTCGGTCGGCAATATCCTTGGCATCCTGGCTTCCAGCATGCTGGCTGTCACCACCTTCTCGCTGTCCACCATGGTCGCCGCCTATGCGGCGGCTAGCGACAATGCCACGCCGCGTGCCTCGACCTTACTGATCGAGGACTCCGGCTCACAGAGTGCGCTGGCCAGCTTCATCGGCGCGTTTCTGTTCAGCATCGTCGGCTTGATTGCCTTGAGCACGGGCATTTACGGTGATAGCGGCCGGCTGATCCTGTTCGCCGCCACGATCATGATGATCGTGATGATCGTGGTCACTCTGTTGCGCTGGATCGACCAGCTCTCACGGCTCGGCCGGGTCAGCGAAACGATAGACCGGGTCGAACGCGCCACTCGCGACGCGATGAAGTCGCTCGCCGCTGCCCCGTACCTGCATGCGTCACCCTGGAAAACGCCCGCTGGCGATGCTGTCGAGATCTTCAGCAAAGACATTGGTTATGTGACCTACATAGATGCGGAGCGGCTGCACGAGCTCGCGGAGAAAGCCGACATCGAGCTGTGGGTGGAGGCTGCCGCCGGTGATTTCATCACGCCGAACCAGATCATCGTGCGCTCATCCAGGGCCATCGCCGAGAAGATAATCAAGCGCATCACCGAGGCCTTCGTCATCGAGGATCGCCCCGACTTCCAGCAGGATCCGCGCTTCGGACTGGTCGTGTTGACCGAGATCGCGCAACGGGCACTGTCGCCCGCCATCAACGATCCCGGCACCGCGATCGACGTCATTGGCACCGCAACCCGGCTGCTATGTGGATGGGCCAGCGCACGCCAGTCGGCCGAACCACCAAAAATCAAGTATCCGCGCGTGTTCGTGCGGGCACTGGATGAACGTCACTTTTTCGAGGACGTCTATGCGCGTCTGGCGCGTGACAGCGCAGGCATGCTGGAAGTGGCAACCTACATGCATCATTCGCTGGCAACGCTCGGGCGACAGAATTATCAGCCTTACCAAGAGGCAGCACGGGTTCAAGTCGAGCGCGCACTCAAACTCAGCGACGCCAGCCTGACACTGCCGGGCGACCAGCAGCGACTGCTGCAGATCGCCCGTTGGCGCACCGACTCGTGATGAACAACATCGATACCAGCTTGATCGCGCGATTTCATCCCAGCATTGACCAGATCGACGCCGCGACATGGGACGCGTTGCGCGTGGACGCCAACCCATTCGTTTCGCACGCTTTCCTGCACGCACTGGAAGACACCGATTGCATCCGCGCCGGCTGGGGCTGGCAGGCGCATCACCTGGGTCTGTACGACGACAACCGTCTGGTTGCCGCCGCGCCGTTGTACCTGAAAGGCAACTCGCATGGCGAGTTTGTATTCGACTGGGGCTGGGCGCGCGCCTGGGAACGTGCCGGCGGCGAGTACTACCCGAAGTTGCTCAACGCGGTGCCCTACTCGCCGGTGCCTGGCCCGCGATTGCTGGCCGGCGACGGCGAGCGCAGCCCCATCCTGCGGGAGGCTCTGGTCCGGGCGATGCGCACCGAGGCCATGCGCATGGGACTGTCCTCGGTGCACGCAAACTTCCTGCTGAGTTCGGAACTGGGTGCCTTCGGCGACGACTGGCTGGCCCGTTCAGACGTGCAATTCCACTGGCACAACCACGGTTATCGGCATTTTCCGGATTTCCTGGCTGCGCTGAGCCACAAGAAGCGCAAGAACATCCTGCGCGAGCGTGCCCAGGTCGCCGCCAGCGGGCTGCTCATCGAATGGCGTAGCGGCGACACACTCAATGATCACGAATGGGAACGTGTGCACGCGTTGTACGAAGCTACCTTCGACGCCAAGGGCAACCAGGCCGTGCTGACCGCAGCGTTCTTCCGCCGGCTCGGCGAGCTGGGCACGCTGGCGCAGGTTGCGCTGGCGCGCCACGAGGGAGAGATCGTGGCGATCGCACTGTTCTTACAAGGCGACGGCGTGTTGTACGGGCGCTACTGGGGCACATCGATCGATGTACCAGGCCTGCATTTCGAACTGTGCTACTACCGGGGCATCGAGTACGCCATCACCCGGCAACTGCGCCGCTTCGAGCCCGGGGCACAAGGCGAGCACAAGCTGGCGCGCGGATTCTTGCCGGTGCGCACGTATTCACGCCACTGGCTGGCCAATCAGGATTTTCGTGCCGCCGTGGCGGCATCGCTCGCGCATGAAGGTCCGGCGGTGGATGACTACGCCAGCGAACTGTTGCAGCACAGTCCCTACGCACACCGCGTGGACCGCGCGCGATGATCCGCCTGCCGCTGCTCGATCCGGACGCACCCGAGCGGTTCCCCGACCAGGCGCTTGCGCTGGCCGAACCGAACGGTCTGCTGGCCTTCGGCGGCGATCTGTCACCCACGCGAGTGCTTGCCGCCTATCGGCGTGGCATCTTCCCCTGGTTCAGCGAAGGCGAGCCGATCCTCTGGTGGTCACCGGACCCGCGTTGCGTGTTCCGCACCCAGACGCTTCGTCCGAATCGCAGCTTGCGCCGCCAGCTTGCCGGTAAGTACTGGCACGTCACCATCGATCAGGCGTTCGAGGCGGTGATCCACGGCTGCGCCGCGCCAAGGGACGACCATAGTTCCACCTGGATCGTGCCGGCCATGATCGACGCATACGTTCAGCTGCACCGGCAAGGCCACGCGCACAGCGTGGAAACCTGGGATGGCGATCGTCTGGTCGGGGGCGTTTACGGTATCGCGGTCGGCAAGCTGTTTTGTGGCGAATCGATGTTCAGCACCGAAAGCGGAGGCTCCAAGACCGCGTTGATGGCACTGGGACAACTGCTGCACGACGAGGGATTCCCGCTGCTCGACGCCCAGGTTCCCAACCACCACACGCTGGGCCTGGGCGCCATCGAGATATCGCGCGCGGACTATCTGGCGCAATCGAGCTGGCTGGCCGCGCAAACGGGCCGGGTCGGCAGCTGGGCCAATCTGGGTTCACGGCTGCAGCAGCCCGGCTGATTCAGGTTCAGTTGCTGCGCACGGCGTATTTGCGCGCCACATAATCATCCAGGATGTCGACGAACTCATTGGCGATATTGTCGCCGCGCAAGGTCATCGTCTTCTCGCCATCCATGAACACCGGCGCCGCGGGCGCCTCGCCGTTGCCCGGCAGCGAGATGCCGATGTTGGCGTGCTTGGATTCGCCCGGACCGTTGACGATGCAGCCCATCACCGCCAGCGTGAGGTTCTCCACGCCGTCGTATTTCACCTTCCACAACGGCATCTGCGCGCGCACATGTGCCTGAACGGTCTGCGCCAGCTCCTGGAAGCTCGGGCGTGAGCGAGATGCGGATGGTGTCGCCGATGCCTTCTTGCAGCAACACCGCCAACGCCGCGGCAGACGCGGTGATGCCTTTGGAGCCCATGCCGGCTTCGGTCAGGCCCAAGTGCAGCGCATAGTCGCAGCGCGCGGCCAGGTCGCGATACACCGCGATCAGCTCCTGCACACCGGAAACCTTGCACGACAGGATGATGCGCTCGCGCGGCAGGCCTAGTTCCTCGGCTCGCGCAGCTGAATCCAGCGCCGAGCGCAGCAGCGCCTCGCGTGCCACCTGCGAGGCATCCCAAGGCTCGGCGCGGTGGGCGTTCTCGTTCATCAGCGCAGTGACCATGGACTGGTCGAGCGAGCCCCAGTTGGCGCCGATGCGCACGGGTTTTTCGTAGCGCAGCGCCTTTTCAATGATCGAGGCGAACTGACTTTCGTGCTTTTTGCCAAACCCGACATTACCGGGGTTAATGCGGTATTTGGCCAACGCCTCGGCGCAGGCCGGCTCCCGTTCCAGCAACTGATGACCGTTGTAATGGAAGTCGCCGATGATCGGGACCTCCACCCCCATCATCGCCAGACGTTCAGCGATACGAGGTACTGCCGCCGCAGCGGCCGGCGTATTGACGGTGATGCGTACCAGCTCGGAGCCGGCGCGCGCCAGCTCGGCGATCTGCCTGGCCGTGCTGACCGGGTCCTCGGTGTCGGTGTTAGTCATCGACTGCACCACGATCGGTGCGCCGCCCCCCACCTTTACCTTACCAATCTGCACAGCCACGCTGGACCGACGTAGCGCCGGTCCGGCAGGTCGCGGTTGTTGCGAAACAATCTCACTCATGGAGTCAACCAGGATGCCGGGTCGCGACCGATCGCGACGGAAATGACAAGGATACTCGCTTGACCTTCCACGCTTGTGGCAAGGTGTCGTAAACGGGTCAGCCAGACAGGTCGTCCGGGCGATAACGCAATCGATGGACGAATTGCCGCAGTCGCTTGATCAAAGTCAAGACTAGGCTGCATGCTTCACTCCAAAATACTCCGCTGTCCAGCCGGGAACGACGATGCCGAACACCGAATATTACAACGACATAGTCGTGCGCCAGTTCCTGCTCGCCGCTGCCGTTTGGGGCATCATCGGTATGTCGGTCGGCGTATACATTGCCGCGGAGCTGATGTGGCCGGTACTGAATTTCGATATTCCCTTCCTTACCTTCAGCCGGCTGCGCCCGGCTCACACTTTCGGTGTGATCTTCGCGTTTGGCGGCTCGGCGTTGATGGGCACCTGCTACTACGTGGTGCAGCGCACCGGCCACGCGCGGCTGGCATTCCAAAAACTGGCTGCCTTCACGTTCTGGGGCTGGCAACTGGTCTGCGTGCTGGCCCTGACCACGATGCCGCTGGGGATCACCCAGAGCAAGGAATACGCCGAGCCGGAGTGGCTCATCGATATCCTGATCGCGGTGGTCTGGGTCAGTTTCGGGGTGGTGTTTTTCGGTAGCCTGGCGCGCCGACGGATCAAGCACATCTATGTGGCGAACTGGTATTACGGCGCCTTCATCATCGCCGTCGGCCTCCTGCACATCGTCAACAACCTCGTGCTGCCGGTATCGCTGTTCAAGTCGTACCCGATCTATTCGGGCGTGGTCGACGCGATGGTGCAGTGGTGGTACGGCCACAACGCGGTGGCGTTCTTCCTCACTGCCGGCTTCCTCGGCATGATGTACTACTTCGTGCCGCGGCAGGCCAAGCAGCCACTGTGGAGCTACCGCTTCTCGATCGTCAATTTCTGGGCGCTGATCTCGGTCTACATGTGGGCCGGCGCACACCACCTGATGTACACCGCCCTGCCCGACTGGGTGCAATCGGTCGGCATGGCGTTCTCGCTGGTGCTGTTGATGCCGAGCCTGGGTTCGGCCGCGAACGGCCTGTTCACGTTCAACGGCACCTGGCATCGGCTCAGGTCCGATCCGGCCGCCAAGTTCATGATCATGTCGCTGGTGTTCTACGGCGCCGCCACGTTCGAAGGCTCGATGATGGCGATCAAGACGGTGAACTCGCTGTCGCACTACACCGACTGGACCATTGCCCACGTGCATTCGGGCTCGCTCGGCTGGGTGGCAATGATCACCATCGGCTCACTCTACGCGATGGCGCCTCGTGCGCTGGGTCGCCCGGAGATGCATTCGCACAAAGGTATGGAACTGCATTTCTGGCTGCACATGATCGGCACCCTGCTTTACGCGCTCACCTACGGCTTCCTCGACAGCCTGATCGCGATCCGGCCGATGTACCTGATCCGCTGGGCTGGCGGCCTGTTCATCCTGTCCGGCATGTGGGTGATGGCGTGGAATCTGTGGCACACCGCCTCTGATGCGCGCCATCACCTGATCAAGCCGATCCCGGTGCCGATTCCCGAGCCGGTACCACATCAGGTACCCGCTCCGCTGCCTGCGGCCGGCTGAGGAACTCCAGACATGGCTTACAAGCACTTCGAATTCATCGAAAAACACGTCGGCCTGCTCGCGGTCCTGACCGCGGTCATGGTCTCGCTCGGCGGCCTTGCCGAAATCACCCCGTTGTTCATGGAGGCGCATTCGGTGAAGGCGCCGCCGGGGGTGGAACCCTATGACCCGCTGCGCCTGATCGGCAAAGACACGTACGTGGCAAACGGTTGCTACCTGTGCCACTCGCAGATGATCCGCGCGCTGCGGTTCGAAACCGAGCGCTACGGCCACTACTCCACAGCGGAAGAATCGGTCTACGACCGTCCGTTCCAGTGGGGCTCCAAGCGCACCGGACCAGACCTGGCCCGGGTCGGCGGCAAATATTCGGATGAGTGGCAACGCCTGCACCTGATGAATCCACAGCAGCTGGTGCCACAGTCGAACATGCCCGGCTACCCGTGGCTGGCGCACAACAAGATCAACGCCGAGGACGTGCAGGCGCGCATGCGCACGCTGCGTAAGCTCGGCGATCCGTACACCGACGCGCAGATCGCGGCGGCACCGGCGGCGGTAAAGGACAAGACCGAGATGGATGCGCTGATCGCGTATCTGCAAGGCCTGGGCATCGACAATGAACCCAAGCCACTCGCGGGCAAGACCGCGAGCGCAAGTGACGCCCCGGCCGATTCGGGAGCTACACCATGACCCCGATGAACCCGATCTGGGGCCAAATTGCTGGCGTGTTCATCGTGCTGATGATGGTCACCTTCATCGGCATCTGGATCTGGGCGTGGCGCAAGAAGCACAAGCGGGTCTTCGACGAAATGGCTCAGTTGCCACTCGAACTCGACGAAAAGCCCGACACCGACACCGACACGAAGGAGGATTGCCCATGAGCACGGGCTGGTCGCTGTGGGTCATGTTCCTGGTGACGCTGAATATGGGCATCACCTTCTTCCTGTACCTGTGGGCGCCGCGGGCGAAGATCCCCACCCGGCCGGACGGCACCACCGGCCACGTATGGGCGCACGGCACGATCCTCGAGGGCATGAAGAAGTTGCCCAGCTGGTGGGTCTGGTTCTCCGGCGCGATGTTCGCATCCGCGTTTGTCTACTTGTACCTGTACCCCGGCTTCGGCAACCACAAGGGTGCCCTGGACTGGACTTCGCACGGCGAACTCGCACGTGACGTGGCCGCAAACAAGGCGAAGCTCGACCCTTTGCTGGAGCGCTTCCGGCTGTATCCAGTGGAGCAGCTGGCAGGCGACCCGAAAGCGCGGGAGTTGGGCAAGGTGCTTTTCGAGGATAACTGCGCCGCCTGCCACCAGCGCAGCGGCAAGGGCAACGTCCTGCTCGGCGCGCCCGACTTGACCGAAGACGACTGGCTTTATGGCGGCACTGGCAAGGACATCACCACCTCGATCCGTGATGGCCGAGGCGGCGTGATGCCGCCATGGGCCAGCCTGGGCGAGGACAACGTCAACAATCTGGTGCACTACGTGCTGAGCCTGTCCGGTGCGAAACACGACGCGACGAAGGCTGCTGCCGGCCAGCCACTGTTTGCTACCTGCGCTGCTTGCCATGGCGCCGAGGGCAAAGGTAATCCTGCGCTGGGTGCGCCGAACCTGACCGACAGCGTCTGGCTTTACGGTGGCACGGAGGCGGACCTCCACCACACCATCCACGACGGACGCCAGGGCCATATGCCGGCCTGGTCGCCGCGCCTGACCGACGACCAGATTCACGTACTCGCTGCGTACGTTTATCACTGGTCGCATTCGACTGATGAAGACAAGCAATGACAACACCCGCCACGCCGGATCGGCGTGGTACCACCAGCCGGTACTGTGGCTGGGCATCGCGGTCTTTGTCGCATCGCTGGCTGGCTGTGTGTGGCTCATCGTGGTCAGCGTCCGCTACGCCGACACCCCGATAAGCGCGCCGCAAGCGGTATTCGGCGTACCGGCCAGCGCACATAGCGCGCCGCAACCGCCACCTGACCCGTTGCCATGAGCATCTCGGCGGCATGGGCGGATCCCCGGCTCGCCGCCCAGGTTTTGCGCGAGCGACGCGATGGGTGCAGCGAGATCGCGCTGCACGTCGAGGCGTTGCACGACTCGCGCCAGGTGCTCTGGCTCGAGCAACGAATCAACGCGCTGGCCGGCGTACGGCGAGTCACGATCGACCGTGCAGCCCGCCGCGTGCGAGTGGTGTGGCAGACGCAACGCACTTCCTTGCCGGCCCTGCTCGAGAACTTTGTCGCTGCCGGCTGCCCGGCGCGGCCGCTGCGCCACGACGAAATCGAGGATGCCCGCGCCGCCGAGATGCATGATGCCCTGAAGCGCATGCTGGTCGCCGGTATGTGCGCGATGCAGGTGATGACGTACGCCTTCGTCATCTACATCGGGGTGGTCGAATTCGTGGATTTCAGCACGCGCAACCTGTTCCGCTGGTTGGCTTTGCTCACCACGATCCCACTGGTGTTCTATTCGGCGCGGTCGTTCTTCAGCGGTGCGACGCAAGAACTGCGCGGCCGCCGGCTCGGCATCAACGTACCGGTGGCGCTGGCCATTGCGTTGGTGTTCGTCGCCAGCGTGATCAATACGCTGCGCGGTACGGGCGAGGTCTACTTCGACTCGATCAGCATGTTCGTGTTCCTGCTGCTCGGTGCACGTTATCTGGAGCTGCGCTCGCGCCATCGCGCCGGTGCGCAGGGCGATGCCCTGATCGACGCCACCCCACTGCTGGCGCAGCGACGGCGCGCCGATGGCCAGTTGGAAACCGTCGCCGCCATGAACCTTGCCAGCGGTGATCGGGTGCACATCGACGACGGCGGCACGGTGCCGGCTGACGGCGTGCTCGAAAGCGCTTCAGTGCAGGTCGATGAGGCTCTGCTCTCCGGGGAATCACGCCCGCAGCAGCGCCAGCGCGGTGAACGACTGGTAGCCGGCAGCGTGTTGCTGACCGGGCCGGCGGAACTACGCGTGGAGCACGGCGGTGCGGACACCGGCGTAGCTCGGCTCGGCGCACTCGCCGCCCGCGCCCGCCAGGCACGCACATGGGTCGCTGGCAGCGACCGGGATGTCACCCGTTTCGTACGTCGCATCCTGCTGCTGACCGTGCTGACGGCGCTGGGCTGGTTGCTGGTTGATCCCTCGCGCGCCTTCGATGCCGCCATCGCGGTATTGGTGGTGGCCTGCCCCTGCGCATTCGCGCTGACCGTGCCGGTCACGCTGACCCGCGCGCTGGGCCAGTTGGCCCGCCACCATGTGCTGGTCACTGATGGCAACGCCTTGCTCACCCTCGCGCGCGTTGATCGCGCGTTGTTCGACAAGACCGGCACCCTCGCCGTGCCACGGCTTGATCTGGGCGCCACCGAACCGCTGCGCGGCAATTCGCGCGAGCAGGTACTGGTCTGGGCCATGGCACTGGCCAGCGCCAGTTCGCATCCACTGGCACGCGCATTGACTGAAGCCGTACGCGGAGAAGTCGCGCCAGTGCAAGCTCAGGACGTGCGGGTGACGCTGGCAGCGGGCATCGAAGGCACCGTGGATGGCCACGTATTGCGCCTGGGCCGCGCCAATTTCGCCCTCGATGGCAAACCGACTGATGTGCGGCTGGCTGAGGATGCGATGGTTCTCGCTGACGAACACGGCCCGCTGGCGCGCTTCCACTTCCATGAGCAGCCACGTGTCGACGCGTCCGCCACCCTGCAGCAACTGCGCCGGGACGGCGTCGGCGTGAGCATGGCCAGCGGTGACAGTGCCGATCGCGTTGCGGCAATGGCGGAGCGACTCGATATCGACGA
>CAJDWH010000119.1_pt1 | contig 11386 bp, 11 predicted proteins | sample 7391531 | NCBI WGS metagenome assembly CAJDWH01 (sample SAMEA7055715, study PRJEB34461) | soil metagenome | biome: terrestrial ecosystem; feature: Peninsula; material: soil | place: Antarctica | collected 2016
CAACCTGATGGCCGGCTACGCGTTTGCCAAACTGCGCTTCGCCGGGCGCGAGCGCTTGTTCCAGGTGCTGCTGGGCGCACTGGTGATCCCGGCCCAGGTGGCCATGCTGCCGCTGTTCCTGTTGCTGAAATACCTCGGCCTGGTCAACAGCTATGCCGGGGTGATCGTGCCGACCCTGGCCACCGTGTTCGGCATCTTCCTGGTGCGCCAATACGCGCGTGGCATTCCCGACGAGCTGCTCGAGGCGGCACGGATCGACGGCGCCAGCGAGTGGCGTATCTTCTGGCAAATCGTGCTGCCGTTGCTCAAGCCGATCATCGTGACTCTGGCGATTTTCAGCTTCCTCGCCGCATGGAACGACTTCATGTGGCCACTGATCGTGCTGACCGGGCAGGAACACTACACGCTGCCGATCGGCCTGGCCTCGCTCGCTCGCGAGCATGCGCAGGACAGCGAACTGATGATGGCCGGCTCGGTGGTGACCGTGCTGCCGGTATTGCTGCTGTTCCTGTCGCTGCAGCGCTACTACCTGCAAGGTCTGCTGCTGGGCAGCGTGAAGGGCTGATCTCCGGCATGACTTCCTGCATTGGCTGTAGCGCGGGTTTTCGCAAACCTTGCGGCAACACCCACCGTGGCGAGGAGCCAGCGCATGTTGCATACGCCGCTGGCCAACGCGGCACGCATGCAACGCCCGTTGCTGCTGATCGCTGGCGGCGCGGATCATCGGGTGGCAATTCGCGGCGTAACCGCATACGCGGCGCAACTGAAACTACTGGGCCGCGATGCAAGCCTGCTGGTCGACGCCGAGGCTGGCCACACCAACGAGGACCCGCTGGCCAAGGAGGCGATGTTCTACCTGACCGCGCGAGTGCTGCAGCGTCACCTGGGCGGCGCAGTGGCGACGCCACCGGACCCGGCACTACGCGATTATCTGCAGCGGAATCTGCGCCTCACCGGGAAAGACCTGCGCGGGGAGTGAGTCGCCGCGCCGGGTTTCCAGGGGTGGCACGGCAGGCACGCACGACGGCGCGCCTGCGGCTCAGAATCTGCCGGCCCCGAAGTCGGCGATCGCCTCGTGCATCTGCTCGGGCATATTCATTAGTCGGGTTGTCTTTGAGATGTTGCGCATGGTCATGCTGCTGGACCCAACAACTCGCTACGCTTTCTGGACCTGTACTCAAGTCGGGGCGCGTTGTCTGGAGCGGTTGAAAAGCCGTTTTGGTTAGACGAACGGTTTCTGAGGCGCGCGTGTGCGCGTGCTGAACGGACATGCTGAATGTTCCGGCCCAACGTAGTCGCCGTGTTGGTGATGGTCAGCGAAAGAGCATTACGGAGTTGATCCAGTTCGGCGTTGTCGAGCAAAAGACGTGGACTGAAAGCGTCAACGCGCCAGTCACAGAAGCGCGTTGGTGTATTTATATCCGGGTTATATTGACGCAAGAATTTAACCCGGATATTATTTGGCTCATCCAACTCAAGCTCGATCACCTCGTGACTGAAACCGTTACACCTTCCTACACCAGCTTCAACGGCCACAAGCGCATCGCCTCTGGCAGCTTGTCCGTCAATGCGTTGGCTGTGAAAGGCGCTCTGGCGTCCGGCGTTCCTGCTCCGACGCTGACCTTCTGCGACCAGACTGGCCAAATCGTCGATATCGACGTTCGAGGGAGCGATGCCGAAATACTGGCGCGCCTACCTCCCGAGGCGAACCAGCTAGATGGGAACAAATCCCCATTGATTCATTCCGATGAGCCTGATGAGCCACGTGGCCGTGGCCGGCCAAAGCTTGGGGTAGTCGCTCGAGAAATCACGCTACTGCCGCGCCACTGGGCCTGGTTGGCTACGCAGCCAGGCAGCGCATCGGTGACTTTGCGCAAACTGGTTGAAAACGCACGCCGGGCCAGTGTGGACCGAGACCGGCAACGCGTGGCCAATGAATGTGCTTACCACTTCATGTCAGCCATGGCTGGTGACCTGCCAGGTTTTGAAGAGGCCTCGCGCGCTCTTTTCGCGAACGACGCGGAAAAGTTTCGCCAACACACCGAAGCTTGGCCGCCCGACGTTCGCGATTACGTCAGGTCCCTGGCGTGCCCGCTGCCGCAACCGGAAGTGCCGAAACTTGCGCCGTAACCCATTTGGAACAGAAGCATTGACGATGACAAACAACCGAACGCTGAAACGACAGTATCTGGAGACGAAAACCCGGACCGGGGTGTACACGATCCGCAACCAGGTGACCGGTCGGGCGTTGGTCGCCGGCAGCACTAACGTTCACGGCATACTCCAACGACACCGTTTTGAACTGCGGTATGGACAGCATCGAAATGTGCGGCTTGCGCAGGATTGGGTCGACTACGGCGAGGCCAACTTTCTCTTCGAGGTGCTCGACATGATCAAACCCAGCGAAGATCCATCGTTCGATGCAGCACAGGAATTGGATTTGTTGGTGAGCCTGTGGCGCCAAGAAATCCCATGCCTCGGCGAACTCGGCTACGACGAACCGAGGGGCGAATCTTTATGAGCACGAATCTCGCGTTCTGTTTGGCGCTAAATCTTGCCCACGCCAGCTTGCAACTTAAGCTTGACGACGAGTTGGGTACATACCATGGCATCAGTTTCAGCGACTTTGCGCTGCTGAATTTGCTCGCACAAGCGGACGATGGTCGGGCAAGCATTCCGCAGCTCGTGCGTCCGCTTGGTCAGCCTCAATCGGCGGTGTTGCGTCAGTTGATCGTGCTCGAGAAGATTGGCCTCGTGGTGCGCGACGGAACGAAGGGATCTCGTCAGGCTGTGCTTCGCCCGGCCGGTCGTGCGCTGGTAAACGCCGCAGGCGAGACCGCCGAGAGCATTTGCACCGAAGCCGTCGAATCAATCGCCCCAGCAATGATTGCGACGGCTTCCGCAGCCATGGCAACGCTTGCACGCACGCCGGCTTTGGCAATCTCATGAGCAACGCTCTCGCGCCGATTCGTTGAGTACGCGGCCACTTGTACAGCGTGGTGGAATATCCGCTGTGATGCAGTGATGCAGGCCAAACGAGATATCGGAGTGCTCTCAAATTGCGTACGACACAACAGCATTCAAGGCACAAAAGCCATGCCCAAGACCAAAGCAAACGGAATTGAATTCGCCATCCACTACAGTCTCAAGACGACGCTCAGGCTACAGAGCTGAACGATCGCCTGTGCTCGGGTCTAGGAGACTGTCGGACTTTGGTGGTCGAGTCGAGAATTCGGCTGGGTGCGGAAAGATTTTCGCCGGTTCGCAGGTCCATAGTGGTTCTATGGACCAAGAATCGGCGGAAATATGGACCACTCAGGTGGATTCGCAGGCCGGCCAACCAAAGTAGGCCGCGAGCACGAACGGATTGTTTCCCTGACGCTACGCCGGCACTGGTGTACCGCATTGCGCGCAGAAACGGGCGCCGCTCAGCGCCGGCTGCTGACAACCCGGGCATTGACGCGCACGCACGCCAGGGCTCAAGGCCGCGGCAGCCGGCGAGCTGCCCAGGGCTCGTGACACCGCCGCGCTGGCATCGGTGCTGCCGCCGAGCTGGTTGAGCGCGCCCAGCGCGGCGATCTTTTCCACGTCGCGGCGAGAGCTCGGCATCTCCACGCTGCTTTGATCGACGGCAAAGTTCTCCAACTGCGTGCGCAATGCGCCAGCGAGATCGGGGCGACCGCGCAGGCCGACGATGCGGCGTTCGGAATCGCTACCGAAGGTCACCGAATCCACTTCGGCTACCCACACGCGCATGGTCATGTCGTTGACGCTGACCACTTCGCGCTGAGTGCGCACGCGGTCGGTGAGCTGCGCACCAATGGCCGTGCTGGAGCGCTGGAAGGTGCCCTCGAGCTGGACCCAGCTCACTCGCGAAACGAAATCAAACCGACCCCACAGGATATGGCCTGCGCGCAGGCAGAACAGCGCCAGCGAGAACATGCCGCCGGCGAAGCACAGGTATTTCCAGATCGCCGGCTCGATCTGATGGGCCCCGACCTGACGGATAAACAACAACAGCGTTACTGCGCCGGCCAAGGTATACAGCGCGCCCAACCCGCTGAGCACGGTCAACCAGCGGTAACGTGGCTCGGCCAACGCGTGGGCAAAACTCACCGTCCGCATGTCCCCGCGCGGCATCGGCTGGGTCTCTTCCAAGAGTTCGCCGCTGAAGTTGCCCGAGTCGCCCTGGGTTTGCGGCAGGTGGCGGGCGTAACGTCGGTTCGGGATCTGCTCGATCCAGCCCCGCTGCATTTCTCGATCCAACTCCACCAGCAACTGGTTTGGTGGCGCATTCATCGACACGGTGGCCAGTTCGCACGCCATCGTAGTCTGCGGCCGTTCCACCATCTGGCGCAGCACAGCGATGAAGAACACCACCACCGCGACCAGCGCACACACCAATAGGAACAGCGCCAACCCGCTCAGATCAACGCCGCCCAAACCGGGTAGGGCGCTGGAAACGTAGTGAATCAGCACCGGTGCGAGAATCGCCGTCAGCACCAGCACGATCAAACCACGCGAACTCATCGCCGTGTGCGCCTGAGCGCCGCCCTCCAGCGGTTTAAGCAGCAGCGCACCGGTATACACAAAGAAGAACAGGCCGAGCCAGCTCATATCCTTGGCGTCGGCCACGCCCACCATCGACACCAGCAGTCCGATCAACACCACCGCCAGGGTCAGGCCGGTCTGGAATTGCCGTTGCGCCACCCACTGGATCTGCTGCGGCGCCCAGATCAGCGCGCGCACCAGGCTGTACAAAAGTCCGTTCAACGCGCCACTCGGCTCTTCCACCGAAATCGCGCCGCCACGCATGCTCCCTTTCAACGCGGTCGCGTACTCGCCGTCGCCCACCTCATCGTCGGCCAACTCGCCGGCCAGCCCCAGCGGCTTGCCGCGGCCGAAATAGAAGCGCAGGCGACCCAGGGCCGTGGCCGCGTGCCTGATCCCGGCCACCAACATCGCCACGCCGGCGATGATCGGTGCCAGCGCCCAGCCGTCCAAATGCGCACCCAAAGTGGTGCGGCCCAGAAAGATCGCATACACGCCAGCCCCGATAAGAATGGCCGCAGCGATGAAGCGGAACACGTTTTCCACCCGGAACGGATTGGGGAAATCCAGCCCCTGTGCACTGGAGCCATACTCGTAGGACATTGTTGTTTCCCCTGTCGGAATTTCACTAGCAAAACTGCGGCCAGACTTGGCCCAAAACCAAGCGTCTCACACCTGCCGCGTGGGTTGAAAGAAATTGTCATAGGGCTGGCGCACGGCCGACAAAGCGGAGGAAATACGTGGAATCAGGCGTCCCCGGCATGCTCAAGCAAAGACCACCGGCGCCGGTGACGATCACGGCCGGACTCGCGAGGCGTTTTTGGCCCCGGTGCGTCAACATGTCTTGTCGATTTTCCGCAATGCGGGCTGGTCTCAATGCACCCAATGGCCACTGCGCTGGCGCGGCGGCGTGGTTTCGTCATCCTGGTCGGGGCGCTGCTGCAGCACCATGGTCTCCACTTCCGCTTCGGTGGCCGGTTTGGCCTGCCAGTACTGGTTGACTGCGTGCAGCACCACCGGCACCTGCGCCAGGCATTCGTCGTATTCGTCGTCGTTGAGCTTCTCGAATTCCGCCTCGGCACTGAGCACGCCCTCGTCCACCGCCAACGCCATCACCGGGCCGAGCAGCTCCATCAATTCGGGATCCTCAGCCAGCCGGTTTTCCCACAGCGCGGCGCGCAGGTCGATGCCACGGCTGAAACCCTCACACCAGCCGGAGGCGGACAGCATCGGGCCGGTTTCCGTGACGACCTCGCCGAGGATTGGCTCGTAAGCTTCGACATCGAGCTCGGCGGTGATTGAGTCGTTGAGCTTGGCCAGCAGGGCCAGCACGCGGTTGCCTTCATTCTCATCCGTGAACGGTTCGTGCAGCACCTCATGCAACCACTCGTCCGGCAACACCAGCAGCGGGCCGACCGCCAGCGCGCTGAGCAGGCCGTGGACGCCATCCAGCAGCAGGTCGCCTTCACTGGTGTGAGCGCGCAAGTAGCGATCGAGCTCGTCCAGTTCGTTGTCGTCCAGCGAGCTGGGCCATTCGGTTTTAGAAGTCATTGCAGTCAGATATCCAGTTCCAGCGTCACCGGGGTGTGATCGGAGGGTCGCTCCCAGCGCCGCGGTTCGCGATCGATCGTCGCCGCCGTGGCGGCGCGTTTCAGGTCTTCGCTGATCAGGATCAGGTCGATGCGCAGGCCCATGTTGCGGCGGAACGCGGCCTGGCGGTAGTCCCACCAGCTGTAGTGGCCAGGGTCGGACTCAAACAGTCGGAAGCTGTCGTGCATGCCCAGGTCGGTGATCGCCTTGAGCGCGGCGCGCTCCAGCGGCGAGCACAGAATGTCCTCACCCCAGGCGACCGGATCATAGACGTCGCGGTCGTCCGGGCAGATGTTGAAGTCGCCCAGCACCACCAGCTTCGGGTGGCGCTCATGTTCGCGGGCCAGGAACTCGCGTACCTTGGCCAGCCAGTCCAACTTGTAGGCGTATTTCTCGTCGCCGACCGCCTTGCCGTTGACCACGTACAGGTCAACCACACGCAGCTCGCCGATGCTGGCAGCCAGGATCCGCCGCTGCGGGTCGTCCAGGCCGGGGATGTCGGTGACGATGTCGGTGGGCTGGTCGCGAGCCAGGATCGCTACGCCGTTGTAGGTCTTCTGACCTGAAAATACGGTGTGGTAGCCTGCCGCGGCCAGCTCGTCGGCTGGAAACTTGGCATCCTCCAGCTTGGTTTCCTGCAGCGCCACCACATCAGGCTTGGCGTCGGCCAGCCACTGGGTCAGGTGCGGCAGGCGCACTTTCAGCGAATTGACGTTCCAAGAAGCAATCTTCATTCGACCATTGTAAGGGATGGCCGGATCCACCCGCCGCCCCTGAAACGGGCCGGGCCGGCGGATCGCCCTGAATGCGGCGCGTTTGATCCGGTCCAACCGCTGATTGTCTATTTCTTGTGAAAAATGACGAAACGCCAAATTCCGGTGTATGCTTCGCGAGCAAGGATCGGGGGCAACCCGGATTTCTTGCCTATCTTGCGGCCAAGCGTAATTCGCGCCCAGCCGCAAACCATCCATGCTTCAAAGGTAAAGTTTCATGTCGGATCGTCAGAGCGGTACAGTCAAGTGGTTCAACGACGCCAAGGGTTTTGGCTTCATCACGCCGGAAAGCGGTGATGACCTGTTCGTGCATTTTCGCGCGATCCAGGGCACGGGCTTCAAGTCCCTGCAGGAAGGTCAGCGCGTCACGTTCATCGTCACCAAGGGCCAGAAAGGCCTGCAGGCTGAGGAAGTCCAGGCCGCCTGAAGTCTCACGACTCAGCGCCTGAAGAAAAGCCCGCTTCGGCGGGCTTTTTTTTGTCTCCAGTAAAGGCCTTGATCAGGCCAGACCGTAGCTGCGCAGCAAGGCCTCTGGCTCGGGGCGCCGACCACGGAAAGCAATAAAACTTTCCAGCGCCGGGCGACTGGCGCCGACCGCGAGGAATTCGTTGCGGAAGCGCTCGCCGGTGGCACGGTCGATGACACCGTGCTCCTCGAACTCGCCGAATGCATCGGCGCTGAGCAACTCAGCCCAAAGATAACTGTAGTAACCGGCCGCATAGCCGCCGGCGAAGACATGGCTGAAGCCATGCGGAAAACGCTGCCACGCCGGCGGATGCAACACGGCCACCTGCTTGCGTACCTGTTCCAACACGACCAGCGGGCGCGCGCCCAACGCCGACTCGTATTCCAGGTGCAGCCGGAAGTCGAACAACGCGAATTCCAGCTGACGCACCAGAAACAGGCCGGCGTGGAAATGCCGTGCGGCAAGCATCCGCTGGAACAATTCATCCGGCAGGCGCTCGCCGGTTTCGTAGTGTTTGGCAAACAGGTCGAGCGCCTCGCGGTTCCAGCCGAAGTTTTCCATAAATTGGCTGGGCAGCTCCACCGCGTCCCATTCGACCCCGTCGATTCCGCCGATCGAGGGCAACGCAATCCCGGTGAGCAGATGGTGCAGGCCATGGCCGAATTCGTGGAACAAGGTCAGCACGTCGTCATGCGTGAGCAGGGCCGGCTTGTCGTCGGTGGGCGGCGCGAAATTGCATGTAAGAAAGGCCACCGGAAGTTGTCGTTGGTCGCCGTCGTCAAACCGCGCGCGACACACATCCATCCATGCGCCGCCGCGCTTGCCGCTGCGGGCATACAGGTCGACGTACGCACCGGCGAACACCTGCCCTTCTGCATCGCGCAGATCGAAATAACGCACATCCGGGTGCCAGCGGTCCACGCCGTCGCGTTCGGCCAGGGTGATGCCGTACAGCTGGGTAGTCAGGCCGAACAGGCCATCGATCACGGCCGGTAGCGGGAAGTAGGGTTTCAGCTGCTCCTCGTCCAGAGCGTATTCGCGCTGGCGCAGCTTTTCCGACGCATGGCCGACATCCCACGGCTCCAGCGTATCTAGCTGCAACTCATCTCGCGCGAACTCGCGCAGCACGGCCAGTTCCCGCTGTGCCACCGGTTTGGCGCGGGTCACCAGATCGTGCAGGAACTCCATCACCTCCGCCGGCGAGCCGGCCATCTTGGTCGCCAGCGACTCTTCCGCCGCATTGGCGAAACCAAGCAGCTGCGCGGCCTCGTGGCGCAACGCCACGATCTGCTCGATGCGCGCGCTGTTGTCGAACTTGCCCGCGTTCGGACCCTGGTCGGAAGCACGCGTCTGGTAGGCCCAGTACACCCGCTCGCGCAAGCCACGATCATCGGCGTAGGTCAGCACCGCGTGCACGCTGGGTTGCTTCAGCGTCACCAAATAGCCATCCAGCTTTTGATCCTTCGCGTACTGGCGCAGCACCGCACGGCCGGAGGCGGGAATGCCGCCGAGGTCGCGCTCGTCGGTGATGTGTTCGTGCCAGGCCTCGCTGGCGTCGAGAACAGCGTTGGAGAACTCCGTGGACAGCCGTGACAGTTCCACCCCGATTTCGCGAAAACGCGAACGTGCCGGCTCATCCAGCGCCACGCCGGAAAGCCGGAAGTCGCGCAACGCATGTTCGACCAGCGCGCGTTCCGGGCGCGGCAGGTTGGCAAAATCCGGCGCGTCGGCCAAGGCCTGTACCGCCGCGTACAGCTCGCGATTCTGGCCCAGCTCAATTGCATGTTCGGTGAGCTTTTCCTCGGCCGGTCCGTAGACCTTGCGCAAGGCTTCGTTGTCGGCCACCGAATGTAGATGCGACACCGGCGCCCAGGCGCGGGCCAAGCGTTGTTCCAGTCGCTCCTGGGTCAGCATCACGCTGGCGAAGTCGCGCGGGGCACCCGGTGCGACCAGCGCATCGATTGCGCCACGGTAGTCGGCCAACAGACTGTCGATCGCTGGCGTGACGTGTTCGGGGCGAATTTTCGAGAACGCCGGCAGGGTATCGTCGGCCAGCAGTGGGTTGTCGTGGTTCATGCGATCTCCTTGGACACATCAGCGTGGCGTTCGCGCCGCACGAAATCAAGCGCGAGCCTGCGATGGACACGGTGCGCCGGTAGGAGCCTGTCGGACTTTGGTTGGCCGGCCTGCGAATCCACCTGAGTGGTCCATATTTCCGCCGATTCTTGGTCCATAGAACCACTATGGACCTGCGAACCGGCCCGACAGGCTCCTAGAATGGCTCCATGACTTCCCTGCGCAGCTTCAAGGGCATCACGCCCACTCTCGGCCAACGCGTCTACGTTGATCCCGCCGCCAGCGTGATCGGCGACGTGGTGTTGGGCGACGACGTGTCAATTTGGCCCGGCACGGTGCTGCGTGGCGACGTGAACCATATCCGCGTCGGCGCGCGCAGCAGTATCCAGGATGGCAGCGTCGTGCACGTCGCCCACGCGGGTCCGTATGGCCCGGGCTTCCCCTGCCTGATCGGCGAAGGCGTCACCATTGGCCATGGCGCGGTCGTACACGCGTGCACGATCGGCGATTACTGTCTGATCGGCATGCATGCCACGGTGATGGACGGCGCGGTGGTGCACCGGCATGGTTTCGTCGGCGCGGGTAGCCTGATTGCCCCGGGCAAGGTGGTCGGCGAGGGCGAGCTGTGGTTGGGCAACCCGGCGAAGTTCGTGCGTCGACTGAGCGATGCGCAGATCGAACAACTGCATTATTCGGCTGATCACTACGTGCGGCTTAAGGACGAATACCTGCGCTCGAGCTGACTTTCCGTGGCGACGCCTGCGATCAGCTCGCGGTGGTTTTTTGCGGCGCGGTCGGACAGACCATGACGTTCATGCGTTCGCTTGACGCAACCCTTGATAGACCGGCTCGGTATCGGGGCGTTGGCCGTGCCACAACGCAAACGCATCTGCCGCCGTTTCCACCAGCATGCCGAGACCGTCGCAGGCGTACTGCGCGCCGGCCGTTCTGGCCCAATCCAGGAAGCCGGTCGCCGCGTGGCCGTAGGACAGGTCGTAGCAAGCCGCCCCACTGCCGGCCAGCGAGAACGGCAGCTGCAACGTCACGCCGAGCACGCCGGCCGAAGTGGCATTGACGATCAGGTCGTAGCTGCCGATGCTGGCCAGCTCGTCCCAGGAGCGTGTGCGTACCCGCGCCGGCTCGCCGATCGCAGCGGCCAGGGCGTCGGCGGCTTGAGGCGAGCGGTTGACGATAGTCAGGGTCTGCACGCCAGCGTCAAGCAGGTGCCAGGCCACGCCACGCGCCGCGCCACCGGCGCCGAGCAACAGCGCCGCGCGCCCGCGCAGGTCGATCCCGTGGCGTTCGGCCAGATCGCGCACCATCCCATCGCCGTCGGTATTGTGCGCGGCCAGGCGAGTGTCGTCCTTAGCGGTCAGTACGTTGGCGGTGCCGACCCGCGTGGCTGTCACACTGCGCTCGTCGGCCAGCGCAAACGCCGCGGCCTTGTGCGGAAGGGTGACATTCGCGCCGCGGCCGCCGTCATGAAAGAAGCGTCGCACCGCCGCATCGAAGTCTTCCGTTGTGGCGTCGATGGCGCGATATTCCAGCTCGATCCCGCACTGCTGCGCAAACGCGTGATGAATTCGCGGCGACAGGCTGTGGCCGATCGGATGGCCAAACACGGCAAACTGGATGGCTGACATGCGATTTCCTGAGTGATGACGGGTCCATTCTACAAGCCGCAATGTTTTCCCCAGGGGACGGAAAACGTGTATAGCCCGGGGCAATACGCTCGGTCGAGACACGCGTCGCAACCCGTGAGATGAGGTCCGGGCAAGCTGGATACGTCATCCGCCGACGAGGTTCTTGCCATGCATGCCCCACTGCTCCCTTCAGCGCATCATCAACACCTGTTTTCCGCCGCCGTGCTGTGGCTGCTGGCCGGTGTCTTCGCGCTGGTCACCACGCTGGTCCCGGCGCATACGGATCT
>CAJDWH010000050.1_pt1 | contig 11205 bp, 9 predicted proteins | sample 7391531 | NCBI WGS metagenome assembly CAJDWH01 (sample SAMEA7055715, study PRJEB34461) | soil metagenome | biome: terrestrial ecosystem; feature: Peninsula; material: soil | place: Antarctica | collected 2016
TGAACCGGCGCAAGGCGCTGTTCGATGAGGCGTTGGCGCTGGCCGCACAAGGTTGCACCGTTGACCTCACCGCATTTCCGGTCGAGGAGGGCGAAGATGCGTGGAGCGCTGCGGAAGGGTTGCTGCGCTATCTGGACAGCAGCGCGCCGGCGGAACACATCACGGTCAGCTCCGATGCCGGCGGCTGTCTGCCAGTGTTCGATGCCGACGGGCATGTCTGCCGGATGGGCGTAGGCGAATCTGGTGCTTTGTTGGAAACTCTGAACGAGGTGCTCCGCCGCGGCGTGCCGCTGGAGCGCGTGCTGCCCGCCTTCACCAGCAATCCCTCGCGGCTGCTGCGCTTGGTCGGCAAGGGTCGGATCGCCGTCGGCGCGGATGCGGATCTGCTGGTGCTTGATGCTGACGGCACGGCACACGATGTGCTTGCCGGTGGTGTCGTGCATTTGCGTGGGGGCGAGCGCCAGCACCGTGGCATGTTCGAATCAGGGGACTGACACGCGCGGCGCAAGGCCGCGACATAGGCTGCAGCCAGCGGTGCGATACAATGGTGATCGCCAAAATTTCCCTATGACGTCATTCCCGCGAACGCGGGAATGACGTCATAGGGGGAATAACGCCGCGCAGAGATGGCGGGCTTCCAAGGGTTTAAATGGAGCCTATGTATCCATCCCGTTGACTGAATCAGAACAAGGCAAACAGTGCATGTGTCCAAGCAGGGTCAAAACGGGTGAGCAGCGCGGCTGGATCGTTCCGATCGGCGGCGCCGAACACAAGGAACTCGATGCCCGCATCCTGGAGCGCTTCGTTGCCCTGTGCGGTGGCAGCGAGGCGGACATCGTGGTTATTCCGACCGCCAGCCGGTTGCCCGATACCGGCACGCGCTACGAGGAAATTTTTTCCGGGATGGGTGCCGGTCGCGTCACCGCGCTGGACTTCGATACGCGCCGCGACGCGGCCGAAGCCAATCGGCTGGAGCGCGTCGAACAGGCCAGCGGCATCTTTTTCACCGGTGGTAACCAGTTGCGCATCGCCACTCTGCTTGGCGGCACGCCGATCGCAAAGCTGATCCGCATACGCAATGCGCAGGGCGTGCACGTGGGCGGCACCAGTGCCGGCGCCAGCATTCTCAGCGAGCACATGATCGCCTTCGGCAAGGAAGGCTCCTCGCCCACCGCCGGTAGCGTGCGACTGGCACCGGGGCTGGGTCTGACCAACCGCTTCGTGATCGACCAGCATTTTCGTCAGCGCGATCGGCTCGGTCGCCTGCTCGCGGCGCTGGCCTACAACCCGTTTGCGGTCGGCATCGGCCTGGACGAAGACACCGCCGCGTTCATCCGCCCGGACAACACGCTGGAGGTCGAGGGCAGTGGCACGGTCACCGTGGTGGATGCCAGCGAGCTGCAGTTCTCCTCGATGGATCAGGCCGCCGAGGATGAGCCAATCTGCCTGCTCGGCCTGAAGATCCATATCCTGATCGCCGGCGCCACTTTCAACCTGCACACGCGGCATGCTTCCTCGGGCACACTGGCGGTCAACAAGCACGCCGATTGAAGCCGCGGCACGACACAAGTGCCTGACAAATCGCGAGGAATTTCATGGCTGGCGGCCGGGTGTACCACCACGGTTGACGCCGGTGTAGATCACACACGTTTCAGTTGACGAGCCTGCGGGTTCAGGGAGATCAGGTCATGCGCATACTCGAGCGTTCCGTTTTCGTCGGCCCGTCGCTGTACGCACACTTCCCGGTCATCCGCCTGGAACTCGATCTGGGCGAACTGGAGCAGTGGCCGACCAGTAAACTGGGTGCCGCATTTGTCGATGGCCTGATCGAGGCTCTCCCAGGGCTGGCCGAGCATGGCTGCTCGTATCGTGAGCCAGGCGGTTTTATCCGGCGCATGCGCGAGGGTGAAGGCACTTGGCTCGGTCACGTGCTCGAACACGTGGCCATCGAATTGCAGAACATCGCCGGTGAAGATGTGACCTTCGGCAAGACCCGTGGCACCGACAAGCCCGGCGTGTATTCAGTGGTCTACGAATACGTGCAGCGCGAGGAGGGCATTGCCGCCGGCGAACTTGCGCTCAAGTTGCTGTGTTCGCTGTTGCCGGAACCGTTGGCGGCACGCAAGAACGTGCCGGAAGGCTGGGAATGGCCGACCGCCCGTGATGAGTTCATCCGCTACGCGCAGCGCGGCGCACTGGGTCCGTCGACCGCGTCGCTGGTGCGCGCGGCCGAGGAGCGCGGCATTCCCTGGCTGCGCCTGAACCAGCAGTCGCTGGTGCAACTGGGTCATGGGCGCTACCAGCAGCGCATCCAGGCCACGGTGACTGGCAAAACCTCGCACATCGCGGTGGAGTTGGCCGGCGACAAGGAGGAGACGAACAAGATTCTCACTTCGCTTGGCTTGCCGGCGCCCAAGCAGGAACTGGTGCAGAGTGAGGAGGGTGCGTTGCGTGCAGCGCGCAGGCTTGGCGTGCCGGTGGTGACCAAACCGTACAACGGCAACCATGGCCGCGGTATCTCGATCCATCTGATGACCGAGGAGGAAATCGTCGCCGGTTTCAAGGCAGCGCGCGAGCATTCGCGTTCGGTGATCGTGGAAAATTTCCTGAGCGGAGACGACCATCGCCTGCTGGTGGTCAACGGCGAATTGGTTGCGGCGACGCGGCGCACGCCGGGCCATGTGGTCGGCGACGGCCAGCACACCATCGCGCAACTGGTCGACATCGTGAACACCGATCCGCGCCGCGGCGTCGGACACGAAAAGGTGCTGACCCGACTGGAACTGGATGCGCAAGCGCAGATGATGATGGATCGCGCCGGCTACACCGCTGACTCCGTGCCCACGGCCGATGAGCTGGTCTACCTGCGTTCCACTGCCAACCTGTCCACCGGCGGCACTGCCACCGACGTCACCGACATCATCCATCCGGACAACCGCGACATGGCAGTGCGCGCGGTGCGTGCGATTGGGCTGGACGTGGGTGGGGTGGACTTCCTTACCACCAACATCGCCGAGAGCTACAAAAAAATCGGCGGTGGCATCTGCGAGATCAACGCGGCACCGGGCTTCCGCATGCACGTCAGTCCCAGCGAAGGTACCCCGCGCGACGCGGCCGGTCCGGTGATCGACATGCTGTTTCCGCCGGGCGCGTCCTCGCGTGTGCCGATTGCCGCGATCACCGGCACCAACGGCAAGACCACCACCGCGCGCATGCTGGCGCACATCGCCAAGATGGGCGGCTATACGCCTGGCCTGACCAGTACCGACGGTGTCTACATCGACGGCCAGCGCACCGTCGAGGGCGACATGACCGGGCCGGTCTCGGCACGGATGGTGCTGGCCGATCCGCAGATCGATATTGCCGTGCTGGAAACGGCCCGTGGCGGACTGCTGCGCGCCGGCATGGGCGTGCCAACGGTCGATGTGGGCGCCGTGCTCAACGTGCAGTCCGATCACCTGGGACTGAAGGGCATCGACACGCTGGAGCAACTAGCCGAGGTCAAGCGCATCGTGGTCGAGGTGGCGACGGAGTGCGCGGTGCTCAACGCTGACGATCCGAACGTGCTGAAAATGTCCGGTTACACCGACGCAAAGGTCATCTGTTACGTCACCATGAACCCCTCGCATGCGCTGGTGCGCGAGCACGTGCGTGCCGGTGGCCGCGCTTGCGCGCTGGAAGCGGGCGTCAACGGCTCGATGATCACGCTGTACGACAAGGGCAGCCATATCCCGCTGCTGTGGACGCACCTGATTCCCGCCACCATGGAAGGCCGCGCGCTGCACAACGTGCAAAACGCCATGGTCGCCGCGGCGATGGCGTTCTCGCTGGGCATCAAGCTCGATGCGATCCGTCAAGGCTTGCGCACCTTCGACAGCACCTTCTTCCAGGCACCTGGGCGCATGAACGTGTATGACGAGCATCCGTTCAAGGTGCTGTTCGACTACGGCCACAATGCGCACGCTGTGTCAGTGATGGCTGATCTGGCCAAACGGCTGGATGTCACCGGCCGTCGCATCGTGGTACTGGCCGGCCCTGGCGACCGTCGTGACGAGGATCTGGTGGCCATCGCCAACGCCGTGGCAGGGCGCTTCGACCATTACATCTGCCGTCGCGACGACGCGCTGCGCGGCCGCGATGGCGACGAGGTGCCGGGCATCTTGTCCAAGGCGCTGCTGGCTGCCGGCGTGCCGCAGGAGAACATCTCGATCATCCCGGATGAGCAGCAGGCGATCGATGCTGCGTTGAAGATGGGTGACGCGGGTGACCTGCTGCTGATTTTCGCCGATGCGCTGGTGCGGTCGTGGAAGCAGATCATCAAGTTCCATCCCGAGGGTGCGCCCACGCCGCGCGATGAACGCAAGCCGGCGCCAGTGCAGGTGCCTGCAATGGATCCTGCATTCGACGAAGCCAGTTTCGCCGCCCTTGGTGATCTGGTGCGCGACGAGCGTGGCGTGCGTTTCTCGCGCGAGAGTGACGATTGAGCGCGATGCCCGACTTCATCCCGTTCGACGATTCGCGCCGGCTCACCGGCTTCAACCTGTATTTTCGCGATGTCGGCGCCGTGCTGGAAACGCAGGGGCCGGCGCCCGACGAGTCGGCTCTGCAAGCGTGGGATATTGACGTACAGCGTGCCTGCGCCGCGCTGGGCTGGCGCATCGGCGAGCGGGTCATTCGCCGCCATCGCACGGGTGCGTCGCTGGCACTCGTTGCGCCGCTGGACCAGTTGTTCAGCGCCACCGAAATCAACGAATGGGCATGGACCCGCGCGTACGAGGCAGCCCACGGGCCACTCGTTGCGCACTTCCATGCACCCGGCCATCCGGCGGCGTGGGACGAAGACGCTGCCATGCGTACGCTGTGCGCGTTCGCCGCAGCCGAACGAGAACCTGGCTTGCTGGCGCTTGTGGATGCCGCACGGCAGCGTCATCTGCCCGTACTCGTCGACGACGAGCATCTTTCCGTCGGTGCGGGCGATGGCGCGGTGTGCTGGCCGATCACCGCTGTACCGTCGCCCGATACGCTGGAGTGGGGTGCGCTGCACGCCGTGCCAGTGGCACTGGTGACCGGCTCCAACGGCAAGACCACCACCGTGCGTCTGCTCGCCGCGATGGCGCGAGCCCATGGCTGGCGTACCGGGCACAGTTGCACCGACGGCGTGTTTGTCGACGATCGCCTGATCGATGGCGGCGACTATTCCGGCCCGGCTGGAGCGCGTGCGGTGCTGCGCGAACCGGGCGTACAGGCGGCCATCCTTGAAACCGCGCGAGGCGGCCTGCTGCGTCGTGGGCTGGCCGTGGAGCACGCGCAGGTTGCGGTGGTCACCAACATCAGCGACGACCATTTCGGTGAATACGGCATCCACGATCTGGCTGGCCTGGCTGCGGTGAAGCTGACCGTGGCCAGAGCGATCGGCGCCAGTGGCATGCTGGTGCTCAACGCCGACGACGAGGTGCTGGTGGCGCAGTCGGTGCAGCTGGCCTGTCCGATCGGCTGGTTTGCAATGGACAACGCGCTGCCGCGATTGCGCGCGGCACGCGAACACGGCGGCGCCACCTGCGGCGTGAGCGATGGCCGGTTACTACTGTCCTGGCAAGGTGAGCAACACGACCTGGGCCCCGTGGACGCGATGCCACTGAGCTTCGCCGGCCGTGCCAGCTACAACATCGCGAACATCGCCGCCGCCGCGCTCGCGGCTGCCGCGCTAGGCATCCACGCCGACACCATCGCCGCCACGCTGCTGCATTTCGGTAGCGAGCGCGCAGACAATCCGGGCCGCCTGCAGCACTGGCAGTTCGGTTCGCTGCAGGTGTACGTCGACTACGCGCATAACCCGGAAGGCTTGCATGGCCTGCTGGAGATCGCTACCGCGCAGCGCGCAGGCGGCCGGCTAGGGCTGATGCTCGGCCAGGCCGGCAATCGCGAAGACGCAGCGATCCGCGAACTGGCCAGCACCGCCGCCGGATTTCGCCCCGTGCGTGTGCTGCTCAAGGACATCGAAGGCTATATGCGCGGCCGCGCCGCAGGCGAGGTCGCCGCCATTCTGCGCGAGCAGTTACAACACGACGGCGTGAGCGCCGACGCCATCATCGACTGCCTGGACGAAGTCGTGGCCGTACGCGACCTGCTGGCCTGGGCACGGCCAGGCGACGTGCTGGTCTTGCCCAGTCACGGCGTCGCCGCGCGACAGCAGATCCGCAGCCTGCTCGACGCGCTGGATGCGCAGCATTGGCAGCCCGGTATGCCTCTTCCAGCCGGCTGAAGCTGGTCGTCTGGTTCAGCGCGATTCGGGCGGCTGCAACGCAATCCGCACCAGATAGACAATGATCGCCACGTTGCCCACCAGCATCGCCAACTTGATCCAGCCGAAGTGGTAAAGCGACTCGTACAGCTCCAGCGGAATCAGCGAACCGGTGGCAATCACCGTGAACCATTCGGCCCAGTGTTTGCCCATCCACAGCCCGATCCCCTCGATCGCGAACAACAAGGCATAACCCAGCGTCACCACCCCAACCGCCACGAACTTCCTTGGCCCGAACGCCACCAGCACGTCCACCAGCTTCCAACGCAATCCGTTGCTGCCGGTCAGGTCAAGGTGCTCCAACCAATGCACCAGGTGTTCGAAGTTTTCTTGTCGGTTCAGATGGAATGCCGCCAGTGCCAGCAGCACCAGGCACACGGTCTTGACGATTTCGTAGAACGCGATGATGCGCAAGCCGGCGTGGCGCTGGCGGGGATTAGCGGGCAGGGCGCTGGATACAATCTCGATAGCTGGCATGGGCGACAGTGGGACAGGCAATCCGCCTATTGTCGCTGATCAGACCCGTCCGACGAAGGTCATCGTGCCGTTGGGAGGTGCGCAGATTGATCCGTATCGCTTTTCTTTGCCGATACTCGTCCATTCCAGCGCTGGCCGGCAGCTTGACTGCCTCATTGTCGGCGACATCCACGCCTTCAGCTTTGACTGGAGCGCAGGACCGTTGCAGAGCCGTTCGGGCCAGACGACGAAATTGTTCAAAGTTTTTTTGGCGATCTCTCGTTCCAAAGCACCCATGCCTTGGTGAAGATCAGCGAAAGTTGCACCGGCTGGATTTCGACATCATTCCAGTTCGTGGCGAACAGTGCACCCCGGGCCGGTGTCGTTTCGATTTTTCGTCACACACCCAGGCGCGGAACGCCTGGGTGCCGAAGTCCGCTCAGCAGCCTCTACGGCGGCGTAGCATCAACATCAAGCCGAGGCCAAACAATCCGGTGCCAAACATCCCGATCGCTGCCGGCTCAGGTACAGACACGGGCGTGGTGGGGTCCGGTGCGAATTCGGTAAGCCACCTTCCGGTAAATGAGGTTGGCGCCGCCCCATCGAAGAAGATGTTGACGAAATAATCTACTCCTTGCGAAAGGTAGAAGCTGGGGTCTTGGGCACGGAACTCGATCGTGTACGGCGTCGTCAGGAAGGCTTCCCAGATGTTGTTCGACGAACCGAGAGTGCAGAGCGTCGTGCCACCAGCAGTCGACCCGGCGCAAGCAGCACCGTTGCCAATGGCGATCGAATCCGCGTTGACCGCGCCACCGCCGTTGAAGGTAATGCTCATGCCGTACGCCGAATCTGCACGTGAATAAGCGGTGGTGCCTGACCCCACACCCGGACTGCCCCAGTTGTCGAGATAGCCCGTGTTGTCTGCACCGCCATCGGCATTGAAGATCCAGGCCTCGGAACTACCGTCCAGGTTTCCCGATGATCCGCTGCCCGAAAAGACGTAATCAGCATGCGCCGTCGGTGCAGCAACGAGCGCAAACATGCCTATCACTGCTGGTGCCAGCAGCCCCATTTTGAAGATACCCATGATGCTTTTCCCTCTTTTGGTCCAGAAACCTTTTTGGGGTGTGCAAACCGGCTCTCCGTCACTGCTCAATACCGGCTTGTACTTCAGACACCCTTCACAAGGCCTAGTCAAGCATTTATGATGCCAATCAATTAAAAGATTTAATAATCAATTAGTTAGAGTGGAAAAATGGATAATCCGCGATGTTGATACTGAATAATCGTAAGAAATTACGACACTGGTACACGCCTATATTCACTGGTCAGACGTAACTCATTGACGACGCGGGAATTTCAAACGATCAACGATGTCCAATTCTTGTAAAGAATGTCGACACTCAGTACCCGTCGACTTTGCGTCGTGAGCTGTTGCGTTTTGCGATGGTTGTTTGGCTCGGGTCAGACGATCGTGCCTGCCGCGTCGCTAGTGCGAACGCGAACCGCAGCTTGTATGTGGCGTCGCGCGTGGTGCTACGGTGGACCGAGAATTCACTTTTGAAGGAACTTTCCATGGCCCAATCGCTTCCTTGTACCGCCATCGTCGGTGTGGGGCCGGGGCTTGGCGCGGCGTTGGCCGAACGCTTTGCGCACGAAGGCCATGCCGTTGCGCTGCTGGCACGCTCGGCCGGGCCGCGTGAGTCGATCATTGAGCGGATCCTTGCGGGCGGCGGCAGTGCGCGTGGCTACGACTGTGACGTTAGCGATCCCGAATCGGTGACGGCAGCATTCGCGCAGGTGCGAGCCACGCTTGGTGATCCGGAAGTGTTGGTCTACAACGCAGGCTCGTTCGCCGTGGGCGGATTGTTGGAACTGTCGCCTGCGGACTTCGAGAATGCCTGGCGGGTCAATTGCTTTGGCGGTTTCCTGGCGGCACGCGAAGTGGCGCCGATGATGTTGGAGCGTGGCCGCGGCACACTCTTGTTCACTGGCGCCACGGCGGCGCTTCGCGGCGGTGCGCGTTTTTCAGGCCTTGCGGTCGGAAAATTCGGTTTGCGGGCACTGGCGCAAAGCCTGGCGCGTGAATTTGGCCCCGAGGGCATCCACGTGGCGCACGTCGTGATCGACGGCCAGATCGATTCAGATGCCGCGCGCCAGCGCAGTCCCGAGCGCGGTGCCGACTCGTTTCTCGAGCCCGCAGCCATCGCCGAGGCGTATTGGCGGCTTCACACCCAGCCACGCTCCGCGTGGACGCAGGAACAAGATTTGCGCCCGCACGGCGAACGTTTCTGAGTCATGGCGCCATCGTGCGAGAGCCTTACGCTGCGCCGGTGCTGGCGCGCGGTGCCCGGTCCATCATCAGTGGTATTCGAGATTGCGCAGGATGGAGCATGGACACGCCGCTACCCAGTGGGCTGCTCGCCGCCCAGCAAGGCCAAATCGACCAGGGCATCGAGGGCGTCGTCGACGGTTCGAGCGACCCTCAAGCATTGGCGGCGTCGCTCACGCAGATCTTTTGACGCTCCCGGATTCGCTCGGTTGAAGCAGGATTTTTCCGAAGAAATTTCGTGACTCCGCCAGACGATGAGCCTCTGCCGCATCATCCAAGGCGAAGCGGGCGTGGATCTGGGGGACCAATTTTCCGCTGGAAACCAGTCGGTAAACCTCGGTAACTTGGGACCGGTTGGCGCCATGAGTTCCGTACAGGGTAAGTTGTCGGCGAAACAGATCAATCACGTTCAACGGCACGGTCTCACCGGCGTGTGCACCGCAAGTCGCCATGCGGCCTCCTACGGCCAATACCTCCAGACTGTCCGCAAAGGTCTTGCCACCGACGCTCTCGACTACCGCGTCTACGCCGCCACCGTTGGTCAAATCACGAACGGCGGCAGCAAGATCCGTCGAGCGATAATTGATGGTCTCGTCCGCACCCAATACACGAGCGCGTTCCAGTTTGGTGTCGTCTCCAGCACTCGCGATCACCCGCGCGCCGCACAGATGTGCAATCTGAACCGCCGCGCTGCCAACGCCACCGCCGGCAGCATTGACCAGCACCGTTTCACCTGGCCGGACCCGGAGCTGGTCCACGACCATTTGCCAGGCGGTGGCCATCGTGACCTGCACTGCTGCCGCGAGATCGTAAGACAGCCCGTCCGGGAGCAACACGCAGTTGCTTTCCGTGACGGTGACGTACTCAGCATAGGTGCCGGGCTTGGTCACTCCGAGAAAATTTCCAACGACGCACAAGTTGTCCTGGCCGCGCTCGCAGTAACACACGCGCTCGTGACAGTGGCCGGCAGAGAGCAAGAATGTTGGTGCAACGCGATCGCCAATCGCAAATGCGGTTACGTCAGTACCGACTGCGGCAATCTCACCCGCTCCCTCCAATCCCAGAATGTGAGGTAACGCCACATCAATCCCAGAGATTCCTGCGCGAACGTCAAGATCAATGTGATTGAGCCCCGTGGAATGGAGGCGAATGACCACTTCGTTGGGTGCGGGTGTGGGGTCAGGCAAACGATCCACAAACAATCGTTCCGGCCCACCGTACTCGTTAAAAACGACGGCTTTCATCAGTCCAGCCCTCCGTCGGCGAAACAACCGACAATTTTCATGTCGTGGCGAGCTTTGAGTAAAAAAGCCACACCAATGAATTGCATCTATAAGGCCAACTCGTTGCTGCTTGCATGGCCCTTTTTTGCGCTGGCGTGTGACCAGTCGCATCGGGACAAGCAGAGCCAGCTGAGACAGTGGAGCAGGTGGCGGGTGGCCATACCGTTAAACCGTCTATCCTCCGAGTAATCAGCATTTCCCGCGAACCCCACCTTGAGCTATTGGGTGGGCACGAAAAAGTACCGGGGAAGTTCCGGACGTTACGATCAGCTTGTCTCTGAGCCGAGGGCGGGAAATCTGGTTGGCTTGGCGGGGATGCGGTTGCGCTGTGGCTACTGGTGTGTCGCGAACTCGCGAACCATTTGCGTCATGGTGCGTGCGACACAGGCTGCGTCGCAGCGGTGTGCGAGATATCCCGAACCGCACGCCATCAGTTCTGCGAGCGTACCTTGCAATGCCTGCGCTGCTGCGGTGTGTGGAGCCCCGTCGCTGCCTGTGGCTTGTTCCTGTTCCACGTAATTGTTCACCGCGTGGACCATCGTCTTCGCCATCTGGTCAGCATCGACGTCCCCGCGCAGAAAGCCGGGTGCGACGGCAACAGCCTGCCCAATCGCGGCATGCATTCGCCCGACTTGCGTCATCGGTACCGACGACGCTCCCTTGTTCTCATGTTGCGGCACAACGACCCGGTCTTCTTTCATCGCGTGATCCTCGTTATCGATTTTCGCCAAGGGAATTTTACGCTTGCGTCGAACGAGAAAGAGAAAAAGGCGCATCCCGGCTCAGGCTTTGCTGGCGTATGTTTGAATGGTGTCCATCACGCGTGCTGGTGC
>CAJDWH010000123.1_pt1 | contig 11128 bp, 14 predicted proteins | sample 7391531 | NCBI WGS metagenome assembly CAJDWH01 (sample SAMEA7055715, study PRJEB34461) | soil metagenome | biome: terrestrial ecosystem; feature: Peninsula; material: soil | place: Antarctica | collected 2016
AACTCGCGCTGGAAGAGTGCATGGCCTATGTGAAGGAGCGCACGACCTTCGGCAAACCGCTGTCCAAGCATCAGGTAATCCGCCACAAGCTGGCCGAGATGTCTACGCAAGTGGATGTGGCGCGCGAATATTGCTACCGCTGTGCTGCGCGCATGCAGGCTGGCGAGAGCGCCATCGCTGAGGTCTCCATGGCCAAGAACTTTGCCACCTCGGTCGCCACCATGGTGACCAACGAGGCGGTGCAGATTTTTGGTGGCATGGGCTACATGCGCGATTCGCTGGTGGAGCGCTTGTACCGCGACAACCGCATTCTCTCGATTGGTGGCGGCACGCACGAAATCATGAACGAGATCATTGCCAAGCAGCTGGGGCTTTAAATGAAGGTCGATGTATTGCCATCGCTGCTGTCTGGTCTGCGCGTGCTTGACCTCACGCGAAACCTGCCGGGGCCGTTTGCCACACGCCTGCTGGCCGATCTGGGCGCCACCATCTTCAAGGTCGAGCCGCCAGAGGGCGATCCGTCCCGGCCCCTGGCAGCGCTGTTCGAGGCGCTGAACCTTGGCAAGGAAAGCCGGCGTATCGACTTTCGCAATGCGGCCGACCTGGACCGGCTGCGTACTTGGGTGGCGGAATCCGACGTCATGCTCGATAGCTTCCGCCCCGGCGTGCTGCAGGGCATGGGGCTGGACGCCGCCGCGCTGCATACACTCAACCCGCGCCTGGTGATGGTGTCCATCACCGGCTACGGGCAACGCGGCCTCTGGGCCCAGCGGGCTGGGCACGACATCAATTTCATGGCGATCTCGGGCGTACTGGACCAGGTGCGCGCGCCTACCGGCGAGCTAGCCATGTCCAACGTGCAGTGGGGCGATTTGGCAGGCGGCAGTGCCATGGCATGCATTGCGGTGCTGGCCGCCGTGTTCGAGGCGCAGAGAACAGGGCAGGGCCGCCATCTGGATGTGAGCATGGTGCACGGCCTGCATGCGCATTTGGTCATGCCCATGGCGACCGCCACGTTGTTGCAGCCCTTGCTGGGCCACCGCCCGGGTGCGGGTGAAGATCTGCTCAACGGTGTACTGCCCTGCTACAACCTCTACGCCACGCAAGATTGCCGCCACCTCGCGGTAGGTGCGCTGGAATTCAAGTTCTGGAAGGCAGCGTGCGAGGTTTTTGGCCGTCCCGACTGGGTAGCGCAGCATTGGCAGCGTGGGCAACTGCCCGGCTCCCCCGAGTGCACTGCCTTGCGCGGCGAGGTGGCGCAGCTCGTGGCAACGCAGCCACTTGCGTACTGGAGTGAGCGCTTTGCACAGTTTGACGCTTGCGTCACCCCGGTGCTCACGCTGGAGGAGGCGCAGGCGCATCCTTTGTTCGCGGGTGGCGTGCGGCAACAGCCTTGGGCCGAGATACTGCCCTGACACCAGTCATGCTGTCACGGTTCTACACTGGGCAGCATGATCACCTTTCACAACCCGCTGCATCACCTGCACGCGCCGGAGCATGAATTTTTCCGGGGTGAGCGGGTGCGCTGTTTCGAGGCACCGTCGCGCGCTGTTTTCGTGCTCGATGCAATGCAGCAAGCGGGACATGAATTGCGTGAGCCTGACCATGACGGTGCGAGTGCCTTGGCGCAAATTCACGCAGACCGCTACCTGGATTTTTTGCGCACCGCCTGGCCACAGTGGCTCGCGCTCGATGCGCAGAACGAGGAGCGGCAGCCGTTTCCCTCAGTCTGGCCGGTGCGCAGTCTGCGCAGCGATATCGAGCCGGAAAACTTCATTGCGCGACTCGGCTTGTACTCGATCGACAACGGATCGCCGCTGGCGAGTGGCACCTGGGCTGCGGCGCGCGAAGGCGTCGATGTGGCGGCAAGTGCCGCACATGCCGTCGCGCAAAGCGTGCGCGCATCCTTTTGTGTCACGCGGCCACCAGGCCATCACGCCGGGCGCGACTTCATGGGCGGTTATTGCTTTCTCAATAATTCAGCCATTGCCGCCCAGACGTTGCGCAACCTCGAATTCGAGCGCGTGGCGGTGCTGGACGTGGACTACCACCACGGCAATGGCACGCAAAGTATCTTTTACGAGCGCTCCGACGTATTCTTTGCCAGCATCCATGGCGATCCGCTCACCGAGTACCCGTTTTACCTGGGCCATGCTGACGAAACCGGTGAAGGCGACGGAGTAGGTTGCAACCTCAATTTGCCACTGCCTGCAGGCAGCAGCACTGCGACTTGGTTTGATGCACTGGAAATTGCCTGCGACCGCGTCAGCGGATGGGGCGCCCAAGCGCTGGTGGTGTCGCTCGGGCTTGACACGTTCGAAGGTGACCCGATTTCACGCTTCTCCCTGACCGCAAACGACTTTAATCGGCTTGGCAAGCGGCTGGCGCATCTAGGTCTTCCCACCGTCTTCATTTTGGAGGGTGGCTACGCCGCTGCCGACCTGGGCCACAACGTGGTGCGCGTCGTGAGCGGATTCGAATCTGTGTCCGGCGGTGCATGAGCGCCGCGCCGAGCTGCCCAAAGCCAGCTTGCGTCGTGGGTCGAGCATGAAGGCTGCCCAGTGATCGAACGCGTGGAGTGCGTAGTGGTTGGCGCAGGCGTCGTCGGCCTGGCGGTAGCGCGCGCGCTGGCGATGCAGGGGCGCGAGGTGCTGGTATTAGAAGCGGCGACGGCTATTGGTACCGGCACCAGTTCGCGGAGCAGCGAAGTGATCCACGCTGGCATTTACTACGCCACGGGTTCGCTCAAGGCTCAGCTTTGTGTGCGCGGGCGGGAAATGCTCTACGCGTTTTGCGACAGCCATGGCGTGGAGTACCGCCGCACCGGCAAGCTCATCGTCGCCACCTCGGCTGATCAATTGGACTTGCTTGATTCTGCGCGGGCGCAGGCACAGGCCAACGGGGTGTTTGGCCTGCAATGGCTGGACGCCGCTCAGGCCCGTGCGCTGGAGCCTGCGCTGGCCTGCCAGGCGGCGCTTCTCTCGCCTTCCACCGGTATCGTCGACAGCCATGGCCTGATGCTGGCGCTGCAAGGAGACCTGGAGCGTAATAGCGGGGTTTTAGTGAAAAATACGGCTCTAACGCATATCCATAAATCGGATGAAGCTCTACTATTAATATCATCAGACGGTACCGAAATCGAGGCGCGGATGCTGGTCAATGCCGCTGGCCTGTCTGCGCCGCTGCTCGCCCACCGTATTGAAGGCTTGGCGGCAGCACACATCCCTACCCCGAGCTATGCCAAAGGCAATTACTTTTCCCTGAGTGGAAGGTCGCCGTTCGCTCGCCTCATCTACCCAGTGCCGGAAGTGGCAGGTCTGGGTGTTCACCTCACGCTGGACCTTGGTGGACAAGCGCGCTTTGGTCCTGATGTGGAGTGGATCGAACGGCCAGATGACCTGACGGTGGACCCGCGACGAGGTGACGTGTTCTACGCGGAAATCCGAAAGTACTGGCCGGCATTGCCTGGGAAAAGCTTGGCGCCAGCGTATGCTGGCATCAGGCCAAAGATCGCGTTCGGCACAAATGCCTTCAGTGACTTTGTCATCCAGGGGCCACGGGTGCATGGGGTGACGGGGCTCATCAACCTCTTTGGGATTGAGTCGCCGGGCTTGACCAGCGCGCTCGCCATTGGCGAGCATGTCGCGCTCTCCTGTAAGAATTGGTGAGCCGGCGCTGTCAGACAGTGACGCTATCGGATAGCGCAACCCCGATTCATCGCTAAGATGGGACGACCAGCGCCGTCTAGGGGTCAGCAGGCCGGTCGGCACAGTTGTTATTAAAGAAAGGTACGCCATGGCAAATTTCGCATCCGATGCAATTTCTAATACCCAGCACGAGCTGGAAAAATTAGTATCCGACTTGCGCGGGCTGATCTCCAGCCGAGACTTGGACAGCGTGCCCGAGATTCGCGCACTTCGCCAACGTCTTGACGACGGCGTGCAGGTGGTTCGCGAATCTACGGTTCGGGCAGCGCAGGAAGCTGCTCGTCAGGCGAAAGATGCCGCCCAGGCAGCTGACCGCTACGCCCACGATGAGCCTTGGCGCGTCGCGGGAGCAGCGCTGGCAGTGGGCGCCGCTGTCGGTTTCCTACTCTCACGCCGCTAAATTCGGGAGCCCCTATGGACTGGTTAGCGCTTTTGGGTCTTGGAGCCTTTCTCGACCGGTGGCGCGCCCACGCTATCGAGGCGGCGATTGCTGCTGAGGACCGAACTACGCTGTTCCGTCTGGAGTTGCGCGACTACAAGCGCAGCTTGGCCCTCATCGTAGGCTTGACGATTGCCGCGGCCGCGTTGACTGTGGTGACGCTGACTGTGCTATCAACCGCCATCATGGTGCACTTTTGGGATACTCCCGAGCGCATCATCGCGGCCTGGTCAGTAGCAGGAGTCTGGCTCGTTTTGTGGCTTGCAGCAGGGGTGGCCCTCTGGTCCATGGCAGGCAAGGCAGGCGATGGCTTTGCTTTGACACGGCAGGAGCTGGCACGTGACTGGCACGAGATCAAGGAGCATCTATGACTTCTTCAGTTACATCTCGTACATTAGTGGCGACAGCTGAGCAGCAACAGGTGCTCGATCGCATTGCGGCGCAGCGCCTGCGGTTGCGTGAGCGTAGTGCTAGACGTGCAGAAGCTGTGGCAGCCTCACGCGAAGCGCGGCAGGTGGCTGGATTGGGACCAGATGCACCCTTGGTCTCGCGCTTGGTGGTTTTTGCGCGACTGCATCCGATTGCCGTAGCCGTGACTGCTGCTGCTGCAGTGGTAGTGGGCCCGATGCGGGTCGTACGTTGGGCCGGCGTGGTCATGCCGATGCTGTTGCGGCTTCGCAGTCGGTAAAGTGCGCTTCTTTTACCGCTTCATGGTTTTGATGGCTTGAGCGGCTCTGCCAACCAGCGCCGGGCACCACCCTGGGAGCCATTATTCAACTGGGCGGATGGGTCCTCGGCCTGATCAGCTGGGCCTTCCTCACCCTGTTCGTCGCTGGCTTTACCAACGTCATCCGGAAAACCTGAACGACGTCCCCTGAGTTCGAAGTGTCTTGTATCCCTTGGGATTCGAGACGTTTCGCCGCCCGCACGGGAGGACCCGGTCCACGCCCAAGCTTTCCTTGACCTGCTCCTCATCTTGGTGCCGCACCCCTCAAGCCGAGCAACAGATCATCACCGATCTGGAAGTGCTCGGCATCCCCACCCGAGACTTGTCACGCAACCATCAGAACCTCACCGTTCGCGTGTCATAGTTAGTATGACGGATTGTGTGACAGTTCAGCGGTGGGTTCGAATGCTCCCTCGTGGTGTCACGTAAACGGTCGAATACGTGACGGAAGGAGACCGGTGGTGTTCGTCGGGTACATGCGCGTCTCCAAGGCCGACGGCTCCCAAAGTGTCGACCTGCAACGCGACGCCCTCCTGGCTGCTGGCATCGAGGATGACCAGCTGTACGAAGACCACGCCTCGGGCAAGGCTGATGACCGTCCCGGGCTCGGCGCGTGCCTGAAGGCACTGCGCGCCGGGGACACCCTCGTGGTCTGGAAGCTCGACCGGCTTGGGCGCAGCCTGCACCACTTGGTCAACACCGTCCACGACCTCACCGGCCGCGGAATTGGCCTGAAGGTCCTGACCGGTCAAGGCGCTGCGATCGACACCACCACCCCCGCTGGCAAGCTCGTCTTCGGAATCTTCGCCGCCCTGGCCGAATACGAACGCGCCCTCATCTCCGAACGCACCGTCGCCGGCCTGGCCTCGGCCCGGGCCCGCGGCCGCAACGGCGGCCGACCCTACAAGATGACCCCCGCCAAGCTGCGCCTGGCCGCCGCCTCGATGGGTCAGCCCGACACCAACGTCGGCGAGCTGTGCACCGAACTCGGCGTGACCCGTCAAACCCTTTACCGGCACGTCTCACCCACCGGCGAACTCCGCCCCGACGCGACCAAGCTGCTGGGCAAGAAAAATGATCGGCTACGGGGCCTGGCTGTGAGCGTGAGTCCTGACCGTGGGTGAGTACCAACTCTGACCGACACCCCCACCCGCCGAGATCATGCGGGCGTGAGAAGTGACCGCAGCCGATGATCAGGGGTTTTGGAATGATCAGGCGAGGCGCGGTTTCACCGTGCCCCTCCAGCTGCCTCAGTGCAGCAGAACCCCAGCCGCTCGTGTCCTCGCCCGCGGGAATCAACGCGAGGGAGAACCACAGCACGATGATGTCTGATGTCCCACCCTGGAAACTTCGAATGTTTGCTAAGACTTATACGAACCTGGCGGCAGGAACCGAGCCCCTTGCGGAACATCGGGTGCAGTCGACTTCTGACACCTGGTGCAGTCGACTTCGGAAACTGACAGTTTCTGTCAGTCCGTTCGCTTCGAGTAGTCTCGTAACTATGTCTTGCAACATCAGGGTCGGATCAGGGTGCTCAACGTTCGTTACGAGACACATCGCGGGGTGGGTGTCGTGGGGAAACTGATCGGTTATGCGCGGGTCTCGACAAGGCAGCAGTCCACCGACCGTCAGGAGGTGGACCTTCGCGCTGCTGGTGTTCGAGGTGATGATCTGTACATCGACCGCGGTGTGTCTGGGGCTCGAGCTTCACGGCCACAGTTCGACCGAGCACTGGATGCCTTGATCGTGGGTGACACGTTGGTGATCACTACCTTGGATCGGCTTGGACGGTCCACCCAGAACATGCTGGCCTTGGCTAGTGCGTTGCGGAGTCGTGGCGCTGGACTGCGGGTGTTGAACCTTGGTGGCGGTGACGTCGACACGGCCACGCCCATGGGTTCCATGCTGTTCACGATTATGGCTGCGTTGGCGCAGATGGAACATGAGATTAAACGCGAACGGGTGAGCGACTCGATCAGTAAACGACGCGAAGCCGGCCAAGACCTTGGTGGCGGTGACGTCGACACGGCTACACCGATGGGTTCCATGCTGTTCACGATTATGGCTGCGTTGGCGCAGATGGAACATGAGATTAAACGCGAACGGGTGAGTGACTCGATCAGTAAACGACGCGAAGCCGGCCACGACCTTGGTGGGCGGCCACGAAGGATCACCGACAGCCAAATCCGCAGCGCGCTGCGCCTCGTTGAAGGTGGCGACCCGGCCGCACAAGTGGCTCGAGACCTTGGCATGTCCCGAGCCACGCTCTACCGACGCTCAAAAACCCTCACCCTTCACGGAGGTACACTCCAGGCAGCGTCGGTGGCGTCGGTGGGGCCCCAGTAACGCTCATCCGGGACAGCGAGGGGCACAAGGACCAGCACCTCCTCCTCGCTCCCCTCCACGGAGCCGGAGCCAATGCCCGATGGCAAACCGACCCGCATCGCAGGCGCCCTAGCGCCGAGAAGCGGAAGCGGCGCGGCAGCAGCCCCTGCCGCTTGCGTGGGCCTGCGAGCGACGCCCCTGAGGCAGGCGTCATCGTGACGATGAGAGCGTCAGCGCGACCAGTGACTGTGGCATGGCACGGCAGTGACGCCGAGATGTTCAGATTGCGTGTCCGTCGACACCTGACGCCGATGTTGGCCCTCAGGGTGCGGATCACACTGGTGGCGGTGAAGTCGAAGGTCACGTGTTTTACCAGCCGCCCTCGAATCCGTTTGCGCGGGCTTGGTCTCTCAAGGCTGGCAGCACCGTGGGAGCGTGGTGTGGCAGTTCTACGAGCTACGACCGCCGCGGAGTGTGTTCAAGGCTCTCGTGGGAATCATGCTGAAATTGGTCGTCCAACCAGTCAAAGACGACGAGGTGCGCCAGTGTGAGGTTATTGACTTGGCAGTGCGCATCCCCGTCTTCTCTGCGGAAGTGGTGAAGGGTGGCATCCCGTCCGGCATGCTTCAGCACCGCGTATAGGTCTTCTGTCTGGCGCTTGAGTTCGGGCCCGTCGCCGTCGCCTAACAGGAACAGCGCCGGACACGTCAGCGCCGAGGCCGGTACAGCCTGTGCTTCTTCGCGAACACGGCTGAAAGCCTCGGCGAAATCCGAGGTGCCGAACTGCCACGCGTACTTCTTCAAGCTCATATCCAAGACCTTGTTGACCCGGCTGCTGGCCTTCGCGGCGGCCTTGAGCAGCCAACTCGGCGCACGGGTCACGGCGCCCATCTCTCGTTCGAACATCAGCGCAACGTCGGTGATTGGAGTGCTGGCCACCCATGCGGTGATGCGGGGATCGGCTGCGACAGCCTGCGCCGTGAAGTAGCCGCCGCCACTGAGCCCGTAGATCGCGATCTGGCCAGTGTGCGAGATTGCGTGGGTATCAAGCCAGTCGAGGCAGGCGCCGATCGATTCGGATGCATCGTGGCGGAAGGTGAATCCGGCGGATGGAGCAGTCCCCTGACCGGGCAGGTCCACCATCAACACGTTGTATCCGCGTTTCCATCCCGGATGACCACCGAAGTAAAACAGGTCTTCGCGGAAGGTGTCGCCACCACCGATTATGAGCAGGGTCGGACGGGGCAGGTCGTCGATCTGCAGATAGTAGCCGGGCAGATGACCGTTCTCGAACGGCACCCGGATGGCCCTCAGCGGGATTCCACCTGCCCGAGCCCCGTGCGCGAAAGCGGTTGTCATCGCGGTGACGGTGCGGTCCCAGGCGACAGTTGTCGGGTCTTCGAAGTGGAGCGCTGCCCGCCTCGCGAAGGTTGCGCCAAAAGCCGAGTGGCTAGCCGCCGGCTGGTTCCCTTCGTCGTGGAAGGCGTCAGCCCTGCCGGTGAGGTAGTCGGCTTGCTGATTGAACGCGTCACGCCAACTCTGTGGGTCGCCGCCTTTGATTGTGGCCGCCACAGCGAAGACCTCGCCGGGGCTCATACCAACGATTTGGCCGATTCCGAGAACCCAGTTGAAGGCGAAATCCATATCGGAGTTCTTGAACTTCGTGCGTGCTGACTGCCGTTTGATGATCGCATCCAGGCTGCTCATTGGGACTCCTCGGCACAGGACTGGTTGCCCGCGGCCCCATTCGCTACGATCGTAGCGCAATCAGAGGGATCACCGAGGAGGCGGGCGATGCCGACGCAATATAGCCGCCGCAAGATCCTTACCGACGCGAGCATCACCGTTCTCGCACGGGACGGTGCCCATGGCCTGACCCATCGGACCGTCGACGCCACAGCGCAAGTTCCGGTCGGGACGACCTCTCGCTACTTTCGCACTCGTGCGGCGCTCCTTCACGGGGTGGCCGAAGCCATCCTCGACCTTCACAAGGAGCACGTCCACAAGCTTGCTGAGGTACTTCCTCGAAGTCACGCTGGCCTGATCGAGGCGTTGGAACAGCTCATCACCGACGCGGGTGGCGCGAGCCGTGAACTCTACGCGGCGCGTTTCGAATTGGGTCTCGAAGCCACTCGCGACGAACGTGTCCAGGCGGTCATGAACGACATGCGATCCGCCAGCCTCGAACTCACCCGGCGCCTGCTTGCCTCCGCCGGCATCGAGAGCTCGGAGGGCCAGACCGACACGATGGCGTCTTTCCTCACCGGGGTCCTGTTCGACCGTATCTCCCTCGACCGCCCACGAATCGACAGCCGCACTATCGCCCATCTACTCGTCCATGGACTGCAAGCCGAACCACACAGATTCGATCCGCTCGCGCAGAGGTGACCGATAACCGGCACGCCCCGAAACGGCGGTGTTCTGACACCTTTGCATGGCGGTCCTCGCTGCCGACGCCTTGCCCTTAGTTTTTGGAGTTGTTCTCAGGCTAGGGGTGGGGCCCGAGGGTAAGGATGGTGAGGGTGTCCGGCGTGGGGCCGTACAGCCACCAGATGCGCCAGGCGCTCGGGGTTCTGTTCTCGATGGAGGACTCCCATACGTCCTCGCCATCGGGTCCTGTCAGTGACTGGTACTGATGGGAGTTCAGTCCCGGGTGGCCGGGGCCGACGTCGCGGCGCGCGGGGCGTTTACGAGGTGATGGAGACGAAGCAGCCCTTCGGGTGGGTCGTAACTGAACACGACGCGACGGTGTTGCGTGTGGTGCGTGCCGTGCTCGGACGACACGCGGACCGCGATGACGCCTGGTCAGAGACGGTTCTGGCCGCGATGCGCCACTACCCGAGGATGCAAACGTCGGGGCGTGGCTGATGATAGTTGCTCACCGTAGGGCGATCGACGTTACCCGGGCCCGTGCGCGGCGGGGCAGCACCCCGGACACGGTCTGCCGAGCTGACGCCGACGTCGTCACGTCCTTGCGCTCTGCGCGTCGCTGCATCACTGCGCCTCTGGAAGGAGCACCGCGATGAACACCGACAGCTCTCACCCGGCCGTGACGGCGTTGATCACCCTCGCCGATACCACGCCCGACCGCCTTGCCCGGCTGTACCGCCGGCTCGTGGAGGCGGCCGCCGCGGACGGCATCCTCGACGTCGCCAATACCACGATCGGCACACCGGTCGGCTCACTGCTGCTCGCCGCGACCGACAAGGGGCTGGTCCGAGTGGTCTTCGAGCGTGAGGACCCTGACCAGGTGCTCGAGACGCTGGGCGCGAGGATCAACGCCCGCGTCCTGCACGCCCCGGGGCGTGTCGCCGCCGCCGCTCGCGAGATCGGCGAGTACTTCGCCGGACACCGATTCAGCTTCGACTTGTCGTTGGACTTCTCCCTGTCCAGCGGGTTCCGGCGATTGGTGCAGCAGTACCTGTCGAGCATCGGCTATGGACACACGCGGACCTACAAGGACGTCGCGCAGCTCGTCGGCAGTCCCCGCGCGGTGCGCCCTGTGGGCACAGCCTGCGCGACCAACCAGCTGCCGGTCGTCGTGCCGTGCCACCGGGTGCTGCGCACCGATGGGTCGCTCGGCGGCTACATCGGAGGGCTCGACGCGAAGGCGACCCTGCTGACCTTGGAGGAAGTAGCGGCATGAGCAGGACGAGGCGGGCACCAACTGATGTGTGGAAAGACCGGGTAGAGGCTGGCGATTGGGAGGCCATCGTCGCCGAAGTCAACGAGTACGGCGGGGCGCTGCTGCCTCAACTGCTGACCGAGGCGGAGACGCGGGGGATTCGGGAGCTGTACCCGCGGGAGGAGTTGTTCCGCAGCACGGTCAAGATGGGCCGGTACCGGTTCGGCGAGGGTGAATACCGTTACTTCAACGTTCCCTACCCGGAGCCGATCGAGCGGCTGAAGCAGGCGTTGTACCCGCGGCTG
>CAJDWH010000107.1_pt1 | contig 11107 bp, 12 predicted proteins | sample 7391531 | NCBI WGS metagenome assembly CAJDWH01 (sample SAMEA7055715, study PRJEB34461) | soil metagenome | biome: terrestrial ecosystem; feature: Peninsula; material: soil | place: Antarctica | collected 2016
GGATCAAGGCGGTTCCGCCAACGCTGCTATTCCTGGCCGGTCTCACTCTGCTGATCAGTTCGGCAGGCTGCCGCCGATGTTTTCGCGTCGCCTGGCCGCCGGTCGCTGCCGCGCTGCTGATGATCGGCTTCGCAATCCTCAATGTGTTGAGCCATCGGCTCGGCTGGCGGCCGCTGGATCATCCGGCGCATGTCCTCTTGTACTTGGTCGTGGCAGCATGCTTCACCCTGCCATTGCGGATGCGGCTGGTCTGGGCGGGATTCAGCCTGACGGCCATCGTGCTTGGCGCCATGTGCGTCCTGCAATACCACCTGTTCGGGATCGAGCGCGCCTACGGACTCAACGGAGGTACCTCAGCATCGATCGAACTGGCCACCATCCTGTTGGGATTGTCAGCGGTCGCACTCGTGCAATTCCTGGCGCCGGGCACGCGCCGATGGGAGCGGGCGCTGCACCTCGCTGCGACGGGCTTCGGCATGTACGGTGCACTGCTGACCCAGAGCCGTGGCCCGTTGCTGGCCTTCTCGCCGATTTTCGTGCTGCTGGTACTGCTGCACGCGCGGCGCACCGGACGCTGGCGACCAAGCCTTTTGCTGGTCGGCGCAGTGTGCGTGATCGCAGGGGTGGCCACACTCAGCATGCGCGGTGAAATGGCAACGCGTTTCCGGGCGATTGCGCCGGAGGTCGCCAGTTTCGATCAACGCGACCACGCCCGCGGTGCGGTGGGCGAACGGCTGGAGATGTGGCGCACCGCCGCGCATGCGTTCATAACTCATCCGATTGCTGGCATCGGCGCCGGCAAGTTTGCCGATTACACGCGCCAGGAGATCGTCGCCGGGCGCAGCAACCCGGCCATCGGTCGTTACAACCAGCCGCACAACGAGTATCTAGAGGCTGCTGCCACCGGCGGCATTCCTGGCTTGCTGGTGCTGCTGGGGGTGTTTCTGGTGCCGCTGCGTTTTTTCAGCCGCTACGCTCTGGATCAGGATGACGAGATCGCACTGTCAGCATCGATCGGCTTGGGAGTGGTCAGCCTGTATATGTTGTGCGCACTCACCGATGCCGTGTTCTACCGCGTGATGGGGCTGTCGTTCTATTTCTTCTTGGTGCTCGGACTGGCCTTGCGGATCGGCTCGCTGCGACGGCCGGATCATGCCTGAGCGGGTTGACGTGCCGGTTTCACACTGACCTTGACCCCCGAGAAACGTATCCCTTGAAGATCGCTACAGCCGGCATCGTTCTGTGCGCGTATGATGTCCGCCATAGCCTCACCCCGGACCGAACGCTTGCTTCGGCTAGAATCGCACTATGCCTGTGCTGCCATTGACCCTCGCCGTCATCACCCGCAACGAGGCTGCGAATATCGCCCGCTGCCTGGACAGCGTGCCGTTCGCGGCCGAGAAACTGGTGGTCGACTCGGGTAGCGACGACGACACGGTGGCGATCGCGCAAGCGCATGGTGCGCGGGTCATCCACCAGGACTGGCTCGGTTTCGGGCCGCAACGCAATTTCGCCAGCAGCCAGTGCAAGCATGACTGGATCCTGGTGCTCGATGCCGACGAATACCTCAGCGCGAAGCTGGCCGACGAATTGCAACAGCGCCTGCCCGCGCTGATGGGCAGCGACGTACCTGCCGTATGGCTGCGCCGCAGCACGATCTACATGGGCGCACCAATGCGCTGGTACCGCCCCTCAGTCGGCGAGCGCATGGCCCGGCTGTATCACCGCGAGCGAGCGCGCTGGAGCGATGTTCGCGTACATGAGTCGCTGCGCTTCGAAGGCGCCGCGCCGACCTTGCGCGCCAGCTTCAACCACACCAATAATCCGACCCTGGTGCACAAGCAGCTCAAGGTGCTGCAGTACGCCGAGCTAAAATGCCGCGACTGGCACGACAAGGGCAAACCAGTGCGGATGTGGCAAGCCCCGTTCGTGTTCGTGCTGGCCTTCCTCAAAGATTACGTCTTTCGCTTGGCCTTCCTGGACGGGTGGCGCGGTTTCATGATCGCCCACACCGCGGCCAGCTACGCGATCTACAAACGCATGCGCTACTACGAAATGGTTCATAACCCGGGATCGGTCGCTGAAGCGACCGACAAACTACAAGAGCATCACCTGGACCGATAAACACAATTCGCCGCGATGCACGAAGCAACCAACCAGCACGGTACGTTCGCGCGCTCCAATCAACTCACGCGCTTCCCGACTTTGCCTCTTTTCCCTACGGGAGAGGATTGAGGAGAGGGTTCCCGGCCTCGCCCGCACCCTCATCCGGCGCAGCGCGCCACCTGCTCCCGCGGGGAAAAGAAACAGCTCGACCAAGCTACGGCGCCATCGGGAATCCTCGCGAACGACGGGCATCAAACCGCACGCCACTAGTCCGCGTTAACCTATCGCTCTCGAACCCGCTCCAAGCCAACGCATGACTTCTCCAAAAAAGCACTATCTCCTCTATGGCTCCGAGCGCTACACGCTGGCGATCCTGCGTCCGGTACAGGATGCGATCCGCGCCCGCGGCGACGAAACCGCATGGTTTTTCGACGGTCCCGGCGCCGAGGACCTGGTCGAGGGCGAGCGTTTGTTGACGGTGGCCGAGGTGCGCGCATGGAACCCCATCGCCGTGCTGACACCGGGCAATCATCTGCCGCATTTCTTTGCCGGGGTGAAGGTCGAGGTATTCCATGGCTTCGACGCCGGCAAGCCTCGGCATATCTACATCCGCGGCTTCTTCGACCTCTATTGCACCACCGGTCCGCGCGATACCGCGAAGTTCCAGGCACTGGCGGACGGGCTCGGTCACTTCACCGTGACCGAAACCGGCTGGTCCAAACTCGATCCATTCATGCGCGAAATCGCCGGCCCGTTGCCGGCCGTGCGGCGGCCACCGGTGATCCTGTATCACTCCACTTTTTCGCCTTCGTGGAGCGCCGCTGAAACTCTGTACGAGGAGGTGAAGCGGCTCTCGCGCGACGGCCGCTGGCGCTGGATCGTCACCTTCCACCCGAAGATGAACGCGGAGACGCGCGAGCGCTATCAGGCGCTGCAGAACGAACACCTCACGTTCGCCGAGAACGACAACATCCTCGACCTGTTTCCGCAGGTTGACATGATGTGTTCGGATACCTCTTCCGCACTCAACGAATTTCTGCTCACCGGCAAACCGGTGGTCACGTTCAAGAACCGCCGGCCCGGGCCACAGCTGATCGATATCGACGATCCGGCGCAGTTCGAAGCCGCGATCGAGCGGGCGCTGGCAAGACCGCCGAAATTGCTGCAGGCGATCCGCGACTATGCCGACGCGATCCACCCGTATCGCGACGGCCGTTCGAGCGAACGGGTGCTCGACGCGATCGACGCCTTCATCGCCCGCGGCGGCCGCAACCGCCGGCGCAAGCCGCTGAACCTGTGGCGCAAGCTGAAGCTTCGTCGCCGCATCGGCTACTGGGGGCCGGCGTGATGCGGTGCCAGATCGCGATGCACCGAACCCGCGCACGCTAGAATCCCTCCGACCCCGCCAAGAGCGTACCTGTGACGTCGAGTCCTTTCAGCAGTCCCGAACGCCTGCGTGCGGTCTGGCCGTGGTTGCCACTTTGGACGGTGGTGGCACTGCTGGCGATCTTCGCGCACGGCCCGATGCCGATGTATTCGACCCGCACGCTGGCGGTGGCATGGGACATGTTCAATCATGGCCAGTGGTTAGTGCCGCACATCAACGGCGCGCCGTACAGCGAGAAAGCGCCACTGCTGTTCTGGCTGATCCAGGCGGGCTGGTTCGTGTTCGGCGTCAGCGACGTCTGGCCACGCGTGCTGGAGGTACTTTTTGGCGGCACCCAACTGGTGCTGGTTTCGCTGCTGGCCAGGCGATTATTTCCACAACGCCCGTGGATGGCGAAGGCGGCACCGTGGATGCTGCTGGCGTTCGGTTACGCGTTCCTGTTCGGTCTGCAGATCATGTACGACGTGCTGCTGTCGGTGTGGGTTCTCGCCGCCTTGTTGTGCCTGACGCCGAAGTCGCAACACACCGAACCACGCTGGTTACTGTTCGGTGTATGCGTCGGACTAGGCCTGTTGACCAAAGGTCCGGTGATGCTGTTGCACGTCGTGTTTCCATGGCTGCTCGGGCCGCTGTGGAGCGACTGGGCGCGCCAACATCGCATGCGTTGGTACGGTGGCGGCATGCTTTCGCTGCTGCTCGGCGGCGCGATGCTGCTGGCCTGGGCGGTGCCGGCGGGATTTGCCGGTGGCGACGCCTATCGCGAGCGCCTGTTCTTTACTCAGACCGCCGGCCGTGTAGTCAACAAACTGGCCCAGGGCAAGCACCTGCAGAACCATGCCGAGCCGATCTGGTTCTACCTGCTGTGGCTGCCGGTGCTGTTGTTCCCGTTCAGTGGCTGGCCACGGATGTGGGTGGCCGTCGCCAGCCTGCGCCGACCGCTGGAGTCCGGACTGCGTTTCGCGCTGTGTTGGCTGGTGCCGAGTTTCATCGTGTTCTCGCTGATCAGCGGCAAGCAGCTCTATTACCCGCTGCCGGAACTGGCCGGGGTTGTCTTGCTGATGGCCGCAGCGCTGGCGCTGTTGCGCGAACGCCGGCCCGTACTGGCCAACCATGCCTCGCTCGGCACCTGGCCGTTGGGCGTCGGTGGCATCACATTGGCCGTGCTGATGCTCGCGCTGCCGTTGCTGGTGGATCACCACCTCGTGGAAGCGGACTGGGCGCATGTCGTCGCGCCTCACAGTCGCTATTTCAGCGTGATCTTTCTGCTGCTAAGCATCTTGGTGCTGTTGCGTGGTCGTGGCGAGCTGCGCCGGCTGGCAGTCGCCGGCCTGGTTGGCGCGTTCGCGTTGAATGCGCTGTTCGCGCTGACCCTGTGGCCGCACTGGGATTTGCGGCCTACCGCGCAACTGCTGGGCGACGCCGAGCGGGCCGGTCAACCGCTGGCGGTGCTGGACAAGTACGAAGGCGAGTTCCATTTCGCCGGCCGGCTGACTCACCCGATCACCGAGCTGTATGGCGACAAGGCGTTGCAGGACTACGCTGACGCACACCCGACTGCGCTGGTGGTGGTGCGCTCGAACAAACCGACGCCGGCCGACTTGCGCTACGCCCTACTGGTGCAGTCGTTTCGCTCATCCTGGTTGGTGATCTGGCCGGCGACTTCGCTGGCCGAGCTGCGTGCGGGACATACTCCGCCAGAACCAGCACAGCCGACCCAGATCTACCCATTCGACGATTGGCGCTACGGCGCGCCACGGTGAGCGCATCCGCATGAGCACCCTGATCGACAACCTGCGCCGGCAATGTGATGGCCCGCGCGATGGCGCCTTGCTGCGCTTTTCGCTCGGTAATGCGCTGCTGGGCGAAGGTGACGCGGCAGCGGCAATCGTGGAGCTGGAGCGCGCGCTGACATTCGACCCGGCGTATTCGGCGGCATGGAAGCTGCTGGGCAAGGCTTGTCTCGACGCTGGCCGACGCGAAGCGGCAGCCGACGCGTGGCGGCAGGGCATCGTCGCGGCCAACCAACGCGGGGACAAGCAGGCCGAAAAAGAGATGACCGTATTCCTGCGGCGGCTGGACAAAAACGCGCCGTAGCCGTGCGCGCTACCTGTCGTCGTGGTCATACGGATTGACCAGGCCATGGCCTGACCAACGTCTGTACTGCCATTGATACTGGGCAAAGGCCAGCTCTACGCAGTCCTGCACGCCACGATTAAGCGCCGTGCACGCCACCTGGGCGTCGGCGTCAGCGATCCCATCCGGCGCCGGCAGCAGATGGATCCGATAACCCGCTCCGGCAGGAAGTCGCTCGGCAAACGCAAACAGCACGGTGGCGCCCGTGCGTGCGGCAAGCCGCGGCAGCAGCACCATGGTGAGCGCGTCACGACCGAAGAACGGCACTCGCTGCCCCTCTCCCGCTCGTGGCTTCTGATCGGGCAGGATGCCCACGGTACCTCCGGCGGCCAGTCGCCTGTACATGGCGCGCACGCCGGCACCATCGGCGCGGATCTGCTCCGGCGCCAACGCCCCGCGCACCTGGCGCAACAGCCCCTCGATGGCGGCGATACGCGGTGGCCTGTACAGGATCGCCATCGGCGTCTTGCGACACAGCCAGTAATTAAGCAGCTCCCAGCAACCTAGGTGCGGCGCGGCAATGATCACCCCTTTGCCCGCCTCCACGGCGGCATCGAGCAGGGCCTCACCACGCACTTCGCGCACCAGCCCCAGCGCACGTTCGGCGCCGCTACCCCAGACCTTGATGATCTCGCTGATCGACTTGCCGTTCTCAGCCATCACCTCACGCAGCAGTGCGGCGCGCCCGGCTTCATCCAGCGCCGGCCGCGCGATCGCCAGGTTCACCGCAGTGTGATGAGCCGTGCGCCCGCCCCGCCACAACATCAGCCGCCCAAACGCGGCGCCGAAAGCGTGCAGGCCTCGCAGCGGCAGCAAGGCCAGCAGCCGTAGGCAAAGATAGACCAGGTAAATGTCGGGACGCATGCGTGAAAGTGTAGAGGACCGCAACGCCTTCAGCAGATCTTCGCTTATGCTCTGGCGAATCCCCCGCAGCAGCCATCCAGACCGAATCTCGAATGATTGCCTTGATCCAACGAGTAACCTCAGCCAGCGTCCAGGTCAATGACGAGACGATCGGCTCGATCGGCCCGGGCTTGCTCGCCTTGGTGGCGGTGCAACCGGATGATGGCGAGATTCAGACGAAACGGATGCTGGAACGACTGCTTGGTTATCGCGTGTTTGCCGACGATGCCGGCAAGATGAACCGCTCGCTCAGCGACACCGGCGGCGAGCTGCTGCTGGTCAGTCAATTTACCTTGGCCGCCGACACCCGTTCCGGCATGCGCCCCAGTTTTACCCGTGCAGCGCCGCCCGAACAGGGCCGGCGCTGGTTCGAGCGCCTGCTGGAGTTGGCACGAGTCGTACACCCGAGGGTGGAAACCGGCCGCTTCGGTGCCCATATGGTGATTCAGCTGGTCAATGATGGCCCGGTCACGTTCTGGCTCGACACAGGTTGATCGACGCTCCCCGGCGCGACGACTCGGCACACAAATGTGCATCGACGCCGCGATTTGGCGCGATTTTTGCGTATGCAAATATTGAAATTTATCCCTTGAAAACTGGTCAAAAAAGCAGCACATCGTTATAATGTCCGGTTCTTGCACTCTCTTTTTGGTCGCTTAATCGATGAATAGCAAAGCTCCCCAAGAGCAACAGTTGGAAATCAAGGCCCTTATCGCCAAGGGTCTGGAGCAGGGCTACCTGACCTACGCCGAGATCAACGACCACTTGCCCGACGACATCGTCGATCCAGAGCAGATCGAAGACATCATGGCGGTGCTCAAAGGCGTCGGCATCGAGGTGCACGACGCCGCTCCCGACACCGACACCGTGGCTGACAAGGCAGACTCCGGCGCCGATGACGAAACTGCCGCCGAGGAAGCCGTTGCACTGCTCTCCGCGGTCGACGCCGAAGTGGGTCGCACCACCGATCCGGTGCGCATGTACATGCGCGAGATGGGCACGGTTGAGCTGCTGACCCGCGAGGGCGAAATCGTCATCGCCAAGCGCATCGAGGAAGGCCTCGGACAGGTGCAGACCGCACTGGCCAGCTTCCCGCTGACCATCGAACTGCTGCTGGAGGAGTACGACCAGCACCTGGACGGCAAGCGCCGCCTCAGCGAGATCCTCGCCGGCTTCCTCGACCTGGAAGAAGCCGCCGACCTCGCTCGCAAGGAGAAAGAAGCCGCCGCCGCCGAAGCTGCCGAGCTCGGCCTGGACGAGGAATCTGACGGCGACGACGACGACGCCGAAGAGGAAGAGGAAGAGGCAGGCCCGACGGGGCCCGATCCGGAAGAGGTCAAGCGTCGTTTCGAGTTGCTGCGCGACTACTACACCAAGTTCCAGAAAGCGGCGCCCAAGGCCGGCAGCATCACCGACAAGAAGATCGTCAAGCTGCGCGACCAGATGGCCGAAGAGTTTCTCAAGCTCAAGCTGCCCAGCGCGCTGATCGACGGCTTCGTGCGCAAGCTGCGCGAAGTGGTGGGCGACATCCGCCATCACGAGCGCGTGTTGCTGGATATCTTCGTCAAGCAAGTGAAGATGCCCAAGGCTGAGTTCATCAAGACCTTCCCCAGCAACGAGGGCAACCTCGAGTGGGTGGCCGAACTGAGCCGTAAGCGCCAGAAATGGTCGCCAAACATCAAGACCCATCGCGAGGCGATCGACGCCGAGCAGGAAAAACTCGCCGCGATCGAGCGCAAGCTGTTCCTGCCGCTGATCGACATCAAGGACATCAATCGTGCGATGGCCAGTGGCGAGGCGAAGGCACGCCGCGCCAAGAAGGAAATGGTCGAGGCGAACCTGCGCCTGGTGATCTCGATCGCCAAGAAGTACACCAACCGCGGCCTGCAGTTCCTCGACCTGATCCAGGAAGGCAACATCGGCCTGATGAAGGCACGATCAACAAGTTGAACCGCATTTCCCGCCAGATGCTGCAGCAGTTCGGCCGCGAGGCCACGCCCGAAGAACTGGCCAAGGAAATGGAGATGCCCGAGGACAAGATCCGCAAGGTACTGAAGATCGCGAAGGAACCGATCTCGATGGAAACCCCGATCGGCGACGACGAGGATTCCCACCTGGGCGATTTCATCGAAGACGGCAACGCCAGCTCACCGGTCGACTCGGCCACCGAGACCGGCCTGATGGAAACCGTGCGTGACGTGCTCGCCGGCCTCACCCCGCGCGAAGCGAAGGTGCTGCGCATGCGCTTCGGCATCGACATGAACACCGACCACACGCTGGAAGAAGTCGGCAAGCAGTTCGACGTCACCCGCGAGCGGATCCGCCAGATCGAAGCCAAGGCGCTGCGCAAGCTGCGCCACCCCAGCCGCTCCGAACAGCTGCGCTCGTTCCTCGACGTCGAGTAAGCGCGGCGAGCCCATCGCAAGATCGAAAGCCCCGCCAACGCGGGGCTTTTCGTATCCCGCTCGCGTAGGAGCCCGCTCGCGGGCGATGCTGTTGCTGTCGCGAATTCCGAACAAAGAGCATCGCCCGCAAGCGCGCTCCTACAGTTTCTGTGCTCGCAGACGTCCATGCTGGCACGCTCCCGACAACTCATCTAACATTCACTGCTTCTGGGCCCATAGCTCAATGGTTAGAGCAGAGGACTCATAATCCTTTGGTTCCAGGTTCGAGTCCTGGTGGGCCCACCAGCATCACGCCGCGCACAGGCGTCCATGTCACTCGTGCAAACCAATGCATCCGGCCTGACGCCGAGGTCGTTGGTGAATGGCAGCCGCGGCCATGTACATCTCGACCACCTGACCTTGACATCATTTCCGGGGAGGGGAGCACGACAGGTGAGGCATATGTACCTGTCGCCCATTCCCAACGGAGTGACACGGTATGAACGACGACCGCATCCAGGGCAACGGGAAACAGCTCACTGGCAAGATCAAGGGCAAATGGTGCGGCCCTACCGACGATGATCTGACGCAGGCTGAGGGTAATTCCGAATATCTGGCGGGCAAAGTGCAGGAGCGTTACGGCATCGCCAAAGATGAGGCGGCCCGACAGGTCAAGGAATTCGAAAGGAGTCTGTACGCAGATCAATGACCCGACCACGACCAATTTTCGGGCAGCGATGCATCATGAGGCCGGCCTCGTTCGTGAATAGACCCCGCAGGCGCATCAATGGGGCGCGGCCTTGCCGGCATACGCCGCGCCCGCACCGAGCGACACGCTACTGGTGCCATCCCGGCGGCCTTGGCACATCGGCCGAACCTTCCTGACGGTCACGCGACAGCGCGGCACGCACCAGCAGCATCAGGGTGATCGGGGTGGTCAGGGTGAGGAACACGCCGATCAGGATCTCGTTGAAGATCGGGCGGCTGTGCAGTACCGAAAAGCAGGTGATCGAGGCCGCCAGCATCAAGAATGTGCCCAGAGTGGTGCCCAGCGTCGGCGCATGCACGCGCTGGTAGAAGTTTTTCAGACGCAGCAGGCCGATGGCGCCGACGAAGGCGAACAGTGCGCCCAGCAAGACCAGCACGGCGACGACGATCGCGGCCCAAGGCGGCAGGGCATCCAGATGGCTCATTCGATCACCTGCCCGCGCATCAGGAACTTGGACAGCGCCACGGTGGCAGCGAAACCTAGCAGCGCGATGATCAGGCTGGCCTCCACGTAGAGCAGGCTGCCGGTGCGAATGCCGATGGTGAGCAACAGGATCATCGAGTTGACGTACAGCGCATCCAGCGCCAGCACGCGGTCCTGCGCACGCGGGCCGCGCACCATGCGGATGATCGAGCAGCTCATCGCGCCGAGCAGCAACAGCTGCGCCAGGATGATCGCGGCACCCAACAGTTGGTGGCTCATTGAAAGATCTCCAGCAGCGGTTGTTCATAGCGTTGCTTGATCGAGTCGATCCAGGTTTGCTCGTCGACCACATTCAACACGTGAATCAGCAGGACGCTTGCGCCAGAGTCGTGGCTGACCCACACCGTGCCCGGCGTGGAGGTGATGATGCACGCCAGCACGGCAAGTCCGTAATGATCGGTGAGGGTCAGCGGGATCGCCACGAATCCGGAGTTCGCGCGGCAGTCGCGACTGAGGATCAGCCTCGCCACCGCGATGTTCGACCGCACGATATCGAACAGCACGCGCCCGAACAGCCGCGCCAGCAACGGGTAGTTGCGCACCCGTGCCTTGGGCGGGCGCAGCAAGCCGAACACCTTCGCCAGCACAACGGCAAACACCACGCCCACCGCGATCGTGCCGGGCGCGACGCTCTGGTTGAACAGCAGCCAGATCAGCAGCAGCAGGACGGACAACAGCGGATACGGCAGCCAGCGCCTGATCATCGCTGCACCTGTTCGGCGGGCAAAACCTGGTCAACATAGACGGCCGGCGTATACAGCTGGCGCGCCGTCGCATCCAGATAGCGCAGCGGGGTCCCGACCCACACGGTGAAGAGCGCGCACAGTCCCAGCAGGATCAGGATCGAGAGTGTTTCGCCCGCACGCACCTTCGGAAACACGCGCTCGGGGTCGGCCCAGAATACGTGGATGCCGGCGCGCGCCATCGCGATCACCGTGCACA
>CAJDWH010000053.1_pt1 | contig 10878 bp, 8 predicted proteins | sample 7391531 | NCBI WGS metagenome assembly CAJDWH01 (sample SAMEA7055715, study PRJEB34461) | soil metagenome | biome: terrestrial ecosystem; feature: Peninsula; material: soil | place: Antarctica | collected 2016
GATTCGCACTGGCCATTCAGACGTCCGCCCGCAAGCTGCGGGCGTACGGGTGAAGCGGCGTTACAACCTTCGCCGTGGTGGATCAGAACGTATAGCGCACGCCTACCTGGAACCTGCGAGTCTGATTCGGATCGGCGCTGGTGACCTTGCCGAAGTCCGGATTCGGCCCCCTCGTGCCCCAGTCGTACTGATTGTTGATGTAGCCGTTGTCGACGTCACGATTGAACACGTTCATCACGTCCAGGCGCAGCTCCAGCGCCTGGCTTTCGCCAAAGCGGAATTCCTTGGCGACCGACAGATCCAGGTTGACGTAGGTCGAGCCGAACTTGCCGTTCTTGCGGAAGATGCAGTTGTAATCACACGACTCCGCCACGTTGGCGAAATAATCGTAAGGCAGGCCCGAACCGTAGGTGAAGATGCCGGTCAGTCGCGTGTCCCACGGACCGCGCACGATGCCGTTGAGCACCAGGTGATGCTTCTCGCCCACGTGGCCGGCGGGGTAACCAGCCGGATCAACGTAATCCAGCGAGTAGTTGTCGCCACCTTGCTGGCGCGCATCTTGATAGGTGTAAGCCAGGCCCACGCCCCAGCCGGAAGCCTTGGTGTAAGGCTTGTCGACGCTGATCAACACGTTGCTGGACTGGGTCTTTTTGTCGGTGTTGTGGAGTACCACGCCGTACGGGCTTCCCGGCATCTGGTCGAGCACGAAACCGGGTTCCGGCAAACGGTTCCAGATATAGGTGAACTGGTCATAGCCAAGTACGCGAGTGAGCGTTAGCGACGCGTTCCAGTCTCCCATCACCTGACGCACGCCCAGGCTGAACTGGTCAGTGTGCGGCGGCCTGGTGTTGTTGTTGATCACGTCCAGCTCGGAGCTGAAACCGGGAACTCCGGAGGCCAGCAAGGCGTCGAGGCCGGCCGGTGTGAGGTAGCTCGGATCCCACGCGATGGTGCCCGGTGTGATCCCGCCGGGGCTGAACAGGAAGGTGTAATTGGGCACCTGCGAGTGCAGTGTCTCCTGGCTGATCCAGTCGAACGGGGTGCGATCGTAGTAACGGCCAGCGCCGCCAAAGACCGTGGTGCTCTGGTCGGCCTCCGGGCTGACGTCCAGCGAGAAGCCCACGCGTGGCTGGATGGCACCCTTGTAGCCATCACGATTGTTGCCGGTGCTGATGTAGTTTTGCAGGCCCAGATATTCCAGCGTGGGGATCTGCTCGACCGGCGTCACGTAGTGCTTGTTCAACGCGTTGGTTTCGTAATCCCAGCGCAGGCCCAGATTCAACTGCAGGCGCGTGGTGATGTCCCAGTCATCCTGCACGTACAGGCCGAACTGGTTGGTGCGCAGATTGGCGTTGGCACCGGTAGGCGAATACACCGCCCTGAACGGAGAATCGAAGCCGCCGGGGAACGCGGGGTCTTCGTTGAAGAAATAGGTCGGCACGGTGGCGCTGTTCTGCTCCAGCGTGATGCGGTAGCCGGCGTACTTGATGCCAGCCTTGATCGTGTGATCGGGCACACCGAACCAGGTGAAGTCGTCGCGGATTGTGCGCTGCTTCTGGCCTTTGTTTTGCAGGTCGCTGCCGCTGCCGATTACTGCGATGCCCGGGTCAAAGATACTGCGCACAGAACCGGATTCGGCGGAGGTCGGGCGCCACTTCGCGGTGCCAGCGTCGAGCAGCATGTCGTTGACGAAGTTCTCGCCGCGCAACTGCCATTTCAACAGCAGGTCGTCGACGTCGTTCTTGCGGTCGCTGCGCGCGCTGTAGGTTGTGTTGCCGCCGAAGCCGAGCTGCTCGCTGTCGCGCCGCGTGGTCGCGCTGAGGTCGATGTTGTTGTCATCGTTCGGCTGCCAGCTCAACTTTCCGAAGAAGGTTTTCTCGTTGAACGGCGCCGAGAAGGTTCCGTTGAACTGGGCGAAGCGTGGGTCGTTGATCTGCACGGTGCTGTTGGTCGTGTCCTTGCGTTCTTCGTAGTTGACGAAGAACTGCAGGGCATCCTGGATGATCGGGCCGCCCAGGGTAAATCCGCGTTGCTCACGCTTGAAATCAGGCTTCTTGACATGATTTTTCTTGTCGAAGGAGTTCTGCGCGATCATCGACCGATTTTGGTAATAGTCGTACAAGGAACCGTGAAACTTGTTGCCGCCGGACTTGGTTACCGCTGTGATGATCGCCGTGCCGGCCTGTTCGTACTCGGCCTTGAAGTTGTTGGTCAGCACCCGAAATTCCTGCACCGCTTCTTGCGAGAACGGGTTTCCACGGGTGGAGTCCTGGCCGGCGATGCCGCCCTTGAGAACGTTGTTCTTGAGACTGGCGCCGTCGATGAAAACGTTTACATTTTCGGCTGATTGACCGCCCGCCGAAAACGTCTTTTGCAAGGGATCGCGCGAGGTGGTCACGCCCGGCACCAGCTTGGCGAACTCGAGGAAGTTGCGCTCGTTCTGAGGCAATTCCTGGATTTGCGTCTGGCTGATGTTGGTTGCCACTTCGGACGTGCGCGTCTCGACCAGCGAAATCGCGCTGACTGTGACAGCTTGCAGGTCGGTGGCATCGGCGACGCTCGGACCACTGGCAGCCACCTGAAGGTTCAGGTTCAATGACTGGCCGATGTGCACGGTCACGTTTTCGCTGGCTTTGCTGCCGTTGCTGCTGGCCACGATGTTGTAATTGCCCGGGCTCAGTCCGGGCAGGATGTAATTGCCCGCGGCATTCACCTTCGTCTTGCTGACGAAACCATTAGCTGTGTTGGTAGCCACCACTTCGGTGGGTGTCTGTCCCTGCGGTGCGCTGACGTGTCCGCGCAGTATGGCTGTGCTGGTCTGGGCACTGGCATCGGGTAACGCCAGCGCCGTGACGAGCAGGCCGGCGAGGGCCAGCGAAATGTGTCGAGTTAATGTGCGTTGATTGGCCATAAGCTGATCCTCTCCCGTAATCGTTTCGAGCAGTTCGGTTGTTGGTTGTCGTGTTGTCGCGTTTCTGTCTGGCGTATTGGCTGGCGTCCCGCCTCGTTGGTCCTGGCCGCTTCGCCTCCACGTGGCGGTCGTCGATGCGCCCTTGCACCGATCCGGATTATTTGTGTCACGTACCCGCTCCGGCGCTGGATGCGCGCACCACCAGCTCTGCGCCGACATGCCGCTGCGTGCCGGGTGCCACGCTGCCTGGGTTGTCGATCTGTGCACCAAGCATTTCCATTGCCTGGCCGCCCAGGTCGGCGATATGTACCTGGATGGTGGTCAGTGCCGGGGTGACATAGCGCGCCATGGGCACGTCGTCAAAACCGGCCACGGCAATCTCGCCGGGGACGTCGACACCGGCTTCGCGCAGCGCGGCGAGGAAGCCGATGGCCATCATGTCGTTGGCCGCGAACACCGCGTCCGGGCGATGCGGCATGGATAACACTTGCTGGCCGGCGAGATAGCCCGATTCCTCGCTGAAATCGCCGGCCAGGGTCATCGCTTCGCGACCTGGTGTCTGGTCGGCCAGCGCGTGACGATAACCCTGTTCGCGCTCCGCGGCGTCACGGTTGCCAGCAGGTCCCTGGATGAAGGCGATGCGCTGGCGACCCAGCGACAGCAGGTGCTCCACAATCAACCGTGCACCGCCGTCGTTGTCCACCGACAGCGCACAAAAATCCGTGCCGGTCAGACGTGTATTCATCAGCACGGTAGGTAAATCCGTGGGCAGGTTCCGGCGCAGGAAGTCGGCATCGGCATGTGGCGACATCAGCAGCAGGCCGTCGACACGACCTTGCATGGCGCGCAGTGCCACGGCAGCAGCGGCGGCGTCGTCATGTGAACTGGACACCAATAGGTGCAAGCCACGTGCGCGCGCCGCCAGGTCGATGCCGCGGATGAGCTCGGAGAAGAATTCGCCATGCAGATCCGGCAGCAGCGCTCCGATGGTGTGGGTGCGTCGGGTGATCAGCATGCGCGCCGCCGCATGGGGGATGTAATGCAGGCGATCGGCGGCAGCGTGGATGCGCTCGCTGGTGGCGGCGGTGACACCCGGGCCGCCATTCAGCGCACGCGACACCGAAGCCACCGATACCTTGGCCTCACGCGCCACGTCTTTGATGGTTGCTGCCGCCATTGGAGCTTGTCCACGGGATTGATAAACCCTTAGGTGGCGCCAACGTAAACGTTTTCATGGGGGCTTGTAAAGGGTCTGTCGCGACCAGTCCTGTTGCGCCGCAGAAGGGTTTCGCCTGACAAACCAACCGGCGTACGGGAAACGGCGGAATGTCTGGCCTGGCGCCTATTTGGGATCGAACCCCGCACGTGTTGCACCACAACATCGGACTGGCGCGTCCGCGACAAGGCTCGCGTTGGCAAGCTCGATGCTTGTCTATCCACAGAAGGCTCGTTGTGCCGGTTTCGAAGGATCAAACGCCGCCATTTTGGACGTGAATCGACCCATTGCGACCAACCGCGCCTCGCTGGGTCATCACGCCACCGGCTTTGACTGTTCTACCCAATCATTGCCACGGCACTCGATTCGTTCGAGAGCAGTTGTTAAAGATTTGCTCGCCCGTTAAAGTGTCGTTAATTCTTGTAGAGTCAAACGATTGTATCCTTGACCTCTAGTACAAACGAATAAACCAAGTACAAGTTATTGATTTATCACTTATGATCATCTTGTCTGCCATATCTTTTGCCTTGCTCGCCGCACTGTTCGCCAGTGCGGTCAGGCACGTGCCGGAAGGTCAGGTCTACAGCGTGTATCGACGCGGCAAGCCGGTGCGTCTGCTGCAGGCGGGCACGCACTTGATCTTGCCGCTGCTGGACCGGGTGGCGCACAAAATCAACCTGGCTGGCCAGATGTTGCGACTCGATGTGCCGACGGCGGATACGTGCGAAGTTTGCGGCACGGTCTACTGGCAGGTGCTGGAGCCGGAGCGTGCGGACGCGGTGTTTGAGCAGGTGGATCAGCTGATTCGTCGCGGTGCGCTGGAAGCCTTGCGCAGCGAATCGAACAGCGAGCCGGTCGATCGGCGCGACCTGGGTGTGCGGGTCAAGCGATCGCTGAATCATGTGCTGCGCGAGCGCGGCATGATGGTCACGCGGGTCGAGCTCGACGCGGCCTGAGTCATCGAGTCATACCAGTCGAATCACGCCAGTCGAATCACGCCAGGCGCCCCAGAGCGCCTGCGCAACAGGGGATTTGCGACACTTTGAGCCCGCTTCGGCGGGCTTTCTTTTAACGCAACCGGCCGGGATACTTGCCGCCCGGATCATTTACGAGACAACCACGCCATGGTCGCGCGCGACGCCTTGCAGGCACAACTCGAACAAGGCATCGACGCGCTGGGCTTGAGCCTACCGCCGGCGGCGGTACCGCGCCTGCTCGATTACCAGGCCTTGCTGGAACGCTGGAACGCCGCGTACAACCTGACCGCCGTGCGCGATCCGGCCGAGATGATCACCCGCCACCTGCTCGATTCGTTGGCGATCCTGCCATATGTGCAAGGCGCCAGTTTGGCTGACCTGGGTACCGGGCCGGGGCTGCCCGGCGTGGTGCTGGCGATCGCCGCGCCGGGGCGCGAGATCCTGCTGGTGGATTCGAACGGCAAGAAGGTGCGTTTCCTGCGCGAGGCGATTCGCAGCTTGAAACTGGAGGGCGTGCGCGCCGAACAGTCGCGCGTGGAAGATGTCCAGGGTCAGTTCGACTGCATCACCGCGCGCGCCTTCGCCAGTCTTGCCGACATGCTCGGTTGGGGCGGCCATCTGCTGGCGCCGGACGGGATCTGGCTGGCGATGAAAGGCAAGCAGCCGACCGAAGAACTGTCGGGCATTCCGCCCGGGTTTGTCCTGCACAGCACGCATGCGTTGACGGTGCCCGGACTGGCGGCCGAAAGGCACCTGCTGGTACTCGGTCGCACGCAAGCCCGGTAGGAGTCCGCTCGCGAGCGATGCTCTGGTCTCGTTCCCGATGCACGAAGGGGAAGATCAGAGCAAAAGCATCGCCCGCGAGCGGGCTCCTACGAGCGGGTTGGGGTGATGGAGTCTTTCAATCGTCCAGCACCGCGCCGTTGCTTTCAATCACCTGGGCGTACAGCTTTGCCGTGGCCTTGGGCGTGCGTTGCTGGGTGGCGAAGTCGACGTGGTACAGACCGAAACGTTTGCCAAAGCCCAGCGACCACTCCAGGTTGTCCATCAGCGACCAGGCGTAATAACCCTTCACGTTTACCCCCGCCTCGATCGCCCGGTGCACCGCCTTGAGGTGCTTGCGCAGATAACTGGTGCGCAACGGATCGTCGAGCTCGCCGTTCTCGGCCACCGGCGGGTCATAGAACGCCGATCCGTTCTCGGTGATGTAAAGCGGGATGTCGCCGTAGCGCTCGGAGAACCAGGTCAGCGTGTCGGTCAGCCCCTGCTCGAAAACTTCCCAGCCGGTCTCGGTGTAAGTCTTGTTCGACTGGCGCACCGGCACCGCCTGGAGTGGATAGGCGTCGGCCTGATGCTTCACCACCGCGCGGGTGTAGTAGTTGATGCCGACAAAATCCACTTTTTGCTGGGTCAGCTTGAAGTCCTCGACCGGGAAATCCGGCCAGGCGTCGCCGAAGATCTCCTTCAGCTCCGGCGGATAGCGACCCAGCAGCGCCGGGTCGGCAAACTGTTCGTTCATATACGCATGCGCGCGGCGGGTGGCGGCCAGATCCTCGGCGCTGTCGCTGTGCGGGTATTTCGGCTCGATGTTGAACACCACGCCGATCTCGTGTTTGCCGTGCGCACGGTAGGCCTGGATGCCGGCGCCGCTGGCTCGCATCAGGTTGTGCGTGGCAATGGGCGCCTCGTACTTGCTGCGGTGGCCCGGTGCCAGCGCACCGTGCAGATAGCCCCCGTCGGTGACCACCCACGGTTCGTTCAACGTGGCCCAGCGCGGCACACGGTCGTCCAGCGCCTTGAACATCACCGCAGCGTATTCGGCGAACCAGTGCGCGCTATCGCGATTGAGCCAGCCGCCGCGGTCATCCAGCGCCGCCGGCAAATCCCAGTGGAACAGCGTGGCATTGGGCACGATGCCGTTTTCGAGCAATTCGTCGACCAGTCGCGAATAGAAATCCAATCCCTTCGGATTGACCCGGCCGGTGCCCTCAGGCAGCACGCGCGCCCAGTTGATACTGAAACGGTAGCCGTGCAGGCCCAGCGCCTTCATCAGCTGCACATCGTCCTTGTACCGGCGGTAATGGTCGCAGGCAACATCGCCGGTGTCGCCGTTGGCGGTCATCCCCGGTGTATGTGTAAAGCGCTGCCAGATGCTCGGTCCGGCGTCGTCGGCCAGCGGTGAGCCCTCGATCTGATAGGCCGAAGTGGCGGCACCCCAGTGGAAGCCGTCGGGAAAGCGGAAGCTGGCACGTGTCATCGGGGTCCCTGCACTCAAAAAGCTTGATGTAAACGATTACATGGGCAGAATAGCCGAATGCTTCGTCGCTGTGCAGACGGTGCATGCTTGGTGAAACCGCGGCCCGCGTGGCCGGCCCGCAAACGGAGAAGCTGATGGCGACCGTACTTCTGGACCAGCTGCGCAAGGTCTATCCCAATGGTCATGTGGGCGTGGCCGGCGCTACGTTCCAGATCGCCGACGGCGAGTTGTTGGTGCTGGTCGGCCCGTCCGGTTGCGGCAAGACCACTCTGCTGCGGATGATTGCCGGGCTGGAAACCATCAGCGGCGGTACGCTCTCGATCGATGGACGGGTGGTCAACGAGCTGGCGCCGAAGGATCGCGACATCGCGATGGTGTTTCAGAACTACGCCTTGTACCCGCATATGACGGTGGCCGAGAACCTGGGCTTTGGCTTGAAACTGCGCGGCCACAAGCAGGCCGATATCGACCAGCGGGTGGCGACGGCGGCAAAAACGCTGGAACTGGAAGCGCGCCTGGACTCACGTCCCGGTTCGCTGTCTGGCGGCCAGCGTCAGCGAGTGGCGTTGGGCCGGGCGTTGGTGCGCAAGCCGAAGGTGTTTTTGTTGGACGAGCCCTTGTCCAACCTCGATGCCAAGCTGCGCTTGTCGATGCGGGTGGAGATCGCCCGGCTGCATCGTCAGCTCAAGGCCACCATGGTCTACGTCACCCACGACCAGATCGAGGCGATGACGCTGGGCCAGCGCATTGTGGTGCTCGATGGCGGAGTGATTCAGCAAATCGATACCCCGATGGGCCTGTACGACCGGCCCGTCAACTTATTTGTAGCCGGCTTCGTCGGCAGCCCGGGGATGAACCAGCTGCGCGGCACACTCCGTCACGATGGCCGCTGGCGTTTGGTCACCGCGCACGGTGAGATTGCCCTGGACGAGCCGGCTGAGCCGACGCTGTGGCAGGCCTGGCGCGATCGCGAGGTGATCCTGGGTGTCAGGCCCGAGGATCTGCAGCCGCTGGCCGAAGGCTCACCGGCGCTATGCGCCCGGCTGGAAGTGCTCGAACCGGTTGGCAACGAGGTCTTCCTCAACCTGCGCTACGGCGATCAGGCCCTGGTTTCGCGTATTGCGCCCCGCCACGTGCCCGAGGCCGGCGCCGACGTTCCGTTGAGTTTGGCGGCTGGGCGCGCGCACCTGTTCGATGCGGCCAGCGGCGCACGAATTGTGGCCTGAAGGGCTGCGAATCGTCGCCTGCCTGTGGCAGCCAACTATCCACAACCACCTGGACCGACCACCCGCACCGGCATGGCGCGGCGGCAATGGTAATCTAGCCGTCCTTCGCGAATGGAAAGCCCTCCACCCATGGCCCGCATCATCGCTGTCGCCAACCAGAAAGGCGGTGTCGGCAAGACCACGACGGCAGTCAACCTCGCCGCGGCGCTGGCTGCGGCAAAGCGCAAGGTATTGCTGGTCGACCTGGACCCGCAGGGCAACGCCACCATGGCTTCGGGCATCGACAAGCGCGAGGTCAAACTGAGTGGCTGTGAAGTGCTGCTGGAGGAGGTGGAGATCGGCGCGGCGATCGTGTCCACCGAAGCGCACTACGACGTGTTGCCGGGCAACAGCGATCTCACCGCCGCGGAACTCAAACTGATGGATGCGCTGGCGCGTGAGCACCGCTTGAAGGACATCCTGGCCAAGGTCGCCGCGAACTACGACACGATCCTGATCGACTGCCCACCGTCGCTGAATCTGCTCACGTTGAACGCACTGACCGCCGCCGATGGCGTGCTGATTCCGGTGCAGTGCGAATACTTCGCGCTGGAGGGGTTGTCCAGCCTGCTCGACACGGTCAAGGCGGTGCGCCGCCGGCTCAACCCGAAGCTGGAGATCGAGGGCTTGCTGCGCACCATGTATGACGTGCGCAACAATCTGGGCAACCAGGTCTCGGCCCAGCTGACCAAGCATTTCGGCGACAAAGTGCTGCGCTCGATCATTCCGCGCAACGTGCGCCTGGCCGAGGCGCCCAGCCATGGCCAGCCGATCCATCTATACGATCGCAGCTCGCGCGGCGCGATCGCCTACATCGGTCTGGCCGGTGAGATCATCCGGCGCGAGCGCGGCCTGCCCACCACGGCCGAGGCGGGTCAGGACATCGAATCACCAGCGCAGGGCGAAGCTGCCGCGCTGCTCAAGGCGCCAGCCGCCCATCATCAGGACTGAGCGCCTGTTTATGGTCTCCAAACACTCCGCGTTGTCATCGAGTGGCCGCCAAGTTGCGGTGCGTGGTGGCGACCTGCCTGACGGCGGGCCAAGTCGCGCGCTGTCGCATGGTGGCCACTTGATGGCAATCCGTCGGGCCGGGCCTGTTTGCCCACCTGCCGACGCTATCCTCCGGTTGTGGACCAACGTCCACTTCCCCACTTTTCCTTGGCCTGCGCGCAAACAGCTTCCGGCGCCGGGTGCTCGGAGATCATGAACAGGCTCTAGACATGGCTGCTGCGAAAAAACGGGGATTGGGACGCGGGCTGGATGCCCTGCTCGGTGGCGACGACGAGGGCTCGCCGTCCACGCTGGCGCAGGAGGGCGATCTGCGCACGCTGCCGCTTGAGCAAATCCAGCCCGGCAAGTACCAACCACGTCGGCATTGGAACGAGGAGGCGCTGGACGAGCTGGCCGCCTCGATCAAGGCGCAGGGCTTGATCCAGCCGGTGGTGGTGCGTGAGCTGGGCAAGAACCGCTACGAACTGATCGCCGGCGAACGCCGCTGGCGGGCGGCGCAGCGCGCCCAGCTCGCTGAGATTCCGGCATTGGTCAAGAAGGTATCCGAGGCCGCTGTGCCGGCGATGGCGCTGATCGAGAACATTCAGCGCCAGGATCTCACCCCGCTCGAAGAAGCTGACGCACTGAAGCGGCTGATCGACGATTTTGACCTGACCCACCAGCAGGCTGCCGACGCGGTCGGTCGTTCGCGGGCTTCGGTGTCGAACATGCTGCGCCTCACCGAGCTGCCGGAGTCGATCAAAAAGTTGCTCGACGAAGGCAAGCTCGAAATGGGCCACGCGCGCTGCCTGCTGACTTTGGACGAGGCGATCGCCGTGCCGCTGGCGCGCCAGGCCGTCACCCTGGGCTGGACGGTGCGTGAGCTGGAGGAAGCCGCGCGCCGCGCGCAGACCGACCCGAAGGGCAAGGCGAAGAAAGCAGCTCCGCGCGATCCGAACATCGGTGCGCTGGAGCGCGAACTCGCCGAACGCTTCGCGACCCGGGTCGAGCTGGCGCAGGGCAAAGGCGGTCGCGGCAAGCTGGTGATCCATTACCACAGCACCGACGAGCTGGAAGGCATTCTTCAGAAGATGCGCTGACACAGCGCTTTGCTCCTTCCTCTGTGAAGCAGGGCAGAGCAGGGTGGGGGAAGGGTGCTTTGATCTCGTTACTTGCCTTACTCTCAGCCAGCGCTGCCAACCCCCTCACCTGAAGGATTCCTTCCGGTCGCCAACCGCTCTTGCCGGCAGAGGAAAGAGCAG
>CAJDWH010000055.1_pt1 | contig 10677 bp, 7 predicted proteins | sample 7391531 | NCBI WGS metagenome assembly CAJDWH01 (sample SAMEA7055715, study PRJEB34461) | soil metagenome | biome: terrestrial ecosystem; feature: Peninsula; material: soil | place: Antarctica | collected 2016
AGGAACCGATTGTCGTAATCGCCTGCCGAAACAGGCTTCCCGATACGCCCGCGTCGTGCAGGCAACCGCGCCCAGCATCATGGCCGGGCGAAGCTGCCGGCCCGCACGGCCGTATCGCGGCAAAGCATCACACGCTGTCGGAAAAAAAAACAGGGTCAAATGGCGCGCTTGCCGGTGCCGTGGTATCGCCGCGCCGACGGTGCAACCGACTCAGCCGCCGTAGCGCTGCTGCAGCAACGCGAATATCGCGCGCAGGCCCATTGCTTCGCCGCCGCGGGGGCGACCGGGACGGTCGGCATCGTTCCAGGCGTAGGTGTCCAGATGCAGCCAAGGCATGCCCTCGGGCACGAAACGTTCGAGGTACAGCGCGGCGGTGATCGCGCCGGCGTGGCGCGAGGGGCCGGCGTTGGCGAAGTCGGCCAGGTACGAGTCGAGCATCTTGCGATACGGCCGCCACAACGGCATCCGCCACAGCGGGTCGGCGACCTCGGTGCCGGCCTTCAGCGCCGCCGCGGCCAGCGCGTCGTCGTTGGCGAACAGTGCCGGCAGGTCCGGTCCCAGCGCCACGCGGGCGGCGCCGGTGAGGGTGGCGAAGTCGATGATCAACGCCGGCTTCTGCTCAGCGGCGTAGGCTAGCGCGTCGCACAGGATCAGCCGGCCTTCTGCGTCCGTATTGTCCACTTCGACGGTGAATCCGGAGCGGGTGGTGATCACCTCGCCCGGGCGCATCGCGTTGCTAGCCACGGCATTTTCCACCGCCGGCACCAGCAAGGTGAGCCGCACCGGCAGCTTCGCCTGCATGATCAGACCGGCCAGTGCGATCGCATGCGCGGCGCCGCCCATGTCCTTCTTCATCCAGCGCATGCCGTCGCCGCCCTTGAGATTCAGGCCGCCAGTATCGAAGCACACCCCCTTGCCCACGATCACCAATTTGGGTTCGTCGCTCTTGCCCCAGCTCAGCTCGATCAGGCGCGGTTCGCGATGACTGGCGCGACCCACCGCGTGGATGGTCGGAAAGTTAGCCTTCAGCAGCTCGTCGCCGACCCAGTCGCGCACCTTGGCCTTGTGCGTCTTGCCCAGCGCTTTGATCGCCGCACCAAGCTGTTCCGGGCCCATGTCCTCGGTCGGCGTGTTGACCAGGTCGCGCACCCGATGGGTGGCCTCGATCAACGGCGCCAGTCGGGCCAGCTCGTCGGCCTCGACCAACAGCCGCGCGGAGGCGCGTTTGGGTGCGCGGTAGCGGCTGAACTGATAGGCGCCCAGCGCCCAGCCTAGCGCGGCTAGCGACGAGTCCTTCAGCACGCCTTCGTTGGCGAGTTGATAGTTCGCCTCGGGCAGGCAACAGGGCAAGCCGGCCAACGCCGTCAGCGGCTCTTGTGGATTCACGCCGACCAGCACGCGCGCCAGTTTGCCGGTGCTGTCCGGTACCAACGCGAACGAACCCGCGGTCGCCTCGAAGCCGCTCTCGCTAAGCCAGCGACGCTGCGCCGCAGTGAGCCTGCGCCGACTCGCGGCGAGGTGGCTGGCATCGGTGGTCTCGACGGCAATGCCGTGGTGCTGGCCGGGGCGGCGTTCGATCAGGGCAGACATACAAAATCCTTCGGCAATAACGGTCCATGATGAGCGGGCGGAGCCACAAGAACAATCATGGGAGCGATTCAGGCATTGGGGTCCTGCGTGTCCAGCCAATCGGCCAGCGCGGCCATGTCGGGCAGGTCCAGTTCCGGCGGTGACCCCATCCCCGCCGGCCACGGCTGGCGTTCGCGGTTGATCCAGGCGGTGCGCAGGCCAGCTTCGCGCGCGCCGACCATGTCCATCTGCGGATCGTCGCCCACGTGCAGCACCTGCGCCGGCGCGACCGCGAGCAGGTCGGCCGCGGCCAGGAAGATGTGCGGATCGGGTTTGGCGGTGCCGTGATCGCGGGCGCATACGTGGTGGCGAAAAAGCCGTTCGATGCCGATGCGCGCGAGATCGGCGTTGCCGTTGGTCAGGCTGGCCAGCGGCCAGCGCGCGGCGATCCGCTCCAGCGCCGGCAGGCTGTCCGGGTACAGCTCCACCTGATTGCGCGCGGCGAAATAGATTTCCCACAGCGTGTCGATCGGCGCATCGGCGATACCGCTGGCGCTGAATGCGTGACGCAGAGTGAGCTGGCGTTGGCTGGTGAAATCGTGCGCCAGGTCGAGTCGCTCGGCGGCGACGCGGGCGCGCAGCTCGCGCATCGCGGTGATCGGCCATGCGCGTGCCACTTCGGGATGGTGGCGCTGCAACCAGGCGTCGACCGCATGGTCGGCCCGCTCCAGCGCCGGCAATACCGGCCACAGGGTGTCGTCGAGATCCAGCGTGAGCGCGCGGATCGACACGGTTCCCAGCGCGGTTACTGGTTGCTGACGCGCAGCACCTGACCGAGCCGCAGCTCGTCATTCTTCAGGTGGTTCCACGCACGCAGCCGGCGGACGTCGACCGCGTGAGCCCGTGCAATCGAGGACAAGGTATCGCCGCGCACGACCTTGTACGTGGTCGCGACCTGGCTGGCGCTCGCGCTGACCTGAGCGAAATCCTTGCCTCCGGCCTGGTTGACCGTGGTGGCACTGCCTTCGGCGTCAGCCAGGCCGGTGACCTCGACATTGCTGACGCTGCCTTGCACCGCGCTCAGGCGGGCATCATTGCTGTCGTTGGCGCGGCGCTTTTCCAGCGCCACCTGGGCGTCCCGCGTGCGCGAAGAGGTAGGCGCGTACGCCGCGCGGGCCGCATAGGTCGCGCCCGGCGCCGAAATGGGTGTGCCATGGCTGGCGCGCACCCCGACCTCGGCGAGAATGGTGCTGCGGCGTTCGCTATCCATGGCGGCCAGTTGCATGCCGTCCTGGTAAGGCAACACGTCATGCCGGCGCAACGCGGCCTTGGCCGGTTCGGTCTGCAGGAAGTCGACGAACGCCTGCGCCTGGGCTGCCTTCGGCCCGTTCGGGTTGGTTACCAGATACAGCGGAATGAATAGCGGGTAGCTGCCGTTGGCGATATTGGTCGGGGTGGCCGCGTAGCCATTGATCGGGATCGCCTTGACCTTGGCGTTGCCATGGATGCCGGCCAGCATCGCCACGCCCAGTCCGTTCGGGTTCAGCGCGACGCCTTCTTCCAGTTTGCGTGTGTTGACGTACAGCCGCGGCGCGGCGACCGGCTGGTTGCCGCGCCCGAACAGCAGGCTGCGAAAGCTGTATTCCAGGCCGTCACCGGGGCTGGCTACCGCATAGACGTCGATCGGTGCATTGCGGCCGCCGACTTCGCTCCAGTTGTGGATCTTGCCGTAGTAAATGTCATGCACCTGTTTCAGCGTGAGGTTGCTGATCGGGTTGGATGATTGGGTGATGACCACCAATCCATTCCAGGCCACCGGGGTGAAGGTGAGCTGGCCATTCTGCGCACTGCCATCGGAAGCGCGCGCGCTGCCGGCCAGGTCGGCGGTGCCATTGCTCACCGCGTCGATGCCCGAAGCGGTGTTGAACGGCTGCAGTTCGATCTGACCGTGGCCGGTCTTGGTCCACGACTTGGCCACTTCGCTCATCACCGCATTGGCGGTGGCGTCGTCACCGCGCCAGACCAGGCTGCTCGATTTGCCAGCCGCCTGTTGGTCACTGGCCAGCGTCACGGTGGATAAACAGGCGCCGATCAGCGCGACGGAAAGCAAACGGACAAAACGTACAGACATGATGATGCGAAACCCCGGTGTGAATTGAACCCATGACATGGCAGGCGCGAACGACCCAGCCGGCGTGCGACCGGCGCGGCCTCTAGGGTATTCCATCGGCCTGAACCCAGAACATCAAGCATTTTCACGCATTTGCGTGATGGTTGGGTTCAGTTTGTGCGCCCGGACACGGCCGCGGGGCGACCCAGGTCCGGTTTTGCGGCGCGCAGGTGACCAGTTTCCCGCGGTCATCAGTTGATCAACACGTAATGGCTGCCATCGGCATCGGCCACCACCAGCACCAGTTGGCGCAGATGCACGCGGGCCAACCCGCGCAGCATGCGCAAGCTGGTGATGCGCTGGTTGCCAACACCGATCACCATGTCGCCGGCGCTCAATCCCGCCCGGGCGGCGCCACTGCCAGGTTGCACCGCGCTGACCGCCGCGCCGTACCAGCCCTGCTCGCGTTGGTTCTGGCTCAGTTCGCTGAAATGCACACCGGCCAGGCGCGAGTCGAGTTGGCCACCGTCGATGCTGGCCAGCTTCTCGGCGGCGAGAGTGGCTTCGATCTGGCGCGGCTGGCCGTCGCGCACGATGCCCAGTTGCAGCGTGCTGCCCAGCGGCATCAGGCCTTCGGTGTTGCGTAGCTGCTGCACGCTGTTGAGCGGCTTGCCATTGAGCGAGGTGAGCACGTCACCCGGTTGCAGGCCAGCGCGCGCGGCAGCCGAGCCGTCACTGACACCGGTCACCACCACGCCGTTGTTGTGCTTGAGCTTCAACGCCTGGGCGATGCGCGGGGTGATCGCCTGCGCCTGCAGCCCCAGCGTGCCACGCTCCACCTTGCCGTGGACGATCAGTTGCTTCATCACCTCGGCGGTGAGATTGGAGGGGATCGCGAAGCCGATGCCGACATTGCCGCCGGAGGGCGAGAAAATCATCGTGTTGATGCCGACCAGCTCGCCATGCAGGTTGACCAGCGGACCACCAGAATTGCCCGGATTGATCGAGGCGTCGGTCTGGATGAAATTCTGGTAGCTCGAATCGCCCAGGCCCGAGCGGCCCAGTGCCGAGACGATGCCGGCGGTCACGGTTTGACCCAGGCCGAACGGTTCACCCACCGCCACCACGTAGTCGCCCACGCGCAGGCTGGAGGAGTCGGCCAGCGGCAGTGCGTGCAGCATGTCCGCCTTGATCTGCACCACCGCTACATCTGTGGCCGGGTCGGTGCCGATCAGCTTGCCCTTGAAGGCTCGCCCGTCCTGCAAGGTCACGCTGATGTCGTCGGCGCCGGCGACCACGTGGTTGTTGGTGAGGATGTAGCCCTTGGCCGCGTCCACGATCACGCCCGAGCCCAGGCTCTGCTCGACCCGCTCGCGCGGGGCGGCCGGCAGGCCGAAGAACTGGCGCACCATCGGATCGCTGAAGTAGGCATCGCGCACCGGCCCCCGGGTGGTGCTGGAGATGTTCACCACCGCCGGGATCACTCGAGTCAGCATCGGCGCCAGCGACGGCATCGGTTGGCCATCGACTGCCGCGGGCAAACTGGCCGCGCGGCCGGCGGTGGGCAGCGCGGCGAAGGCGAGCACGGCGGCGACCAGCAGAGCGGTCAGCCAGGACGGCAGGTGGGCGTGGCGTGGCGACATCGGACTCTCCTTCGGTGAGACAACAGCGGCTCTGGTTCGACCGATCCATGGTGGCGGGGTTCCATACGGTCAAATGGCTGCCATGGGCACTTTACTTCCCCAGGCGGCGGGGTTACCTTCCTTCCCAGGTAACAACCACAACATCTTGTGTTTCAGCACCATTGCCGAAACTAGCGCTGGTGCCACTCACGGTACTCTTGAGGGGGAGTTTATGTGGTTGAAAACCCTGTGGCAGGCAGGCTGGAACGCTGTCTTTAACCAGCCGTGATCGCCACCGCTGCAGCACCATCGACGTCGTCGTATTCCAATAAAAATTAACGGGTGCCGCAAGGCCACACCGAGAGGTCAGCAATAAGATGAGCACAGTGCGTGCGCCAGCCACCCATCCAGCCACCGGTCGTGAGGCCAACGTGGACATTCCGTTACAACCCGCATCGCTTGATATCTGGGACAAGAAATACCGTCTCAAGACCAAGACCGGCGAGCCGGTCGATACCAACATCGACGAAACTTACCAGCGCGTGGCGCGCGCCCTGTCCGAGGTGGAATCGACCGATGAGCTGCGCGGCCACTGGTACGAGCGCTTCTTGTGGGCGCTGCGCCGCGGCGCGATCCCTGCCGGGCGGATCATCTCCAATGCCGGCGCGTTGGCGCACAAGCCGGCCACCAGTACGATCAACTGCACCGTCTCCGGCACCATCCGCGACTCGATGGACGACATCCTGCAGAAGGTGCACGAGGCCGGACTCACCCTGAAGGCCGGTTGCGGCATCGGCTACGAGTTCTCCACCTTGCGTCCGCGCAACGCCTACGTCTCCGGCGCCGGTGCATACACCTCTGGCCCGCTGTCGTTCATGGATATCTACGACAAGATGTGCTTCACCGTGTCCTCCGCCGGCGGTCGCCGCGGCGCGCAGATGGGCACCTTCGACATCAGCCATCCCGACGCCAAGGAATTCATCCGCGCCAAGCGCGAAGACGGGCGTCTGCGTCAGTTCAACTTGAGCCTGCTGATCACCGACGGCTTCATGGACGCCGTCGAGCACGACCACGACTGGCCGCTGGTGTTCCCGGTGCACGTCAAGGAAAGGGACGAGATCGACCTTGACGACCCGGCCCAGGTGGTGTGGCGCGAATGGCCCATCCACGAGAACTACATTACCCGTGAGGATGGCCTGGTCGCCTGCAAGATCTACAGCACCATCCGTGCGCGGCACCTGTGGGACATGATCATGGTGTCCACCTACGACTATGCCGAGCCAGGTTTCATCCTGATCGACAAGGTCAACGAGATGAACAACAACTGGTGGTGCGAACATATTCGCGCGACCAACCCATGCGTTACGGCCGATACCTGGGTGCAGACCGCCGAAGGTCCGCGCCAGGTCAGCGGCCTGCTCGGTCAAGGTTTCATGGCGCGCGTCGACGGGCAGGACCATGCCACTGGCGGCGAAGGTTTCTTCCGCACCGCCACCAAGCCGGTGCTCGCCCTGCAGACCGAGGAAGGCCATCGACTGCGCCTGACTGAGAATCACAAGGTACGCCGTGTCTCGCGGCTGACTCGCTGGAGTGTTGACACCGAATGGTGTGCTGCCAGCGCGTTGCGACCGGGTGACCGGGTGCTGCTCAACGATCACCGCGCGAACGCGCAATGGCCGGGCGCACTGAGCACCGAACAGGGTTACCTGCTCGGCATGCTGGTCGGTGACGGCACCTTGAAGAACGAAGCCGCCGTGTTGTCGGTGTGGGCGCAGGCTGCCGCGGTCAATGGCGTGGTCGACGGCGCCGCGACGGCGCTGATGGCCGAAACGTTGCGTTGCGTACAGACGCTCCCGCATCGTGCCGACTTCGGTGGCTGGTCAGAGGTCGCCGGTCGCGGCGAGTTTCGCCTGAAATCCGCCGCGCTGCGCGACCTCGCCTTCGAGTTGGGCATGAGTATTGGCAACAAGGCGATCACGCCGGCACTGGAGCAGGCTTCCAGTGATGCATGCCGCGGTTTTCTGCGTGGCTTCTTCGACGCTGACGGCTCGGTGCAAGGCAGTCAGGCCAAGGGTGTTTCCGTGCGCCTGGCCCAGTCGGATCTGCCACGGCTTGAAGCGGTGCAGCGCATGCTGCTGCGTCTGGGGATGCCCTCACGTATCTATCGCGATCGCCGTATCGCCGGCGAAGCGCAACTGCCCGATGGTCACGGTGGCACGCGTGCCTACGCGACCCAGGCCCAGCATGAGCTTGTCATCGCCGGTGAATCGCTGCCGCGTTTTGCCGAGCTGGTCGGCTTCGCCGATAGCGCCAAGGCCACGCGTCTGCAGTCCGCTTTGTGTGGTTACAAGCGTCACCTCAATCGCGAACGTTTCGTCGCCACAGTAGCTTCACTCACCTCGGACGGAATCGAGGACGTCTACGACGTGCAGGTGCCGGGCATCAACACTTTCGATGGCAACGGCCTGCACGCGCACAATTGTGGTGAGCAACCGCTTCCGCCGTACGGCTCGTGTTTGCTCGGCTCGGTCAACCTGACCAAGTTCGTGCGCGATGCGTTCGGTCCCAAGGCGCGTTTTGACTGGGACGAATACCGCGAGGTGGTCAAGGTGTTCACCCGCATGCTCGACAACGTGGTCGAGATCAACGGCCTGCCGCTGGAACAGCAGCGCAAGGAGATCATGAGCAAGCGCCGGCACGGCATGGGCTTCCTCGGCCTGGGTTCCACCGTCACCATGCTCAAGACCCGTTACGGCAGCGATGAGGCTGTCGCGTTCACCGAGCAAGTCTCGCGCGAGATGGCGGTGGCTGGCTGGGAAGTGGCGCTGGAGCTGGCCAAGGAAAAGGGCGCCGCACCGGTTCTGGTGCGGGACTACACTGTCACCGGCGAGATGCTGCGCAAACGCCCGGAAATGGTCACCGACGGCTACAAGCTCGGCGATACCATCCCCGGGCGCGTGTTGCACGCAAAATACAGCCGCTACATGCAGCGCATTGCCACCGTGGCGCCGGAGCTGGTCGAGCAATTGGCCGAGACCGGCGCGCGCTTCACCCACCACAGCTCGATCGCGCCCACCGGCACGATCTCGCTGTCGCTGGCCAACAACGCCAGCAACGGCATCGAGCCCAGCTTCGCGCACAGCTACTCGCGCAACGTGATCCGCGAGGGCAAGAAGTCCAAGGAAAAGGTCGAGGTACTCAGCTTCGAGTTGCTGGCCTACCGCGCGCTGATCAATGCCGATGCGCAGGCGTATACCGAGGAGGCTGCCCAGAAGCTGCCGGACTACTTCGTCGCCGCCGATGACATCAGCCCGAAGCAGCACGTCGATGTCCAGGCCGCCTCGCAGAAGTGGATCGATTCGTCGATCTCCAAGACCGCCAACGTGCCCACCGATTACCCCTACGAAGACTTCAAGGACATCTACTTCTACGCCTACAAACAGGGGCTGAAGGGATGTACCACGTTCCGCTTCAACCCAGCCGCTTTCCAGGGTGTGCTGGTCAAGGATTCGGACCTGGAAAATACCCTCTACCGCTTCGAGCTGGAAGACGGTAGCGTTGTCGAACTGAAAGGCAATGAGCGGGTGGAATACGACGGCGAAATGCATTCCGCCGCCAACCTTTTCGATGCCTTGAAGGAGGGGTACTACGGCAAGTTCTGACTGCGCGTACATCCCGAGGGCCAAGGCACGTTCTGACATCCACCGGAGGGGAACACCAGTTATGTCCATCGACAACGAAGTTGAAGCAAGCAATGACCCGGCACCGCCCATCGAACCAGCCGCGATCGTGCTGCCGGTTCTACCCGAAGTAGCGCCGGCCGCGCCAGCCGCGGCTGCGCCGAAGAATGCGATGCCACGGAAGAAGGCGGCGGCGAAGAAGGCTGCGCCAAAGAAAAAGGCGGCCGCCAAGAAGGTCGCTGCGAAGACGAAGGCCGTCGCCAAAAAGGCGGCTCCCAAGAAGCAGGCTGTCGCAAAGAAGGCGGCACCCAAAAAGAAGGCTGCGGCTAAGAAGGCAGCACCCAAGAAGAAGGTCGCCGCAAAGAAGGCAGCACCGAAGAAAAAGCTTGCCGCGAAGAAAGCCGCGCCGAAGAAAAACGTCGTAGCAAAGAAAGCCGCGCCCAAGAAAAAAGCCGCTGCAAAAAAGGCGGTGAAGAAAGCCACCAGGAAAGTGGCAACCAAGGCGACAAGAAAAGTCGCCAAGCCGGCCAGGAAGGCCAGCAGCAAGAAGGTGGCCAGCAAGAAGGCCGCACCGAAGAAGGCGGCCGTCAAGAAGTCCGCCAGCAAGAACAAGGTCGTCGCCAAGACGGCCACGAGGTCCACTGCCAGCAAGAAGGCAGCCGTCAAGGTAGCCAAACCTGTAGTCAAAAAGGCCGTGGCTGCCCAAAAGAAGGCCGCCAGCAAGAAGAAGTAAGCCGTGTCCATCCGGCCCGGCGGCATGCCGGGCCGGATGTTTTTCATGCAACACGCCGCCTCCATCGCGGCCAATTCCATAAGAAAGAAGCGACCCCATGGCAATCAAGATCGACCAGAAGATCACCGGCTACAACGTGGTCAAGCCCGAAGACAAGCCTGGCGCCGATTCGGCCAGCGCCGCGTCGAAGCAGGCAGGCCCAGCCGCGCCCAAACAGGCCGAAGTGATCCAGATGCACGAGAGTCTGGAGCGCCCGGAAACCCTGGTCGGCTCCACCTTCAAGATCAAGTCGCCGCTGTTCGAGCACGCGCTGTACGTCACCATCAACGACATCGTGCTCAACGCCGGCACCAAACACGAACTGCGCCGCCCCTTCGAGATCTTCATCAACTCGAAGAACATGGACCACTTCCAGTGGATCGTCGCACTCACCCGCATCCTGTCCGCCGTGTTCCGCAAAGGCGGCGACGTCACCTTCATCGTGGAAGAGCTGAGAGCGGTGTTCGACCCGCGCGGCGGCTACTTCAAGTCTGGCGGCGTCTACATGCCATCCATCGTGGCCGAGATCGGCGCGGTGCTTGAGCAGCACATGAAGAATATCGGGCTGATCCATGATCCGGAGATGGATGAGTCGACGCGGAAGTTGATTGCGGACAAGCGCAAGGCGTATGAGGCGCTGGGGGTGAAAAAAAAGTCTGAGGTGGGTGCAACATCTACCGCTGAAGCCGATTCGGGGGCTGGGGAGACGCTGACCTTTCCGGCTGGGTCGCAGATGTGTGACAAGTGCAATACCAAGGCGCTGGTGCTGATGGATAACTGCCAGACTTGTTTGAATTGCGGGTATTCGAAGTGCGGGTGAGGGGTAACTGAATGCCGCAAACACAGCAAGTTCTCCATCATATAACCATCGAACACCTTAAAAGCCTTGATGGGCTCGAGCAACTATCATTTGATCAATTTCCT
>CAJDWH010000057.1_pt1 | contig 10426 bp, 8 predicted proteins | sample 7391531 | NCBI WGS metagenome assembly CAJDWH01 (sample SAMEA7055715, study PRJEB34461) | soil metagenome | biome: terrestrial ecosystem; feature: Peninsula; material: soil | place: Antarctica | collected 2016
GAGTTTGTCGAGAGCGTCGAGGCGTGGGATCTGCGCGAGCATCGCGTAGTCACTCTGGATCACGCCACCTGCGCCTTTGCCTATCGCGACTCGCTGTTCAAGCGCGAGCACGGCCGCTACATCGTCACGGCGGTGCGCTTCGTGCTGCCGCGCAGTCGTCCGCTGCGGATCGACTACGCCGGCATCGCCGAAGAGCTGCGACGCATGTCCGTGGACAGCCCCGCCCCGTTCCATGTCGCCGAAGCGGTCGTGCGTTTGCGCACACGCAAGCTGCCCGATCCTTCGGTGATCGGCAACGCCGGCAGTTTCTTCAAGAACCCGATCGTCGACGCCGCGCTGGCCGACGCGTTGAAACTTGAACATCCCGAAATGCCCGCATGGCCCCAAGCCGACGGACGCAGCAAAATTTCCGCCGCGTGGATGATCGAGGCCGCCGGCTTCAAAGGCTTGCGCGAAGGCGATGCCGGTATCTCGAACCGTCACGCGCTGGTGCTGGTCAATCACGGCGCGGCCAGCGGGCCACAATTGTGGGCGCTGGCGCAGAACGTGATGTCCGGTGTGCTGGAGAAATTCGGCGTGCCGCTGGAACCGGAGCCGGTGGTGATCGCGGCCGGTTGAGCGCGTCCGGAATTTGTACTTCGTCCGTAGAACGTACAGACTTGAATGCTCATTCCACCGGAGACAAGTCGTGACCATTGTGCAACCCGCACCGCCATGGCAGGTCTCGCGCTGGTTCAACAGCGCGCCGCTGTCCCTGACTGACTTGCGTGGGCGCGTCGTGGTCGCGCACGCCTTCCAGATGCTGTGCCCGGGTTGTGCGATGCAGGCCTTGCCGCAGATGAAGCGCGTACAGCAGATGTTTCCTGCCGAGCGTTTGTCCGTGGTTGGGCTGCATACGGTGTTCGAGCACCACGAGGCACAAGGACCGCTCGCGCTGGAGGCCTTCCTGCACGAGTACCGTTACACGTTTCCCGTCGGGGTGGACGCGTATGCCGACGGCGATTCGCTACCGCTGACCATGCGCGCATACGCTATGCAGGGCACACCGACACTGATTCTGATCGACGCGCAGGGACGCTTGCGCGAGCAGCATTTCGGGGTGCTGGATGATCTTGCGCTGGGTGCTGCGCTGGGCCGGTTGCTGGCTGAGGCGAGTGACACGGAGTCGCGGGCGTGACTCGTGGCATATGCGCTGGCGCCACCCGATCAGCAGACGGATAATCCATCTCGAAGCGGCTCGACAGGGGCGGGCGATGTCACCGGCAGGGGCTGTCGTCATCGGTATGCGCGTCCACGCCCGTCTCTCGGTCGTGCCCTTTTTTCATTAACGCTAATCTGATGCAGATATGCCGGCCGATGCGATACCTGCAGAGCGCCGTGATCCTTCCGAGCCGGCTCGTGACAGCAACAACATGCAATCGTGGAGTAATTTTTGATGAACGACAGTGCAAACGACGATCCGGCAAACCTGGAACTGTCAGCGGCCGAGATGCAGTCGATGGGCGAGGCCGTGCTGGCGCGCTCAGTAGCGCATCTGGCGGCTCTGGATGAGTCGCCGATTTGCGGTGATTTTAGCGGCATCGAAGCGCTCTGCCGGTCAATGCGCGAGAGCGCGCCCGAGCACGGCGTGGCGCTCAAATCGCTGCTTGATCCGTTGTTCGACGAGTGGATCCCGCGCTCGTTCGGCACGCCGGCGCCGGGCTACCTGGCCTACATTCCCGGCGGTGGCATCTACACCGCCGCCCTGGCGGACTTCATTGCCGACACGACAAACCGATACACCGGCATCTGGCAAGCTGCACCGGCACTCGTACAACTGGAGGCCAATGCGCTGGACTGGCTACGTGACTGGATGCAGTTCCCGGCGACGGCGCGCGGCCTGTTCACTACCGGTGGCTCGATGGCGATGTTCAACGCGATCGCCTGCGCGCGCGAAAAGCTGCTTGGCGACAACATCCGTGCGGGCACTCTATACGTGTCTTCGCAGTCGCATCACTGCATTGCCAAGGCGGCAAAGCTTGCCGGCATCGCGCACGATCGCGTGCGGGTCATCGACGTGGACGCCGACTTCCGCATGTGCGTGGACAAGCTCGAACGTGCAATTACGGCTGATCGCGCGGCGGGGCTCAAGCCGTTCATGGTGTTCTCCACCGCGGGCACCACCAACACCGGTGCGGTCGATCCACTCGATGCCGTAGCGGACCTTGCCGCGCGCGAAGGCTTGTGGCATCACGTGGACGGTGCCTACGGCGGTTTTTTTCACATGGTGCCGGAACTACGGCCTTTGCTGGCCGGCCTGCCGCGCGCCGACTCGCTGACTCTCGACCCGCACAAGGGCCTGTTCATGCCTTACGGTACCGGCGCCTTGCTGGTGCGTGATGGCGAAGCGCTGCGGGCGCTGCATTCATCGACCGCCGGTTACCTGCCTGACAACCAGGGCGAGTTCTACGATCCGGCGCAATATGGACCGGAGTTGTCGCGCGGTTTTCCCGGCCTGCGCATCTGGCTCACGCTGAAGTTCTTCGGCGCCGCACGCTACCGCGCCGCGCTTGCCGAGAAGCGTGCACTGGCCGTATGGGCGGCCGAACAAATAGCGCGTATTCCCGGCATCGTAATGGATGCCATGCCGCAGCTGTCACTGTTTGCGTTCCATCTCGAAGGACCTGGGCTGGACACGCTCGCGGCGCAGAATGCGGCCACTCGCGCACTGATGGAGCGGGTGACTCAGCGCGGGCAGATCATGGTGACTGGTGCCACTGTCGGCGAGCGCTTCTTGGGCCGTGTATGCGTGCTCAGCTTCCGTACGCGACGCGCAGAGATGGAAACCTGCGTGCAGCAGCTGGCCAAGGAGAGCGCGGCATTGTTCGGCGAAAGCGCAGCCATTGCTGAGCCAGCGAAATAGGTGGACCAGGGCGGGCTTGGGGTTAACGCGTGGAGCAAACCCCGCTTGAAGGAACAGCTTGAGTTGACCGGCGGCAATCTTGGTGCGCATCTGCGCAAACGGGAGGATGCCGATTGCGTTGCCTGCGCCGGGGCTTTGTAGATCGCAAACCCGTCACCAGCTACGTCATGACGAAAGAGAGGCGGCACACGCTGAACCTTTATTTGCGTGCTCTGCAATCGTCCATCGACGGCGTCGACTGTTTTTTTTCGCGAGCAACCGGTGCAGCGTAGAAGAAGCTTGTCGCCGATTATTTCGCTCGTCGCTGCCTTCGTGTCAGCGGGCGCCTATTCGTCGCGTGGGCGCCGCTTTTTTTTCGGTTTTGGCAATGGCAGCGCGGCCGAGGTAGCCAGCAACAGCTTGCGCAACGCCTCGGAGTCGTCCAACAGCTCGTCGGCCACGGGAAATGACTTGGCGCCGGGGTAGGGCGGGTTCTGTGGCAAATTCGGAGCAAGGTCCAGCGACGCTGCACTCGGCTTGATGAAAAGGCTGTTGTCGCAAACAAGAGCGATCACCTTGCCGGCATGGTAGAGCGCGTACTCGCCGAACATTTTTCTGTAGGTGAGCGCGTCGCCAAGGTCGGCTTGCTCAACTACGTAATCCACGAAATTACTGTCGGTTGCCATGGTGTTCCTCCCGGAAACTGCGATGGATTATCGTCTGACCCGAGGCATTCATGCTCGTTGGACGGTAGCAGTCGCATCCATCGTTGCCATTCTCACCAGCACACCCGCCAGGCTTTTCAGATCCTGCGCATTGTGCGCGGCCACCCGTCGAAGGTTTCTGGCCGAGCCGCCGCGCAGGTAAGTGAGCCAGGCGGCAGGAGCTTCGGAGCCGGGTAGGTCATCCTCACGCACCACGCCGAGCAACTGCCGCTCGGCAGTGGCGAGTCGGCAGTTTGGCCACTGCTGTTTCCAGTGGCGGCGCACCGGGTGCAGCAGGTCAAGATGACCAAGCCCAGCGAGCGGATTGGATAGGCGCGCCAGGCGATAACGAGTAGCCAGCAGCGGCGCGTCGTAGCACTTGCCGTTGTAGCTGACGAGCACCGTGTCGGGGTTCAGCCATTGGGCAAACGTGCGCAGCATTGCGGACTCGGCGGCCATTGTGGTGATGGTGAGCTGGCGGATGCGGAAGCGGCCATCGACCCAGTCGGCGGCGCCAATCATGAAGGCACGAGTGCCGGTGCCGCCGGCCAGACCAGTGGTTTCGGTATCGAAATGCAGCAGGCGGTCATGAGGAACCGGCTCCATCCGGGCGAAGGCAGCGTCGATGATCGTGGGCGGATCGAGCCAGTCGGCAAACTCTTCTGTGTAGCGCAGGCCAGGCGCAATCTCGGTACCCGGCACGTCGCGGTCGCTGGACGAAAGCGTGGTCGGACCACGCTTCAGTTGCGCGTGGCGTTGCAGCAGCCGGCGCAGCTCGGGGGAGATTGCGCGGGTCGACGCAGTGGTGGATGCGCTGGCGATGGTGCGGATGGGTTTTGCTGGCGAGACAGGCGCAGGCTGCTTTGGCATCAAAAAATGTGCTTGCGTGTCCTGCGCGCCCGGCCCTTGACCGGCCTCTGCGCGCAACTTGCGCAGCCGGGCAGCAAGCGCACTCACAATGCCACCAGCAGTGCGAGCACGCGCAGCGCCAGCGCCTTGGGCGTGGTGCTGGCTTCTTCATCCGCAGCCAGTACCGGGCCGACGCACGCGGGGCAGCCGCCGCGGCAGTCGCAGCGTTCGATCAGACTGATCGATTGCGCCAGCAGATCCTCGCGGCGCTGGAACAACGGCTCGCTCTGGCCGATGCCGCCGGGGAAGGCGTCGTACAGGTAGACGGTGGGCGTGAACGGGGCATCGGGCGCCAGTGCAGTGGCTTGGCCGTCGCTGCCACGCAGCTGGCCGCGACCGCTGATATCGGCGCTGACGAACCAGGCGCCGTCACCGCTGCCCACGGATTTCTGCAGGTCGCGCGCCTCGGCCATCACCGCCACGGTGGCCACGATGTGTAGTGCGTATGCGGCGCCGAGGAAGCCGTCCAGCGCCTGCTGACGTTGCTCGAATGCAGCCTCCAGGACCACTTGCGGAAGCTGCCACCACACCGCGGTGGTGTGTAGTTCCTGGTCGGGAAGGTTGACCGGGCCGTAGCCGATATTCTCGTGCGAGTAGAAGCGGATCTTCTTGTAGCCGGGTACGCGACGTACGACATGCACTTCGCCATGATGAGCGTGACCGCAACCGGCATGTGAGCTGTCGAAGCAGTCCAGCACCTTGAGCTTGGTGTAGTCGATGGCGTCGGTGTAGTAGTCGACATGGGTGCGCGTGACATAGGCCTTGCGACCTTCCCAGTCCAGTTTTTCCACCTGGTAGGGCACCGACTGGATCATGTGGATCGCGCCTTCGTACAAGGTGACGGCGGCGGCGGAGTAGTCGACTTCGGCGATGATCGTCTGGCGGCCGTCGGTGCGGTCCACCACCACGAAATTGCCGTCGGCGACCGAGCGCAACGACACCGCAATGGCCGGGTAACTGTCGTCGATCCATTCCCAGCGATCGCCTTCGCGATGCAGTACGCCTTCCTCGGCCAGCAGGTCCAGCCACGGCGTGGCGACCTCGGTGCCGAACATTTCGTCGCCGGTGAACGGTAGTTCGAATGCGGCGCAGCGAATGTGATCGAGCAGAATCAAGGGTTGATCCGGCTGGATCCGAGCGTGCTCGGGTGTCGCCCCCTGGAAGAACTCCGGATGGCGCACCAGGTATTGGTCCAGTGGATCGGAACTGGCGACCAGCACACCCAGCGCTGATTGCTGGCGGCGGCCAGCGCGACCGAAACGTTGCCAGGTGGCGGCGACGGAACCGGGGTACCCGTTCAGCACGACCACGTCCAGACTGCCAATATCCACGCCAAGCTCCAGCGCCGAGGTGCTGACGATGCCGTCGATGCTGCCCTCGCGCATCGCCCGCTCGGCGGCGCGACGTTCCTTCGGCAGGTAGCCGCCGCGGTAGGCTCGGATGCGCGGCGGTTTGCGCGGATCGTGGTCGAATACGTCCTTGAGGTATTTGGTCAGCACCTCGACCATGCTGCGCGACTGCGCAAACACCAGGGTCTTCATGCCGGACTTGATCGCCAGCCGCGCGATGCGGTTGGTCTGCGAGCGCGCCGACGCACGCAGACCAAGGTCAGGATTGATTACCGGCGGATTCCACAGCAGCACATGCTTGTCGCCGGTCGGCGCGCCGCTTTCGGTGATCGCGGTGACCGCATCCTCGATCAGCGCCTCGGCGTGCTCCTGCGGATTGCCGATGGTTGCCGAGCACAGGATGAACTGCGGGGTGACGCCGTAGAACGCACACACGCGCTTCAGCCGTCGGATCACGTTGGCCACGTGCGAGCCGAACACGCCGCGGTAGGTGTGCACTTCGTCGATCACCACGTAGCGCAGGTTCTCGAAGAACTGCGCCCACTTGGTGTGATGCGGCAAAATCCCCTGATGCAGCATGTCCGGGTTGGAGACCACCACGTCGCCATGCAGGCGGATCGCCTGGCGCGCATCGCCGGGGGTGTCGCCATCGAAGGTGAATGCCTTTACGCCAAGCTCGCCGGCCCGGTTCAACTCCAGCAGCTCGGCCACCTGATCCTGCGCCAGCGCCTTGGTCGGGAACAAGTACAGCGCCTTGGCCTTGTCGCGCATCGCCGCGCTGATCACTGGCAGCGTGTAGCACAGTGACTTGCCAGATGCGGTAGGAGTGACGATGGCAACGTGCGCGCCCGATTGCGTGGCCTTCCAGGCCTCGGCCTGGTGACTGTAAAGCTGCTCGATGCCCCGCGCGCGCAAGGCGTTGGCCAGGGCAGGCGACAGATCATCCGGCAAGGGAGCGAACGAACCCTCCCGACCCGGCACCACGAACGCACCGGTGATCCGCGCCGCATAGCGCTTCGACAATCGCTGGGCCAGCGTGCGGCCGTCACCGGGGTCGCGCAATACGAGGTCGTCGGTGGCGTAGCGGTCGGGCAGGGCATTCATGGTTCGGCATCCGCGGAAGTCTCCGTGGATTAAGCCGGGACGGCGTCTCATCCGATGAGATGGAGCGTCCGCTGCGCGAACAGCACCGGGTTGCCGTGCAGCTATTGAGCAGGCACGGTTGACACGATGAGTGTCGACACCGCGTTGACCGATGAAATCGGTGCCAGGGACGAATGGCACTTATTTAGTGGAATCTCCTCAGTAGTCGTCGTTCCCACGAAAACGGGAATGACCACGGCAAGTAAGTAAGTGACATTCGGGTTGGAGCCTCATTGTTGCAGTCAGAACGGAAGCTGTCCCGATGACCTCCGGCTTATACGTGACTTTCATTGAGCGCTGCGTACAAACGGAGGCACGCCGCCGCAGCAGGTCGGCCCCAAGGGAGCCCCGTACATGAGTACCGTCTCAAGATCGCGTTGCGCGTACCTGTTACCCCTCGCAATTGTCGTTTCCCTCTGCGCCTGCACCAATCGCGGTTCGGACGAGGCCGTCGACTTGGCCGACGAAGTCACGCAAGGATCCGCCGGCGCCACACTGGAGGAAGGACAGCGCATCTTCCGCTACGACACCTTTGGCGATGAAACGCACTGGACGAACGAGCTGCGATTGCACGAAGTCGTCAACGAAAAGATGCAACCGGTCGAGGCTTTGGCGTTGGGGCTCAAGGTCGACATGGACAAACTGGACTTGAGCAAATTCATTGCGCACAACCCGCTCGCTGCGGGTGGCACGCGCGAACTGCTACGCCAGGACGCTGTGGTCGGCCTCAAAGCCACCTTCGATGAGAAAGGAGATATCGCAACGCTCGGCGTGACCTGCGCCCTGTGTCATTCCACCGTCGACAATGCCATGTTGCCCGGCATCGGTCACCGGCTCGATGGCTGGCCTAATCGCGATCTCGACCCCGGCGCCATCATTGCGATGTCGCCGAGCTTGTCATCGGAACAGAAGGCCGTCTACAACTCCTGGGGCAAAGGAATGTACGACCCTCGCTACAACCAGGACAACAAAAATGGTCCTGTGGTGATTCCGCCGGCGTTCGGACTGAAGGGGGTGCATCCCATCATTTTCACCGGCGACGGCCAAGACATCTCTTACTGGAACCGGTACGTGGCAGTCACCCAGATGGGCGGGCATGGCACCTTCACAGATCCTCGCATTGGCGATAGTGGTGTGAATGTGACCAATGGTACGGATGACCTGGTCAGCAGCAAGTTGCCGGCGTTGCAGGCCTATCAGATTTCGCTGCCGTCGCCGCCACCACCGAAGGGCAGCTTCAATGCCGAAGCCGCACAGCGCGGCGAACAGCTGTTCAGAGGCGCCGCGGGTTGCGCCGAATGCCACTCAGGCCCGTTGTTCACCGATGCCGGGACGCGCCTGCACGATCCGTCTGAAGTCGTCAGCGAGCCGGAAGCGGATGGTGTGCCTAGCTACGCCTCGCGCAGCGCTACCAAGAAATATCGGACAACGCCTCTGAAGGGCGTCTGGCAACACCCACCGTACTTCCACAATGGCAGCGCCAAGACCCTGGAGGCGGTTGTGTCGACCTACAACGAGCGCAAGTCGCTGGGCTTGAGCAAATCGCAGGTCGGTGACGTCGCTGAGTACCTCAAATCGCTATGACCGAACAGGCGGTCTGACGGGCGGGAACGGAGCCCGCCCCGCTCTCCTGGCGCGGCGTCTTCAAGCGTCAAAAATAGAGTTCTCTCGGCTTGGAAGGGCGCCAGTGCAGGTGGAAGCAACCGTTCCAAGATGGATTGGGCCGGCGCGGCGTCTCACCGAATGAGAATGGGACATTCGCTGAGCTTTTCAGTGAGTGCCTGGGCGGCAAGGGCTGGCGTCCGCCAGGCACTGAGTTGCCAGGTGTGTCCAGAAAATGGTCACAGCGCCGAGGTGGTGGGGCGCACCGAGACCATCGCAACTTCCACGGGCGTGGGCGCCAGCATTCATCGTCGAGGGCCCGTGTTTAATCTTGGGAGATCCGCAGAACGACACAATGCGGCAACCCGTGCCCGGAGCGTCGGTGCACCTCGCCAATGCTGATCGCCGCCATGTATGAGAGGCCCGCGAGGCCTTGGCGAGCTTCGGCGCCAGCCAGCTGACGGAACGGTTACTGGAGACCGTCTTGAGGGGCGAAGTGCAACCCGTCCTGATCGTTTGTGCCTTGGTGCAGGAGCCGCGTGCGTTATTGCTGGATAAACCCAGTGCGGGCCTCGACATGGCCAGTCGTCGACAATTATTGGAAAGCCTGCGCGAGATCGCCGGACACGGCATCACCTTGTTGCTGGTCACTCATCATGTCGAAGAAATCCTGGCGGAGCTCGGGCCGTTGGTGTTGCTGCGGGAGGGACGCGTGTTGCAGCAAGGCAGCAAGGCCGGCCTGCTCACCGACGGCGCGCTGTCCGCCACGTTCAGTGCGCGCGTGCAGGCAACCCGGCACGGCGATGATTACGCGACTGCGCTCGGCTGAGTCTTGGTACGCCAGATAATGCCTGGCGCGAGTTACTACCAGGCCTCTTGACTGGCGCCGCACCATTGGCTCTGGCACGGCACGCCATCGTGGTTGCCGTCCATCTTGGTGCCGGGGCATTGATTGAGGAAATAGGTGGCCTCGGCACAGGATGTCATCTGCGGGCATCTGGTACGGCCGTCGCAGTTGAACAGTTGGGTGCGTGTCGCCGACGGGGCAACCAGCGCGGCCTGCTGGCTCGGAGCCGGCACCGTTGTGTGCCGCTGGGGGAAATAGACGTAGGCGGCAATGGCTGCAAGCAGCAACGCGACGGCGACGCTGGCCCAGGGGTGTTCCCGATGCTTGCTGCGCGCCGCTGCTCGCTGTGCGCGTGGTCGATGCGTAGCGCCGGGACGCATGATGCGCATCGCCTGCGGCTTGCCGTCCTTGCGAGTGTCCACTTCGTACGAAATCAGCTCGCCAACGCGAGGCCGTACGCCATCGCGGGGAAACGCGGAGATGTGCACGAAGATTTCTGCGCTTCCAGTGGCCGGTTCGACAAAGCCGAATCCGCGATCGTCGTTCCACTTGGTCAGGGTGCCGTGGGTTCGCATGGGCGAGTGCTCAACTCCGTGTTCGAGGCCGTGTTTCTGTGTTGCGATGATCGGTCGAAATGATAACGATACAGCGGGCTCGAATGGAACCACTGGTCCGACGTTGGTGGTGCGAAATCAGTCGCCATGCCACTGTTATGGTCGGTGCCATGGAAGCTGTGCAGCAGTATGCTTTGGTACGAAACGGGGAATGCGATGCGTGGATTTTCCGTAGTTCTACTTCTTGTGTCAGCACTATTAGCTGCAGGCCACGTTCGTGCCGCCGACGACGCTGTGCTGGCCAGCGCGAAGGTGGTTACGTTGACCCGCTTTCTCGAAGATCATCCGTTGGACAAACAAGCTCCACCCATCCGCGCAGCGCTGCTCCAATGGGAAGCCGGCAGCGAAGATGTGGTTGATGTCGTCTGCCCTGGCGT
>CAJDWH010000068.1_pt1 | contig 10153 bp, 8 predicted proteins | sample 7391531 | NCBI WGS metagenome assembly CAJDWH01 (sample SAMEA7055715, study PRJEB34461) | soil metagenome | biome: terrestrial ecosystem; feature: Peninsula; material: soil | place: Antarctica | collected 2016
CGGTGGTGGCCGCGCCGCCGGCTTGTTCGACGATGAAGGCCATCGGGTTGGCTTCGTACATGATGCGCAGCTTGCCGCCCTGCTGCTCGATCTTCGCATCCAGCGGGTAGTAAAACACGCCGCCGCGGGTCACGATGCGGTGCACGTCGGCCACCATCGAAGCAACCCAGCGCATGTTGAAATCTTTTCCGCGCGGACCGGTCTTGCCGGCCAGCAGTTCACCGATGTAACGCTGCATCGGTGCCTGCCAGTGGCGCTGGTTGGACATGTTGATGGCGAACTCGGCGGTCTGCTCGGGAATGCGAATGTCGCGCCGACTCAGCACGAAGCTGCCCACTTCACGATCCAGGGTGAATTCATGTGTGCCGTGACCGAAGGTCAACACCAGCACGGTGGCCGGGCCGTACACCACGTAGCCTGCAGCAAGCTGCTCGGTGCCGGGCTGCAGGAAGTGCTCGGCCTTCGGTTCGGTCACGCCATCCGGGCAGCGCAATACCGAGAAAATCGTGCCGACCGAGACGTTGACGTCGATGTTGGAGGAGCCGTCCAGTGGGTCGAACAGCAACAGGTGCTGGCCCTTCGGGTAGCCGTCCGGAATCTGCTGCGGATCCTCCATTTCTTCCGAAGCGCAGGCGGCCAGATGGCCGCCCCAGGCGTTGGCCTCCAGCAGGATTTCGTTGGAGATCACATCCAGCTTCTTCTGCGCCTCGCCCTGCACATTGATGCTCTGCGCGCCGTCGCTCCCGGCCATGCCGAGCACGTCGCCCAGCGCGCCCTTGCCGGTGGCTACTGCGATGCGTTTGCAGGCACGCGCCACCACTTCGATCAGCAGCGAGAGTTCGGCGTTGATGTGGCCGGCGCGGCGTTCCTCAATCAGTAACTGGATCAGCGAGATAGGTTTCATGTCGGGTCCATGGCAGAAGACATACCCATTGTCCCGACTCCGCCCAGACAGTGCCAGCCTGAGCCTCCCAGCCGGCTTTCTGAAGACCGCAGCGCTGCGTCAAGCTGAGCCTTTAACCCAAGGAAAATCCGAGATGCGCGATGCGGTGTTTTCCTGGTCTTCGACGGTTTCGCCAAAGGGCAGTGCGGCTTGGCCGTGTGACAGATCCGCCACCCCGGCGACCCGTGGCTGCGCTCGGTGGATTTTTCGCCGACTGCGGTGTAATCGAGCGGCGGCCTATCTGCGTGGCGCGAGTGTCGACCCGGTGGATCTGCGCTGACAAGTATTCAAGCGCGTGCTGCCGCGGTACGCTGAATGGGCTCGCCCGGACAACGGCGCTCCACCCGCGCGATGTGGCGCCTGCTCCGGGCATCTCGTCCGTCCCGCTAAGGAGCTCGCGTGAACATTACCTCCAGGATCACCCGCCTGGCCGCGTTGGTGCTGGCCTTGGGCCTGCTGCCGCTGGTTCCGGCGACCGCGGCGCCGGCAAGCGCCGCCAACGGCAGCGTGGACGCGCAGTTCAAACATATTTATACGGCTGAATGGGCCTGGCGCAGCGGCCACTCCGGGGCCGGCGACTCTGCTGAGTCGCCGGATAACAGCCGGTTGGATGATGTGGATGCGGGCAGTCAGCAGCGGCGCCTGGACTACTGGCAGCGGGTGCTCAAGCAGCTCGACAATATCGACCTGGCTCAACTGTCAGCGGGGAACCGGGTCAACTTCGAGATCTATTACGCGCAGATCAGCAACCTGCTGGCCAACCAGAAGTTCAAGACCTGGCAGATGCCGTTCAACAGCGACTCGGCGTTCTGGTCGGATCTCGGCTACGAACTGGGTGCAGACCGCCTGCGCACCCTCGACGACTATCGCAAGTACCTCGACCAGCTGGGGCAGATCCCGGCCTATTTCGACCAGCAGATTGCCAACATGCGGCTCGGCCTCAAGCGAGGCTTCAGCGTGCCGCGTGAAGTGCTGAAAGGGCGTGATGTCTCCATCGCCGCCGTGGCCGACCTGACCGATCCCACCCAGAGCAGTTTCTACGCGCCGTTCGAACACTTGCCCGCATCGATTTCCGCCGACCAGGCGCAGGCACTGCAAGGCCAGGCTCTGCAAAACATCCGCGATGAGGTGATTCCCGCCTACGCCAAACTGCTGACGTTCGTCCGCGACGAATACGTGCCGCAGGCGCGCACCACGTTGGCCGCCGAGGCCATGCCGGACGGCAAGGCGTTCTACCGCCAGCAGATTCGCGAGTACACCACGCTCGACCTCAGGCCCGACCAGATCCACCAGATCGGCCTGGAGCAGGTGGCAAAAATCCACGCGCAGATGCTTCAGGTGATGAAAGACACCGGCTTCAAGGGTGATTTTCCTGCGTTCCTGGCGTTCCTGCGCAACGATCCGCAGTTCTATGCCAAGACCGCGCAAGAGCTGCTCGACAAGAGCGCCTGGGTAGCCAAGGAAGTGGACGGCCAGATCTCCAAGTTCTTCGGCCACCTGCCGCGCGCGCGCTTCACGATCGTGCCGGTGCCGGCCGACATCGCGCCGTATTACACCTCCGGCCGTGGCGGTGCGCGCACCTACCTGGTCAACACCTACGACCTGAAATCGCGGCCGTTGTACAACATGCCGGCGTTGACCCTGCACGAATCCTATCCGGGGCATGCACTGCAGCTCGAACTGGCCGCGGAACGACAAGGCCAGCCCGCGTTCCGCCGCCACGGTTACATCTCTGCCTACGGCGAGGGCTGGGGTCTGTACTCCGAGTACCTCGGCAACGAGATGGACATCTACAAGACCCCGTATCAGAAGTTCGGCTTCCTCACCTACCAGATGTGGCGTGCCTGCCGACTGGTGGTGGACACCGGTATCCACCACCTGGGCTGGACGCGGCAGCAGGCGATCGATTACCTCACCGTCAACACCGCGCTGTCCGACCGCGAGATTGCCAACGAGGTGGATCGCTACATCAGTTGGCCGGGCCAGGCGCTGTCGTATGAACTGGGTTATCTGAAGATCCGCGAATTGCGCAGCAAGGCAGAACAGGCGCTCGGGCCGAAGTTCGACATCCGCCACTTCAACGACACCATCCTGTCGACTGGCTCGGTACCGCTGCCGGTGCTGGAAAAGCGTATCGACCACTTCATCGCCGATGGCGGGCCGGAGCCGGATTTCGGATGCGATTGCGCCAAGGCGAAACAAGTCGGGGATGATTGACCGGATTGATCATCACGTAGGGCCAACTACAAATATGTAGTAAAGTAATATTTTACTTCACAGCGAGAGTCATTTGCCATGAATGCTCCTGCCACCCACGTTGCCGAACCTTCGCCCGGTTACGCCGCGCCGATGGACACGCTGGCAGCTCCGGCATTGCGAACGTTCTTCAACATGGCCGAGCAGTGGAAGCTGCGCATCGCCGACCAGCGCAAGCTGCTCGGTGATCCGCCAGAGTCGACGTTCTACAAGTGGAAGCGCGAACGTGATGCCGCGCTCGCTCGCGACACGCTGGAGCGGATCAGCGACCTGCTGGGCATCTGGCAGGCGCTGCAGATCCTGTTTCCCGACCCGGATCAGGCCGATGCCTGGTTGCACAAGCCGAACACGGCGCCGCTGTTCGGCGGCCAGTCGGCGCTGGAGCGCATGTTGTCGGGCAACGTCGCCGATCTGTTCGTGGTTCGCCAATACCTGGACGCGCAGCGCGGGTGAGCGTGGTCGCGCGGGGCGAGACAACTGCGCTGGATGCTTCACGTCTGTCGCACTCCGAGCGGCGCGCCACCTTGATGGAATCCGATGTCGACCGATCTGCCCCCGCTGAAGCGCATTCGCTGGACCCAGGCTTACCGCATCGTGCCCAGCCGATTCCCCACGATCGGCGTGTATGACCGGGTCGCCGATCCGGCTGATCTCGACGCCGTATTCGCGCTGGAGGCGATGACCAACCCGCGACTGCGCGAGGAAGCCGGCGCCTTGCAGCAGGTACCGAAGGAGCGCCGCCTCAGCGGCCCGGGTTCCACGCCAGTGATGGCCGCATTCACTCACCTCAATCCGGAGGGCAGCCGCTTTTCGGATGGAACCTGGGGCGTGTTTTATGCCGCCCACAGCATAGCCACCGCGGTCGAGGAAACCGCATATCACCGCGAGCGATTCCTCGCCGCCACCGCTGAACCGCCCTGCGAGGTCCAGATGCGTTGCTACCGCACCCGGCTCGACAGCAGGCTGCACGATATCCGTGGTGGCTGGCCGGCGGCGCATGATCCGGACAGCTACGTGGCCAGCGTGGCGCTGTCGCGCGAACTGCGCGCAGCCGGATCCAACGGCATCGTCTTCGACAGCGCCCGCCACGCCGACGGCGAGTGTTTCGCGGCGTTCTATCCGGACGTGGTCGCCCGCTGCGTCCAGGCGCAGCACCTGATTTATCGTTGGGACGGCGCGCGCATCGCGCAGGTTCTGGAGGTGTCGGAGCTGGCGCGACCGCATTAGGCTTGCCAGCATGGTGCTTGATACGGAGCTGTCGATGAAGCAAGCCTCGCTTCGGGAGTTTGCGGTCTTCATCGCGATCAAACCCGGCGTGACGTCCAGCGCCTCATTACTGCGAGGCCAACGGTGGCTGGCCGGTGCGCGCACGGCGAACCCGGCGCCGCCTGTCTGGGCATCTCCACGTCGATCCCGGGCCCGCGTCGGCCGTGGTGAGCACAGTGATTCATCGGCGATGGCCTGCCGATGAACTATGCGGGTTATGCGTCGTGGGACAGTACCGTCAGCCCGCGGTTGAAAAGGCCGGCGCGGCAACCACGCCACTGGCTTGGATCAAGTGTCGGCACCGTTCGCCCAGCCCACGCGATCACCGCGGGTAAACACGCGATCCCCATCCAAGACATCGCCGGCAGCATGTGCCGGCGACTCGTGCAGCTTCGCGTAGATGGGTGTGAAGTCCGGTCGCGTGGCATCGAACAGTTGCTCGAAGTTCTCGATCACGAAATACGTCTGCTGGTAAGTATCGATGCGGTAGCGCGTGCTCATCACCCGTTCGATATCGAAGCCGATGCGGTTGGGTGAGGGTGAGTCCAGCGAGTAGATCGACTCACCCTTGGAGCTGACGATGCCGGCGCCGTAGATGCGCAGGCCCTGGTCGGTATTCATCAGGCCGAACTCCACCGTGTACCAGTACAGGCGGGTCAGATTCATCAGCGCCTCGGGGCCGATCTTGAACGCTTTCATGCCACCGCGGCCGTAGGCCTGCATGTAGTCGGCGAACACCGGGTTGAGCAACAGCGGCACGTGGCCGAACATGTCGTGGAACAAGTCCGGTTCGCTGAGATAGTCGAGCTGGTCGGGCTTGCGAATCCACCAGCTGACCGGAAAGCGCCGGTTGGCCAGGTGGTCGAAAAACACCTCGTCCGGCAGCAAACCTTCCACGGCCACGATCTCCCAACGGGTGGCAGCCTTGAGCACCTTGTTGAGCTCGCTGAACTTGGGAATGCCGCCGTCGCCCAGACCGAAACGTTCGACGCCTTCCATGAATTCGTCGCAGGCGCGTCCGGGCAACATCTCGCGCTGGCGCTTGAACAGGGTGTCCCAAACCTCATGCTCGGTCTTGCTGTAGCTGGCCCAAGGCTGTTCGACCACGCCGGTGGCATACACCGGCACGTAGCCGCGATCGGTTTGTTGGTGCTCAACTTTGCGGGGCGTCGTGTTTTCCATGGCGTACTCCGGACAGCAAGGGAACCTGTACAGATTAGAGCCTATCCCTCACACGAAGTTTGCTTTGTTGCAAGGCAACACCCGACGGATGCATCATTATTGCGTTCACCCACCAAATCTCCGAAGATTATTGCGTATGCCGACGCTCGATCGTACCGATCTACGTATCCTCGCGGTCTTGCAGGGCGAGGGTCGCATCAGCAATACCGAGCTAGCCGAGCGGGTCAGCCTGTCCGCATCAGCCTGCCTGCGCCGACTGCAGCGACTCGAATCCGAGCAGGTCATTACCGGCTATGCGGCGCAGGTCGATCCACAGGCCGTCGGCCTGGGCCTGCAAGCGTTCGTGCGGGTGCAGTTGGCCAAGCACGAGCATGCTGCGGTCGAAAATTTCGTGAAACGCGTCAACGGCTGGGACGAGGTCGTGGCCTGCCACGCACTAACCGGCGACATGGACTATCTGCTGCATGTCTACGTGGCCGACCTGCAAGACTTCTCGCGCTTCCTGCTCGATCATCTGCTGAACGCGAGCGGCGTGGCCGATGTGAATTCCAGTTTCGTGCTGCGCACAGTCAAGCGTTCGCCATCGCTACCGCTGAATCGCCTGGAGCCCTGAACATGCCCGTCCTGCTCAGCGCGCACATGGCCGCCCTTGCGCCGATTAACGCTAAACTAACTGCCCGATGAACATTGACACCGCTACCGTTGAGGAACGCGATCTGCTCCGCCCGCTGCGCTACCTGTGGCGAGTGCCGCTGTTGCTGATCCATGCGGTGCTGGCGATCCTGTTGGCAGGGCTGGTGCTGAGCTGGAACCGCGACCGAGTGATGGGTGATGGCCGTGAGCCGCTTCCGCACCGTTTGATCCGGTGGTGGTCGATCTCCCTGATGTGGATTTTCGGCCTGCGCGCGGTGCGCGTCGGCCAACCCTTGCCCGATCCAGTAATGTTCGTGGCCAACCACACGTCGTGGATCGACATCGAATTGCTGCACAGCCAGCGCGCCGTCTGTTTCGTGGCCAAGGCCGAGATCGCTGGTTGGCCGCTGGTCGGTTGGCTTGCCGCCAATGGCGGCACCATCTTCCACCGTCGCGGCAACAACTATTCGCTGGCTGCGGTGATGCAGGTGATGGTCGCGCGGCTGCGTGCCGGCCGTTCGGTGGCCGTGTTTCCCGAAGGCGGCAGCGGCTACAACGGCGTTATCAGGGTATTTCACGCGCGCATTTTCCAGGCCGCACTGGATGCGCAGGTGCCGGTGCAACCGGTAGCGCTGCGTTTTGTGCGTGGTGGCGTACGGGTCGTCGACGCCGGCTTTCGTGAGGGTGAAAGTTTCGTGGCCAATTTCCTGCGCATGCTGGGTGGACCTGCGATGGATGCCGAGATCCATTTCCTGGCTACGGTGCCTGCCAGCCAGGAGGGGCGCCGACGCATGGCCGAGCAGTCGCGTGAACGCATCGGCGTGGCGTTGGTGGATCGGCCGGCATGAGCGCGCCTGACGGAAAGGACTTTCGTCCGCCGTGGCCGCTGCGCAGCGGCCACATCCAGACCATGCTCTCCTCCAGCGGCGTGCGTCGCGTGTTGTTGCCGCGCGCGGCCAAAACCGTGCTGATCGGTGCCGAACCGGTGGTGGTCGATGGCGGCGGCGGCGTGCGCCTCACCGGTGTCTACACTGCGCAGAAAACCCAGGCGCAAGCGCGCGGCCTGGCCGTGCTGTTTCATGGCTGGGAAGGCAGTGTCGATTCCACCTACGTGCTGCAGACCGGCAGCCGCCTGCTCGCCGACGGTTGGGATATCTTCCGCCTCAACTTCCGCGACCACGGCGACAGCCACGGCCTGAACGAGGCCCTGTTTCACTCCTGTCGCCTCGACGAGGTAGTACACGCACTGGGCGATATCGCCGCGCGCTGGCCGACGCGGCCGATGGCGGTGGTGGGCTTTTCTCTGGGCGGGAACTTCGCGCTGCGTGCCGCAATGCAGACCTCGCGGGTGGGTATTCCGCTCAGCTATGTCCTGGCGGTGTGCCCGATCGTCGATCCTGCGGTGGGCCTGTTTTCGCTGGAGGAGAACGCGCCGTGGATTTACCAGGCGTACTTCATGCGCAAGTGGCGTCATTCGCTGCTGCTCAAGCAAAAGGCCTTCCCGCAGCACCAGTACTTCGAGATGTCAGAGCTGAAGAAACACCTGCGTGGCCTGACCGAAGCGTTGGTTTTGCGGCATACCGACTTCAAGTCGCTGCAACAGTATCTGGATGGCTATTCGATAGCCGGCGATGCGATGCAGGCAATGCAGATACCGGCCACCATCCTCACCTCCCGGGATGATCCGGTGATTCCGGTAGACAGCTTCGAGAAGCTCGAATTGCCACCCAACGTGGAGCTGGACCTTGCCGCTTTCGGTGGGCACTGCGGCTTCATCCGCAACTGGGGCATGGTCAGTTACACCGACGACTATATCGCTGCCCGTTTCAACGCGCTGGCCGATGGCAGCTTGCAAATCAGCGCGGCGCGAGGGGCATCCAAACCGGCAGACCACGTGACCGACGCTGCCCGCGTCCTTCCAGCCACGCCCCTCGACAGTGTCGACGATCTCGTCCCGGAACCGCGCGGCTGACAGCGTGCCGAAAGGACCTTTGCTGTCTTTTTAACGTAGCGTCGACGGGCGCTGGCGCAGCCAGCAGGCGATGCTCATGCGATCGCGTGTGGCGGGCAGCACCTCGTGCTCAAAGCGTGCGGACAAGAACAACGCCAGGTTTCCCGCGCGCGGAAAGATGTCGTGCGACGATCCGTCCCCCAAGTGCAGCCGCAGAGCACCACCGTCCCCGTCCTGCCAGCCCTCGTTGAGATAAAACACTGCTGACAGCACCCGCGCGTCATCGTTGCGCAGGCGATCCAGGTGCCGCGCGTAAACGGCCCCGGGCCGATACACGGCATAATGCGACTCGCACTCCACCAGCCCCAGCATCAATTCGCGGTTCAGCACCATGCGCAGTGCATCAATGCGATCGGTGAATATCTGTTGTGGCGCACTCATCTCGCCGGTGACAAACCAGTGCGTACTGTCCCCGCGCAGCGCCGAGGCGCTGCGGGCAGCCCCGGTTCGCGCCGGCAGCAGCAGCCTGGCGTCATGCATGGTTCTACATTCGTTGGCCAGAGCCTGCGATTGTACGGGATCCATCAAGCCGGCGAGGACACACCAGCCGTCGGTGGCCAATGCGTCCGCCGCGGCGCCGAATTCGTGAAGCGTGGCGTTGGTCATCGAGGCCCTGGGGTGCATGGAACAGCGAAGTAGCAGATCCAGTGCAGGCCATCACGACCGGCGCAGAAAAGATTGCGGTAAATCCAGCGGGGGTCGCCGGGATCCGCCCGCGACGCCCCATTAGCATACGATGAATTGCTCAGGTCAGCGGGCGCGTCGTGGGTCCGGTATGGACGCCAAATGAAAGCGGGTTTCTCTACGCAGTTGGCGATTTCGGGAGCAAAACGAGGGCCAGATGGACTGCATGTGCAAGCCGACCACTTCACGAAGACCGTTTCCTTGGATGGACCACGGCGACGAAAGGCCTCGCCTCAATTGGCGCGTGGACGTGTTGGGCTGTATGCGCGTGCCGTGGATTCATCGCGGACCCTACTTTGAGCCCTGGTTTGCGAAACCTGGGTCCGCCAGCTGAGAAACCCTGAGCCGCAACAACGACGGCAGCTATACCTATCGTCCTGCTGCCGGCTACACCGGCACCGACGCGTTTACCTACTCGGTCAGCGACGGCATGCTAAGCACCAGCGGCACCATCACGCTCAATGTTGGTCACCAGCATGACGATGATGATGATGATGGCGAGCACGATCATGGCCATGATCACTGCGGTCATCGTGCGACCGTGGTGGTGCAATCGGGGCCGCAGGTCTTTGGTACCAGCAGTCAGGGTTACGGCTATATTGTGGTGAATCGAGGCGCCGCATCAGTCACGCAACCCATCGATTCAGTGAATCCACCATCGCCGGAGCTCGACTGGAGCACTCAGGCGGACGCCCGTGAGCACAGCACAAGTCACGCAGGTGGCGATTGGTGGAGCCGTTTGTTCAGCGAGCCGACCGTCAGCTTGGATGATCTGGCTAGGCAGTCCGGGTTGACGATCAAGAAGGTGAATTAAGCATCGTAGCCCGTAGCGGAATGGGCTCTCCCGCTACGGGCTAATCCAGCGAAAACTGCTTGTACTTCAGAAAAAAACGTATCATTAAAAATCGCATCTTATGCGAATTTTCCGATTAATATGTTGAAACAAAACTCCATAATTTCAGCTACAATTTTCGTTATTAGGATAGTTATGATAAGATTAAAACATTTACATGAAATATCGAACAAAAACATACCTAATAGTGATTTTAGGCTTTTTATTCCAAACACAAAATTAACATGGTTTCATTTTAAAATATTTTTTACGGTCATTATCATAGCCTTTTCTGTCGTTTGCGAGGCATGCCTTCCAATATACCAGGGATTGGAGCGGGGCTTTG
>CAJDWH010000099.1_pt1 | contig 10089 bp, 10 predicted proteins | sample 7391531 | NCBI WGS metagenome assembly CAJDWH01 (sample SAMEA7055715, study PRJEB34461) | soil metagenome | biome: terrestrial ecosystem; feature: Peninsula; material: soil | place: Antarctica | collected 2016
GCCATGGCCGGCTGTTCGTTTCACATCGACCGTGACACCACGCTGAAAAGTGGTGTGCCCCATGGCTCGGTGTATTCCGTGGACGGCGACGTGCGGGTGGAACCCTCGGCGCACGTGCGCAAGATCAGTGTGGTCGACGGCGATATCCTGCTCGGCAGCTGGGCTCGTGCATCGGGGCTGCGCAGCGTCGATGGGCGCATCGAACTCGACCCCGGCGTCATTTGCACTGGCGACGTCAAATCGGTCACCGGTTATATCCGGCTGGCTGATGGGGTGCGAGTCGAGGGTGACGTGCGTACCCTGACTGGCACAGTGGAAGCGGACAATGCCTTCATCGGTGGCCAGTTGGAAACGGTTGCCGGTCGCGTGCGGCTCACCGGAGCCACCCATGTCACGAAGGGAATCGTGCTGCCAAAGCCTGATCCCGACATGAAGGTGAACAATCATGAGGAGCAGCGGCTACCGGTGCTCGTGATCGGGCCTGGGGTTGTGGTCGATGGCCCCATCGTGGCCGAGCGCGGCGGTGTGCTCAAGGTCAGCCGACAGGCAAAAATCGGCGAGGTGCGGGGGCTTTCCGTGCAATGGTTTGACGGTGAAGCCCCTGCGTTGGAGCTTGGTCCGGAGCAGGCAAACGACGACGCGTCAACGGTCAGCGAGACGAGCTCCGGGGAATTGCCGGGCATGTGAAGTGCGATTCGAGAGCAGTACAGGATGGAATGCCTGCGACGTTGTGCCAGCGGAGTCGGCAAACCTTCGGCCTCGCAGCTCATGACATTCTCTGAGGAGGTAGTTCCATGCGTAACATGATTTTTTGGAGCGCGTTGTTGCTGGCTGGCGTGATCAGCCCCCCTGCAAGCGCCAATGAGCTGAATGTGCAGCAGCACAACGCGCAGAGCAGTCTGCTCTGGCGCGATGCCGGTAGCGTGCTCGGCCTTGAATCGGATGCGTCCAGTGGCATCGTGGTGACGCGGGCCGGACCCGAGGGTACCTGGGGGCTTCAGCGGGGCGACGTGATCCTCGCCGTGGACGGGCATCCCGTGCACCAGATTGCAGCGCTGGTCGAACGCCTGCGCGCGAGCAAGCCTGCCGCGGTGAAAATACAGGTACGCCGGGCCCATGCGGGACAAGAGTTGACCCTCGCGGCGAAAGACTATGACCATCTGATCGCTCCCAAACCGCCAGTTCCGCCACAGCCACCCGCAACACCTGCCGCGCCGCTCCCACCGCCTCCGCCACCTGCACCGATCTCTGGCGGTTGAATAGTTCGTCAGTCATGGCAACCTTGTGGGCAGGAGCGGCATCTATGCCCGCATGTGCAGAAGACGAATGACGCGAACCGTACTTATCATCGACGACAATCCGGCCGTGGGCGAGGCGCTGTCACTGGCGCTCTCGCTGCACGAGATCCGCCCGTTGACCGCGCTCACGCCGGACGATGGCCTGGCCGTGCTGGAGCGCGACGCCGTCGACGTGGTGATCCAGGATATGAACTTCACTGCGGACACCACCTCGGGCAAGGAAGGCGTGGCGCTGTTCCGCGCGATCCGCGAACGCTATCCCGATCTGCCGGTGATCCTGCTGACTGCGTGGACGCACCTGGAAACCGCGGTGGAACTGGTCAAGGCCGGTGCGGCCGACTACCTGGCCAAGCCGTGGGATGACAACAAGCTGCTGGCGACAGTGGAGAACCTGTTGGAGCTTTCCGAGTCCAGCCGCGAGATCACCCGCAGTCGACGTGAGCGGCGCCAGCGTCGCGAGGCGTTGCGGAAAAAATACGACCTGGATGGCCTGGTGTTCGCTTCCGAAGCGATGGCGCGCACGCTGGACCTGGCCTGCCAGGTCGCGCGCTCGGACGTGTCGGTGCTGATCACCGGCCCCAATGGCACCGGCAAGGAGCGAATTGCCACGATCATGCATGCGAACTCATCGGTATCGCGCGGCCCGTTCATCGCGGTCAATTGCGGCGCGTTGCCCGGCGAGTTGATCGAGGCGGAACTGTTCGGGGCCGAGGCGGGCGCCTATACCGGCGCAAACAAGACACGCGAGGGGCGTTTCGAGCTCGCTAACAACGGCACGCTGTTCCTGGATGAGATTGGAAACCTGCCGTTGCCGGGCCAGATGAAGTTGCTGCGAGTGTTGGAAACCGGCCAGTTCGAGCGGCTTGGTTCGGGCAAGACGCGCCAGGCCAAGGTCAGGGTGCTCAGCGCGACCAACGCCGATCTCAAGTCGATGATCCGGGCCGGTAGCTTTCGCGAGGATCTTTACTACCGGCTCAATGTGATCGAGGTGAACCTGCCGCCGCTGAGCGAGCGCAGCGACGATATCCTGCCGCTGGCCGAATTCTTCCTGGACGGTCGTGGCGAGCTGGGCGACGCGGCGCGCGAAGCTTTGCTTGGCTACCCGTGGCCGGGCAACGTGCGCGAGTTGAAGAACGCGATCGAGCGAGCCGCTTTGCTGGCTGGGAATGGACCGATCACGCCCGAGCTGCTCAACTTGCCGCAGCACGCGCCGAATGCCAATCGCAACCTCGACGAGCCCAGTCGCGAGACGGTGGAGGAGGCATTGCAGCAGGCCGGCGGCGTAGTCAGTCGCGCAGCGCAGCAGTTGGGTCTATCGCGACAGGCACTTTACCGGCGGATGGAACGCTACGAGCTGGCGGCGTCGAATTAAGATGGCGCACTTGTCGCCAAGCCTCCAGCGTAGAAAGATGGATGATTCCAACTTAGGAGATGCGCCATGAGGTTCCGAGGTTTGCTGGTTCTATGCGCCACGCTGTTGGCTGGCGTCGCTGTCGCACAATCGGCGGCACCGAGTCAGGCACAGCAGGATGACCGCTGGGAAGCGGTGCCCGCCACAGCCAGCTCATCGAATTTCCACGCCGACATGTTGCCCGGCACTAATGGTTCCAGCCACAACCCATTCCATTTCAAGGAGCCGGCCAAACGTGGTCCGGTTGACAAGCCGCCACCGCAAGCCAACGACAAAGCCGTAGTGATGGGCCAGCAACGCCCCTGGCAAAATGGCCAGCCCCCAGTGAATTGCTTGCTGGAGCCCAGGGACCCCGTGTGTCGATGAGCGGTATGCGCAGGAACGGGAGCCGCCGTCGATGTGGCGTCACCTGAACTCGCTGCGCGCACGGTTGAGCTTGCTCCTGCTCGCGGCTGGCGTAGCCGGCGCGCTGATTTACGCGGGGGTAACCCAATGGCCGATTCCGCACTTCCTGGCATGGCTGCATACGCAATTGACGGTCCAGAGCGATGCCGCCGCTGCCTCGGCCAAAGTGGTGCCGCTGCCGCATCTGGATTTTTATACGGCGTTGGCAATCGGGCTGGTGCTGCTGTTGCTCGCCGCGATCTGGCTGGCCGGCCGCGCGATGGCGCCGGTAAGCCGTCTTCTACGTGCGCTGGAAGGCGCGGTCGCCAGCTATCGCGACGGTGATTTCAGTTTCTCCATCGCCGTAAACCGGCGCGACGAGCTGGGTCAGTTGATCCGCATGCACAACGATCTGGGCCACACCCTGCGCGAGCAGCGCCAGCATCTGGCGCAACGCGAGCTGATGCTGGACACGGTGGTACAGAACACGCCAGTGGCGCTGGTGCTGACCGACTCCTCCGGTCGCGTGGTCTACGCGAATATCGCCTCGCGGCACCTGTTCAACGAAGGCCGCAGCCTGATCGGGCTGGATTTCGCCAAGCTGCTGGTCGACGCGCCGGAAGTGCTGCGGCAGATGGTCGATAGTGGCGAGGACGCCCTGCTCACGGTGGAGATCGATGGCAGCGAGGAAACCTTCCATTTGTCGCAGCGCGCGTTCCGGTTGCAGGGTCGACCGCACCGGTTGCACTCGTTCCGGCGCATGACGCGGGAGCTGTCGCGGCAGGAGGTGGCGACCTGGAAACGGGTGATCCGGGTGATCAGCCACGAGCTCAATAATTCGCTGGCACCGATTTCCTCGCTGGCCCATTCGGGCGCAGAGCTGGCCCGGCGTGGTGACACCGAGCGCCTGCCGAGAGTGTTCGCCACCATCGGCGAGCGTTCCCGTCACCTGCACGACTTCATCGCCGGCTATGCCAGTTTCGCCAAGCTGCCCACGCCGCAGCCGGTCGCGGTGGCGTGGCTGGGCTTTCTGGAAGGCTTGTCGCTGCATTGCAAATATCGGCTGGCGACCTCACTGCCGGAGTGGCCGGCATGGTTTGACGCGGCGCAGATCGAGCAGGTGCTGATCAACCTGATCAAGAATGCGCACGAGGCCGGTGGCGCCGAGGACGAGGTCACCTTGTCAGTCCTGGAGGCCGGCAACGAGGTACGGATCGAGGTCGCCGATCGCGGTCCAGGCATGAGTGAGGCGGTGCTGTCGCAGGCCTTGTTGCCGTTCTATTCGACCAAGCGTTCCGGTACCGGCCTGGGTCTGGCGCTGGCGCGCGAGATCTCCGAGGCGCATGGCGGTCGCGTGCTGCTGGCCAATCGCGAAGGCGGCGGCCTGCGCGTGAGTCTGCGCTTGCCGCGTCCGCCGGTCAGATGACGCTCCACCGCGCGTCCCGGACGTCCGGGGTTCACCTATACTCATGGTTTTAGCAGGATAGGGGATTTCCATGGGACAGATTCTTGCGTTGGTCGTCGTTTTCCTGGTGGTGGTGGCGATCGTCAAACTGGTGCGCATCGTGCCGCAAGGTTTCGAGTGGACGGTGGAAACGTTCGGAAAGTACACCGCTACCTTGAGCCCCGGCCTGCACTTCCTGATCCCGATCTACCAGGCGGTCGGACGCAAGATCAACATGATGGAGCAGGTGTTGGACGTGCCCAGCCAGGACGTGATCACCAAGGACAACGCGGTGGTGAAGGTCGACGGCGTGGTGTTCTACCAGGTGCTGGATGCCTCCAAGGCCGCCTATGAGGTGTCCGATCTGGAGCAGGCCTCGCTGGCGCTGGTGATGACCAATATCCGTACCGTGCTCGGTTCGATGGACCTGGACGAATCGCTGAGCAAGCGTGACGAGATCAATGCGCGGCTGCTGCGCGTGGTGGACGAGGCAACCCATCCGTGGGGGGTCAAAGTCAACCGGATCGAGATCAAGGACATCGCGCCGCCGCGCGACCTGATCGACGCGATGGCGCGGCAGATGAAGGCCGAACGTGAGAAGCGCGCCAACATTCTGGATGCCGAGGGTTTCCGCCAGGCGGCGATCCTCAAGGCCGAGGGCGAGAAGCAGTCGGTGATCCTGTCCGCCGAGGGCGACAAGGAAGCCGCATTCCGTGCCGCCGAGGCGCGTGAGCGCACCGCCGAAGCCGAGGCCAAGGCCACCACCATGGTGTCCGACGCGATCGCCAGCGGCAACGTCAACGCGCTGAACTACTTTGTCGCCAACAACTACATCGAGGCGCTGAAGGAAATGGCTCACTCGCCCAACCAGAAGATGCTGTTGTTGCCGATCGAGGCGACCGGCGTGATTGGCGCGATGGCCGGCATTGCCGAGCTGGCCAAGGAATCGCTGGGCCAGCAACAGAAATCGCTGGCGGCGGCACAGCCGCCACTGCGTTGATTCCCGCGGAGCTGCCGACCATGTGGGACCTTGCTGCGCATTATCTGTGGTGGATCCTGGCCTTGCTGCTGATTGCCAGTGAGCTGCTGGTGCCGGGATATTTTCTGTTGTGGATCGGACTGGCTGCGGCGGCGATGGGCGTGCTGCTGTGGCTCGTGCCGTCGATGAGCCTGCTGGTTCAGGCCATCGTGTTTGGCCTGCTCGCGTTCGGCGCCTGCTTTGCCTACGCGCGCTGGTTGCGACCGAAGCTGGAGCGGCGCGCGCCAGGCAGCGAACGCCTCAATCGTCGCGCGGAGCAGATGATCGGCCAGCGCTATGAGTTGATCGAGGCCATCGTCAACGGTCGCGGCAAGGCCCGCGTGGGCGACGGCCAATGGCTGGTCAGCGGGCCGGATCTACCCATCGGCAGCACGGTCGAGGTGATTGCCGTCGACGGGACCACACTGCAGGTACGCGCGAGCGCATGAACCCGGGCGAGGCCGTGTTGCTGCCGTTTGCGACCGCTGCGCTGACCACGCGCATCGCGTTCCTGCTGGAACTGGCGCGCCGACTGCACCAATACGGCACCACCGCGCCGCGGCTGGAGATCGCGATTGCCGGCGCGGCGCAACGCATGGGACTGGCTGCCGACGTGTGGTCCAGTCCCACTGCCATCATCATCTCCTTCGCTGACCTGGCGCAGGGTGACGAGGGCGTGGCGCAGAGCACCCAGGTGATGCGATTGGCGCCGGGCGACGTGAACCTCACGCGGTTGTGCGAGGCGGACCGGATTGCCGACCTGGTGATCACCGGCGATCTCGGTCTGCGCGAGGGTTTTCACCGTCTGCGCGAGCTGGGTCGTCCGGAGAGCCGGCGCGCGCAGGCGGCAGTGATAGCTAGTTACGGCTTGTCCGCCGCCAGTATCGTGGCCTTGTTCCTGCACAGCTCGTGGGCGGATCTGATCACTGCCGGATTCATCGGTCTGGTCATCGGCACCATCACCGTGCTGGCCGGCCGTCGGCCGCGGTTGGCGATCGCCAGCGAAGCGATCAGCGCGATGGCGGCCACCACCATTGCCATCGTGGTAAGCGCGTTCATCGTGCCGCTGGCGATCAAGGCGGTGGTGCTTGCCGGCCTGATCGTGCTGGTGCCGGGTATGTCGCTGACCACCGCGGTGCGCGAGCTTTCCAGCCAGCATCTGGTTTCCGGAGTAGCGCGCATGGGCGGCGCGGTGACCACTCTGCTCAAGCTCACCTTCGGCACCGTGGCGGCAACGCAGCTGTGTGCGGCGGCAGGTATCCAGGCGCGTGACTACGTGCTGCCGCCCCTGCCCACCTGGCTGGATACTCCGTTTCTGCTGCTCGGCGCGTTCGGTTTCGCCATCCTGTTTCGCGCTGCGCGGCGTGATTGGCTGGTGGTGATGGCCGCCGTAGTAGTCGGCTATCTGGCCACGCGCTGGGGCGGTCAGATCTCCGGCAAGGTACCGGGCGCCGCGTTCGGCGTGTTCCTCGGCGGCTTCCTGTTGAGTGCGATGGCGAACATCTACGCCCGCTATGCGCGGCGGCCTGGTGCGGTGATTCGCGAGCCTGGCATCATCTTGCTGGTGCCCGGAAGCGTAGGTTTCCAGAGCATGTCCTTCCTGCTCGATCGCAACACTGAGCTGGGGATGGACACCGCGTTGCTGCTGCTGACGCTGCTGGTGTCGCTGGTTGCCGGGTTGATGTTCGGTGAATTGCTGGTGTCACCACGCCGCTCGCTATAGAAGCGAGGCCGCCGGAGTCACGGATCTCCACGCCGCGTTGTACAAGAACGTGACGAACCTGCACGACACCCTCAAGCCACCTCTCTCTTGGCGGAGAGAGGTGGTTGTCGACTCGCGCAGTTGCATGGCGCCGGCATGTCTGTGCCGGGAACTGGAGAAATGTATGCCGTGGAGACAAAAAAACGCCGGCGCGAAGCCGGCGTTTTTTAAGGCTCGATTGACTGCAATCAGATCAACAGGTCCTTTTCCTTCTTGCCAGCTGCCAGCGCGTCGTTGAACCAGTGCGGGCGCTTGCCGCGGCCGGACGTTTGCGTGGGATTTGCCGGGTTGCCGTATTTCGGCGGAACTTTGCTGCCGCTTTGCTTGGCCTTGCGAGCGGTGCCGAAGATGTCTTCGAAGGTATAACCCTCGGCTTTGATCATGGCGTTGACCTTCTGGCGCAGCTTGACGACTTCCTCTTTGTACAACTCGTCCTGGCGCAGCTGCGCCTTGCTGATCAGTTCATTGAGCTGAGTGTGATTTAGATTTTTGATGTCGACAGCCATGCATGGACTCCGGGGGTTGGGGGCGAAAGCTAAATCGCGTCACGATTATCGAAATGATGTGGACGCGCTGAATCCTGACTTGTGCCGGATTCTCGCCGATTTAGCAAATACTTGTAAAGGAAAGAGATTAAAGCAACGCGCCGGACTTCATATTCGACGTGATTATCAAACCTTCGCCATCATCGCGTTATGCAGGTATTTCATAACTGCAAATCGCGCAAATCAGGCCAGCAGTGCAAACAATTCGTCCTGGCTGACGATACGGCTTTCACTGTCTTCACGGCCGCGATATTCAAGCGTCTCCGCGGCAAGCCCGCGTGCGCTCACCACGACACGGTGCGGAATACCGATCAGCTCCATGTCGGCGAACATGCTGCCAGGGCGCAGTCCACGGTCATCCAGTACGGTTTCGATGCCGCGTTGATTCAGGGCCTGGTACAGCGCTTCGGCGGCGTCGTTGACCGCTGCCGAGGCATTCTTCGGGTTGATCACGCAAACTGCGACGCGCCAGGGCGCCATGGCATCGGGCCAGATAATGCCGGCGTCGTCGTGGCGCTGTTCGATGGCCGCGGCGACGATACGGCTGACCCCGATGCCGTAGCAGCCCATGGTCATCAGTTTGGCCTTGCCGCTTTCGTCGATGACGGTCGCATCCAGCGCCTCGGCATACTTCTGGCCGAGCTGGAATACATGGCCCACCTCGATGCCCCGTGCAAGGTGCAAGGTGCCCTTGCCATCGGGGGAGGCATCACCGTCGACCACATTGCGCAGGTCGACGATGCGGCTGATGCGTGCATCGCGCTCCCAGTTCGCACCGGTGTAGTGCGTGCCGCTGGCATTGCCGCCGCAGACGAAATCGGCGAGCAGCGCTGCGTCTCGGTCGACGATGACCGGTACCGAGTCGGGTAGGCCGATCGGACCGATGAAACCGGGGCGGGTGCCGCAGGTGGCGAGGATCTCTTCTTCGCTGGCCAGCACGGATGCGCCGGGCAGCTCGGTCAGCTTGCCGGCCTTGACCTCGTTGATTTCGTGGTCGCCACGCAGGCATAGCGCGACCAGGCCGTCGACGCCGCGGACCAGCAAGGTTTTTACGCACTGCTGCGGTGAAACCTCGAGGAAGCTCGCGACATCGGCAATGGTTTTCTGGGTCGGAGTATCCACTTTCTGCAGTTGGGCCGCGGCCGTGGGGCGGCTGATTGTGGATGCCAGCGCTTCGGCCTTTTCCAGGTTGGCGGCGTAATCAGATTCGTCGGAGAACGCAATCGCGTCCTCGCCCGAGGCTGCCAGGACCTGGAACTCGTGACTGGCGTTGCCGCCAATCGCGCCGGTATCGGCCTGCACCGCGCGGAAAGTCAGTCCAAGGCGGGTGAAAACGCGCACATAGGCCTGATACATCACGGCATAAGTTTCGGCCAGCGACTCCTGCGACAGGTGAAACGAGTAGGCATCCTTCATCAGAAATTCGCGGGCGCGCATCACGCCGAAACGTGGGCGGATCTCGTCGCGAAATTTGGTCTGGATCTGGTAGAAATTGACCGGCAGCTGTTTGTAACTTTTCAGCTCGTTGCGGGCGAAGTCGGTAATCACTTCTTCATGGGTGGGGCCGTAGCAGAATTCCTGCTGTTTGCGATCCTTGATCTTCAGCAGCTGGCCGCCGAATTTTTCCCAACCACAATTCCTTGGGCTGGATCGACGGCATCAGCAATTCGATCGCGCCGGCGCGGTCCATCTCCTCGCGCACGACGCGCTCGACTTTGCGCAGCACGCGCAGGCCCAACGGGCTCCAGGTGTACAGGCCGGAGGCCAGCCGACGGATCATTCCCGCACGCAGCATCAGTCGATGGCTGGCGATCTCGGCATCGGCGGGAACTTCCTTGACGGTGGCCAGGTGAAATTGGCTGAGGCGCATGCGTGCAATTCCGGCGTTGGAGTAAAGCGGCCATTGTAGCCGCGCGCCGCGGTCACCGGAGCGTGCCAGGTGTCGGTCAGGTGCCCTGGCAATATTTGTTGTACTGGGCCTGCGCGCTTTCAATCTGCTGCTTGCGCTGGGCATCGTCCAAGGCGACGGGTTTTCCGTTGTTTTCCATGACCACCGGGCCGCTGCCTTGCAAGGTAGCGAGGTTTGCCTGCAGCGAATCACACAGCGATTTGCGGTTTTCCGGGGTGTCGGCAACCGTCTTCGGCGCGGGAGCGGCCTCACTGCTGTCGCCCTCGTCTTCGGTACTGGCCTCGGAGGCGGGTTTCGCCAAGGGCTCCACCGTGCCCG
>CAJDWH010000103.1_pt1 | contig 9430 bp, 5 predicted proteins | sample 7391531 | NCBI WGS metagenome assembly CAJDWH01 (sample SAMEA7055715, study PRJEB34461) | soil metagenome | biome: terrestrial ecosystem; feature: Peninsula; material: soil | place: Antarctica | collected 2016
CCTTGTCGTGACATCCGGCCAGATCGGTGTGGCTTGCGTGCAATTCATGGCGTGCAGCTTCGCGCGCCATGCGCGGGAGGTCGTCGATACCGACGAAAAACACTCCGTTCTGGTCAGGCCGGGTCAGGTCCAGCTCGACATCGCGCCGACTCATGGATGTGCCTCGATACGCTGAAAGCTGCGGTAATGGTCGTCGGTGTAGTACCAGATGGCCGGTGGCGTGCCGCCGGTGACGATGCGCCGCGCGCCGCGGCTACGTAGACCCGGGGTCTGAACTGTGTACTCGTGATAATAGCCGCGCGGTTGCTTTGGCAGCAGGCCTTCGTAATTGCCAAATACGGCGCCGTCCTGGCGATGGTCGAACGGGCCGCCGCGGGCAATCCGCCGCAGCATCGCGTGCATCTCGGGCGGCAACCCGTCCTGAGAAGGGCTGGTGTCGGGTAATTGGCCCTGCGCCGTAGGGGCGGGTGCGACACCGATCGGGGAGGTACCGACGTGACGCTGCCACATCACTAACGCAAGGGCGATGATGGCCAGCACGATCAGCGGCTTGAGCAGGCGCATAGGGACTCGCGGTCGAAGGGATGCGGCGCGAGCTTAGCAAAGTGGCGCGACGGTGTCGGTCGCAGGGGTTTCCTGATCGCAAGAAATTGCGCACACTCCGGCATGCTGCGTCAGCGACGCGCGCCGCCACCCCGATTTCGGAGTCGAGATGAGCACCACCCCCGAGCACGCCGAGGGCCGTTTCCCGCGGCAGATTGGTTACATCATCGGCAACGAAGGTTGCGAGCGTTTCTCGTTCTACGGGATGCGCAACATCCTCACCCCGTTCCTGATCACCACGCTGCTGCTGTACATGCCCGAGGGGCAGCGCATCCTGGCCGCCAAGGACGTGTTCCATACGTTCGTGATCGGCGTGTATTTCTTCCCGTTGCTGGGTGGCTGGATCAGCGACCGCTTCTTCGGCAAGTACAACACCGTGTTGTGGATGAGCCTGATTTACGTTGCAGGCCATGCATGCCTGGCAATCTTTGAGAACAACCGGCTCGGCTTCTTCACCGGTCTGGGACTGATTGCGCTGGGTGCCGGCGGCATCAAGCCGCTGGTGGCGTCGTTCGTGGGCGATCAGTTCGACCAGTCGAACAAACACCTGGCGAAAATGGTGTTCGACGCGTTTTACTGGATCATCAACTTCGGCTCGTTCTTCGCTTCCTTGCTGATGCCACTGTTTTTGCGCCACTACGGCGCGGCGGTGGCGTTCGGTATTCCCGGCGGGCTGATGTTCATCGCCACCGTGGTGTTCTGGCTGGGCCGCAAGCAATACGTGATCGTGCCGCCAGGACCACCGGACCAGCACGCGTTTTCGCGGGTAATCCGCACCGCCTTGCTGACCCAACGGCCGGGCCAGACACGGCCGGGGCTGTGGATCGCGGTGACTGGCGTGCTGTTGGCGTTGGCGTCGTTCGCGCTGGTGCCGGTGCTCGGCTTCGTGATCTCGGCGTGTATCGCGCTGGTGGTGCTGATCGGCGGCGTCGGTGGCGGCGCCTGGCTGCAGATGGAGCGTGCGCGCGGTCTGCATCCGGATCACGCCGTCGACGGCGCGCGCAACGTGCTGCGCGTGCTGGTTATCTTCGCCCTGACCACGCCGTTCTTCTCGCTATTCGACCAGAAGGCTTCGACCTGGATAATCCAGGGTGGCGAGATGACCATGCCCGCGTGGTTCGAGCCAGCGCAGATGCAGGCACTGAACCCGCTGCTGGTGATGCTGCTGATCCCGTTCAACAACCTGGTGCTGTACCCGTTGTTGCGCAAATTCGGGTACGAGCCGACCGCGCTGCGCCGGATGACCGCCGGCATTGCGTTCAGCGGACTGGCATGGATCGTGGTGGGTGGCTTGCAGATAATCATCGATGGCGGCGACGCGCTGTCGATCGTGTGGCAGGTGTTGCCTTACGCGCTGCTGACCTTTGGCGAGGTGCTGGTCTCGGCGACCGGGCTGGAGTTTGCCTACAGCCAGGCGCCCACGTCGATGAAAGGCGTGGTGATGAGTTTCTGGAACCTCACCACCACCGTCGGCAACCTGTGGGTGCTGCTGGCCAACGACTCAGCGTCACCGCGTTCCAGATGTTCTTCTTCGCCGCTTTCGCGCTGCTGGCGGCGTTGGCGTTCGGTTTGTACGCGCGGCGTTATCGCGAAGTGGATTACTACCGCTCGGATTGATCAAGCTGCGCCATCAGCACGCGACAACGAAGCGATGTTGCTGCGTGCAGTCCAATCACCCGCATACAGCGCGTAGCGATCGAGTGCGGCGAGCAGATAAACGGTGTGGAAGTCGTCGATGTCGTGTTTCCGCACTGCGCCAATGGATTAGCCAGCCAAGGGATTCGCCAGTGAGATAGGCCAGACAACGGAAGTAGGACGAAGGCGGAAACGACGGATCATTCATGACAACGTTTTTCTTCCAGACGTGTGCAACGTTTCGGCGGCGCCGATGCACAACACCAGCCACGCCGCGCCAAGTGTGTACCCGGCCAGCACGTCGCTGAAGTAATGCACCTGCAGCAGGATACGGCTGACGCCGACCACGCCGATCAGCAACACCGCGGCGGCAATGATCGCTCGGTGATGGCGCGGTGAAACACGCAAAAATACGTAGGCAAGCATGCCGTAGAACACCACCGCGCTGAACGCATGACCACTAGGGAAACTCCAGCCCGCCTCGACGATGAAGCCGTGGTCGTGCAGGGGACGCACCCGCTGGAACAGTGCCTTGAGACTGCCGTTGATCGGCATCATGCCGAGCAGCGCCAGCGCCCAGGTGAGAGCCAGCTGCCAGTGCCGGCGCAGCAGCAATGCGAGCAGCACCAGGACTGCGACAGAAATCACCCACAGCTTGCCGCCCAGATGGGTGACCGTGGCGACTGCGCGCAGCACGGTCGGCGGCATTTGGTCGCGCAGGCTCTCGGCCAGGCCGGTATCAAAACCCGCCAGTGCTGCGGTGTGCCGTCCGAACAACGCCAATACGATGGCGGCGAAGCACAAGGCCAGCACCAGCAGCAGGGTTACCCCGACCTGCCAACGAAGCACCGTCGGCGTACGGCCGCGTTCGACCGCGCGGCGGTGCCAGCGCGCGCTGTGCTGCCAGGCGAGATCGCCGCCGAGCATCGCCAGGATCAGCAGCAGTGCCCACAACAGCAGGGCGTGGGCAGCAATCCATTCCACCATGGGGTTCATCCGGGCTCCCGCATCGTCGTCGTGAACGCCATGATCTCTGCTGGCACGCGTGGCGTCGAGCGAGTCGCGCGCGTGACCTCCAGGGCTGGTCTTGCCGGCGGTTTGCCGCGATAGTTGGACGATTGCCACCCCGGGGAGCCTCCTATGTATCAGCGATTCCTTTCCATGCGCCCGCTGTCCGTGAAACTGGCAGGTTGCTGCGCGCTATTGATGGTCGCCACCGCGGCGCTGGCGCAGGCGCCTGCGCCACAGCAATTGCCGCCCCCGGTATCAACCGGAGACATCATTCGACCGCTGTTGCCGGCGCAATTGAATGATTTCGATGCGTACATGGCCGACACCCTGAAAACCTTCAAGGTGCCCGGGATTGCGGTGGCAATCGTGAAGAATGGCATGGTGATCATGGCGCGTGGCTTCGGCGTGCGTGAGCTGGGCAATCCGGCAGAAGTTGATGCGCACACCTTGTTTGCGATCGCGTCCAACACCAAGGCGTTCACCGCCGCGGCCCTGCAGCAGCTGGCCGATGCGGGCAAGCTGAAGATGGACGATCGGGTGATCGACCATCTGCCGTGGTTCCGCATGTCCGACCCGTACGTGACAAACGAGATGCGTATCCGCGACTTGCTGGCGCATCGCAGCGGGCTGAGCCTGGGTGCGGGTGATCTGTTGTACTGGCCGCCAACCTCCTACACCACCAAGGATGTGGTCGAACGGCTGGCCAGGGTGCCGCTGAAGAACAGCTTCCGCAGCCACTACGCCTACGACAACATCCTGTTCGCCGTGGCCACCCTGGTGATCGAGCAAGCGTCCGGCCAAAGCTACGCCGACTATGTGCGCGAGCACCTGTTCAAGCCAGTCGGCATGGACGAGTCGCTGGTCGACATGACCTACCTGAAGCCCGGCATGAACGTGGCCACTGGACATGCGCCCTATGAGTCCAAGGAGATCAAGTCAGTGCCGCCGATGGCTTGGCTCAACGATCCCGGCGCCGGCGGCATCTATGCCAGCGTGGACGATCTGGCGAAGTGGATGAACGTGCAACTGGCTGGCGGTGCGCTGCCGACCAAGGGCGCCGACGGCAAGCCGCAGCGAGTGTTCTCCGAAAAAAGTCATCACGAAATGTGGTCGATGCTGACGCCGATTCCGATCAGGAAGCCATCGATTCCCGAACTGGCCCCACTGACGCCGGATTACTACGGCTACGGTGAGGGTTGGTTCCTCAGCGAATACATGGGCCAGAAACTGGCCTGGCATACCGGCGGCTGGCCGGGCTTTGTCTCGCGGGTGACGATGGTGCCGGAGCTCAACCTTGGCGTGGTGGTGCTGACCAACCAGCAATCCGGCGCCGCGTTCAATGCGGTGACTTACCGCGTACTGGATGCGTATTTGAATCCGACGCACCAGACCGACTGGGTCGCGGTGTACCAGAAAGCGGTGCAGCATGCCGACGCCAAGGCCGACGACAGCGTGGCACAGCATGAGAAAGCGCGTGACAAACACAGCAAACCCTCGCTGCCGCTGGCCGACTATGCCGGCACCTATCGCGACCCTTGGTACGGCGACGTCGCCATTACAAGTGAGCGTGGCAAGCTGCGACTGCGCTTCAGCAAGACCGAACAACTGGTCGGCACGATGACGCCGTGGCAGCACGACAGCTTCACCGTGCGATGGGACGACCGTTCGCTGGAGGCCGACGCCTTTGTCACCTTCTCGCTGGACATGGATGGTCGTATCCGCGAGATGCGCATGCAGCCGATCTCGCCGCTGACCGATTTCAGCTTCGACTTCCAGGACCTGCGGCTGGTGCCGGTAAACGCTGCTGAGGCGGGCCCGGCGAAAGGGTGAATCTCCGCGGCGCAGGGTGCGGCGCCCGGTGCAACGGGAAGGTCATCTCCGTCTCGCCGTTGCGGTCCTGTTTTCGTTCGGTCTGTTGACCGGCGTCGCTCAAGCGACTGGGATCCGGTCGGCTTTGCTTCGTGGATGGGCCAACCATCCAGCACACAGACTCAACCCGTGCGTTCGTCGTCATCAGTTTGTGGCGGCAAGGTGCGAATGAGTTGTGCGCGCATTAGTGGCAGGCGTGCGGCCCGCAGCTGTTCGAGAATCTCGAACAACAGCTCGCTCTTCACGCCGCTGGCTTCCCGTGGACTGTTGACGTAGGCCACGCAGTTGAACGTCATCGAGCCGGCGTCGAGGTCCTCCAGGCGCACGAAGGAGGCTGGAGTGTCCAGCGTCTCCGGGTGTGCGTTCATGATCTCCAGCATCAGCGCGCGTACCTTGCCGGCATCGGTGTCCAGCGGCATCGGCAGCTTGATCTGAACGCGACCCAGCGCGTTGGATTGGGTCACGTTGCGCACGTTCTCAGTGATCAGCTGCGAGTTGGGCACGATCACGGTGGAGCGGTCCCACAGCTCGATCTCGGTGGCGCGCACATTGATCCGGCGGATGTCGCCCTCGACCGTGCCCAGACTGACCCAGTCGCCCACTTTCACCGGACGCTCCACCAGCAAGATCAGCCCGGAGATGAAGTTCTGCACGATGGCCTGCAAGCCAAAACCGATACCGACCGAAAGTGCGCTGACGATCCAGGTGATGCTGGTCAGGTTTACATGCAGTGCGGCCAGGGTCAGCACCAACACCAGCAGACCACCGAGGTAGCCGAGCAGGGTGACGATGGAATCCTGCAGCCCCGATTCCATCGTGGATTTCGGCAGCAATTGCTCGCGCAGCCAGCGTTTGAGCATGCGCAAAAGAAACGTGCCGAGCAGCAGGACCAATGCCGCGCTGAAGATCGTGCCGGGGTCGATCGGTAGTTCACCCAGCCTCAGGCCACTGAAGGTCCGGCTGGCACTGACCAGCAAGTCCTCGGGACCGGCGCCAAACGGGGTCAGCACGGTGGCCAGCACCAACAGGGTCAGCAACACCTTGGTGACACCGCCCAGCAAAGTGGCGGCTTGATCCAGCGCATGTGGCGACCAATCGAAGGCTGCCTGCAGCCGTTGGCCACCGCGCTCGCGCGGCGACAACAGGGTATGGATCAGATCGTTCAACAGATGGAACAACAAATAGGCGCTGGCCAGGATCACGCCAACCCACAACACCTGCACAGCCACGAAAAACGCCAGAGCGATATAGCCGGTAGCTACACCCAGCGTACTGATCAGCGCCACCAATACCGCGACGGCGCTCAGCAAACCCGCCCACAGCGGGCGGTTTTTCTCGGTGTCTTCAACCATCTCCTGCTGCCGTGCGCTGCGCACGCGTAACCAGGCTGCGCAGATCAGGCCGCTGATCACCAGCGCCATCAGGCCACGCGTTGCCACCGTGGCCGGCAAGCTGGAACCGATCGTGCGGCTGACACGCTCGAACAAGCCGAACAGCAGGGCGGTGGCGCCAAACATCCACGGAAACGGCCGCAGCCGCTGCGCTGCCACATCCGGCAGCGTCGGCAGGCGCCATGAAGGGCGCCGCACCGACAACAGCGCGCGGCCAAGACCGTTGATATACGCGGCGAACAACACCAGTCGCACCGCCGCTCTGGCCAGCGCATCGAGGTCCGGATCGAGGATGTCGTTCCAGTTCAAGCCCAGATACACCAGCTGTGCGGCCAGGCCGGTGGTGAATACGACACTCAGCATCACTGCTGCAGCCATCGCACTGCGGCGCAGGTGACCGTGCGGCACGTGCCTTGTCGCAAGGCGCATCAGCAACCGATCCAGCAGCCAGCGGCCGACGCCCAGTAGCAGCAACGTGCCACTCAGGCACAGCAGCAGCGGCAGTCGGTTCGACGGCTGCCACGCCGTGCGCCAGGCGCTGGTGACGCGCGAGCGGAGGCGATTCAGTCGTGCCAGGTCGTCTGGGGACGTGCGCACCAGATCCGTCCAGAACGCGCCACTGAATGGCGTCGCCGTGCGTGAAGCGAGGCGTGCCTGGAACTCGTCGTTGCGCAGGCCGGTGATTCGCGCCGCCAGTTGCAAGGCATTCTGGCTGAGCAGTTGCGCTTGCTTGATCTGCGCGTCCAGGGCGGTTTGGGCCTTGTCCAGTTGACGCCGCTGAGCGGCAACTGGCGGCGCTTCCACCGGTCCCTCCTTGGTTGGCGGTGGGCCCAGTACCGCGAGCTGCGCTTGTAGCGCGGCCAGCTGTGGAGCCAGGCTGCCGGCCAATTGCCGAGCCTGGTCTTGAACACCGAGCGCCGTATTGCGCAGGTCGGCCAACGGCAGAGCGGTGTGCTTGCTTTTCAGTGCGGTCTTGAGTGAATCAAGACTGGCGTTCAATTGATTCAGCGTTTGCGCCGGGGTCGCGGCGGGTGCGGTGGCAGCCGGCAGCGGATCGTTGCCCTGGGCATACGCGGCAGCGCCGCCGAGGGTGAGCAGGATGATCAGGAAATAGCGAAGCAGGGCGGGCATCCGCGCATGATCCTGTTGGCGCGGCGCGCGGTCAATCGCGGTGGCCATCGCTGTCTCGTCCCGCGTGGCGGCCGTTCAGATTGACCATCGCTTAGGACCGTCTGCGCGTAGCCGTCATCAGCACGTCATGTCACTCCCGACTCGGCGCCGGCCAGCGGTCGATTGCACGCAGGTGCGCTTTGGCGGCTCATCCGCTAGCCTCGTCGCCGGGAATCAAGATGGCCAGATCATGACAGCGACCAGCACGGACGCCAGCGACGCCTTCATCGCCAAGTGGCGCGGGGTCACCGCGTCGGAGCTGTCCACCGCGCAGAGTTTCGCGCTGGATCTGTGCCAGTTGCTGGGGGTGGAGACGCCACACCCGGACGCCGAGCAGCAATACATGTTCGAGCGGCCGCTCACCTTTCATCACGGTGACGGCAGCACCTCGGCCGGGCGCATCGACCTGTATAAGCGCGGCTGTTTCGTGCTCGAAGCGAAGAAGCTCAAAGCGCCCACGCACACCAAAGGGTTTGACGATGCGCTGCTGCGCGCGCGCAACGAAGGCGTGCTGGATCTCGACCTGGCACCCATGCCGACCAGTGCGCCACGCACGCAGGTGAGCGTGGAGGACCCGCTTGCGGCTTTGGATGAACTCACCGCACTGGGCCACGCCGAGGCGGAAGGGCGCGTCGCCCAGCATCTGGACATCGCCGCACGCGGTCGCGCCGCGGATGTCTGGCTGTTGGAGACGGTACGCCAGACCTGGCGCATCAAGCTGCACCTGCACCTGACTCTCGATCTGTTCGGCCGCGCGCGAGAGGCTGCCGAAGCCGAGGCCATCCGCATCTTTGGCGACAACCTGCAGGATCTGATGATGGCGGCGCCGGCCGGACCGAAAGTGGTGATGGGTCTGGATCCCGGCATCCGCACCGGGGTAAAGGTTGCGGTGGTTGATGCCACCGGCAAACTGGTCAAGACCGATACGATCTTTCCGCATCAGCCGCGTAACCAGTGGGACCAGTCAATCGCCCAGCTGGCGGCGTTGTGCCGCCAGTGCGGGGTGAATATGGTCGCTATCGGCAACGGCACGGCGTCACGCGAAACCGATCGCCTGGTCACTGAGCTGATGCGCAAGCATGCGGATCTGAAGCTGGGCAAGATCGTGGTCAGCGAAGCAGGTGCTTCGGTGTATTCCGCCAGCGAGCTGGCGGCGCGCGAATTTCCTGATCTCGATGTCAGTTTGCGCGGCGCGGTGTCCATTGCGCGCCGCCTGCAGGATCCGCTGGCCGAACTGGTCAAGATCGATCCCAAATCGATCGGCGTCGGCCAGTACCAGCACGACGTCAATCAGATCAGACTGGCGCGCGCGCTCGATGCGCGGGTCGAGGATTGCGTGAATGCCGTCGGCGTGGACGTCAACACCGCGTCGGGTCCGCTGCTGGCACGGGTGGCCGGATTGAGCGGCACGGTGGCGGACAACATCGTCAAACACCGTGATGCGAACGGGCCGTTCCGTAGTCGCAAGGAGTTGCTCAAGGTGCCGCGGCTGGGCGACAAGTCGTTCGAGCAATGCGCCGGTTTTCTGCGCGTGGTGGATGGTGACAATCCGCTGGATGCTTCAACGGTGCATCCGGAAGCGTATCCGGTGGTCGAGCGCATCCTGCGCCAATGCGGTCGCGAGGTGCGTGAGTTGATCGGCGACAGCGGTTTCCTGCGTGGTCTCAAGGCCGACGCCTTCATCGATGACACGCACGGTTTGCCGACCGTGCAGGACATCCTCAAGGAGCTGGAAAAACCCGGGCGTGATC
>CAJDWH010000125.1_pt1 | contig 9380 bp, 8 predicted proteins | sample 7391531 | NCBI WGS metagenome assembly CAJDWH01 (sample SAMEA7055715, study PRJEB34461) | soil metagenome | biome: terrestrial ecosystem; feature: Peninsula; material: soil | place: Antarctica | collected 2016
AGGCGCTTAGTGCAACGGGTTGATCTGGCTAAAGGAAGGTGTGGGGGACGGACGCTTACGGTGAAGCTTTCGATGTCGGCGCGGTGCCCGGAGTTTGCTACCCAGAGGCTCGGTCTGAAGTAGGAAAATGAACCTGACCCCTTTTTCCTACCGACCCCTTTTTCCTACCCGCATTCGCGAGCTTCTCGCTGCCGGGCGTGAACCGCGCTACCAGTTACCTTCGGGATTGTTTGACGAGCCCGCACTGCTGGCGCCGTATCGAGGCCAAGTCGTTTAGAGCGATTTCCAGATGCACCCGATCGCCACCTCGCCTGTCTCCACAATAGTCTTGTGCATCTACCGACGGCCGCACCCATTTGGTAGTCTTGGTTGGCGCGTGACCGAGGTATTCGGTTGGGAACAATCAGCACGCGCGAAGGTTGTTCGGCCAAGCTCGGGCTGCCGATCGTTCGCAAGCGGGGAGTAGCATCAAATGTTGAAGAAGGGACTCTGGATAGCTGGTGTTTGCGCACTGAGCATCGGCCTGACGGCATGTTCGGCCGCATCGCCCCCGGCGCAGCATGCGTTGCCAGTGACGAAGATTTTCGCCATCGACAAGGCTGGCTCTACGACGACCATCGACTTTGAGGTTGTGCCCGGGGTCAATATCCGACGCAGGTTGATGGTGGCGCTCGACTTTCCGCAGACTCAGGACTGGAGTATTGAGGGCGCCATCCAGCAGCAGAACGTGTCGATGCGCATCCAGATCTTCTACGACGACCACGGCAAGCTGACCCCGATCGCCACGCAAGACGATGCATCCATCCTGAAGTCTCACTATCCGGGTCCGGCTGTTTCAGCTGGAACGATGGCTCGGTTGAACCTGTATGCAACTGATGGCAAGACCTCCAATGTATTGATTTCGGGGTTCTATGTGACCCACTACGGCCACTACAAAGCGACCTTGACCACCGTGCAGGACCAGCCAATGTTCAAGAACGTCAAGACCATCGTGAGAGTGGATGAGTTTTACAACACTGGACTTTAGGGAGATATGGAATGTCGGACGACAAATACAGGCTCTGTCGCGATTCGTGTGGAAATCCGTCATTTAGCCGTCTGGACGGCTGACGCTATCCATGGGTTGGTCGCAAGGTGTTTGAGTTTGCCGCCGATCAGGTAACACATGACGATCAGGCGGTGATCAGTGGCGTAGCCGCGGGCACGTGCCTTGGCTGCTTGGATCAACCCGTTCATGGCCTCGACGAACCCGTTGGACAGGCCGGTGCGGAAGTGTTCGAGGATGCCCTCCAGATGATCACGCACGGTGGCACCCAATCGCTTGAACTGCGCCAGGCGCGAGCGACGTGCCCAACGGATCCATCGCGTGAGCCCCTCCTTGGCCACGGTGACATCGGTAGCCGTAGCAAAGATTGTTCGCAGTGTCTCCTTCATCCGCCATGCGCGTACCGTTTTAAGGTTGCTGCGTTGCAGGTGATGCATCCGCACAAGCTGTTCGGAGTTCCAGTTGGAGTCATCTTTGAGTAAAGCCCACCGGCTACCTTTGAGCTCCGGACGGTCCTTTGTTTCGGCGCGGCGAACCTGTTCCATAGCGGTGTGACCGAGCGCGATCACGTGGAATGGGTCGAAGCACAGCGTGGCATGGGGACACTGCTTGCGTGCGCCGGCTTGGTAAGCCTTGGACATGTCCATGCTGACTGTCGTGATGGCCGCGGCATCACCACCGTGCGCCTTCAAATCGTCGACGAAGGCAATGAAGGTGGCCGCGTCGCGACCGGGTGTGGCGAACAGTATCCGACGTTCCGCAGGATCGTGAAACAAGGTGAGAAACCGCTGTCCACGCCGAGCACTGCGCTCATCGACGGCCAGTTGCGTGACCTCGGCATGACTCTCCTTCGCCCGCGCTTCACTCACATGATGATCCAGCGTGCGTGCAATACGGTCACCGGAAACGCCGAGCATGCGCGCCACGACCGCCATCGGCATCTCACGGCACAACGCCACGATAAATGCTTCCATCAGCAGCGTGAAGCCCGATCCCTTGCGCGTCCATGGCGCCTTCACCTGGCCAGTCTTGCCGCATTGCCCACAAGCCACGCGCGGCACGTCTGCCCGAATGAAGGCCTTGAACTGGAAGAAGTTCAGGTGCTGCCACGTGCGCTCGATTCGGTCATGCACGGGCTGATCGGTCGCGTCACAGTTCGGACAGGCCAGCCGATTGGCCTCGCAGCGCACCACGAAATCAATGCGTCCCTGCGCGGCCGCGAAATCCACCGACGTCACCGCCCACGGCGAGGTCAGACCCAGAGCTTGAGTGAAGAGTTTTTCCATCCCTCAAGCCTGCCTTCCACGCGAGAATGAGGCAAGAGGCATCCACACCAAACGCGACAGAGCCTAATTAATCACCCATGACCTCTTGTGCGACCAAGGCATCTGCCAATGCGAGATATTCTTCGGCCTTTTCAAGGCCGTCGATGAAGCGTGTGGGGATGGCTTCGAATCCGCCAATGGCACCGCACAAGGCGCCGGTAAGGTCTTGAAAGCGCGCGGCCAAGTGGTAAACCGCCGGCATCTGGTGATAGATCGCACAGGGCAGGCCGTAAACCAGTGACACCTTCCACGCCGGATCGATCACCACGCCGCGGTTTTGCACACCATCGGCAATCGAGGACACGGTCAACAACGCGTCCGGGGAAGCAAACTGTCCCGCCTTGAGTGGCATGTTCTTGCCTTGTGGCATCGACAGCTTGCCGCTCGTGACAGTGTGGAACGGCAGCTCGCCTGCCTTGACCTGCGCCATCAGGCGGTTGGACAAGCCGGCATCCAGTGCATCGCCCTGCACCAAGCGGCTCAGCACGGCCGCGTAAGCCAAGGTCATCGCGCCCACGGTCGGGTCGCATTGGGTCAGAGCCACGTTGGCGCTGACGTATTCGGCCAGCTGGCGCGGCTTGCCGGCGTAACGCACGGCAATCGCCAGTACGCGTTCGGCGGCCTCGGTGTTGTCGGCCATACTGGCCAACTGGCCCCACGCCACGCCGGCCTGCCGCTGATGCCAGGCGTTGCGGATCGATTCGCTGGTGTAGCCTCCCGGGCCATGCATCGGCTCACCGTCAAGCTGTGGAAACAACTCCTCATCCAGTCGTCGGCAAAAATCGGCTTCGTCATAGCTCTGGCAATTGACGAGCGAACGCAGCGTCAGCGCCAAAATGACACCCGCCTGGGACGATGCGCCGGCCTTCAATCCCGCGTGATAGCGCCCCGGTTGCGGCGTGGTGTAACCGGTGACCTCACCGTAAACACGCCGCAGCTCATCCAGGTCGTAATACCAATGCGGACCCAGAATGCGTCGCCCACGAACGCGCCCATGAGCGCACCCTTGATACGGCTGGTACGGGAAATTCGTAGTGTTGATTGCATCGCTATGCCTCCAAACCAATCCTGCCCATTATGATATTTCAATAACGGGGGGCAGAAATAATCAAGTGGATTAATTGCCCATCACCTTCTTCGGTCCCGTGCCGCCTCGCCTTGGACCTGCCTTCATGGAGCGCTCGCCTCAGCCACTTCCGGAAAATGGCTCGGTGTCAGCAACACCACGGCCAGCGTGCACAGCGCGACAATCACCATCCCGACATAGATGTGGTGCGTGGCTACATACATGGCGTGGCGCAGATAGCTCTCGGCCGCGCCATGCATTTGCCCGCCGTGCAAGGCGCCGATGACGGCGTCGACTCGTTGTGGCAGGTGCGCGTGCAAGGCGTCGGGTGCTCGCGCCAATTCGTCGGCGATGGCGCTGTTGAAGATGGCACCGAACAACGCGGCGCCCAGGCTCTGCCCCAGGTAACGCGAGAAAATGTTGGCGCCGGTGACCACGCCACGGTCGCGCCAGGTAACGATTGACTGCACGCCAACCAGCAGCGGCGTGGACAACAACCCGAAGCCAGCGCCAAGCACGACCTGATCGAGCACCACCAACCATACCGGTCCTGGATAAGGCAGCCACAGGAAACCGGCGGCGGCGATCACCATCAGCACCGCGCCGCCCAACGCGGTATCGCGAAAGCCGATGCGCAGATACAGATGCCCCGACAACGAGGAGGCCAGCGGCCAGCCGATGCTGATCGCGGCGAGCACAAACCCTGCCGCGATGGCGCCAAGACCAAGTACTGACTGGGCAAAGGTCGGCAGGTAGGTGCTCGGGCCCATCATCACCAGCCCCATGCCGATCATGGCCAGGTTGGTGCCCGCCAGCACCCGATGGCGCCATAGCCAAGCCGGCATGATCGGTTCGGCGGCGCGTCGTTCCACCACCACGGCCGCACCGATCAGCGCAGCAGCCAGGGCAAACACGCCCAGGCTCGGTGCCGACAGCCACGGCCATGCCTGTCCACCCTGCAGCAGGCCGAAGACCAGGCTGCCGCCGGCAGCCAGGACCAGCCCGGCACCGGCGTAATCGATGCGGTGGCGCCGGTGCGACGGCTGCTCATGCAGGAAGCGGCCGATCAAGATCAATGACAACGCCCCGATCGGAAGGTTGATCAGGAAGATCCAGCGCCACGACGCGTATTCGGCAAACGCTCCGCCGAGCGTCGGGCCGACCACAGCAGCCACGCCCCACACGCTGGACAGCCAGCCTTGGATGCGCGCGCGCTCGCGCACCGAATACAGATCGCCGGCCAGCGTATTGACGGTGGCCATGATCGATCCGGCGCCCAGCCCCTGCAGACCACGGAACACGATCAGCGAGGTCATGTCCCAGGCCAGCGCACAGGCCACCGAGCCGGCCAGGAAGACGAGGGTGCCGACGAGCAGGATCGGCTTGCGTCCAAAAGAATCGGCCAGCTTGCCGTAGATCGGTATGGTCACGGTCTGCGCCAGCAGGTAGATCGAGAACACCCAGGTGAATAGTGCGAAGCCACCGAGGTCGCCGACGATCTGCGGGATGGCGGTGGAGACGATGGTCGTGTCCATCGCCGCCAGCATCATCGTCATCATCAGCGCCGCGAGGATCCAGCCGCGCTGCACTGTCTCGGGAGCGTCATCGGACATGGGAAGGAAGCATGGCTCGCATGGATCCGAAAATACATCATGCCCGCAGGCCGCTCCGCCAGTCACGGCCATGCCGACGATGTTGCATCAGCCCACGGTTGCCTTTGCGTGGGCAACACAGCAACACTGGTGTGGATGAAAACCACTCTGCTGACGCGCCTGTTGCTCTCCCTCGCCCTGTTGCTGCCGATGGTAGCGGCGGCCCACCCGGCCTTGTGGATGGTCAAGGACGCCGACACCACGATCTACTTGTTCGGCACCGTGCACCTGTTGCCGAACGACACGGACTGGCGCTCTCCAGCGCTGGACAGCGCGTTGTCAAAAAGCCACACGCTCTACATCGAGATCACTGACGACGACCCGGCGAGCATGGCCGCCCTGGTGCTGAAATATGGTCTGGACGCTTCCCATCCGCTCACCGACCAGCTCGACCAGGCGGAGCTAGCGCAACTGCGAAGCGCGGCCGATCAAGCCGGGGTCCCTGGAGGCATGCAGACGCTGAACATCATGCGACCGTGGCTGGCCGCTCTGACCCTGACCGCGGCACCGTTGCTGAAGGCCGGGCTCGACCCGCAGCACGGCGTGGACAAGCAGCTCAAGGCGCAGATGCTTGCCGCGGGAAAGAAAGTGCTTGGGCTGGAAACCTCCGAACAGCAGATCCGCTTCCTTGCCGACATGGCGGACTCGACGCAGATGGCCTTCCTGCGCTTGGCTCTCAAGGATATCGACAAAGGCCCAGCCAAACTGACCGAACTGATCGATGCCTGGAAGACTGGCGATGTCGAGCAGATTGCCCGTATCGAAGACGAAGACATGCGCCAGCAAAGCCCGGCGCTGTATCAGCGCCTGCTGGTTGAACGTAACCAGGCCTGGGCCACAAAAATTACCGCGTTGCTGAAGCAACCCGGTGCGATTTTCATTGCCGTCGGTGCCGCGCATCTGGCCGGACCGGACAGCGTGCAGGCGCAGCTGCAGAAGGTGGGTATTGAGGCTGTGCGCGATTGACCTGCTCGCGAGGCCCTGCTCTTGGCGGGGCCTTGCTCTCGTAGGACCCCGCTCGCGGGCGATGCTCTCGCTTTTGCGCCAACGATTCCCGATTCCCGATTCCCGGCCAAAAGCATCGCCCGCGAGCGGGTTCCTACAAGTACGGGGCGCTTTCTGGCACCATCGACCGGTTATCCGCGCGCCGCGCGCCACCTTCCAAGATGTAACGCATGAACCTGCAAGCCAATTTCGAACAAATCCCGCTCAAGACCTACGCCGAGCGAGCCTATCTCGACTATTCCATGTACGTGGTATTGGACCGCGCCCTGCCGTTCGTCGGCGACGGGCTGAAGCCGGTGCAGCGACGCATCATCTACGCGATGAGCGAACTGGGCCTGGTCGCCACCGCCAAACCGAAGAAGTCCGCGCGCACCATCGGTGACGTGATCGGCAAGTTCCATCCCCATGGCGACAGCTCCAGCTACGAAGCGATGGTGCTGATGGCGCAGCCGTTCTCCTACCGCTACCCGTTGGTCAATGGCCAAGGCAACTTCGGATCGCCGGACGATCCGAAGAGCTTCGCGGCGATGCGCTACACCGAGTCCAGGCTCAGCCCGATCGCCGACGCACTGTTGGGCGAGCTGGTCCACGGTACGGTCGACTGGGTTCCGAATTTCGACGGCACGCTGGAGGAACCCAGCTGGCTACCGGCGCGGGTGCCGCATGTGCTGCTGAACGGATCGATGGGCATTGCCGTGGGCATGGCCACCGACATCCCGCCGCACAACCTGCGCGAGCTGATCACCGCCTGCATCCGGCTACTGGATGAACCGGACGCCACAATTGCCCAGCTATGCGAGCACGTTCCCGGCCCGGACTACCCGACCGAAGCGGAGATCATCACCCCACGCGCCGACTTGCTGGCGATCTACCAGACCGGCGGCGGCTCGGTGCGCGCCCGCGCGGTGTACCAGCGCGAGGAAAGCAATATCGTAATCACCGCGCTGCCGCATCAGGTCAGCCCGTCGAAGATCCTTGAGCAGATCGCCGCGCAGATGCGCGCGAAGAAGCTGCCGATGATCGAGGACCTGCGCGATGAGTCCGATCATGAAAACCCGACGCGCCTGGTGATCGTGCCACGCTCCAGTCGCGTCGATGCCGACGAGACGATGCAGCATCTGTTTGCGACCACGGATCTGGAGAAAAGCTTCCGCGTCAACCTCAACATGATCGGCCTGGACGGCCGTCCGCAAGTCAAGGATCTAAAGCGCATCCTGACCGAATGGCTGAGCTTTCGCACGACGACGGTGACGCGCCGATTGAACCATCGCCTGGCCAAGGTCGAGCGTCGCCTGCACCTGCTCGAAGGCTTGCGTATTGCGTATCTCAACCTCGACGAGGTGATCCGCATCGTGCGCACCGAAGACGAGCCCAAGGTGGTGCTGATGGCCCGCTTCAAGCTCAGCGAGGAGCAGACCGACTACATCCTGGAGACCCGCCTGCGCCAACTGGCTCGGCTGGAGGAAATGAAGATCACCGGCGAGGCGGACCAGCTTGAAGAGGAGCGCGCACGCATCAACGTATTGTTGAAATCCCCAGCCAAGCTCAAGAGCCTGATCAAGGAAGAGCTTCGCGCCGACGCCGAGAAATTCGGCGACAAGCGCCGCTCCCCGCTCATCGAACGCGAAGTGGCGCACGCATTGGACGAAAGCGCGCTGGTGGCAAGTGAGCCGGTTACCGTGGTGCTCTCGCAGAAGGGCTGGGCACGTGCCGCCAAGGGCCACGATGTCGATGCCGAAGGCCTGAACTACCGCGAAGGCGACAGCCTGCTCGCCGCGGTAAAAGCACGCACTACCCAGCAGGTGGCATTCATCGACTCCACCGGCCGTGCTTATTCCACGCTCGCGCATACCCTGCCCTCAGCACGCGGCAATGGCGAGCCACTCACCGGGCGTTTCAGCCCGGCCGCGGGGGTCAGCTTCGACGCGGTCATCGCCGCCGACAACGACACCCGGCTGATTCTCGCCAGCGACTTCGGCTACGGCTTTGTGACCCGCTTCGAGGCCCTCACCGGCCGCCAGAAGGCCGGCAAGCAGATCATCTCGCTCAGCGACGGCGCGAAAGTGCTCGCACCGCAGATCAGTGCCGATCCGGCGCGCGACCGTATTGTGGTGGTGACCAGCGAAGGCCACCTGTTGATGTTCTCCGTCGCCGAATTGCCCGAACTGGATAAAGGCCGAGGCAACAAGCTAATCGAGATCCCGAAAGCCAAGCTCACCAGCGGCGCCGAGCGCGTGGCCGGCGTGGCCGTGGTCAGCGAAGGCAAGGGCGAGGTCACGATGTACGCCGGCCAGCGCAAGCTCACCCTCAAGTGGTCGGACCTGGTCGAATACGGCGGCAATCGCGCCAGTCGCGGCGGACTGCTGCCGCGCGGCCTGCGCCGCGTCGAGCGGATCGAGACCACCAACTGAACCGATGGGAATCACGCCCGCTGCTCGTAGGAGCCCGCTAGCGGGCGATGCTCTTGCTTCGATGCACCGATGAGAGATCAGGGCAACAGCATCGCCCGCTGGCGGGCTCCTACGACAGGCTCAGATCTTGGTTGGCTTGGGTTTCGCGGCCACGGAACTTGTCGGCGCTCGGCGTTTCCAACAAGGATGTACACGCAAACGCGCTATGGTGTGTCGGACAGGTGGCAACCCGGAGTATTCATGCATATCCAAAGGCTCCTCCCCGCGCTGTTGGTTACCCTGCTGACCACCTCAGCGTGGGCGCAAACGAGCGCAAAGCCGCTGAACCTGAAGCTTCCGCCCGCTGATCTGCCCGCTTCCAGCAGCACCGCTGCCAGCGTGAGCCCGGCCAGTAGCGCGCCCGGCGTCTATTACGGCGATACCAGCGGACGCATGAGCAATACCGAGGTCGCCAGCAGCGCCAGACCGGAATGCGATGATTCCGCCTACAACCAGCCGCAAGTGCACGGTAACGTTGGCATGGGCGTGATGAGTGGCAGACACTTGAGCGGCAATTATCAGACCGGCACGGTTAGCGTTACCAAGGCGTTCGGCAGCTGCGACGAGCCCAGTGGTGGCGTCAACATCACGATCAGTGGCGGCACCGGCCATTTCCACGGCCGCGGTCACTGACCGAAGGTATAATCACCGCATGGCGCAACCCACGCATTCGATGCACGGCGAATACAAGATGCCTGGCGGCAAGCTGGTGGTGGTCGACCTGCAGGTACTCGATTCCCGGCTCGCTGCGGTGCAACTCAGCGGCGACTTCTTTCTGGAACCCGACAGCGCGCTGGATGCGCATGGTTTCCGCGAGCTGTTCGAATCGCAACTGAT
>CAJDWH010000032.1_pt2 | contig 9362 bp, 8 predicted proteins | sample 7391531 | NCBI WGS metagenome assembly CAJDWH01 (sample SAMEA7055715, study PRJEB34461) | soil metagenome | biome: terrestrial ecosystem; feature: Peninsula; material: soil | place: Antarctica | collected 2016
GCCGACTTGCCGGTGGCCGGGTTCATCCACACCATCACCACATGACCGTCGCTGTAAAGGCAGCTCGCATCATTGGCATCGATGATGCGATGGGCCATGGTGATCGAGCTGTTGCCCAGGCGTGTGCAGCGCAATTCGACACGCAGAGTGGACGGCCATCCGACCGGGCGACGATATTGCAGCTCGCTGGCCGCCAGCACCGGCATCGCGTCCTCACTGAAACAATCAGGCACGTTCTGCAGCCACTGCAGACGAGCCTCTTCGAGGTAGGTGAGGTAATTGGAATTGTTGACGTGGTTGAAGGCGTCGAGGTCACGCCAGCGCACGCTGATCGTGGCGACGAACAACGGCGTATCGGTCGTGGTGGCAGGGCTTGGCTCCGCAGACGTCATGTACGTTTCTTCCTTCCGCGCATCGGTTTGTACTTGTCGGCCGAGGCGATGTGTTTGGTGGAGGCCTTGACCCGCTTGGCGGCGCCGGACTTTTTCGGCTTGACGGGTTTCAGGTGTGGCGCGAGGAAGTGGCCGGTGTAGGACGCGGCTGTCGCTGCCACGGTTTCCGGGGTGCCGGCGACCAGGATACGGCCGCCGCCGTCGCCGCCCTCGGGGCCGAGGTCGACGACCCAGTCGGCGGTCTTGATCACGTCCAGGTTGTGCTCGATGACTACCACCGTGTTGCCCTGGTCGACCAGCTGGTGCAGCACGTCAAGCAGTTGCTCGATGTCGTGGAAGTGCAAGCCGGTAGTGGGTTCGTCGAGGATGTACAAGGTGTGGCCGGTGTCGCGCTTGGACAGCTCCTTGGACAGCTTCACGCGCTGTGCCTCGCCGCCGGACAGCGTGGTCGCGCTCTGACCGAGTTTGATGTAGTCCAGTCCCACGGCGCGCAGAGTGTCGAGTTTGCGTGCGATGGTCGGCACGTTCTCGAACAGTTTCAGCGCATCCTCCACCGTCATGTTGAGCACGTCGGCAATCGTGTAGCCCTTGTACAGCACTTCCAGCGTCTCACGGTTGTAGCGCTTGCCGTGGCAGAGGTCACAGGGAACATAGACGTCGGGCAGAAAGTGCATCTCCACCTTGATCAGGCCGTCGCCCTCGCACGCTTCACAGCGGCCGCCGCGCACGTTGAAGCTGAAGCGCCCCGGTGTGTATCCGCGTGCGCGCGCTTCCGGCACCTGCGCAAACATCTCTCGCAGCGGGGTAAACAGTCCGGTGTACGTGGCGGGGTTGGAGCGTGGTGTGCGCCCGATCGGCGACTGGTTGATGTCGACCACCTTGTCGAACAGATCCATGCCTTCGACGGATTCGTAGGGCGCTGCTTGCGCGCCGGCGCCGTTGAGTTCGGCCGCGGCGAGGCGGAACAGGGTGTCGTTGATCAGGGTCGACTTGCCCGAACCGGATACGCCGGTGATGCAGGTAAACAGACCGGCCGGAATCGCCAGGTCGATGTGCTTCAGGTTGTTCCCGCTGGCGCCCTTCAGCTGCAGCCACGACTCGTCATCGATCGGTTGGCGGCGTTCCTTGGGTACCTCGATCATGCGTACGCCGGACAGGAACTGGCCGGTGATCGAACGCGGTGCATCGAGCATGTCCTGCACGCTGCCTTGCGCCACGATCTCACCGCCGTGCACGCCGGCACCGGGGCCGATGTCGAGCACGTGGTCGGCCATGCGGATCGCGTCCTCGTCGTGTTCGACCACGATCACCGTATTGCCGAGATCACGCAGCCGCGTCAGCGTGCCGAGCAGGCGCGCATTGTCGCGCTGGTGCAGGCCGATCGAGGGCTCGTCCAGCACGTACATCACGCCGACCAGGCCGGCACCGATCTGCGAGGCGAGGCGGATGCGCTGCGCCTCGCCGCCGGAGAGGCTGTCCGCCTGACGGTCGAGGGTGAGGTAATTCAAGCCGACGTCGTTGAGGAAGGTCAGCCGTTCGCGGATCTCCTTGACGATCTTCGTCGCGATCTCGCCGCGCCAGCCGGGTAGCTCGAGATCGGCAAAGAACGCCAGCGTGTCGTCGATCGAACGATGGGTCAGCGATGGCAAGGCCTGGTCCGCGACAAACACGTTGCGCGCCGAGCGATTCAGCCGCTGGCCTTCGCAAGCGGGGCAGGGTTGGTCGCTGATGTACTTGGACAACTCCTCGCGCACGGCGGAGGATTCGGTTTCCTTGTAGCGCCGGTCCAGGTTCGGAACGATACCTTCGAACGCGTGTTCGCGGGTGACCTTGCCACCGCGCTCGGTGAGATAACGGAAGGCAATCTTTTCCTTGCCGCTGCCGTACAGCACGGCCTTCTGCACGCTGGCGGGAAGTTCACGCCACGGCGTGTCGACGGCGAAGCCGTAGTGTGCCGCCAGCGACAGGATCAGCTGAAAATAATGCGCATTGCGGCGGTCCCAACCACGCACGGCGCCGCTGGCCAGCGACAGTTCGGGATGCCCGACCACCCGCGCCGGGTCGAATACCTGAGTCACGCCGAGGCCATCGCACGACGGGCACGCGCCGATCGGCGAGTTGAACGAGAACAGCCGCGGCTCCAGTTCCGGCAGCGAGTAGTCGCAGACCGGGCAGGAATAGCGCGAGGAGAGCAGCTGTTCTGGTACCGACGGGTCATCCATGTTGGCGACGATCACCAGACCATCACCCAAGCGCAGCGCCGTCTCGAAAGATTCAGCGAGGCGCTGCTTGATGTCTTCCCGTGGACGGAAGCGATCAACCACCACGTCGATCGTGTGCTTTTGACGCAGCGTCAAGGGCGGCACCGCGTCCAGGTCGTAGACGGCGCCGTCGACGCGGGCGCGCACGAAGCCCTGCGCGCGCAGCTGTTCGAACACCTGCACGTGCTCCCCCTTGCGCTCGCGGACCACCGGCGCTAGCAGCATGAAGCGCGTGCCGGCATCCAGCGCCAGAGTGGCATCAACCATCTGGCTCACCGTCTGAGCTGCCAGCGGAATACCGTGGTCGGGGCAGCGCGGCGTGCCCACCCGGGCGTACAGCAGGCGCAGGTAATCGTAGACCTCGGTGATCGTGCCCACGGTGGAGCGGGGGTTGTGTGAGGTGGATTTCTGCTCGATCGAAATCGCCGGCGACAGGCCTTCGATATGGTCGACGTCGGGCTTCTCCATGATCGACAGGAACTGCCGCGCATACGCCGACAGCGACTCGACATAGCGGCGCTGGCCTTCGGCGTAAATGGTGTCGAAAGCCAACGAGGATTTGCCCGAGCCGGACAGGCCGGTGATCACGATCAGCTGATCGCGCGGCAAGTCGAGGTCGATGTTCTTGAGGTTGTGCGTGCGAGCGCCGCGGATGCGAATAGTGTCCATGGACGCCGTATATGGGGGGAATTTATTACTATACCAAGGAGTTCTGTCGCTCCAGTGAACCGCGGCCATCCCGCGCGCGTGCGTCGGATTTCCATTGGCCTCCATCGTTGTGGCTAAATGACCCGTTCGCCGCCATTCGGGCGGTTTCCCAACGGATAACAGGAGGCGAGAGTCATGCGCAAGTGGATCGGAATCGTGGCCGGGGCGGCGTTCGCACTGGCGGCAAGCTGCCAGGCGATGGCGGCGCAGCCGAGCAACCAACAGGTACGCCAGCTTTTCGAAGTCATGCACCTGAGCCAGATGTTCGGCCAGATGAACTCGCAGATGGCCGGCATGATGGGGCAAGCCGCGCCCTGCGTGCCTGCTTCCTACTGGCAGAATTTCATCGACGCCAACGGGGTCGAACAGTTGCTGAGCAAGATGGTGCCGGTTTACCAGAAGCACTTCACCGGCGAGGACGTGGCCGGCCTGCTGAAATTCTACAAATCGCCGCTGGGCCAAAAGGTGATCACGCAGATGCCGGTGACCATGGCCGAGGGCATGAAGATCGGACAGCAGTGGGGGCGCGAACGCGGCGCGGCGATGATCAAGGAGTTGCAGCAGAAAGGGACGCTGAATGCCGAGGGCCGCTGCCCGGCCAGTCCCGCCGCTGCAGGATCATCCTTGGCGCCAGCAACAGGTCAGTGAGCCGAATGTCACTTAACTTACCGCCGTCATCCCCGCGAGGCGCTTTTCAACAGCCGAACGGCTGGTCAAGCGGGAATCCAGTGACTTGGGGATTGCCACTAAGTAAGCGCTCTTCGTCACTGAGCCTCTTTGAGCGCCTGTCGTGGCGCTGGCGAGCCACGGAAACACGCTGCTGGTCAGTATTTGACCAGTCCGGGCTCAGCTCGCTATAATCCGCGGTTCGCCGCACCTGTTGGGTGATGGCGATACCCAAGAGAATAACGACATAAGGGCATTCCCATGAGTTATGCAGTCATCAAGACCGGTGGCAAGCAGTACCGTGTGCAGCAGGGCGACGTGCTGCGTGTGGAACTGTTGACCGCCGAAGAAGGCGCCACAGTGAGCTTCGACCAGGTATTGCTGGTCGGCACGGGCGAGTCGATCACGGTCGGTGCGCCGGTCGTCGAAGGCGCCACCGTCAGCGCTACCGTACGCAAGCACGGCCGCGCCGACAAGATCCGTATCATCAAGTTTCGCCGCCGCAAGCACTACAAGCGTCAGCAGGGCCACCGGCAGCATTTCACCGAAATCGAGATCACAGGCATCAACGCCTGAGCAACTGGAGCATTGAGTCATGGCACATAAAAAAGGCGTAGGTTCCAGCCGCAACGGTCGCGATTCGAACCCGAAGTACCTCGGCGTCAAGATTTACGGTGGCCAGGCCATCGAGGCCGGCAACATCATCGTGCGCCAGCGCGGCACCCAGTTCCACCCGGGTACCGGCGTAGGTCTGGGCCGCGACCACACGTTGTTTGCGTTGGTCGCCGGCAAGGTTCACTTTGCGGTCCGCGGCAACAAGAACCGTCGATTCGTCGACGTCGTTCAGGCGTAAGTTCGCCAAGCGCGGTGACGAGAGCCCTGCCTTGGCGGGGCTTTTGTTTATGGCGACCTGGGAATCGGGAATCGGGAATAGGGAATAGGGAATGGTCAAGAGCCAAACCCGGGTACCCTCCAGGTCAGCAGCGATCCCCCTGATTTTCTTTCCGATGCTTCACCCCTGATTCCCCCATTCCCGGCTCCCCAATGAAATTCGTCGACGAAGCAAACATCAAAGTCCAGGCCGGCGACGGCGGCAATGGCTGCATCAGCTTCCGCCGCGAGAAGTTCATCCCGTTCGGCGGCCCCGATGGTGGCGACGGCGGCTCGGGCGGCTCGATCTGGCTGGTGGCGGACGAAGGCTTGAATACGCTGGTCGACTTTCGCCACCAGCGCAGCTTCAAGGCGCAGCGCGGCCAGAACGGGATGGGCAGCCAGATGTACGGCAAGGGCGGCGACGATAACGCCATCCGCGTGCCCATTGGCACCATGATCACCAATGTCGACACCGACGAGGTGATCGGCGACTTGACCAGTCATGGCCAGCGGATGCTGGTGGCGCAGGGCGGCAAGGGTGGTCTGGGCAATATCCATTTCAAGACTTCGGTGAACCGCGCGCCGCGCAAAGCCACGCCGGGCACGCCGGGCGACATGCGCGAGCTCAAACTCGAACTGCGTCTGCTCGCCGATGTCGGCCTGCTCGGCTTCCCGAATGCAGGCAAGTCCACTTTCATTCGTGCGGTCTCGGCGGCGACGCCGCGGGTCGCCGATTACCCGTTTACCACCCTGCACCCCAACCTGGGCGTGGTCAGCCTCGGGGTCGACCAGAGCTTCGTGATCGCCGACATTCCCGGCCTGATCGAGGGCGCTGCCGAAGGCGCCGGGCTGGGCATCCAGTTTCTGCGCCATGTGGCCCGTACCAGCCTGTTGCTGCATATGGTCGACATTGCGCCGATAGACGGCTCCCATGTGGCTGATCAGGTCCGCGCGATCGAGCTGGAGCTTGAGAAGTTCAACCCGGAGCTGCTGGAACGGCCGCGCTGGCTGGTCCTGAACAAGGCCGACTTGCTGGCCGAGGATGAACGCCAGGCCATCGCGGAACAGATCATCGCCGAGCTGGGTTGGAGTGAACCGTGGTTCCTGGTTTCGGCCGTAGCGCGCGAAGGCACGCTGGAGCTGTGTCGCAAGGTGCAACGCTTCTTCGAATCGCAACGCGACACCGAGGCTGAACGCGACGCGATGCAGCCGGGCGATGTGCGCTTGCGCGGTCAGGATGCTCAGCCTTGATGGTGCGCGGACGCACCGCTCCCGACAACGAAGAGCAATTCATCCCCTTGCGTTGGCAGCGGTTTACGCCGATCATTGCGGATAGGAACCGTTCTCGATTGGAAGCTTGATGAAATCCGTTCTTCTGTACTCGGCACTCGCCCTCGGCGCTGGCTTGGCCGGTGTTTGGCCTGTGGCCAACGCCGCGGAAAAGGCGGCTGCTCCCGTCATGGGCCATGCGGAAATTGCCGCGTTGACCGCGCGCATCGCCCAGCTCGAAAAGCAGCAGCACGCGCCCGAACTGGGCCAGCAGATGCTGGAGTTGCAGATCCGGCACGACCGCCTGTGGTGGGCGGGCCAGGCCGGTAACTGGAATCTCGCTTACTTTATGGTTGGCGAACTGGGCGAGTCCTTGCGCGGCATTGAGGAGACCAACGGTGACGCTCCCGAGCTGCAGCCGGAGAAGCTTTCCGAAGTCATGCCCGCGATGATGAACCCGGCTATTCGCACGGTGCAGAACGCGCTGGAGAAAAAGGACAAGGCCCAATTCGCCAAGGCCTACGATCAACTTTCTGCTGCCTGCACGGCGTGTCACCAAACGGTTGGATTTGAGTTCCTGCACATCCAGCGGCCCAAGACACCGCTGCTGGACAACCTGCGCTATGCCCCGGAAGCCGCGAAATAGGCCGGTTCAGCGGGGATTGGTGTACATAAACGATAATCATTCCCATTACAAATACATTTGGAATGCACGATGAAAATTTTACTGGCCCTGCTGCTTGCAGCGGCACCGCTATTGGCCTGGGCCGCTGATGTCCCGGAGTTTCATCTCGCCATCGAAAACCACCGCTACCAGCCGGAAGAGTTGAGAGTACCGGCCGGAGTGAAGTTCAAACTGATCGTCACCAACAAAGATTCCACTCCCGAAGAGTTCGAAAGCATCGACCTCAAGCGCGAGAAAATCATCATGCCGAACGGGAAAATCACGGTTTTCATCGGGCCTCTGGACGTCGGAAGCTACAAGTTCTTCGGCGATTTCCATCAGGATACGGCGCAGGGTCGCATGATCGCGGAGTAAGTTATGTGGGGCATTGCACTGTTGGTCTTTCGCGAGGTGCTCGAAGCAGCCCTCATCGTTACCGTCGTCGCTGCGGCAACCCGTGGCGTCAGGGGGCGCGGCTGGTTCATCGGTGGCGGTATCGGCCTGGGTGTGATCGGCGCGCTGTTGGTGGCGGCGTCGGCCAGTGCGATCGCCAACGCAGCCAGCGGCATGGGCCAGGAGGTTTTCAATGCCGGGGTGCTGCTTGCCGCCGTGCTGATGATCGGCTGGCACGTGGTCTGGATGTCCTCCCATGCGCGTGAGTTGTCGCGGCATATGAAGGAGGTCGGGAGTGCGGTCACTACGGGCGCAAGTTCGCTAGGCATTCTGTTGGTGGTGGTTGCGCTCGCGGTGCTCCGCGAGGGCTCCGAGGTCGTGCTGTTCCTGTACGGCATGGTGGCCGGTGGTGCCGGCGGCATGTACAGCGGCCTGGCCATCGGCATTGTGGGTGGCACGCTGACGGGTTTTGCCTTGTATTTCGGTCTGGTGCGCATCCCGGTGCGGCATTTTTTCACCGCGACCAACTGGATGCTGGTGCTGCTTGCGGCAGGACTGGCGTCGAACGCGGCGCGCTATCTGTCGCAAGCGGACCTGTTGCCCAACTGGGGCATGCAGATGTGGGACAGCTCCTGGCTGCTCGCAGACAATTCGTTCCTTGGGCGCATCCTGCACATCCTGGTCGGCTACGACTCGCGACCTTCCGGCATGATGCTGACGTTCTACCTGGTCACCGCCGTCATGCTGGTGATGGGCATGGGGTTCAGCAAGCGTCGCAGCGCGCCTCGCGTCGGCGGCAGTGCAACGCAACCCGCACGCGGTTGATCGCACCGCGTTGACCTGACTTTCATCGGCCCCGGTTCGCCTCAAGCGAGCCGGGGCCGATCTGTCTCCGACGGGTCGCTGGCTGATGGGCGAGACAGGGGCGTTTGGGTGACGGTGCTCACATACGGAACACGCCGTACCGGCCCGGCTCGATCGGTGCGTTCATCGAGGCCGAGATAGCCAGTCCCAGCACGCGCCGCGTATCGACCGGGTCGATGATGCCGTCGTCCCACAGTCGCGCGCTGGCGTAATAGGGATGCCCTTGGCGTTCGTACTGTTCGCGCAGCGGCGCCTTGAACGCCTCTTCCTCGTCCGCCGACCACTCGCCGCCCCTGGATTCAATTCCGTCGCGTTTGACCGTGGCCAGTACCGAGGCGGCCTGTTCGCCGCCCATCACGCTGATCCGCGCGTTCGGCCACATCCACAGGAAGCGTGCGCCATAGGCGCGGCCACACATCGCGTAATTGCCGGCGCCGAAGCTGCCGCCGATCACCACGGTAAATTTCGGCACGTGCGAGCACGCCACCGCAGTGACCATCTTGGCGCCGTCCTTGGCAATGCCGGCTTGCTCGTACTTCTTGCCGACCATGAATCCGGTGATGTTCTGCAGGAATACCAGCGGCACGTTGCGTTGGTTGCACAGCTCGATGAAGTGCGCGCCCTTGAGCGCACTCTCGGCAAACAGAATGCCATTGTTGGCGATGACGCCCACCGGGTAACCGTGGATGTGCGCGAAGCCGCAGACCAGGGTCTTGCCATAGCGCGCCTTGAACTCGTGAAATTCGGAGCCGTCGACGATGCGCGCGATCACCTCGCGGATGTCGAACGGGCGACGCGTGTCTGCCGGGATCACGCCGTACAGTTCTTCGGCTGGGTATTTCGGTTCGACCGGGGCGCGCAGTGCCAATGGCACCTGTTTCGTGCGGTTGAGGTGCCCGACGATATCGCGGGCGATAGCCAGCGCGTGGGCGTCGCTCTCGGCCAGGTGATCGGCCACTCCGGAGATCGAGGTATGCACGTCCGCGCCACCCAGCGTTTCCGCGTCCACCACCTCACCGGTCGCCGCCTTCACCAACGGTGGACCACCGAGGAAGATCGTGCCGTGTTCGCGCACGATGATCGTCTCGTCGCTCATTGCCGGCACGTACGCGCCGCCGGCGGTGCACGAGCCCATCACCACGGCGATCTGCGGGATATTCAACGATGACATCCGCGCCTGGTTGTAGAAAATCCGCCCGAAATGCTCCTTGTCCGGGAACACCTCGTCCTGCAGCGGAAGGAACGCGCCGCCTGAGTCGACCAGGTAAATAC
>CAJDWH010000157.1_pt1 | contig 9355 bp, 8 predicted proteins | sample 7391531 | NCBI WGS metagenome assembly CAJDWH01 (sample SAMEA7055715, study PRJEB34461) | soil metagenome | biome: terrestrial ecosystem; feature: Peninsula; material: soil | place: Antarctica | collected 2016
CCCCCGCATCGTCCGATTGACGGACGACGACCGATTGCCATGCCCATGAATCCCACCCGCAAACGCCGCCTCATCATCGTCTTGCTGATTTTCGCTGCAGCCATCCTCGCCACCGTGCTTGCGGTGTTCGCGCTGCAGAACAATATGAACTACCTGCTTACTCCGAGCCAGGTGCAGTCAGGCCAGGCCAACAGCTACAAAAACTTCCGTCTCGGCGGCATGGTCAAGGGTGGCTCGATCCAGCGCAGCAGCGATTCGTTGAAAGTCACCTTCACCGTGGTTGATGCCGGTGGCGCGATGCCAGTGGAATACACCGGGATCCTGCCCGACCTGTTTCGCGACAACCAGTCGGTGATCGCCAGCGGCCACATGGATGGTGCCCGTTTCGTCGCCACTGAAGTGCTGGCCAAGCATGACGAAACCTACATGCCGAAGGAGCTGAAGGACGCGATGGCCACAGCGCACGCGGACAAAAAAATCAAAGACACGTCCGCCGTGCAGGAAAAAATGCCATGACCCCCGAACTTGGCCAACTCGCGCTTATCCTGGCTCTGTTGCTGGCGCTGGCGCAGGGCGTGCTGCCGTTGATCGGCGCGTGGCGTGGCAACCATGCGCTGATGGCGGTGGCTCGGCCGGCAGCGGCTGGCCAGGCAGTGTTCGTGGCGTTTGCGTTCGGCATCCTGACCTGGGCTTTCCTGCATTTTGACTTCTCAGTGCAGTACGTGGCCGCCAACTCGAACCTGGAGTTACCGTGGTATTACCGCATCGCCGCGGTATGGGGCGCGCATGAAGGCTCGCTGTTGTTGTGGATCCTAATCCTCAACGTATGGACGGTGGCGCTAGCCGCGTTCAGTCACAAGCTTCCTGAAGTGTTTGCCTCACGTGTGCTGGCGGTGATGGGGCTGATCGCGGTGGGCTTTCTCGCCTTCATCGTGTTCACCTCCGACCCCTTCGGCCGCTTGTTGCCCATGCCGGGTGACGGCGCTGATTTGAATCCAGTGCTGCAGGATCCGGGCATGGTCTTCCACCCGCCAGTGCTTTACACCGGTTACGTCGGCTTCTCGGTGGCGTTCGCGTTCGCCATCGCCGGCCTGCTCGGCGGTGAACTGGAACAAGCCTGGGTGCGTTGGGCACGACCGTGGACGAACGTGGCGTGGGCCTTCCTCACCCTCGGCATCGTCGCAGGCAGCTGGTGGGCTTACGCGGAACTGGGCTGGGGCGGCTGGTGGTTCTGGGATCCGGTGGAAAACGCCAGCTTCATGCCGTGGTTGGTCGGGCTAGCTCTGATCCACGCCCAGGCCGTGACCGAAAAACGCGGCTCGCTGCGCGCATGGACGATCCTGCTGTCGATCTTCGCGTTCTCGCTGAGTCTGCTGGGTACCTTTCTGGTCCGTTCGGGCGTGCTGACCTCGGTGCATGCGTTCGCCTCTGACCCGCGTCGCGGCATATTCATCCTCGCCTTCCTCACCATCGTGGTCGGCGGTTCGCTGCTGCTGTATGCGCTGAGGGCACCCAAGGTGGCCGGGGGCAAGCCTTTCCAGTTGGTGTCGCGCGAAACCGCGCTGCTGATTGGCAACTTGATGTTGCTGATGCCGTTCGGGCCGTTCCTGCGCTGGGGCAAGGGCGAGCCTGCGGTGCTGAAACAGGTGCTCCAGCGCGCGGGTATTGCCGCAGCGGCCTGCGCCATCATCGCTGCATTCTTCGTGGAAGGAAAACTCAAGGCCATCGTCGGGGTAGCTGCCCTGGTCTGGCTTGGTGTCGGCGTGCTGTTGTACGCCATCAAACGCTGGCGCAGTGTCCCGCGCGGCCGGCGCTACCCGGCTGAGATGGCTGGCATGCTGTTGGCCCATCTTGGCGTAGGCGTGTTCATCGCCGGCGTGCTGCTGTCCGAATCGCTCAGCGTGACCAGTGACGTACGCATGGCACCGGGCCAAACCCAGCACATCGGTAGCTACGATTTTCGTTTCGACGGCGCACACCGCACCAGCGGGCCGAACTGGAAGGCCGACCAGGGCGTGGTCACGGTAACCCGTGACAGCAAACCGGTTGCCGTGATGCATCCGCAGAAGCGTACCTACCCGCGCGGTCAGGTGCAGACCGAGTCGGCGGTTAATGCAGGCGTCTTCCGCGATCTTTATGTGGCGCTGGGTGAGCCAATGGATGCCGGCAATATTGAAGGCGCGTGGGCCCTGCGGCTGTATTACAAACCGTTCATCCGTTGGATCTGGGGCGGCGGCATATTGATGATGCTGGGCGGTTTCACCTGCGCGGCGGACAAGCGCTTCCGCGTCAAGCGAGCCGCTGCCGTTCACGCGAGTTTGTTGCTGCAGGAAACCCGTGCATGAACCGTCTGCTGCCGTTCATCGGTTTCATGTTGTTGATGGGCTTGTTCGGTTTCGGGATCTGGTGGAATACCCGGCACGATCCGAATGCGATCCCCACCCCGCTACTGAATAAGCCCGCGCCTGCGTTTAACCTGCCCAAGCTGTACGAGCCTGAACAGATGGTCAGCAAGGCCGACCTGCTCGGTAAACCCTACCTGCTCAACGTATTCGCCAGCTGGTGCATCGAATGCGGCGTGGAGCATCCGGTGTTGGAAGCTGCTGCGCCGACCCTGGGCGTGGCGTTGGTCGGCTACAACTACAAGGACGCGCCGACCGATGCCAAAGCCTGGCTCACCGCGCATGGCAGCCCGTATGCCCTGCTGATTGCCGACGAATCAGGTCAGACCGCGATCGACTTCGGCGTCTATGGCGCACCGGAGAGCTTCTTGATCGATGCCAAGGGCGTGATCCGCTTCAAGCACATCGGGCCGATCACCCCCGACGTGCTGGCGACGAAAGTGAAACCGGCGATCGCCGCTGTGCTGAAGGAAGCGCCGTGATCCGGTTCCCGATCCGTAGGAGCCCGCTCGCGGGCGATACTCCTGCCCTGGTTTCCCGCCGCGCATCCAAAGCAACCGCATCGCCCGTGAGCCGGCTCCTACGAGCTTTGTTAGTGGCCATGCTCATGTTTGCCGGCGTGGTCCACGCGCAGGCGATCGAGCCGATGCCGTTCGCCAACCACGCACAAGAGCTACGTTTCCAACACCTCACGCATCAGTTGCGCTGCCCGATGTGCCAGAACGAGTCGCTGGCCGACTCCAATGCACCGATTGCGCGCGACCTGCGCAAGCAGATCTTCAAACTGATGCAGGAAGGCAAGAGCGATGAGGAAATCAAGCAGTACCTGGTTGCGCGCTACTCCAACTACATTCTGTACGACCCGCCGCTGAAACCGGGCACCTTGCTGCTCTGGTTCGGGCCACTGCTGATCTTGTTCGGCGGTGCCGGAGTGGTGCTGGTGGCGATCCGCAAACGCAAGCGCGATGGGGTCGAGACAACGACGGTTGGCGATAGCGCCGACAACGGGGAAGATTGGTGAAAATCGTGTTTATCGTAGTGGCCGCGCTGATGGTGGCGCTGGCTCTGGCTGTCCTGCTGCTACCTCTGGTGCGCGAGGGGCGCCGCTCCGGCCGCAGCCGCGGTGTGTTCGTGCTCGCGCTGGCGCTGGCCCTCGTTTTACCGCTTGGTGCGGGGGCGCTGTATCTGCTGGTCGGTACGCCGGCCGCACTCAACGGGGTTTCTGTACAGACAGACAACCAGATCACCCTGCCACAGGCAATCGCGGAACTGCGCGACCACTTGGCGCAGCAGCCTGACGACAAGCAGGCCTGGCTGTTGCTGGCGCAGACCAGCACGATGCTGGGCCAAACGAGCGACGCGCGTGACGCCTACGAGCAGCTGTTGAAGCTCGACGCCAACAACGCCGAGGCGATGGTGGGCTGGGCTGAAAACGATTCGAAACTGCGCCCCGACCACATGTTCGAACGCCGTGCCCGTGAGTTGCTCCAGCGCGCGGTGCAGTTGCACCCGGACAACCAGCGTGGGCTGTGGCTGCTGGGCATCAGCGACTTCCAGCGCGGCGATTACCGCACTGCGGCATCGACCTGGCGGCTGCTGCAACCGCAACTTGAGCCAGGTTCCAAGGTGGCCATATCCGTGGCTGAACAGATCGCGGTGGCCGATGCCCGCGCCGGCAACTCCCCGGCCAGCACCTCCAGCAGCTCCGCGACACCGCAGGGCGCATCCTTACAGATAGAAATCACTCTGGCGCCGGTGCTGAAAGACCGGCTGGCCAAAGGCGACGTGCTCTACGTCTATGCACGCGCACCCGATGGCCCGCCGATGCCGCTGGCCGTCGCCAGGGTCGATCCGGTCAAGCTTCCCGCCACCGTGATTCTGAATGACGCGATGGCCATGACTCCGGCACTCAGACTGTCCGCCATCCCGCAGGTTTTTGTGGGCGCCAGGATCAGTCACGACGGTCAGCCGACCGCCCAGCCGGGCGATCTGGAAGGCGACGCTGGTGTCATCGCGGTCGAGCGCAAGGATCCGATCAAGATCACTATCGACAAAGTACATTGACCATGGGCGATGCCCGCCGCTACTTCGACCTGCCCTCGCCGTTCCCCATGAAGCGCGGCGGCGAACTGCATGGGGCCCATGTGGCCTACGAAACCTGGGGCACACTGAGCGCCACACGCGACAATGCGGTCCTGGTGCTCACCGGCTTGTCGCCCAGCGCGCACATGAGCTCGAGCAAGGAAGATCCCAGCCGGGGTTGGTGGGAAGAGATGGCTGGTCCCGGCAAGGCGATCGACAGCGACCGCTGGTTCGTGATCTGCGTGAATTCGCTGGGCAGCGACAAAGGAACCTTCCCTCAACTGGCGCTGGAAGACGTGGCCAACGCGGCGCACGCAGTGGTTGGTGGTCTGGGCATTGAGCGCCTGGCTTGCCTGATCGGCTGCTCGATGGGCGGCATGAGCGCGCTGGCCTACATGCTGCTGCACCCGGACAGCGTGCGTGCCCACATCAGCGTGGATACTGCGCCGCAGGCACAACCTTTCGCGATCGCGATCCGCTCGCTGCAGCGCGAGGCGATCCGGCTCGATCAGCATTGGAACGAAGGCTTTTACGACGACGAGAACTACCCCGAGATCGGCATGAGCATCGCGCGCAAGCTCGGCGTCATCACTTATCGTTCCGCGATGGAATGGAATGGCCGCTTCGCGCGGATCAGGCTCGATCCAGAGCAGCGGGAAGACGAGCCGTTCGGGCTGGAATTCCAGGTCGAGTCCTATCTCGACGCACACGCCCAACGCTTCGTGCGTAACTTCGACCCCAACTGTTATCTGTACCTTTCGCGCGCCAGCGACTGGTTCGACATGGCCGAATACGGCCACGGCAGCGTGCACGAAGGCCTCAAGCTCATCTGCATCGAACAGGCCATGGTGATCGGCGTCAGCACTGACATTCTGTTCCCGCTGCAACAGCAGCAGCAGATCGCCGAAGGCCTGCAAGCCGCGGGCGCCAAAGTGGAGTTCGTGGCGCTGGACTCGCCACAGGGGCACGACGCTTTTCTGGTCGACATCGAGCACTACAGTCCTGCCATCGGTGGGTTCCTGAACCAACTCGCCGCTGCGTAACCGCCACGCTGGTAAGCTAGGCAGCTGTTCCGCACGCCTCGAGTCCGCCATGCTTACCCTGGATTTTCCCGGTAGCCGCACGCTGATCGACGCGATCGACGCAGCCGTGGTCAAGCCCACCACCCACGAACTCACAGACAGCCTGCGCAACAGCCTGTGCCAGCTGATCCGCGACAAGGCTGTGACCCTGCCAGAGTGCGTGTTCGAAGCCAACGCGGAACACTACGCGCGCCGTGAGCTGTACCGCAGCGAGAAGCACGGTTACTGCGTGGTAGCGATGACCTGGGGCCCAGGTCAGGGCACGCCGATCCACGACCACGACGGCATGTGGTGCGTCGAGGGGGTATGGAATGGCGCACTGGAAATCGTGCAGTACGAATTGCTCGAGCACGACGAGCAGCGCTACTGTTTCCAGCCCGTCGGTTCGATCCAGGCCGGCGCCGGTTCGGCCGGCAGCCTGATTCCGCCGCACGAGTACCACAGCATCCGCAACCCCAGCGACCACGACGTCACCGTCAGCTTGCACATCTACTCCGGCCCGATGCTCCGCTGCTCGGTGTTCCAGCCACTGCCCGAAGACCGCTGGTACGATCGCGACGTGCGCCAATTAGGCCTCGACCGCGTCCACTGAAGTCGGCATAATACTCGACTCACACATGCCGGTGTGGCGGAATGGTAGACGCGGCGGACTCAAAATCCGCTGACAGCGATGTCGTGGAGGTTCAAGTCCTCTCACCGGTACCAGATGATCGAAGAACCCCGCCATGCGCGGGGTTTTTCATATCCACGTGGGAGCCCGTCGGGCTTTGATGGTCGAGTCGAGAATTCGGCTGGGTGAGTACAGCAACTGACGATTTGCGGGTCCATAGAGGTTCTATGGACCCAGAATCGGCAGGTAGTGGACGGTACAGGCGGATTCGCAGGCCGGGCAACCAAGGTCCGGCAGACGCCCAGGAGCCTGCCGGGCTTTGGTGGTCGAGTCGAGAATTCGGCGGGGTGCGGACAGATTTTCGCCGGTTCGCGGGTCCATAGTGGGTCCATGGACCAAGAGTCGGCGGATAGTGAACCACGCAGGCGGATTCGCAGGCCGGCCAACCCAAGTCCGACAGACTCCTTTTGGGCCAGCAGATCTACCCGGTACTTCTGCCACGGTCGCCGAGTATCGACACAGACGCATACTTGGCCTTTGGCTTGGCCGGCTTTCGGGGGTCGCATGCGTCACTTCATCCTGCTGTTGCTGGCCGGCACGCTGGTGCTGGTTCCATTTGCTGCCAGTCATGCTGCCACCGCTAGCACGCCGGCCGAGGCCGGTAGCAGTTCGGCCCCTGCGGAGGCCGACCTTGATCTACCCAGTACCGAGAGCGCGGCGCGCAGTGCGCACCGCGTCAGCATCGGCGGGCACGACTACGCCTACACCGCAACCGCCGGCACGCTGATCATCCGCGACGACAAGAACCAGCCGCAGGCCAGTGTGTTCTACGTGGCCTATACGCTGGACAAGGACGCCGGCAAGGGCAGCCCGCGACCGGTGACGTTCCTGTACAACGGCGGCCCGGGCTCATCCAGCCTGTGGCTGCACATGGGCTCGTTCGCCCCGGTGCGTATCGAGACTGGCAGTCCCGCAGCCACCGCGCCACCGCCTTATCATCTGGTACCCAACAGCGACAGCCTGCTGGACAAGACCGACCTGGTGTTCATTGACGCAGTCGGCGCCGGTTACTCGCGCCCGCTGGGCAAGGCCACCGGCAAGGACTTCTGGGGCGTGGATCAGGATGTGTCCGCGTTTGCCCGCGCTATCGAGCGTTACGTCAGCGCCAACCAGCGCTGGAACTCGCCCAAATTCCTGTACGGCGAAAGTTACGGCACGACGCGCTCGGCCGCCCTGGTCGATGCGCTGCAGGACAAGGGCATGGCTTTCAACGGCGTGATCTTGCTGTCCTCGATCCTGAACTACGCCATCCGTCTGCCGGGGTACGACGAGCTGTATATCGGCTACCTGCCGAGCTACGCCGCAGCAGCGTGGTATCACCACCAGATTGCGCACACGAGCGCCAACTTGCCGGCGTTCATCGATCAGGTGCGCGCATGGGCGCGCGGTCCTTACACTGCGGCGCTGGCCAAGGGCCACAACCTGCCCGCTACCGAACTGGAAACTGTCGCCCGGCAGATGGCCGCCTACACCGGGCTGTCCGTGGACTACATCAAGCAGGCCAACTTGCGCGTCGATCCGAGTCGTTTCCGCAAGCAGTTGCTGCGCGATCAGCGCCTTACGCTGGGTCGCTTCGACGCCCGTTTCACCGGCACCGATCCGGACGCTGCCGGCGAGCGGCCCGGGTATGACGCCTCCGACACCGGCATCAGCGGAGCCTTCGTCGCCGCTTTCCACACGTATATCACCCAGCAACTCAACTACCACAGCAAGCTTGACTATCGGCCTTCGTTCAGCGCGATCAACCGCGCCTGGGACTGGAAGCACAAGACCGCTGATTCGCGCCGTCCATTGCCGCTGCCTTATGTGGGCGGCGATCTGGCCCACGCCATACGCACCAATCCCGGTCTCAAGGTACTTTCGCTCAACGGCTATTACGATTTCGCCACGCCGTTCTTCAACACCGAATACGACCTCGCGCACATGAACCTCGACCCGGCACTGCGCGCCAATGTGCAGATCAAGATCTACCCGTCCGGGCACATGATTTATCTCAACCTTGATGCATTGCAGCAGCTCAAGGCCGACCTGTCGCACTTTTACGACCAGGCGGCGCCCCGCCGCTGACGGAGTTTCGCCATGCCCAGGTATTTGCTCATCCCGCTCGCATTCGCTCTGTTGCTGGTGCTCGGTACGCCGGCGCAAGCCGCCGGGAACACAGCCAGGGACACTGCCAAAGCCGCCCAGACCGACCAGACCAGCAAGCAGGACGAACTGCCGATACCGGCTGAACGCAGTGTTGTCACCACACACCATGTGCGCATCGACGGGCGCACGATCAACTACAAGGCTACCGCCGGCACGCTGCTGATCAAGGATGACAAGGGCAAACCGACGGTCAGTTTCTTCTATGTCGCCTATACCGTGGACAGCGCCAAGGCGGGCCAGCGACCGGTCACCTTCGTATTCAACGGTGGCCCGGGTTCATCCAGCATGTGGCTGCACATGGGTTCGTTTGGTCCGGTGCGCGTGGCCAATCGCGGTGATCAGCCGATCCCGCCGCCGCCTTACGCCACCGTCGCCAACGAGGACAGCCTGCTGGACAAGACCGACCTGGTATTCATCGATGCACCGGGCACCGGCTACTCGCAACTGGTTGGCGCGGCCAAGGGCAAGAATTTCTACGGCGTGGATCAGGACGCGGCGGCATTTGCCAGGTTCATCACCCGCTACGTCAGCGACAACCAGCGCTGGAACTCGCCGAAGTTTCTGTTCGGCGAGAGCTACGGCACGACGCGTTCGGCAGTGCTGGTCAAGTTACTGCAAGATCAAGGCATGGAGTTCAACGGTGTCGTGCTGATGTCCTCGATCCTCGACTTCGCCGTGTGGGCCAACACTGGCCTTGACCATGCCTACATCGTCAACTTGCCAACCGAAGCGGCCATTGCCTGGTATCACAACAAGGTCGCGAACAAGCCTGCCGACATCGGCAGCTTTCTGGTTGGCGTGCGCCAGTTTGCGAGCGGAGACTACGCATCGGCACTGGCCAAAGGCGACGCGATCACACCGGTCGAATCGGACCGTATCGCCAACCAGCTCAGTGCGTACCTCGGCCTGGCGCCGACCTACATCAAGCAAGCCAACCTGCGTATCGGTCCCAGCCGCTTCCGCAAGGAACT